>ERZ724509.661-NODE-661-length-14183-cov-6.140289_pt1 | contig 14183 bp, 16 predicted proteins | sample MGYA00376042_ERZ724509 | MGnify/ENA primary metagenome ERZ724509 (study PRJEB28724, sample SAMN07190887) | wastewater metagenome | isolation source: effluent of sewage treatment plant in Hong Hong | place: USA: Christiansburg, Virginia | collected 2016-03-01 ...
TTGAAGGGTGAGAGAAGGGCGATGGAGGCTACCGCGTGAAATAGCTAAATTCGGACCCAATACTTTTTGGAGGTCATCCATCACCCGATTGTTTGCGGTTGCTGTTGTGGCAAGAAGTCGTAAATTCTGGGGCATTGTTTTAACCATTCGCTCCAGTCGCCGATAATTTGGACGAAAGTCGTGCCCCCAATCCGAAATGCAGTGAGCCTCATCGACCACCAGCAAGGAGATTTTTTCTGCAATGACGGATAGCACTTCCGTTGCAAAGCGTTGATTTGCCAATCGCTCGGGAGAAATAAGCAAAATATCAATTTCCCCACGAAGAAGCCTCTCTTCGACTTGCGCCCATTCATCCGTGTTATCCGAGTTAATTGTTTCAGCACGCACGCCCATTCGCTGTGCAGCATCTATTTGGTTGCGCATCAACGCAAGTAAGGGCGAAATCAACAAAGCTGATCCGTGCCCTGCATCGCGCAATAGCTTGGCAGCAATGAAATACACGAAGCTTTTACCCCAGCCAGTCTTTTGCACTACCAGCAAACGCCCGCGACCCTCTACGATATGGCGAATCGCATCCTCTTGACCTTCGCGGAAAATAGCATCAGGGTTACCTGAGCCGATTTTTAGCAATTGCCTTGCTCTTTGCTGGTTGTATATCATGTAACGCCCTCTTCAATTTCACTGCTTTGGATGATTGATGTTGCTTGTATCGTCAATATTAGATGGTATCAATTCAAATACTTTCCGTATCCCACTGTCACCACTCCTTAAACAGCTAATTTCTTCACAAAAACAAGCTGTACAGTGCGTCAATAATGCACAAGCAGCATATACAGTAACAGATAAAACCTACGCCACATGGAAGTTTGGCGGGTTGCCGGAATTGTTAGAAATCCAAAAAGGCGGTCAAACGCTAATCGTATTTCCGGTGCTGATTGACCAAGGCGATGCAGTCACCATCGAAGTATTCGATGAACCCGAAACCGCAGCCGATTAGCGTGAAACGGTTGGAGAAGGCTTGGAGCGGATTGTCAAACTGAAAGAGACACCATGAAAAACGATACATCCACGATAGACCCACGCATCGAAAAATGCCGTGAACGGGTGGCGAAAAAGGCGATTTGGTCGGCGGGGGTTTCGCTGATTCCGATTCCGGGGTTGGATATTGCCGCCGATATCACCTTGTTGATGCAGTTGATTCAAGAAATCAACCACACCTTTGGGCTGACCGAGGCGCAGATTGAAGCCCTATCCCCCTCACGCAAGGCGCTGACTTTCAAGGCGATTCAAATGGTCGGTTCAACCGTGATCGGAAGCGCCATCACCAAAGAACTGATTTTGCAGCTTCTGCGCAGCGTAGGCGTGCGCTTTACCAGCAAGCAAATCGCCAAATACGTGCCGATTGCGGGGCAGGCCATCAGCGCGGCACTTTCCTATACCGCCATGCGCTACGTCTGCAACCAGCATATCGAAGACTGCGCACGGGTGGCTGCCCAAGTCGAGTTGTTAATACTGACGAACCCGTGAACGTACCATCTCAATCGCGTTGTTGTAGATGTCGGTTAAGCCGGATTCACTTTTCACGGTGATGCCCAAATCTTGCAGCAAACCATCGTGCAAACCATACACGCAGCCGTGTACGGTCACATCTTGCCCACCAATCCACGCATCTTGCAAAATGGTAGTTTGGGTGACGTTGACGACTTGTTCAATCGCGTTAAGCTCACATAGTGCATCGGCACGCGCTTCATCCGGCAGGCTCAACAGCAGTTGGCGGTGACGGTGGCGCACATCGCGGATATGGCGCAACCAGTTATCGACCAAGCCCACACGCTTACCTTCTAGCGCGGCATTAACCCCTCCGCATCCGTAGTGTCCTACCACCATGATGTGGGCAACCTTCAAATTTTCTACGGCATACTGGATGGTGGAAAGTACATTCAAATCGGAATGCACCACGACGTTCGCCACATTGCGGTGAACAAAAACCTCACCCGGGGCTAGCCCAATAATTTCGTTCGCCGGTACACGGCTATCGGAGCAACCAATCCACATATAGCGCGGTTTTTGCTGCGCTTTGAGTCCGGTAAAAAATCCGGGGCGGTTGGTTTCCATTTCAGCCGCCCATCTGCGGTTATTGGCAAAAACATCATCGAGGGATTCGGAAATTGTGGCAGACATAGAATCATCCAATCATTAAGCAGTCAAACAACATTCAAGCAGCATTCAAGTGCTTGGCTATTTGTACCATGCCAACTTTACAAAAGATTTTTTCACTCCCCCAACTCCCTGTACGTATTCTCCCTTTTGCGCGTGTGGCTTGGATGTTCATCCTATTTATGCTATCCGCCACGCTGGTGCGGTTGGGGCTGTATTTTGCGTATCCTGCCGATTTTCAGATGTTGAATTTTGTGCAGGTGATAAGTGCTTTTGGCGTAGGTTTACAGTTTGATGCGTCGATGGCGTTGGTGATGCTGGTACTACCGCTGCTGTGCCTACTGCTGCCCTTTCGTTGGAGTCACCATCGTTATTGGCAACGCCTTTGGCAATGGATTGCTTATGCTTTGTTGCTGGCTTTTATCTTGATGATGGTGGTAGATACCGTCTATTTTGGCTATGTGCATCGCCATGTCGGTTCTGAAATCAACACCTTGACCCACGATAGCGCCTCGATGATCGGCGTAGTGTTACGGCAATACAGTTTTTCTTTACTGGGATTTGGATTGGGTGCGGTGGCTTTGGGCTGGGTGTGGCATCGCTTTTTTGCATTGCTGCCTACACCGCCTGCCTCGCCTTGGCGACGTTTGGCACTGTTGCCGATGGTGTTTATCCTCATCGTCATCGTGGCACGCGGGGGCGTGGATGGTAAGCCTATCAGCGTGGGCGAAGCGTTTTTTTCGGAAACCCCTGCACAGGGTTATTTGGCGTTGAATGGCGCTTTTGCCCTATCCCGCGCTTTGCTGGAAGAACCGCCCGCCCTGAAAGAATTTATGCCGCCTGCGCAAGCCCACGCCATCGTGCAACAGGGTTTGACGGATAACCCGAACACCCGTGTTCATTTTCCTTTGTCCGAATACCCGCTTTATCGCCCCATGCAAGAAGCAACCCGCCGCGTAGAAGGCAAATCGCCCCCCAATGTAGTCATCTTGATGCTAGAAAGCTGGGGCGCACAGCATATCAATGCCGAAAACACGCCGAATTTTCATGCACTGGCTCAATCGGGGCGGTTTTATAAGAATTTTTATGCCAATGGTCAGCGTTCGATTCAAGGTGCAGCCGCGATTTTGGCGAGCCAACCCACGTTTTCAGGTATGCCGTTTTTGGGCGAAGGGCTGGAACAAAATAGCCAAAGTTTTTTGGGAACGATAGCGCGTTCGCAAGGCTACGAAACCTTTTTCCTGCAAAGCAGCGAACACGGCTCTTTGCGATTTGATGCGATTGCAGCCCGCGCGGGGTTCGGCACTTATTGGGGCGCGGAAGAAATCCCCAATCTGCACGAAAAACCCAAACCGCCCATGACGTGGGGAACGTGGGATCACAACACCTTTCAAGCCGCGCATCAATTTTTTGCCAAGGCAGCAGCGGCTAAAAAACCGTTTTTGGGATTTGTATTCACTTCAACCACCCACACGCCGTGGATGGTTCCCGATGCACGGTTTGAAAAATTCAAAGGAAAAAGCGACAAGGAACTATTTTTAAACTCGCTCTACTACGCGGATTGGGCCTTGGGTGAACTCATCGCCGCCGCCAAAAAATCGGGTTATTACGACAACACCATTTTTGTTTTGCTCGCCGACCATGCCGATGAGTTTGTCGAAAACCCCAGCCACATCCCCAACCTGTACCACATTCCCTTGCTGATGGTGGGTGCGGGTGTGCAAGCGGGGGTGGATGAAACGCTCGGCAGCCAATTCGACATTATTCCGACTTTAATGGCCTTATGCGGCTGGAATGCAGACTACGCGGGCATAGGACGCTCTTTAATTGATAGCAAAAATCCCGCAACACGCGCCAGTCTTGGCATACGCGGCAACGAATTGGATTGGATTACGCCCGATGGCTGGGTATCGCACAACCTAGAGCGTGTGCAAGGTCATGCACCGAATATGAACCCTGCGCAAGTCACCCAGCAAGTGCAGCGTTTATTGGCAACCTACCAAACCGCCAGCCACGCCCAAGCGCACAACAAAATTGCACCGCCTCGTGCCGCTGCTACTGCTGCTATTGCGCCCTAATGCCTTCGGTATCGCTGCACACGACTTTACCGCGCCGTTTCAGCACGAAATAGCCCTGTTCATGTGCCGCTTCCACCACGTCACTGGGAATACTAAAACCTGCAATCCCGCCATAAAACTGGTAACCATTGAATTCCGGGCTATGGTCGCGTAAAAAATCAATGTGTTTGCGCAACTGCCCCAAATCCTTGAGGTGGCAGCGGGATTTGACCTCCACCACCGCGATGCTATTGCCATTCACCAGTACCAAATCCAGTTCCGTTTCTTTGCCTTTGCTGCCGATCATGTGGTTCGATAGCACTTTATTGAAGCGCATATCACCAATCATGGGTTCGTGTGCCAGTGAGTTATAGAAAAACTCCTCCACCTCCGCCCCTCGGTTATTCGCCGAACTGCCGTAAAGTTGGTAGAGTTTTTCAATATCTTTGGTAACGCGATCCACCGTGGCGGAAGTGCGATCCACCGTGGTGGTAGTGCGATCTACTTGCTTGGTAAGTTTATCCATCCGCTCACCGAGCTGATCGAGCGCAGCGGATGTATGAGCCTGTGCCTGCATCATGGCGATGAAGGCTTTTTGCATATCAGGCGGAAAGTTGAATGAGGATAAATTTTCCATGATGCTTCCATTATGGCATCGCAATAAAAAAGGCCACTTGCGTGGCCTTTTTGGAATCACTCAACGATTTTTAATCGGGGTGATTGGTTGCAATTAGTTGCGGGTTTGGTCCACCAATTTATTTTTCGCAATCCAAGGCATCATGCCACGCAGTTGTGCGCCGACTTTTTCGATGGAATGTTCAGCGTTCAAACGGCGGCGAGCGGTCATGCTGGGGTAATTGGTTTTACCTTCCAAGATGAACATCTTCGCGTATTCACCGGTTTGGATGCGTTTCAACGCATTGCGCATGGCTTCGCGGGATTTTTCGTTGATGACTTCGGTTCCAGTCACGTACTCGCCATATTCCGCGTTGTTGGAGATGGAGTAGTTCATGTTAGCGATACCGCCTTCGTACATCAAGTCGACGATGAGTTTCAGCTCATGCAGGCACTCGAAGTACGCCATTTCAGGAGCGTAACCGGCTTCAGTCAGGGTTTCAAAGCCCATTTTGACCAATTCAACCGCGCCACCGCACAAAACGGCTTGCTCACCGAACAAGTCGGTTTCGGTTTCTTCTTTGAAATTGGTTTCGATGATGCCGCCTTTGCCGCCACCATTTGCCATCGCGTAGGACAAAGCCAAATCACGGGCTTTGCCGGATTTGTCTTGGTATACCGCGATCAAAGAAGGAACGCCGCCGCCTTTGAGGTATTCCGAACGCACGGTATGGCCGGGGCCTTTGGGTGCAATCATCACCACGTCCAAATCCGCGCGGGGAATTACTTGGTTGTAATGCACATTGAAACCGTGGGCAAACGCCAATGTCGCGCCTTCTTTCATGTTAGGTGCAACATTGTTGTTGTACACCTCGGGGATGTTCTCGTCGGGCAACAAGATCATGACCAAATCGGCCGCTTTCACCGCATCATTCACTTCCATCACGGTCAAACCCGCTTTAGCGACTTTGTCCCACGATGCGCCACCTTTGCGCAAACCGACTACTACTTTCACGCCGCTTTCATTCAAATTTTGTGCGTGGGCGTGACCTTGGCTGCCGTAACCGATGATGGCAACAGTTTTGCCTTTAATCAGGCTCAAATCACAATCTTTATCGTAAAAAACTTTCATTCTTTCTTTCTCCAAAAAAATACAAAATTACGTGCGCATTGGCACATTACACGCGCAAAATGCGCTCACCCCGACCAATGCCACTAGAACCCGTGCGAACGGTTTCCAAAATAGCAGAGCGATCAAGGGCTTCCAAAAACGCATCGTTCTTCGAGCGGTTGCCCGTCAGTTCGATGGTGTAACTCTTTTCGGTCACATCAATGATATGACCCCGGAAAATATCCGCCATGCGTTTCATTTCTTCACGCTCTTTGCCCACGGCGCGGACTTTGACCATCATCAACTCGCGCTCAATGTAAGCGCCTTCGGTCAAATCAACCACCTTCACCACTTCAATGAGCCGGTTCAGATGCTTGGTGATTTGTTCAATCACATCCTCCGAACCCGTGGTTTGAATGGTCATGCGCGACAAACTGGGGTCTTCGGTGGTCGAAACCGTGAGCGACTCAATGTTATAGCCGCGTGCCGAGAAAAGCCCCACCACGCGGGAGAGCGCACCCGCCTCATTTTCCAACAACAATGCAATGATGTGCTTTTTCATAAGTCCTCCGAACCCAACAGCATTTCAGTCAAACCTTTACCCGCTTGTATCATCGGAAACACGTTCTCGGTCGGGTCGGTACGGAAATCCATAAACACGGTGCGATCTTTGAGCTTACGCGCTTCACGCAGTGCAGGTTCTACGTCTTGCGCTTTTTCAATCAGCATACCAACGTGACCGTATGCTTCCGCCAGCTTCACAAAGTTGGGCAAAGCATCCATGTAGCTGTGGCTGTAGCGGCCTTCGTATTCGACTTCCTGCCACTGGCGCACCATACCCAAATAGCGGTTATTCAACGCCATAATTTTGATGGGCGTATCGTATTGCAAGCAGGTTGAAAGTTCCTGAATACACATCTGCACCGAACCTTCGCCCGTCACGCAAAATACTTCGCTATCGGGTTTGGCTTTTTTGATGCCCATTGCGTAAGGAATACCCACGCCCATGGTTCCCAAACCACCGGAATTGATCCAACGGCGTGGCTTGTCAAACTTGTAATACTGCGCCGCCCACATTTGATGCTGACCCACATCGGACGTGATGTAGGTATCGGTATCTTTGGTCATGTTCCAAAGCGTTTCGATCACGTACTGGGGCTTGATGATTTCGCCATTGCCCTTGTCGTAGCTCATACATTGGCGACTACGCCATTCTTCAATCGTGCTCCACCATGCAGCCAGCGCACCCGCATCGGGTTTGGTGGCGCTTTCTTTAATCATGGCGATCATTTCGTTCAACACTTCTTTCACATCGCCCACAATCGGAATATCCACGCGCACACGCTTGGAAATGCTGGAGGGGTCAATATCAATGTGAATGATCTTGCGCTCGTTTTGCGCAAAGTGTTTGGTGTTACCAATGACGCGATCATCAAAACGCGCACCAATGGCAAGCAACACATCACAATGCTGCATTGCACTATTGGCTTCAACCGTGCCGTGCATACCCAACATTCCGAGGAATTTAGGGTCGGTTCCGGGGTACGCGCCCAAGCCCATGAGGGTATTGGTACAGGGATAACCCAGCATATCCACCAGCGTGCGCAATTCATCCGACGCATTGCTCATCAACACACCGCCACCGGTGTAGATGTAGGGACGTTTGGCACTCAACAGCAACTGCAAAGCCTTGCGGATTTGTCCCCCATGCCCCTTGCGAACGGGGTTGTAGGAACGCATCTCAATACTTTCAGGGTAACCGTGATAAGCCACTTTCTTGAAAGAAACATCTTTCGGAATATCCACTACCACGGGGCCGGGGCGACCCGTGCGTGCGATATGGAAAGCCTTTTTCATGGTGACCGCCAAATCGCGTGCATCTTTCACCAAGAAATTGTGCTTCACGATGGGGCGGGTAATGCCCACGGTATCGCATTCCTGAAAAGCATCCAAGCCAATCGCATGGGTTGGAACTTGACCGGAAATGATCACCATCGGAATACTATCCATGTAGGCGGTTGCAATGCCTGTCACCGCATTGGTCAACCCGGGGCCGGATGTCACCAAGGCGACACCCACATTGCCCGTCGCCCGTGCGTAGCCGTCTGCGGCGTGAACCGCAGCTTGCTCATGGCGTACCAAAATGTGTTGGATGGTTTCTTGTTTGTAGAAAGCGTCGTAGATGTGCAACACTGCACCACCGGGGTAACCCCAGATGTACTCGACATTTTCGGCCTGAAGTGCCTTAACCAGCACTTCAGCGCCACGTAATTCTTGATTGGAATTTTCCATAACGAACCTTTGATGAACCTTTGTGAATTTCTCTGACGAAAAACCTTGGGTGCTCCTTCGCAGACACTTGTGGAGTCGCGTCGGAACTTAGGATTTTGGTCATAGGCGCAGGAAATCTTGCACCGAACCGAAATCCGTTTGCCTTTTTGTTTGCCTTTTGAATGCAGGTGGCATTATTGCACGGTCAATGCCATAATCCAAACTGCACCATTTCTTTAACTTTTTCATTTTTTCACTCTTGGCATCCGAGCGCGAACTATCCATTTTTCTGAAGAGCGTTGAAAAGCGTGCTTTCAAGCGTGCCCTCTACCATGTTCGTAATGACGAATCCGCCTTGGATATTGTGCAAGATAGCATGATGAAACTGGCGGAACACTACGGACATAAGCCGATTGAAGAGCTGCCCATGCTGTTTCAGCGCATCTTGTCCAACTGCACGTTGGACTGGTTTCGGCGTGCCAAAACGCAAAACGCTTTGTTTTCTAACATGGGTGATTTTGAATCCGCATCCGGCGATGAGGATTTTGATGTGCTAGAGCATCTTGTGAGCCATCAAAACGGTCAACAAAACGAAAGTGCGGAAACACACACCGAACGGGTACAAACCTTGCGAGAGATAGAAACTGAAATACAAAACCTGCCCTTACGTCAACGTGAAGCTTTTTTGATGCGTTATTGGGAGGATATGGATGTTGCGGAGACAGCAATCGCCATGGGTTGTTCACAAGGTAGCGTAAAGACGCACTGCTCTAGGGCGATTCAGTATTTGGCAAAATCCTTGGGTGCAAAAGGAATCAAACTATGAAAACTATGGATTTTGAAAAAATGGAAGACCGAATAGGCCGTGAGGTTGGATCGCGTCTGTCACAGGGATGCGATGATTTACCTTTTGACATTACCGAGCGCCTCAAGGCGGCACGCATGCAGGCACTCGCCAAACGCAAAGTAGAGACAGCACTGGTTGCTGGCGCGGGTGTTAACTCATCTCACTCCGGTGTTGCAAGCCTCTACATGGGGGATTCCGACAACCACGAACGCAATAGCATCTGGACACGACTGGGAATCTGGTTGCCCTTGGCCTTGTTTGTGGCGGGGTTGATTGGTATTCCCGCCGTTCAACAAGAGAATTATGCGTTGGAAGTTGCAAGTGTGGATTTGGAGTTGCTGGGTGATGATCTTCCTCCAGCGGCGTACACCGATCCGGGGTTTATTCACTTTTTGAATGCCCATCGCCATGCCGTCGAATAAATTATGCTGATGTTTTCTGTGGTTTCACGTATTGCACGCTACGGTTTGCTGCTGGGTTCTGTTTCTGCTGCAACCGTAGGTGGGATCGGTTTGTCTCTCTCTTTGCAAGTACAGGCTCAGCAACCCTTGCCGGCCACGATCGTGTCGCTTACTTCCAATCCGCGATGGAACGATTTGACAGAAACCCAGCGTAACATCCTCCATCCATTGGCTCCTATGTGGGATTCTTTGGAGGAGACACGCAAAAAAAAATGGCTGGCTGTCGCCCAAAGCTATCCAACACGCACCCCCGCAGAACAAAACAATATCCAGAGCCGTATGGCTGAATGGGCTGCACTCCCTCCCGCAGAACGGGAGAGCGCACGCCTCAATTTCAACGAAACCAAAAAACTCCCTCCCACACAACGGACTGCGGAATGGGAAGCCTATCAAAAACTATCCCCTGAAGAGAAAAAAGTATTGGCAGGCAAGGGCAATACCCGCCCCGTCGGTGCGGCTACGCCAGTGAGACCCGCAAGCTCTCCTAAAATCACGCCTGTACCGATTACCCGCCACAAACCGGCACAAGAAAAATCAGCGTCGCAGATGAAGCCGCGTATTCATCCGCATACCCTGTTACCGCTTACCCCTCTACCGCCTGCCAAACCAGTTCACAAAACACCCGCCGAACCTAGTAGCAAAGGTGCTGTGCAATGAGTGGGGTGAAAACCAACAATATTGCTTCAGTTCCTACATTGGGTCGCCGGATAGCCTCTTGGTTTTATGAAGGAATTTTGCTGTTTGGTGTCGGCTTTACCGTCATCCTGTTGCTGATTGCACTTGGGGCGATTTTGCAAATTGCGGTGAATGGTCACTTGCAGGTTGCGGTGCTGTTTATCATTTTTGGGATTTACTGCACTTGGTTCTGGTTCAAAGGGCAAACGCTTGCTATGCAAACATGGAGCATCCGCATCGTGGATGTAGAGGGGCGACCCATAACCCAATTCCGTGCCATAGGACGTTACTGCCTGAGTTATTTATGGATTGCGCCACCGCTGATTCTGTTATCGCCTTTCCAATTGGCGTTACCGGAAGTATTGGCGGCGGTGGTGGTTTGGATGGCGTTGTGGGCAATGTCCAGCCATCTTCATCCACAAAAGCAATTCTGGCACGATGCCCTCGCGGGAACGCGCTTGGTCTTGGCTGATGATGCCAATGGCTGAAACACCCCCCAAACGCCAAGGATTGAGCCGGATTCTTCATGCGGCAGGTTATTCATTGGCCGGATTGCGGGCAGGCTGGAATGAACCTGCTTTTCGCCAAGAAGCGATTGCATCCATCGCTCTCTTGCCGCTGGCCTTTTGGTTGGGGCATAACTGGGTTGAAACCGCTTTACTGTGCGCTGGCGTGGTACTGGTGATGATTGTGGAACTGCTCAATACCGCTGTAGAAGCTGCGATCGACCGTATCGGCCCCGAATGGCACGCACTTTCCAAACGCGCGAAAGATATGGGAAGTGCTGCCGTTCTACTCAGTTTATTGCTATGTGCCGGGATCTGGGGCGCTGCGTTGTACCAACGCTTGTTCTGAAGCGCGTTTACGTTCTGTACGCGCCATCCAAAGGCTGACCGCCACCACCACGATACTGACCACCAAAACAGTGAGGGTTGCTACCGCATTCACGCTCGGATTCAATCCCAAACGCGCCCGACTGAAAATGGTGATGGGCATGGTTGTTGACCCCGGGCCGGATAAGAATGCCGATAACACCACATCGTCCAATGACAGCGTAAACGTCAGCAACCACGCCGATCCAATGGCTTGCGCAATCAACGGCAACGTGACCCAAAAGAACACCTGCCAAGGGCGGCATCCCAAATCTTGGGCAGCTTCTTCCAGTTGGGGATTCATCTCCTGCAAGCGCGACTGCACCACCACGGTCGCATACGCCATGCCTAGCAGGGTATGACCCAGCCAAATGGTAACCAAGCCCCGATCGGGAAAGCCAAAGGCGCGTTGTACCGAAATCAACATCAGCAGCAGAGACAGCCCAATAATCACCTCCGGCATCACCAACGGTGAATTCACCATACCTGTGAACAAAGTGCGTCCGGGAAAGCGTTTGAATCGGGTCAGTACCACGGCCGCCATCGTGCCTAACACCACGGAAGAGCAAGCCGTTAAAAACGCGATTTTGAGCGAGAGTAAAAAGCCATCAATGAGTTCTTCATCTTCTGCCAATGCCGCATACCATTGCAATGACCAACCTTCCCACACCGTGACAATAGGGCTGGAATTAAAGCTAAGAATAATCAGCGTAAAAATAGGTAAATACAAAAAAGTAAATACAGAGCCTATCCATATTATTCTCATGTACGCGCTCCCGCAGCATTTTCAGCTTGATACCGGTTGAATAAAGACATTGGCACGATAATGAGCAATATCATCACCACCGCCACGGCGGATGCCATAGGCCAATCGTTATTACTGAAAAATTCATCCCACAATACACGCCCGATCATCAATGTTTGAGGGCCACCCAATAATTCAGGAATCACAAATTCCCCTACGCAAGGAATAAAAACCAACATTGATCCCGCCACAATTCCACTTTTTGATAATGGAACCGTGATACGCCAGAAAGCCTGCCACGGTGTAGCCCCCAAATCTTGCGCTGCCTCTAAAAGGCGTAAATCCATTTTTACCAAGTTAGAATACAGCGGTAAAATCATAAATGGTATATAAGTATAAACCATCCCCAATATCAATGAAAATGGGGTATTCATCATCTTAATGGGTTCGGAAATAAAACCCAACCATAAAGCGATGTTATTAAAAACACCATTGTCTGCCAAGAGCATTTTCCACGCATAGACCCTTAATAAAAAAGATGTCCAAAACGGGAGCATCACCAGCATGAGTAATGCAGGGCGTTTTTCTGCCGGACTACGTGCTATAAAATACGCAAAGGGATACGCAACCACCAAACAAATCACCGTTGTTATTGCGGCAAATTGCAAGGAATTCAGGTAGGTTTTGATATACAAATCATCCTGAAGCAAGAAAAGATACGTGCTGAATTTCAAAGAAATGGTCAGCAGCCCTTCTTTCCAAACCACCAAATCCTTGAAAATCACATTTTCCATGTCCGAAATGCTGATTTTGAATACCACCAGAAATGGCATTAAGAAAAAAATCAGCAAAAACAGCATGGGTATACCAATCACAACCAGCCGACCCCCTGCACTGGTTAGCGTTTTCTGCATGTGCATGGTGTTTTACCTCGTTAAAACGACGACATCGCTACCACACCACCACACGTACACGCGGTTACCCCGCACCAAGTGGCTGGCATCGTGCCGTGCAGCATTGGTGTGGGTGACCTTGAGCAGCGCCTCCATACGGTCGTCTGCATCCCCCGTGCTGTCCAATTGAATATGGTAGCTGGTGAGATTACCAAGGTAGGCGACTTCCCGAATCACGCCTTGTGTGATGTTGTACCCTACCTCATGCAACGATTCACGCTCACTATCCAGCGGTGGCGTAGCGCGGAGCGATATTTTTTCTGGTCGCACCGCCACGGCTACCTTCATGCCCAGCGTCCCCGTGATGCCGTGATTCACGTAATGGCGGCATTCCGGCGATTCAATGACAACATGGTCGGCAGCATCTACCGTGACTTTACCGTTGAGTAGATTGACGCTACCAATAAAATCCGCCACAAAGCGGCAATTCGGCGTTTCATAAACCTCAGCAGGTTCTCCGATTTGCAGAATTTTTCCGGCACTCATTACCCCGATGCGGGTTGCCATCACCATCGCTTCTTCTTGGTCGTGCGTCACCATCACGCAGGTGACCCCCACTTGTTGGATGATGTCCACCAGCTCCAGTTGAGTGCGTTGGCGGAGTTTGGCATCCAACGCGCCCAAGGGTTCATCCAGCAATAATAATTGCGGGCGTTTTGCCAAACTTCGTGCTAAGGCGACACGCTGCTGCTGTCCGCCTGAAAGTTGGTGTGGTTTGCGTTTGGCATAGGCTTTCAGTTGCACCAAATCCAGCATCTGCTCGACACGCTCCTCCATTTGCGGACGGGGCATTCCGTCCCGCTTCAAACCAAAGGCAATGTTTTCCCACACGTTGAGATGCGGAAACAGGGCGTAACTTTGGAACATCATATTGATGGGACGCTCGTAGGGTGCTAATCCGACAATATCTTTGCCCCCTAGCAAAATTTGCCCCGATGTCGGCTTTTCAAAACCCGCCAACATACGCAAAAGCGTCGATTTGCCACAACCCGAAGAACCCAACAGGGCAAAAATCTCCCCCTGTTGAATGTCCAACGATACGTCATCGACGGCAAATACGTCACCAAATTGTTTAATGACCTGTTTGATTTGTAAAAATGGCTTTTCCAATTTATCCCCCTCATCAAAGCCCTGTTTTGAAGCTGGTATAAACCCGTGTCATGGTGCGGCGTGTGTCACTATTCAAAGGTTTGGGTGGAATCATCGTCGCCATAATAGGAGATGATAAGAAAACAGTTGGATTATTCGCTACGTCGGGTTTTACCAATTTGCGTGATTCCTTATTCGGGTTGGCATAAAACACCTTGTTGGTGAGTGAGGCATGAACTTCAGGACGCAAAATGTAGTTAATCCACAAATGGGCGTTTTCAGGATGGGGGGCATCGGCTGGAATAACCATCGTATCAAACGACAAAATAC
>ERZ724509.663-NODE-663-length-14150-cov-7.561830_pt1 | contig 14150 bp, 26 predicted proteins | sample MGYA00376042_ERZ724509 | MGnify/ENA primary metagenome ERZ724509 (study PRJEB28724, sample SAMN07190887) | wastewater metagenome | isolation source: effluent of sewage treatment plant in Hong Hong | place: USA: Christiansburg, Virginia | collected 2016-03-01 ...
AAAATTGATGTTCGGTGCGTCATTTGTCACGTCTAACCTCCTTCGGTCACCGCCAACCGGGCGGCACGGGTTAAGGGGCTACTGCCTATTTCCGGAGACAAAAGCCATGTACAAGCGGAATGAAAGAGACGGCCAATAAGATTGCCCCCATAATTTTTTCCCCCCCAAAGATTTGCACGTTAGCCGCCACGAGAAACCCGTAAAAGGCTATATCGTTTCTGATGATCTGTAGTTGCGTGTCGGTCATGCAGTTACCTCTTTATAAAAATTGACGCCACGGTCAGCAGCCGTCGCGTGCAGGAATTCCAGCCACTCCGAAAATTCCACCTTGCTGAATTTGCTTGTACGCTGCCCAAGCATCACAACGCCGCCGTCAAGGCCCATGGCTAACCTGGCCTGCTCTTTGCGAAACGCTGCGGTCAGCACGTCCTTCCACTCATCTGGCGACATGCTCACCATGCGGCCATTGACCGGCCATTGCAGTTGCCCCGCGAAGGCTTGCAGGATTGGCCATTGCGCGGCGTTTTGCTCGTGGCTGCGGCTAGGCTCCCCGACCGTCACAGCAAAGCCGTCAGGGGCCGTTTTGACGCACTCCAGCGCCAGCGCACGGGCTTGTGGGTGGGCTAGGACAAATGCGCGCTTCATTCGCCACACCCCCTGCCAATCGAGCCTTTGTCCCGCGCGTCTGTGAACTCTCGCCATGGCACCCAGCCCTTGGGGCAGTGGAATCCCCACTCACGCACCACGGGGCCGGTGATAAACATGGTCCAACATGGGCGGATACCAAGCTCAGGGGCGAATGCGGCAACGTCGAAAAGCTCAACCCGGTGTGGCGCAGCGCCCCATCTGAATTTCAAACTCCCTTCGCGGCGAAGGAACTCACCGGCTGGCGTGTGCTCGAGGTAGGAGCCTTTAAGCAGGATGGAGCAATTGAACAGCCACGGGTGATCGTGAAGCGCTCTGTCATCATCCGAGCGCAAGAACTGGTGCACGTAGACGTTGAAGAACCGATTGCGCGGTATCAACCACCACCGAAGTAGATACGGGGCATCGTGCCCGCCGATGATGAAGTCGGGTTTGCGGGCCTTGGCCCAATTGAGGATTGCGGCTCGGATGAATTTCATGCCACACCCCCGACAATCTCAACGCGCACGCCAAACTGTTTCAGCTTGCACTTTTCCTGCTCGTAGGCCCACGTCACACGCGGGTCAGCGTCATCAATGCCCAGCCAGTCGGCCAAGCCGTCAACGATGCTCTTGAACGCGCTGGGCAGGTTGTCGTGTGAATCCAGTTCACCGGCTGATATTCGGGTCAGGGTGATGCGGCATGGCAGTTCTGGGCGCGGCTTGTTACCCATCACAAGCGCCACGATTTCGCGGTGTTCTTTCTTGCGCTTTGCCGTCACGCGGAAGTGCTCCCGCATGTTCAGAAGGCTCACGGTTTTGATTGGCAGGTCAACTTGCATCAGCAGATCCCTTCATGGCGAACCCGTCGCAACGCTGCAGGATGGTCGGCAAAGCCCAAAACCCGGCCCGCGTGCATCGCCCCTTTTTGAACTTCGCGCACTCCAGACACAAGCGACGGTCATCGCCCGAACCTGGCCGGTCCCGGTTCAGCATCTGCTCGGCCAACTTTTCTGCTTCCATGTCGTTAAGTCCAATCTTCAAAAACCGATCAACCCGTTTCAGGAAAATTCCGATTTCCGAATCGGTCCAACCTCCGAATACCAAGTCCTCTTCACTCAACATCCAAATACCTTTCAAACCTGTTATCGCCTTTGGTGGACGGACCTCGCCTTATCCTTGAGGTCCTTCACGTATCGCCTCCGGAGCCACACGACCCGCCAGCCTTTTCAACGCTCCAGGTGCTGGCTTCGCCGCCTGTTTCCCCTGCCTCCGCGTTTTCCTCACAGTGGGGTTTTCGTGACGCTAGCCCCTGCCGTTAAAAAGTTCCGACGGGCCAGCGCATCGAGGGCGCTCTACCCGGATGGCACTGCGCGCCTCACCTCCATCAACTTCTGAGACACAGACATAAGCCCAGCACGAACGTGCATGTCGTTGGCATCCTCGCCAGTCAGAGGGCTCATGCAATACGGCAACCCGGTTGCCTTCGCTGCGCGCTCTCCGGCTTCTGATTTGTCGTTGTCGGCAAAAACAAACCGCCTGGCGCCCTTTGTTGCAGCAGCGACGTGGACCATGTTGGAGTCGCTAAAACAAACCATCACCGAAGCCATCAAACCAACGCTACGGGCCGCAAGCTCAATGGATAGGCCGGTGGCATACCCCTCACAAAAGAACGTCTCTGAGGACGGCTTACCCAGCCGCAGCACGGCGCCCTTGGCCTTCATGCCGGGGACCATCTTCTTTTCCCACTTCATATCGTCTGCAAGCCACCGGATGATTTGTGCGCCCTGCAGTTGGTTGTCTCCCAAACTGCGCATAGGGACAAGCAACTCACCATCTGGCAAAACAAGCCCTTGCACTTCCGGCAGGCCTTTTCGGATCAGGTAATCGTGTGTCTTTGGAACGGCGCAGCGCATCAAAATGGCTGCGTTCATTGCGGCGTTCTGGTTTTTCCGCTCGACCTGCTCTGCAGCCTGCTGGCGCTTCATGGCCCAGGCGCGTTTCTCGGCGTCTGTCCATGGCTTTGCTGTTGGGTCTTCGTACCACTGCGTCCTTGCTTCGCCTGACCAGTTGAAGACCCAGCCCCGCTGGCCATCCCAAAAGTAAGCCCCGTTGTTGCTTCGTGGTTTGTCGGTTGTGGCGCACCGTCGAATGCGGTCGCTGGCAAACAACTCGCCAATTTCAACACCATGGGCGCGCGCAAACTGAACAAAGCTCATGCAGTTGCCCCCTGCCTGGCCTTTACATAAGCCATGTTCAAGCTCGTGATCTTGTTCTTCACGTTGCGCGTAATCTCCACGTTTTCCGTGGAGTCGAAGCGGTAGCCCTTAGGTGGCGCGTGTCCAGTGATCTTCTGGTAGAGGTGCCAAGCCCGGCCCGATTGTTTTTCTGGCGCACTATGGGCTCGGGCGTAAGTCACAACTTGCTGCCACAGATGCCAATGGTCATCGGCAAGTTTTTTCTTACCCATCATCACTTCCTGCATCTCGCCTGGGAATGCCTCAATCAGTGGTGTTGCGACATGCTCAAAGCCGCAAGCCATGCACCGCTTTGAAAACGGCTTGTAGCCGCAAACCGGGCAGCCTTTGCCCTCCTCTTGGTCTTCGTCTTTCCTGACCTTTTTGTCCAGCTTTTCACCCATGTCCAGGGCGTCCAGTCCGTTGAAGAAAATGTCCGTGTAGTCGTCCAGAAAACGCAGAATGTTCCCGCTGTGGTCAAGCAGCAAGCAATCTTTTTTCCCAGTCTCTGGTGAAGACCTGAGCCCACGGCCCCACATCTGGATGGCGGTTGACAATGACTTGCGCAACGGGCGGCAGTCCACCACGCAGCCAACATCTGGCACATCAAATCCTTTGGCCAGCGCCTCAACGCTGATCAGCACGCGCAAACTGGAATCTGGCTTGCGGTACTCTTTCAGCAATACCTCGCGCTCTGCTGGCGTCGTATCAGCCGTGAACACTGCGGCCATGACGCCAGTGTCAAGAAACTGGCGGCACAACTCCTGACAGTGGGCAATGGTGGCGCCAAAAACAATCGTCTTGCGGTTCTCGCCAAACTTGAACCACTCCGACACAACATCCCCAATGATCTCCATGCCGCGCTCCGCTGCGGCGCTGTCTGTCCACTCGCCGCCAGCCGTTGCGGCGCCATCCATGTTGGCGCGTGTGCAACTGAAAACTCGCATCGGCACCAGCACGCCAGATAGAGTCAGGTCGTGCATGGTTGTAGCGTTCACCAGGCTTGAGAAGAGTTTCCCCAAACCCGGAGAAAACGGTGTTGCGCTCAGACCGATGCAAACCGCCTTCGTCTGCATGATGTACTCAGTCCATACCTTCAGTTGGGTATGGGCCTCATCAATGATGATTACGTCTGCCGCAGGCCAGAAGTCGCGCTTTGCCAGCGTTTGCGCACTGGCGATCTGGAACGGCATGCTCTTGTCGCGCCGCCAATGGCTCGCTTGCACGATGCCGTGTGCCGATAGGCCATAAACGTCCGCGGTCTGGCTTGTCTGGTTGATCAGCGTGGTGCGATCACAAACGAAGACGGCACGCTTACCTTTTTGCAGCGCCTCGTGGGCAATCCTCAGACCAAGGTACGTTTTGCCCGATCCCGTAGGCGACATCAGCATCTGATTCTTGTGCCCATCGCGCACACCCTGGCGCAATGCGCTGTGTGCTGACAACTGAAACGGGCGCGGCTCTGGAAACGTTGTGCTCGCGTAGTTCGGCCCATCGTCAAACAGCCGGTCGATTACCGCGCTCATGCCGCCTGCTCCAGTTTGTCCAGCTTGCGCTGTAGCGCCTTGATGCGCTTCACCAGTTCAGACTTTTCATTCAACAGCCCGTCATTGCGCTCTTGCAGTACGCGGTTCAGGCTACGCAACTTCTTCGCCTCATCGAGCGCTGCGGCTACTTTGTCATCGGCCAGAGCAATCTTGCGTAAGGCCTCAAGTTCCTCGGCCGCCTCACGCTCAGCGTCCGCCATCTCATTGGCACTGGGGCCATCGTCTTGCGGTGGCGCTGAAGTCACGGGCCCTGGCGCCGGGACCGGGCGTGCCGTCGCAACTGTTGGCGCATCAAGAGGCTTTCCGCTGGCAATTCGGGCGGCCTCTTTGGCCGTCAGCACCCCCTCTTTCACGGCATCGCCAAGCCCCGCTTTTTGCGCGGCCTTCGCCTGTTGAATGGTCCGCGGGGTGACGTGCGCCTCAGTCGCCAACTTGGCATTGGTTTCTAGGGGTGAACCTGGTTCACCCCTAGGACGACCAATGTTCGATGGCACCCATGCAGCACACGCCACAACCGCAGCGGCACGCTGGGAGGCCGTCAGATGTCGACGGTGCAGGTTCTGGCTCTTGACGAATGCAACAGGGTCACCATCGTTGAACGTGAACTGACTCGGCTTTAAGCCCAAGTCACAGCAGGCCCTGTACCGGTGCCAACCATCCAGAACCATGCCCTCGTACAGCAAAACGGGCTCACGTTGGCCATTGGCCTTGATATCGTCTTTCAGCGCCAGAAAATCAGCCTCACTCATCGACGGGAAGGCTGCGCTAAGTGGGTGTTGCTTCAATTCCATGAGTAGCCCTCGAAGGCCAGAACCCAGCGGACATGACGCACGGAGCGGTGCCGGATTGACCAGTAAATGAACAGCGCCACATATCGGGCTCTGCGGATGAAAGTTGATAGGGAGCACTCCATGTGCCAGCCGCAGTCGTGGATGTGCTGTTCAAGCTCTTGGGGGGTCATGCAGCCTCCACTTCCTCGGCCTCTGCTTCCACCAGGTCAAACAGCGACGGCATGCTGGCATCGCGTTCTGCGGCTTGCAGGTAGTGCACTTGGTCCTTGAAGTAGCTGGCCGACAACTCAGAACCGCCGCCAGTCCGCCCCAGTTTGATCGCCCGCACAGGCACCGTGCCCAGGCCGCAGAACGGGTCATAGACGCGCTCGCCCTTCACGCTGTAGCGCTCGATCAGGCGGTCCACAATGTCGAACTGCAGAGGGCATACGTGCTTCTCCACAGCCCGGTTTGTCTGATCGCCATTGAGGGTGCGCATGCGGTTCACGTCATGCCACACGTCCGGGTGATGGCTGCCGGGCGCTAGGCTCATAAAGGTGCTGGGTAGTGCGTTGCGCGCCTGCAGGCCTTCACCGATCTCGACGTGGCGGTCATAGTCGTAGACCTGCCGTAGCGTCTCTTGCGTGAAATACTTAGCCAGCTTTGCCGGACCCAGCGCGGCCATTTCCTCAACCGTCAGCATGCGGTTGCCGCTGGAGCGCCAGAAAGCGTGCGCATCAACCTGCCACTTGGCCAGGCTGTATTCAGCCTTTGACTTCACCACTGGGGTGTCGGCATAGCCGCGCGTGCGGTCAGTCTGCGGCTTGTGGAACAGCAGTATGTACTCCGGGCTGCCAACACCCATTTTGGTGCCGTCCTTGCACATTTCCGTGTAGCCCAGGCGGTAAGTCTGGTTGTTCTCGCGCACCACGTCTGTGACCACGGTAATCATTCCCATGTAGTCAAAGCCGTGTTTGATGCCGTGGAACAGCGCCTCAGCATGGAACGGGCTCACTGTGGGGATACCGGCGCCGGTCACGTTGCCGAAGTTGATACGGTCCTTCACGTGGCAGGCGTAGATGCGGCCGGGCTGCAGGATCCGAAGTAGTTCGGGCGTCAAGTAGTCCATCTGGCGCCAGAAGTGTGCGTTGTCTTCTGTATGTCCGAAGTCGTTGTAGCTCGGCGTGTACTCGTAGTGGTTGGCAAACGGGATGCTGGTCACGATCAGGCTCACCGAGTTGTCGGGTTGCACCTTCGCCTCTTCAACACAATCGTTATTCGCCACCGCGAAATGCTGGCCTGTGACCTCGTAGCGCTTCACCCCAATGGACCTGGCCAGCGTGTCTTGCATGGCCAACTGGCCCAAGCCGTAGGTGCGGATGATCTCGGTCATCTTGGCCTGCATTTCGTCGTGCTGGCGCCACTTATCCTGCAGCGTCTTCAACACTTCTCGCTCGGACTCGGTGTGCACAATGTCAATGCGCACCGCGTGCTCCTGCCCGAAGCGTTGGACACGGTGAATGGCTTGAATGAAGTCGTTGAATTTGAACCCAACCCCCGCGAATACCTCACGGTGGCAATGCCGCTGAAAGTTGCAGCCGCTGCCCGCAATAACTGGCTTCGTAGACAAAATGCGATGCTTTCCGTTGCCGAAGTCCACGATGCGCGCTTCGCGCTGCTCAAGATCTTGGGTTCCCCATACGCTCACAGCTTCTGGGATGGCGACCTGCAGCGCATGGCGTTCGTCCTCCAGGTCGTGCCACACCACAAAGTGGTCATCGGCACCGGCCGTCACGATCTCTTGCACCTTTGCCACCCGTGCGGGCATGCTGTCGCGCTTTTCTGTGGCCGCAGCACTCAGGCCCATAGCCACATTGGGAATCAACAAGCCCTGGCCATTCTTCTCATTCCCTGCGGCGTCGTAATCGCTCGGCACCTCGTGGTAGCGAACATCCAGCGTGGGCAGCACGTAGCCCTCATCGCTGTGGCCCAAGTCGCTCGGGCGCTGGATGAACACCGCCCAGCTCGCCACCCACAGCCAGAACTCTTGTTCCTTGTGCGGGTACAGCGTCAGGTTGCCCGCCTTCTCGCTGTCGCGCTGAAAGAATCGCGTCAAGGCCTGCCCGGTGTCCATCACGCCCAGGTAGCCCGCGTAGTGGATCAACTCCTTGTACCGGTTCGGGCTCGGTGTGGCTGTGTTGACCAACTTGAATTCCACGGGCGCAAACGCGGGTAGAAACTCCTGATACGTCTTGCTGCCGTAGCTGCGCAATACGCTGGCTTCGTCCAGGTTAGAAGCCCTGAACTTGCGCACATCGATCTTGCCCTCGCGCACGCTCTCATAGTTGGTCAAATAAATCGTGCGCTCGTCGCCAATCTCGCTGTCCTCGCGGATGAAGCGCACATCAATGGCGTAGTCGCCCTTGAAGTGCTGCGCCGCCTGCATGATGAACTCTTGCCGCACACCCAGCGGGCACACGTTGATTCGCAGGCCTGGCCGGTGCACACCAATCAGGCGGAACCACTCCAGCGCCGTCACCGTCTTGTGCAATCCAAAGCTGGCGAACACTGCGCGGTTGCCGCCTTGGCAGGCCCAGCGCACAATGTCCTTGGTGTGGGGCTTCAAGGTGGGGTTGATCTCTTCCGGGCTCACGTCAAAGCCCCGAAAGCTGGCCATCTTGATCTTGGCCTTGAGGAAGTCGGTGTAATCGCTCATCTCCACATCCCCCCTTCCAAATCCTCAAACATGCTGTCGAAGACCTTGGACACAATCCAGCAGGCGAGATAGATGCCACCCGCAATCAGCAGGCCAGCGGTGAACAGGTCAATGAATGAAGCGGCTGCCATCAATCCCTCGCCTGAATTTTTTTATGCTCTCTGTTGATGATCTTCACCAACCACTCCCGGCCTCCATGCCACTGCATCAGCTCGCGCAGACGCCTAAGCACAGAGATGGGGAGACGGACACTTCCGGGTTTTGTTTGCTCATTCATGGGCATAGCGTAGCACACACCGAAACACGCATCAAGAAATATTTATTTATTTTTTGCTTGACTTGTCGTAACACGGCAATTACTATTCTTCATCGAATCACAAACGAAGGAGAAGCAAATGAACATGCGGGACTATGTGGTGAGCGGCACAGACGCCGATGGCGTCAAGCACACAGTCAGTGTGCGTGCTGAAAGCGGCGCTGATGCCGTTAACGATGGGATCGAGCGTGGATGGAATGGCGTTGTCGCCAAGCCGTACCGAGCTGATGCCGGATTCCTTGCTAATTGCGACCGGGCACTCGCTTTGCAGGTTCGCATGGAGCATGTGAGATCTGTGCAGGGGGCGCTGTCATGAGCGATAAAAAATATGAGTTCGTGCCCGGCGATGAAAAAACTATTGCCCCTGGCCGCACGGTTAAGCGAATCCGCCTACTCGTTGCAATCGCTGCGTTTGGCCTGCCATCTGGCTCTTTGGGCGGGTATATCGAATCAAAAGAATGCCTGTCTCAAAGCGGCAATGCGTGGGTGTTCGGCGATGCGCAGGTGTTCGGCGATGCGCGGGTGTTCGGCAATGCGCGGGTGTCCGGCGATGCGTCAATCGTGTGGGTCTCGAAGGTAGGCCGAGACAACGGGACGCTGACGGTGTTCACCGGGAAAGACGGCGATTTGATTGCTACTCGCGGATGTTTTATTGGGACGATTGACGAGTTTCTTGCGCAGTCTGAGAAAGTCCACGACGACAGAACTCACCTTGAATATCGAATGTTGATCGAAGTGGCGCACTCGCGGATTACTAGGAGTGCGTCATGAGCGATAGCACTCACACGGTCACGGTTCGCGCCTTCGACTCTGCCTATCCTGGCAGCATGTTCGACAAGCCGCACGGCGAATACGTCGAGCGCGGGGACGCTAGCAGCCTTGCCGCTGCGTTGCTCGAATTGGTCGCCAAGCACAAGCGCGATGCCGAAGACTTCGAGGACGCGCTGAAGCAGGAAAAGGCCGAGCGAGACGCCCTGCGCGCAGAGGTGGAGCTTATCAAGTCCCATCAAGACGAGCTTTTGGAGGTGCTGGCCGAAATGGTTGTGCGCTTTCAGAATCTGCGCGAGTCCAACGGTCTTGACCGCAAAAGCAATCTTGCGAAACGCGCTTATGAACTGATCGCCAAAGCCGCAGAAATCGCCGCCCTGAAAGGGGGTGCGTGATGGCAAACATGAGCTATTGCCGCTTTAGAAACGCGGTTGACGATGTACAGGACTGCATCGACTGGATGGACGAACCGCCTAAATCCGAAGAGGAAACTCGCGCACGCCTGCGATTTATTCGCCAATGCATCGAGGTTGCAGAGAGCTACAGATACGAGGTGGAGTCATGAGGCCAAGCATGTACCCGCTTGAAATAGAGAACATCGGCGAAGACGTTTACAAACTGATGAGCCGCGGGCATCACGACATTCACGAGTTCATGCGCAAGGTCCGTGAGGACTACGACTGGCCGTTGGGAGTTCCGGTTCACGTCTACATGAAGACGAGGCCCGCACCAAAGGGGTCGGGGTTCAATTGCCTCTACAACGCCGTACCAGCCGGGACGCGCGGCGCTTGGCCCGCGACCTACGTTTCCGAGGCGTGGCACGAAGACGCCTATGAAGCCAAGTTTCCCACCGGGAGCGCAGCATGAAACAAAGCCTGACTCAACTTGTGGAACAGGGCAAGTCTTACGAAGAGGCTGTTGACGCCATCAATCAAACCGGCGACGAAGAATATTCGCGCCGCAAAGATGCCGACATGGAGCGCGAGCACGAGCGCCAAGAAGGGCGGTTCTATGACCAATGACTACCAAGGCCGCCACAACCCCGCAAGCCGCAAAGCTGACCGTGCGCGATTGATTTACATCGCTCAGGTGGTCGCATCACTTCTCATTTTCTGGAGCATGGCATGAACACACCACACAAAGACGCTGATCTCTTACGGGCTGTTGCAGACGGTAAACAGATGCAACGCAAGGATTGGAATGAATGGATTGACTGCACCCATGAAGCCGCGCTTGTCAGGATCTCAATGGGGATGCCGACCCGCGTCAAGCCCGAGCCCAGGCCGGATGTGGTGCGGTACGTCGCCTATACGCCATGCGCGGGGTTTGGCTCACTAGAAGAAGTAAAAAGTAACTGGCGCGAGTTTAGCGTCTACATCAAGGCCACCACCAACGGGGAGACAGGCAAAGTCACCGTGGAGGTGGTGGAATGAACCCCTGCCACACCACCAGCACAGGCCTGCAAATTGGCCGCGCCTACATCCCGCCAGCAAGCCGCGTTCAGGGTGACGCAATCAAGGTGCAGGCCGCTTTGCTTGAGCCGCGCACCCTGCTGCCCCAGTCGCTGCTGCAGCGCATCTTTGGGAGGGTTTGGCAATGGCTTTGATGCGCCACCTCGGCCAGCTGGCGGCAGACATGCGCATGCTCTACAAGTGGCACCGCGAAGACGGACACAAGCGCTGGAAAGCGTTTTGCAAAACAGCGCTGTGCGACGGTCAAACCAAGGCAGCTGCGGCTTTTGTGGGCCTGCTGTGCCTGGCTGTCGTCATCACCATCGTCCTGACCTTTGGGCCGGGCGGGTTCTTTTTTAACAAGTGAGGAATTCATGAACGCAGTTACGCAATCCGAGGGGGCGGCATTGGTGGCCACTGCGCCAGGCATTCACCACGGCATTGACATTGATGCCTATCACTCTGGCCCCGGCATCAGTAAATCCGGCCTGGACAGCATTGCCGCCAACCCGGCCATTTACTACGCCCGCCACCTTGACCCACAAAGGCCACCCGCTGGATCACGCGCCGGGCAACTGGAGGGCACGCTGGCGCATTGCGCCGTGCTGGAGCCTGATGAGTTCAAGCTGCGCTACCGCACGGTCCCCGCCGATGCGCCCCGCCGCCCAAGTGAGGCGCAATGGAACGCCAAGAGCCCCGGTGCCGAAAGCGTCAAGGCCATGGAGTGGTGGCGCAAGTGGAACGCAGATACCAACGGCGCGACCGTCATCACGTCAGATCAGTACGAAACCGCGATGCGCCAAGCCGACAGCATCCGCAAGCTGCCTGAAATCTCGCAAGCCCTTGACTGTGGCCGCGCCGAAATGTCGGCCTATTGGCTGGACCCGGTGACCGGCGAACTATGCCGCTGTCGCCCCGATTGGGCGCATGAATGCGGTGACAACGGCGTCATTCTGTTGGACGTCAAAACCTGCGGCGATGCAAGCCCTTCCGAGTTTGGCCGACAGATCGCCAGAAAACGGTATCACGTTCAGGACAGTTACTACAGCGACGGCTACAGCTTGGCTTCAGGCCGCGACGTGCTGGCCTTCGTTTTTGTCGCCGTGGAATCTGAATGGCCTTATGCAGCTTGCGCCCTGATGCTGGACGAGCAGGGCAAAGATCAGGGTCGCCGCGAATACCGCCAGAACCTAAACACCTATGCCGAGTGCCGCAAGTCCGGCGTTTGGCCAGGCTACAGCCAGAGCATCGAAATTATCAACTTGCCCCGTTGGGCAATCACGGAGTAACCATGAACAACCTTGTAGCTAACCCCTTTGGCTCGAAAACTTCCGCAGTCGTTGAGACGGCTGGAGCCCGTCAGTCGCAGTCCCGCGAACTGGCCGAAATGCAGACCAAATACCTGATGGCCCAACGGTTTCCGCGCGACGTGGTGGCCAACACAGACAAGATTCTCAACGCCTTTACCCGCCCCGCCCTGGCCGAGAAATCGCAATACCAGTTTGCCCGCGGTGGGTCTGACATTGTGGGGCCAAGCATCCGCGCTGCCGAGGCCATCGCCCAGCAGTGGGGGAACATGGAGTTTGGATTTCGTGAGGTGTCCCGCGCCATTGGTGAGGACGGCGTGCCTTATAGCGAGGTTGAGGCATTCGCCAGCGACCTTGAGGCCCGCAACCGCCGCCCCTTGCAATTCATCGTGCGCCACTGGCGCGACACCAAGCAGGGCGGCTACAAGCTCAAGGATGAGCGCGACATTTACGAGCTGATCGCCAACCAGGCTCAGCGCCGGGTTCGGGCCTGCATCATCGCCATGATTCCGGGTGACGTAATTGAGGCCGCAATGGACCAAGCCGAAATCACATTGCGCACGCAAGCCGACACCAGCCCGGAAACCATCGGCAAGATGGTGGAAGCATTCGCCCCGTTTGGCGTCAGCAAAGAGCACATTGAAAAACGCATTCAGCGCCGCCTTGATGCCATCCAGCCCGCGCAAGTCGTGATGCTCAAACGGGTGTATGCCAGCCTGCGCGACGACATGAGCAGCCCGTCTGACTGGTTTGACATTGAGCCAGGCGCAACAGCCGACGATGGCAAAACCACCACCCTTAAAGACCTTGCGTCAAAAGGTAAGAAGAAGACGCCAGCCCAAGAAGTCGGCCTCGCCGTCACCTACGCCGCACTTGCTGACCGCCTGAACAAGCACATGACCATGGACGAGGCCGCGCTGATTCTGGACGAGGGCCGCGCATTGCCGCAAGACCAGCAAGACGAATTGCAGCGCCTGTACGACGCAAAGTTTGCCCCAAACGCAGCGTAGGCCGCTTGACCATTTTTTGACAACCAACCCCGGAGAACCACCATGACCATGCAACTTAAATCACTTCGCATCAGCCGCCCCGAACGCTATGACATTGACTACAAATCAGGGATTGTGCGCGGCGAAATCGAAATTGAGGGCCTGCACAGCAAGGTATCGGTAAAGCTCACCGATGACCAATGCCGCGCCATTCTTGCCATCGTCGGCCAGGCAGCGAAGGACACGACCGCAGAAGCCGTGAAGGCGATGACGGCGGAAATGTTCAACCTGCCCTGCCCCACGCTGATCGAAGCCGCCTAACCCCACCCCTGCCCCGCTTAGGGGCAGCAGGGGCAACCTAACGAAAGCGAAAAATGAGCAACACCTTCAATTTGATCAGCGAAGAAAATACAAAGTCAGCGATGGCCTACGCCATGAAAACGCTGGAGCAGATGCCAAAGGCCAAACCCGAAGAGATGGAGGCGCATCTTGTCGCCATGCTGGTCGTGTACTGGGGTGCTCTGTGGGGAACGATGGGCAGTGAGTATGCCACCGGCTTCATTGAATCCCAGTTGGCGGGCATGGCCCCCGGCGTACCGCACGACCGATTCACCAAGCAAACCCACTGAGGGATCAATCATGAGCAACAAAATAGCGCTTGAAGCGCTGACCGAGATACGCGAGGCATTGCGCGTGGCAAACGAAACGCCCAACGGCCCGATTACAGACACCATCTGGATGCCCGGCAGGCCGGAAACGCTGTTTGACGCTTTTGACGCTGCAATAGCAGCACTGCAAGCAGCACTGCAAGCAGAGCCGCAAGGGTGGATGCCGATTGAGACAGCGCCGAAGGATGAGGCGACATACTTCCTTGCCACGAACGGCAGCGGCGTTTGGGTCGCTCATTGGCAACCCGTGGCGGGCAGCGGGTATCGCTTTGACAACCCATGGCGCACCGTGATGCTGAACCACTGGCACATTGAAGACAAACAGCGTCGCTACGAGCCGCCCACCCACTGGATGCCCCTCCCCACACCTCCAAAGGAAGCGCCATGACTGAAAAGCAACGCGCAATAATGCCAATCATGGGCGCAACCCTGATGAGCGGAATCCCTTTTGCCATGCTGGTGCCGCACGAAGCGCAAGCACTGGCAAACCACGGCCAATCTTTGGACCGTTTGGCGCAGCGCGGTGGGCTTTGCGTGTCGGAAGCAATATCCATCCTTGAGGGCCGGACTTGGGGCTCTGTTGCCATCTGCATTGAAAACGAGCGCTATCTCATAAACAAGGTGCGCGAGTACCGCGCCACTCTAAAGGACTGACATGAACAAAGAACAATTTGCTAAATGCCCGTTTTGCGGGAAGTCTGAAACGCTGACTATCGGCAAGGCCAGCGATGCATTCTCTGAGCTCGATGATTGCGGCG
>ERZ724509.665-NODE-665-length-14142-cov-6.381983_pt1 | contig 14142 bp, 16 predicted proteins | sample MGYA00376042_ERZ724509 | MGnify/ENA primary metagenome ERZ724509 (study PRJEB28724, sample SAMN07190887) | wastewater metagenome | isolation source: effluent of sewage treatment plant in Hong Hong | place: USA: Christiansburg, Virginia | collected 2016-03-01 ...
CACATTCACCAGGCCGGAGAGCAACTGCAAGCGAAGTCGGCAATCTCTTGACCTCACTATGCGCGCGCTTAGCCGGTTGCAGAACGCAATTTCAAACGACGCTGCAAACGCCAACAAGCCGTTCTGCTGATGGTGTCCGGGCATGGTGTCTGCTCTACGGGCAGTTCAGTGATGGCTCAATCCGCGACGGTTCAAGGCAAGGTTCAGTTGTGCACGGAGGAGTTGCGCGAAGAGTTGCGCATCAAGCCACGCAGCAAAAGCAAGGTTACGGCGTCACAGCACCTTCGGGAAATCGAAGCCTGGCAGCTTACCAGTGCGAGATTACCACCCCTGCGGGAAGTCATCGGCGTCGACCTTCAAGGTTGGATTGGCGATAGTTGGAACGAAGCTTGGAGGCCGGCGGTGCGCTGAACTAGAGGAAAAGATCGCACCGCACAATGCCGAAGGCAACATCAAGCATGAAGCGCGCCACACCTTGCGAAGCATGACGTTCAGCGGGTAGCAGTCACCCATGGCGCGAAAAGTGCGAACGCTGCACTGCGCAATGCTGTCCGTAATCGGCCACCGGCGACACTCAGGCGCCTTATCTCACTCTGCATTTGCAGAGTGACGCGGGAGAGTCATCCCCGCCAGCGAGCACAGCGCAAGCCCTTGAGGCACTGCTGGCCAGATCCCCGATCAGGGAACGCTTTTCGTGACTGTCACGAATCCGCAGGCTGACGCTTGCCAAGCGTTACTGCGTAACCGGCGACACCCTACCGCCCGGCCCCTCCTTGCCTGACGTTGATCTGGATTGCTGAATTTTGCTTACTATGTGCTTACTGGAACGACTGGCAACAAAAAGGCCACTGTCGAAAGTGGCCTAAGTGCTTGAATTTTCTGGCTCCCCGACCTGGGCTCGAACCAGGGACCTACGGATTAACAGTCTGAAAAATACGGCATTTTTCCATGTTGAACGGGATGCACGGGAAGTAGCAAAAGGCAGCAAAATCAATGAATACTTGAAAATAGACATTGCTTCGCGTTGATCGGAATTGCTATAATCTGCTTACTATCTGCTTACTGGAATCCCCCGGTAAGCATTGCAGGGAGCGGACGATGAGCACGAACAAGGTAAGTTTCACGGCTGGCAGAGTCTCTCAATTCGCCTGTGAGGCTGGCAAGACGGCATCCTTCCTTTGGGACACCGCTACAAATGGGCTTGGCTTGAAGGCATCCGCAGGCGGCGCCAAGAGCTACGTTCTGCAAAGCCGCCTTGAGTCTGGCGCGACTGTCCGCCTGACCATCGGCAGCACCAAGACGTGGACGCTATCCGCCGCCCGCGACGAGGCCCGCCGCCTGCAAGCGGAGATCGACAAAGGCACTGACCCGCGCCAAGAGAAGCGCGACCGCATCGCCGCCGCCGAGGCCAAGCAAGAAGAAGCGAAGCGCATTGCTACGCCGGCACTCGACGCCTGGCAAGCCTACCTTGCCGCCCGCGCCCCGCGGTGGGGAGAGCGCACCTTGCTTGACCATCAGAAACTTGTCGACGCCGGCGGACAGCCCAAGACACGAGGGCGCCGGCCCGGAGAGGGCAGCACGACACAACCCGGCAGCCTTCTGCCAGTGCTCAGCCTTCCTCTGGAGCAGATCGACGGCGACCGCATGCGCGTCTGGCTTCAAGACGAAGCCGCAAAACGCCCGACGCATGCCGCGCTGGCCTTCCGGTATCTGCGGGCATTCCTGAATTGGTGCAGCGACCGCCCCGAGTACCGCGACCAAGTGAAGGCCGATGCCTGCAGTACCCGACTGGCCCGCGACGAACTGCCGAAGAAAGCCGCCAAGGATGATTGCCTACAGCGTGAGCAGTTGCCGGCATGGTTCGCCGCCGTGCGCCAGATCGGGAACCCCGTGATTGCCGCCTACCTGCAAACGGCCCTGCTGACCGGCGCGCGCCGGGAAGAGGTGGCCGGCATCCGGTGGGAAGACGTGGACTTTCAGTGGAAGGCGGTGACCATCAAGGACAAGGTCGACGGCGAGCGCACGATCCCGCTGACGCCCTACGTCGCGTCGTTGCTGGCCATCCTGCCCCGCCGCAATGAGTGGGTATTCAGCAGCCCCACCGCCGCGTCTGGAAGGCTTCAGGAGCCGCGCATCATGCACAACAAGGCACTGACCGCTGCCGGCCTGCCAGCACTGAGTATTCACGGCCTACGGCGTTCCTTCGGCACGCTGGCGGAATGGGTAGAGTGTCCGGCGGGAGTCTCTGCGCAGATCATGGGCCACAAGCCGAGTGCGACCGCCGAGAAGCATTACCGGGTTCGCCCGCTCGACCTGCTGCGGATGTGGCACACCAAGATTGAAGGCTGGATTCTCAACGAGGCGGGTATCGAGCAGCCCGCCGAGGATCGGGGGCACGGCCTGCGAGTTGTCAGTGCTGTCTGACAGTTCAAGCAAGGAAGATGAACTTACGTTGAACTATCGCCCTCTGAGACGTACAATGTATTGCCATGAGCAAGATTTCCTGCATCAAGCCAACCGATAGGCAGGCCATCGAGTGGGTCAAGGAGGCTGGCAGCCAAAAGCGCCGCCTTGTTTTCACTGACCATGCGGAGTTGCGAATGAAAGAGCGCCGCATTGGCCGCCGTCAAGTGCTGGAGACCTTGCAGAACGGCCATATCAGCGAACCGTTGCACCAAGATATCAGGGGCGATTGGCGGTGCAACGTCAGTTGGTTCCATGCAGGGGTTCGCCTGACTGTTGGCGTAATTTTCAAGTTGTCCGACAAGGGCGAGTGGGTGGTCATAGCGACGGTATTCGAGGGATGAAATGAGCCAAATGCTGAAGTACGAAGATTGCGGACTGAAGAACATCTGGCTGGCGAACGGCTTCCGTTACGAGGATCTGGAGGGGGCCGGCCGCTGCCTGGAAATCGACGACATCGACGGCTTGCACCGCGCCATCGGGCACCGTCTCGTGAATTACAAGAAGCGACTGACGGGCTCCGAGATTCGCTTCCTTCGCCTCGAAATGGGAATGTCTCAGAAGCGATTGGCCGATAGCCTGGGCGTTGATGAGCAGAGCGTTTCGTTGTGGGAGCGTACCAAGCGCCGGCCGGCCATTGCGGCAGAACGAATGTTGCGACTGCTGTACCTGGAACGTATGGACGGCACCACCAAGGTTGCTGAACTTATCGCGCAGTGGAATGACACCGATCGCCAAGAGGATGAACTGCGCCGGGTGTTCGAGGACACTGAGCACGGGTGGCGGCTGGCGGCATGAGCAGGATGCATAGCCCGGCGCACCCCGGCGAGGCATTGCGTGAAGACGTTCTGCCGGCCCTGGGGCTGAGCGTTACCGCCGCGGCCGCACAGCTTGGCGTGACTCGCGCCGCCCTGTCGCGGGTGCTGAACGCCCGAGCCGGCATTTCTCCGGAGATGGCCTTGAGGCTTGAAGGCTGGCTTGGCGTGGAGAATGGCGGACGCGCCGATACATGGATAGCGCAGCAAGCCGCCTTCGATCTGTGGAAGGCACGGCAGGCAGGCGCGCCGACGGTTCAGCGGGTACAAGTCCAAGTCGCCGCTACGGCATAGACACTTCGCCGAGTTTTGCCGCGCCTATCCCGAGGCTGATCACCGAGGGAGAAAACAGGATTCCTTCGTCCTGCTGGCGTGGCACCCCAAACGAAGGAGCGCAGAGAAGGAGCGCAGTATGCGGTATGAATTGAGATTGGCTGCACCAAGCGGCGAAACCGTTCCACTTGCAATCATTGCCGCGGCAATAGCTCGGATGACCGCGAGCGCCGGAGGGACACCGTTTCACCGGCCCACCTATCGGGGGAAACTCGGCAAAGTTGTAGCGTGGATTGTGGATGATGCGAAAAGCGGGAAATTGGCTGTCACAGACCAAGACGGCCGACCAGGCACGTTTGATGAACTCGTCCAACGAGCAGAAGACGACGGGACTTACAGCGAGGCGAAGGTCGCCCAAGGCTCAGACAAAGTCGACCTGAACATGACTCACGCTCTGTGCATCTACACGAATCTCAAAGGCTTGAACGAATGGGCTCGCGAGCGCGGCGACGAGTTTTCAATCAAGTGGATCGGCTGGATTGATGAGCGAGGATGGATTGAACCCAATGATGTAGCGTCCGAGAACCCACCGACTGCCGACATCATACCGACGGTATTGGGCAAAAGGAAAGATCGGACCAAGCCCGTCTATTCTGGAACGCGAAATACGAGCGTCGTCTTCCCCATCGACGGCCGCGAGGCTATTCCGGTTCGTGCTATCCCGTATATGGCCGATACAACCGTTTCCGCCGATATCCTTGTTAGGGGGTTGTTGTGTGCCGATCATGCCAACTCGCTTCACGGGCTGTCGGCCTATAAGCGATTGAGCCATGGCGCTCTCAAAATTTCTGCGGTGGAGTGGCGCCGCATTGCAACCAAGTTGCAAGCGCTGTCTGACGGGCTCGATCGGCAGGAGAAGAACGGCGAGCTGACCCATGCAGAAGTTACCGACCAGTGGAAGCGGAAATCGGTAGAGCTCCTGCCTGCTGGCGTATTTCTGTGGAAAGACGAATTCCAAAGTGCGCACTTCAAGAGTTTCCGTCGCCAGTCGAATGAAGAGCTTGCTCAGAGCTATCGCGACGGAATTGAAATGGGCAGGGAACTTGTTTCTGCACCGGAAGATAGCTACACCGCCGAACTAATGGTCGCTCAAGGGGCGCCAGAAAACTGGCGGGAAATGGTGCAAGCTGGCATGGACGAAGCGGCTGCGGAAGGGCCATTCAATCCTGACGCCATTTGCTTTTATGTACCAAACAGATGCGAACCCAAGGGTACGGACGCCCTGTCCGACGTAACCTTTCATCCCATGATTGAACAGGATGAAATGCTCATCGTCATGCAGGGGTTCGAACATATGAGCGATAAACCGACCGACGAAAGGTGCATCGAGCTTGCGCGGAAGCCTACGCTTGGAATTGTGGAATGGATCGAACTGACCGGCGTAGGTATCGGCAAGATTGGGCCATTTCGAGTTACAAGCAAAAGAGTTAAATTCGTAAAGTGGAAGGACTCGCTCATCGAGAGCATGCCGCGCGATGGGCATGGATTCCTGACGAGTAATAACCAGCACGAGCCGCTTGAGTTTCCTTGCACACCGGCAAGGATGATTGATTTTATTGACTCAGAGCTTTGCACGATATACGGATGCTTCTCCGTACCAGATGCGTTTCAACGGGCGGTAACCGAGAGCGCGCAGGCGACTGACACCGCGCAGGAGCAGTGCGGCCCTTTCAAAGCGCCAGAAAAGGCAGCAACTGCGGTATCTTCTGCCCCACAAAGCCAAGCCGTCACCAAGACGCATAGATTGAATGGGCGTGAGAATATTCTTGACCCGGTTATCCAACTGGCAAGGAAAAACGCCATTGACCCTGACAGCCCTCAAAGCGCTTGGACTGAATTTGTGCGGATGGCGGAATCAAGTGATATGCCGGCGCCGCTGATTGGCTATGTCGAAGGTGAGGGGGTAAAATATCGAGGCTCGACCGACGAGACAGAATTCCTCACAAAGAAAAACTTTGCCGCCCGAGTGAGAAGAATGCTCGCTAAGGCGCGCTAAGACTCTCTAAGGCGCGCCAGTGCTCGCGTCTATCTGAGAATATCAAGGCGAGGTAAATAGTCTCATTCGCCAGCGTTGATTAACCTAGCAAGTCGCAAGGAAATCAACGCAGGTTCCTACAAAGGAACAGCGAATGATGCAAACCGCCCCCCAAACCGCACAAAAAACTCCTCTATCGGTCTGGCAAAAAACAGCGGAGTCTGTAGCCCGCCACTATTCGACTGAAAAAGCTGCCGATCTGCTGCTGGTAAAAGAACAGACCATCCGTGCGGGGTATTGCCGCGATGGCTTTTATCTCGGCCTGATTCCCATCAAGTTACCGAACCGCCGCCTGCTCTGGCCCGCCGACGAAGTCGACGCGTTGATCGCTGGCCAGTCCGTCAAGACTCCCGACGCCGCTGACCTCGACAAGCATTTTGCGCGCAAGGCCGCCGATGAGTCGAAGATCCCCGCGCATATCAAGGCCAAACGAGCGACCGCCGCGAAGACCAAAGCAGTTCAGGCAATGACCGCTGGCGAGGCGCCCAAATGAAAACGCCCAGCCTTCCCGAAGAAATGCCGAGCGCCCCTGACAAGCGCGATTCTATCACCGCTGACGCGATCAAGGCCAGACTGATAACCGGCGAGATGGTCACCGCCACTGACTACCGCGAAGCCGACCGCCCGATGTTCTGGGCTGCAATTGCCCGTGTCCGCGACGACATGCCTTGTGTCAAGCCGATCTGGCGCACGATCGACGAGCACCACGTCAATGGCACCCGGGTTCGACTGATACTGTTCCGGATCTTCCCTCGTCAAAGGGGAGCGATCGACGCGACGTTGGCCGGAAGCATTGCATTCCTCGCTGCCTGCGCCTGGCTGATGGGGTGGCCACTGTGAGGCGTGATGACTTCACCGAAATCGAGCGCGCAAGGGCTGCACTCTGGAGCCTCGACGCCGGCGCCGACCGCGATACCTGGGTGAAGCACGGCATGAGCGCGAAGGCCGCCGGGTTGGACTTCGACGCCTGGCACGACTGGAGCGCGGGAGCCGGTAACTACAAGGGCGAGGCCGAATGTCGCTCGGTCTGGCAGAGCATCAAGGAAGGCGGCATCGGCCCGGGTTCACTGTTTCATGCTGCCCGCGCCGCCGGCTGGACTGACGACACCGAGCAGCCCGCCAGACGCCCGCAATCGTCCCAAGAGAAGCCGCGACAACCCGAGCAACCCAAGGCCCCGCCGCATGCCCCGCGCGTGCTGTGGGACGCCTGCAAGCCGGCGACCGCCGATCAGGAGTACATCGCCCTGAAACTCGGCCTGCCTGACGGCCTGCGGGTTTACCACGGCCCGCTGAAGATTAACAGGCAATCCTGCGATGGCGCTTTGGTTCTGCCGGCGAGGACATTGGCCGGTGACCTCGTAAATCTTCAGTTCGTGATTCGCAAGGAGCATGTTCCTGAAGTCGGCAAGGACAAGCTGCTTCTGCCGGGCATCAAGTTGTCAGAAACGCCTGACGCCTGCTTGGTTGTCGGTGGCCAGCTCAAGCCCGAGGGCGCCGTCTACGTGTCCGAGGGCATCGGGCAGGCGTGGAGCACGCACCAGGCGACACGCGCGCCCGCTGTGGTGTGCTTCGGAGTCGGGCGCATGGCAGGAGTCGCCCGGGCGCTACGCGAGAAATTCCCCGCCGCCCGGCTGGTGATCGTGAGCGACGCAGGCAAGGAAAGTCAGGCAGCGGCAATCGCCAAGGACGTTGCAGGCGGATGGGTGGAAATGCCCGCCGGCAGCCCGAACAATTTCGACCTGAACGACTTTCATCAACAAACACAACCGCGGGATCTGAAGCCCGTTGCCGCACTGTTGGAGCAAGTCAAGACGCCATCGCAACGGTTCAGGCTGCTGACCCCTGCGGAGATGGCAGCTTGCCCGCCTGTGCGCTGGCGTGTGCGTGGCGTGCTGCCTACAGAGGGCATCGCCGCAGTGTTCGGCCCGAGTGGATCAGGGAAATCGTTTCTGGTTCTTGACCTGCTGGCCGCCGTTGCCAGTGGTGGCGATTGGTTCGAGTGCAGGACGAAAGCCGCGCCGGTTTTGTATGTCGCGCTGGAGGGGGAAGCTGGAGTCGCACAGCGCGTTCAAGCGTACCAGATGAAGCACGGACGCATGTCGACCGGCTTTCGCTTCCTGCTGCAATCGCTGGACATCCGCAACGCGACCGACCGCGCGGACCTCGTGAGCGCCATTCAGGCTATTGGCTGGAGTGGTGGAGTGCTGTGTCTCGACACGCTGAACCGCGCCGCCCCTGGCATGGATGAAAACGACTCGAAGGACATGGGCGAAGTCATCGGCGCCGCAAAGGCGATTCAGGCCGCCGTCGGTGGCTTGGTGATGGTGGTGCATCACACCGGCAAGGATGCGACCAGGGGAATGCGAGGGCACTCGTCGCTGATCGCCGCTCTCGACGCCGCAGTCGAAGTCACCCGCACCGACGACCGCCGGGAATGGAAGATTTCCAAGAGCAAAGACGGCGAGGACGGCGAAGCGCATCCGTTCAAGCTCGATCTGGTTCGGATCTGCGAGGACGAGGACGGGGATCCGGTTACAAGTTGCGTTGTCGCGCCGGTCGTAGAGGGCGCTGGAGAATTGGTGCGCAGGGTGCCGATTCCGAAACAGGGCAATCAGCGAATTGTCTGGGATGGCATCGGCGAGTTGCTGAAAGCTGCCGGAACTTCCGCGCCAGAAGGATCGCCGCCTGAACTGCCTCCTGGCCGCCAGGCTGTGCTGCTGGAAGACGCCGTCGAGAAGGTTCGCACCCGGCTGACCTGCGAAGAAAAACGGCAGACGGAGCGCACGCGCGCAGCAGTCACCGGACTGGTTACGCGCGGGCTGATGGTGCTTCGGGAGGGCTGGATATGGATTGCCTGAACCCGACATTCCAGAAGAGAGCTTTTGTAGTGCGCCCCCCATCCCCGCCCGGAGTCTTCCCGTTTCCCGCCCCTCCTATAGAGGGGGCGGGAAGGTCCGGGAAAATGCGTTCCCGTTTCGGGATAAAACGGGAAGGTCCGGGAAAGACAGAACCGTTCTTCTCTGGAACGAAAAGGGGTAGAGCGTGAGCCGCGCCGCGACCCGCCCGGAGCAGGCAGCGCTGTTCGGCGACGCGATTCCGGAAGCCGCGCCGACGCCTCGCGTCAATGACCGACTCGAAGCCGCCGCGCTGGCGGAAGTCACCCGAGCGCTACGGCATCATCCGGCCGTGGCGTGGATTGAGCGTCAGAATTCGGGAGTCGCGCGCATGGGTGGCCGGTTCGTGCGGTTCGGCTGGCCGGGATGTTCGGATGTGCTCGGGCAGTTGAAGGATGGCCGGCTGCTGGCCGTTGAGTGCAAAGCGCGGAAGGGGAAACTCCAAGCCGATCAGGCAGAGTTTCTCGCACTGGTGCGCCGCTTCGGTGGCGTGGCCTTCCTGGCGCGTGATTGCCGCGACGTGCTGCGCGAGCTGTCGACCAAGGCCAGACAATGAGGCGCGCCGACGACGAGCGCTGCCTATGCCCTGGCCATGATGCACCGCCACGTAGCAATTCGCTGGCCAGCATCCTGGCGATGGCCTTCAAGAGCATCATCCGCATGTCGAGGCAGGTTCCTTGCTTGTGGTTGTCGACGGCATTGGCGAACGCAGCACGATGGATTGCACAGAAGGCGCTACAGGCCCTTCGGGGACTGGCAGAATGGAAGTACCGGCCAAGGGTAGATCGTTCAGCCTGGCGCGTTTCTGTGGCCTTGCTGGGGCATCACCGATTGAATTAGCAGGAGAGGTTCAGAATGGTTTGGAAGAAAGGCGAGAGCGGCAACCCGATCGGGAAGCCGGCCGGAGCACGAAACAAGGCGACCGTCATGGTGCAGACCATCATGGAGCGAGGCGCGAAGGAAATCACAGAAGCCGTCGTCGGACTGGCGAAGGAGGGCGATTTGAGCGCTGCCAGATTGGTGCTCGAACGTCTGGTGCCACCGGCGAAGGAGCGCCCGATCTTTTTGGAACTGCCGAGCACAGACACTGCCGACGGTATCGCTCAGGCGCAGCAAGCCATTCTACAAGCTGTTGCTGCCGGCGACCTCCTACCGGGAGAAGCCGCGACGCTGGCCGGGATCGTGGAAGCGAGACGCAAGGCAGTTGAAACCAACGAACTTGAGCAACGCATCACAGCACTGGAGACAAAACAATGAGCACGCCATTCGAACGCCGGCTGAACAAGCTGGAAGAAAACAGGGACCGCAACGACGTGGGGAGAGAAGTGGACAACGTCCTCGAAAAGATGGGAACGAGCCGCGCCGCCTTGCTGGCCGATTTCGGCACCCTGTCCGCATTCCGTGACTGGCTGACCGCGCGAAGTGCTGCAACCGACCATCAGGCCGGAGTGCCAATAGTTGCGCATCATCGAGCGTGGCAAGGCGATTGCGCAGTGTCCGCGAAATGGAACGCGATTCTTGACCAGTACGAAGCGCTACAGACCGCCGCCTGATTTACCTATCCGAAAAGGAACTGCAATGAGCACACTTGAGCGCCGCACCGCCAAACTGGAGGCATCCCGCCCAGACGCGAACCAGATCGCCATCATCATCCGCCGCGTCATTGGGACAGCCAGCGATGAGACTGTCCGCGCCGTCATTGGCGACAAAGCTATCGACCGCCGCGCCGACGAGGCCGAAACCGCCTTCATGGAACGGTCGAAGGTCGAAGCGCTGGCCGGCACTGACCGGCGGCCCTGCCGCGTGATTCTCCTGCCCGAAGAGGTGTTGCAATGAGCGCGCTTGAACGTCGTCTAGCCAAGCTCGAAGATGCATCGTATCCGCAACCCGTGCAGCCTTTTTGCCTGCTGGTGGAACCGCTGACCGATGCGACCCCCGAGGCATGGGATGAGCACCGGCAGAAGGTCGAGGAAGCGAAGGCCCGCGGTGATTTCGTGGCCGTCGTGTCGTCGGTCCGGCCTGGGGACAGAGCGCACGGCGAGAAGGATGTGACGTACTTCGCCAGTGAATTCGAGGCAAGACTTGTAGAGGCGTCGATGCTTCCGTCGGAGCGTGGCAACGACAGTCTGCTGGCCGATGTGCTCCAGGATACGATGGGCAACGTGATAGGGCCGGTGGCATTCAGTGAACCGCTTTACTGGCAGGCTGGCATTGCGAACCCCAACGGCGGCAAGCCCAAGGGTATGCACTGGCGCACCTTCAACCGGCTGACTGCGGAGCATGATGCTTTCGTTGGGGTATCGTTAGTTGAGACGGCGAAACGGTTGAGGCTGAGGATCTGAATAGAGAGCGCTGAATCTGCCTTCTTCTGATCGTGAAAGCCGGCGCTGGATCAAGAAAAAGCTGTGCGCTGTTAGAGTCGAGATCGTTGAATATTGTTTCTAACAATTCGCGTCACAATTACAACTACCAGACGGTCACCAATGTTCCGCAAATTTGTTTTCCGCTACCGACCACTTGAAGGATATCTTCTTGTTTTGGCATGTTGACTACTTGAGAATCAGCAGGTTGTAGTGGCGGATCGAATTGTAATAAATAATACACAAACGGCCCATTTTTTACTTTTCCACAGAGCCCGCCCTTATCCAATTCGTATACCATGCCAGACATGACTCCCGTCGTAAGATTAGAAGCATAAATGTGAAAGCCAGAATCATCCATCCACCAAACTTCACGGTCTATAAGGTAGTTTGTCACTACCATTGGGGCGTTTATAATATTTAGTTTTAGCAAATAATAATTGACAGCTTTAACATCGCGAAATATAGCAGGAGAATAATTGCTCGTTTGTAGCTGCTCTGTCCTAATCCATTTTTTGATAATATCTACTTGGGTGAAATACGGTTCTGCGCGCAATCTATCATTAATGCGGATCGCGTTGTCCATACGAGATTCGACCAACGGCCTAGTGTCGACTCTTTCAGCACCCGTGCCAACATTCGCGTATCCGCTATGGCCATAAACCACGTCGCGTATCACTAGCTTGCCGTCCTTGATCTCGAAGACCGTGATCGCACCGTTCTTGATGTCACCCTGGGCGTCGAACTCGATCTTGCCGGTAACCCCGTTGTAGGCCGTCTTGCCCACCTCGGGCAGATACTTGGCCGGGTCGGCCGAGTTGGCGCGTTTCATGGCGTCGATCAGGACCATCACTGCGTCATAGCTGTACGGCGAATAGATCTGGATCGGGCCGTACTTGCCGGTGAAGTCGGCAACGAACTTCTGGCCATTCGGGAGTTTGTCGACGGGCAGCCCGGCTTGCGTACAGATCACCCCTTCGGACGCCGGCCCGGCAAGCTTGATCAGTTCCGGCGAGCAACCGCCGTCACCGGTGGTGAACTTGGCCTTGATGCCCAACTCCTTCATCTGCTTGAGCATCGGGCCGCCAACCGCGTCCATCCCGCCCAGGAAGATCACATCGGGATTCTTGGCCTTGATCTTGGTCAGGATGGCTTTGAAATCGACCACCTTGTCATTGGTGAACTCGCGGGCGACAATGGCCGCGCCGTTTGCTTGGGCAGCTTTCTCGAATTCATTGGCAAGTCCATAACCATAGGCAGTCCGGTCATCAACGATTGCGATCCTTCTGGCACCGAGATTCTTGACCGCGTAGGTACCAGCGGCCGAGCCCTGCTGGATGTCGTTGGCCATTACTCTGAAGGCGGTCTTGAAACCCTGCTGGGTGTACTTCGGATTGGTTGCCGACGGCGAAATCTGCGGGAAACCGGCCTGATTGTAGATTGCCGACGCAGGAATGGTGGTACCCGAGCTCAGGTGGCCGACGACACCGGCGACGTGTGCATCGACCAGCTTCTGAGCAACGACGGTGCCGGTCTTGGGGTCAGTCTGGTCGTCCTCGCCGAGCAGCTCGAAGGTGACCAGCTTGCCATCGATGACGATTTTTTGCGCGTTGGCATCGTCGACGGCCAGACGAGCACCATTCTCGTTGTCCTTGCCGAGGTGGGCAATCGGGCCGGTGAGCGGAGCAACATGGCCGATCTTGACTACCATTTCAGCTTTGACGGCTGTAGCAGTTCCCGATCTATCTCTTAGAAAGTCCTCTGCAGGCTTCTGGCTAGCGCCCGCTGCCCCAGCATTGCTCGTCTGATTGAATGCCTCTTGATCAGAAAGCAAGGCGGTCCTCAAATCCCTTTTCAGAGTTTGTTTATTTAGGTTGCTGAGGACCAGACCGCCCAACAGCAGGAGCACGCTTAATGATGCTCCAAGCAAGAACCTGAACGAGCCGATGGTTGATTGAGTAACCGTTGATCCCACTTTGTCGTCCCAAGACGTGCTGCCCGTTGTCGTCAGGGCTTTGTATCCTCGCCACCAGAAGAACGCTGTTGCCGCGGGAAAGAAGAAATAGCACGCGTTGCCGCTGGCCCATGCCCAAAAGGCTCGACGGAAGGCGCTCTTCAGTTCCAGTAGTCCGCCGTCTTCGGCGCTGATGCGAAGTCCAAACGCAGCCTTGCCTATGGTGGTGCCGAATAGAGAGACGGCAACTGCCTCATATCCAAGCAACGCGACCCCGAAAACGGCCGTGCTGAGTAACGCCGACGGGATAGCTCCAATTTTCCAGTTGGGCAGCGAGAACGCCATCGCAATCCCTGCGGTGAGAGCCAAGACAGCAACGACCGCAAGATCAATCGCTCTGGCCAAGAATCTGGCCCATGGCCTGGCGTCTGGCTGCTTGTCTTTGCCGGCTGGCCGGTTTCGCGGTCTTGGCGGTGTCGAGTCGGAGGAGGATTCCCTGCTACGTCCGGCCGGGCTTCCATCGGCGGGATTCGCGCTTGGTCGATTGGCCATCTTATGCGCACGTGATGCGACCGTCTGTGCGATGCTCTCCGGGCAACCCCCCGCAACGAGTGCCCGATAGATGGTGATCTGATCGCCGCCGCGTAATGCCATCTCGAAAGCCAAGTCGAGCATTGCCGCCAAGAACGTGGCGAAGGCTTTGTCGGCAGTGAAGTCGTCGCTTGCCTCTTGGAAGGCATTTTTCGCGCCAAGGGCTGTTTCGTCATAGTCCCTGCGCTTGATTGGGTCGGAAAGGACACTGTAGGCATGGGCAATCTCCTTGAAACGAAGCTCCGCCTCTTCTCGGTTATGACGGTTCCTGTCCGGGTGCCACTTCATCGCCTGCTGGCGATAGACTTTCTTGATTTCATCTGCTGAAGCCGTCGGGCTGACGCCCAGAACGTCGTAGAGGCTCTTCATGCTGAATTACCGGGCAAGTGGTGCGGCTGACGAGGGAAGCCACCGGAGATCCGAGTGCGGCACCGGAAGTGTATGTGGCCTTGTCAACTCGGGTCAATCAGCGATTGATTCCGTCGCGATCTGGTCCCAAGAACACGGGTAGCAACAGAACGTACCGAAATAGCCGTCGCGTTCGATGAGTCGGACACCCAGCAATCGTGCTGGCCCACATTCACCAGGCCGGAGAGCAACTGCAAGCGAAGTCGGCAATCTCTTGACCTTACTATGCTCGCGCTTAGCCGGTTGCAGAACGCAATTTCAAACGCCGCTGCAAACGCCAACAAGCAGT
>ERZ724509.667-NODE-667-length-14127-cov-5.647314_pt1 | contig 14127 bp, 15 predicted proteins | sample MGYA00376042_ERZ724509 | MGnify/ENA primary metagenome ERZ724509 (study PRJEB28724, sample SAMN07190887) | wastewater metagenome | isolation source: effluent of sewage treatment plant in Hong Hong | place: USA: Christiansburg, Virginia | collected 2016-03-01 ...
CCGCGTCGGCCTTGTCGAGCGTCCTCGCGGCGCGCGCCAGGGTGATCGCCAGCGAGAAACAGAAGAGGTCGACGAGCGAGCCCTCCTCGGTGGAGAAGCCGCCGCGGTCGCCGGAGTGCTTGCTGAAAAGTTGGAGCGCGGTCTCGTGGAGCGCCTGCGCCAGCGGCTTGCGCGAGGTGTACTCGCGGAGCCCGGGGGGAGCGAAGAGGCTGTGCGGCACTCAGAAGATCTCGACGATGAAGGCCAGGTTGGTGGCCGTGCCGGACTCGTTGCGCGTGTAGACCCGCACCTCGTCGACGCCCGCGATCGCGTAGCCGTGGCCCACCGCGTCGGGGATGTAGACCCTGGGCTTGCGTGCCTGCGGGGGGAGCGTGCCGGCGGTCCACTCCATGGTGACGTCGCCGGTGCCGTTCGGGGTGAACGAGAAGGCGCCGGCCGCGACGGCGGTGCCCATCGCGTCGACGGCGACGACCGCGTAGCTGCCGCTGTACTCGACGGACACGCGACAGGTCGGCGTCATCCGGCAGAGCCCCGCCAGGGTCTGCGTCTGGACGTTGTCCATGTCGGCATCCCTGTCGGCGCCCTTCGTCGGGGGCGGGGTGCCGTTCACGATGTCGACGCCGCCGAGGTCCTCGACGTCGGGAACGCGCGGGCCGCCGTCGGCGAGGGGGATGTCGTACGTGTAAAGCCCGTCGGCTGCTCCGCCTGCCATTTGTCCTCAGGTCTGCGGGAACACCGCGAAGTCGGTCAATTCTTGGAGGTAATTCGCGACGCCGGGCGTGCCGACGGTGGTCGCGTGCGGCGTCGCCGGCAGCAGCGGCTCCACGTCGGAGATCGCGCCGCTGGCTTTCGCCGCAGTGACGAGGCCCTCGTTGGTGACCACGCTCGGCCACTCGTCCGGCGAGAACGGCCAGCGGCGCCGGCGCCCACCAGGGTCCGGCAGCGAGGCGAACTGCTCGCCGGGGCCGAGGCTGCGCGCGTAGGCGATCATCGAGGCCGGGAGGCGGCCGAGCGACGGCGACCACGGCGACACGAGCGCGTGAACCGTCGGGAGGAAGTTGTCGGAGACGCCAAGCGCCGAGGAGAAAGTGACGTCCCACGCGCGGTTGGCGATGACGACGGCGACTGTGGCGATGCGCTTCCGCTTGAAGCTCTTCGTCGGGAGGTCGAAGAAGCCGATCGTCTGGCCCACGGCCGGCGCCGCGATGTCGGTGCTGTTGGTGATCAGCCGCATCGCGAGCGAGCTCGTGACGACGGACGCCTGGACGGCATCGCCGGGCACGTACGGCGGCCACTGGACGAGGTCGGTCCAGCCGCGGGCGCTCGAGAGCCACGTCACGCCGATCGCGATCGTCAGGTTCTGCGCCAGGATGGTCGGGACGGTGATCGTCCAGTCGGCAGAGAAGGTGCTCCGCAGGTCGGCCTCGACGAGCGCGCGCTGCACGCCGTTCGGGATGCGCGAGGCGACCGCGTCGGGCCGCAGGGTGAAGGGGACGCTGGTCGAGCCGCCGCCCATCCACGCGGGGATGGCGAACGCCTTCTCGACGGGGACGCCCGCGGTCTTCTGTGCCGTGGCGACGATCTGTGCGTTGTTGCCGGCCGCCTTCGGGTTCGTCTGCGCGGCGATGATTCGCTCTTGAAGCTCCTGCTCGGTCTCGGCGACGGCGCCGCCGGTGAGGCCCACGAGCGCGCCGGTGCCGTCGTTCTGCGCCAGCACGCGCGCCGTGAGCGACACGCCGGGCGGCGGCGACTCGAAGGTGAGCACCGCGTCGGCGGCGAGGTTCGTCTCGGGGCCGGTGTCGATGCCGATGAGCGGGATCGGGTCGCCGTCGAGATAGGTGGCGTCGGCGTTCGCGCGGAACCGCAGCCCGGTCGGCTGGTGAACGAGCGTGGTCTCGCTGTCGAAGAGCGCGCCGCCGTCGGCGATCTTGGTCGCCTCGAAGTAGCCAGCGGCGCCCACGGCGGGCCGCAGCGCGCCGTCCTCCTCGCCGAGCTTCTCGGCCGCGAGCTTCAGCAGCCGCTCGCCGAACGTGTTGCGCACGACCCACGACTTCACGATCGTCACGCTGTTGGCGTAGATCGGCATCACGAGGTCGGCGGCCACCTGCGTCGCGATGCCCGGGAAGGTGCCGGGGCCCACGTCGACGGCCTTCGTGTCGTCCACCTGCATGGACCGCACGAGCCAGGAATTGCCGGCGTCCTCGACGACCTTGTCGCGGGTCGGCGTGATGAACTCCTCGGGGATTTCGGCAGAGGGCATCAGTTCACCACCGCGGTGCGGCTCTTGTCGGGGTCAGGGGCGCGCAGGTTCTGGTAGGTGACCTCGACGCGCGCGCGCCAGCCGTTGGCGGCGTAGGCCACGACGGAGGCCACGCGCACGTCGCCCGCGGCGATCAGCAAGGCGAGCGCCGTGTCGACGATCTGTCGCGCGTCGGCCGACATCTGCGCTCGGGAGCCGATGCGGATGTCGCGGAGCGTGCTGCCCACGGCGGGCGCAGAGGGCGACGAGCCGAACGCGAGCGACAGGGCCAACTCCACCTTCGCGTCGACGGGGTGGACGCTCTCGTAGTGGCCGTCCGCGTCGATCGGGAAGTCCATCAGCGCGGGGTCGAAGAAGAGGCCGTGCGGGGGCGACACGTCGCGCGCGACCTGCGTGTCGACGTCGGGGCCGAGGCCCGCGCCGCCGTCGCCGGCTGCGGCGTAGCCCGCCTTGCCGCTCATGCTTGACTCCACGGCGCGACTGTGTCACCCGATGGACGGACCAACGGAGGCCACGACGTTTGCCGCCACGACGGCGTCGTGGGTTCCTGCGGGGTCAAAAGCGCGCCGGTGGCGCGGCGACTGATGACGGTGAGAACGGCTCGCGAAAGCGGGCCGCCTTGCTTTTGTACGCCGCTCATGTGCCGTTGACCTTCGTGGTGCCGCTGCCGACGAGCGCAGGGACGCTTTGCCCGAGCGCCGTGAAAGCTGTGGATGCGGTTGCCGTCCACGCCTCGACGAGCGCCGCTTTCGAGAGCGGTAGACCGCCGGCCGCGGCGCCCGCCTCGACGATGCCGTCCATGATGATCTTTGCCCCGGGCGCGACGGTGATGCTCACGTCGCCGGTGCTCGGGTTGATCTCCACCTTCGTCTCGCCAGCGGAGGACTGGCAGGAGATGCGCACCGTGCCCTCCGGGGCGTCGCCGTCGGCGCCGAAGATGGCCACGTGCGGGATCTTCGTGCCGCCCACGTCGACGGTGCCGTACAGCCCAGCGCCGCCCTCGCCGGTGTCGGGGAGCAGGTCCTGGTAGCGCGGGTCGGTCGTCGCGATCGTGAAGCCCTCGGGGCCGTCGCGGAGCACCAGCACGTTGGGCGCGCCGGCGTCCGTCGGGCCGCGGGGGCGCCCCATCAGGCCGAAGGGTGGGATCGCCTCGTAGGAGACGCCCGAGCCCTTGGCGCCGTACGGCTGCGGCTGGAACCACACGAAGCCGTCGCGCTGCTCGACGAGCGCGATCGAGCGGAGGTCGACGGTGATCACTTCTTCCTCGTGTGCTTCTTCGTCGGGCGACCAGGGACGGGCGCGCCGGGGTCGTCGGCGCCGAACACGAGGTCCTCGGGGTCGATGAGCGTGAGCTTCGTGTAGGTGCCCGAACCGAGGCCCTTGTGGTGCTGGACGCGCTGCACCCACAGGGGGGCGTTGAGGCCGATCTCGTCGTCGCGCACGTGGCCCACGAGGTCGGGGCAAGGGACGATGCGCGTCTTCGGGTCCGAGATGAGCGGCACCGTGTGCCGGTGCAGAATCGTGTAGGTGAAGCTCCGGTTGGCGCGGCGCTCCTCGGCGCAGAGCTTCCTGGCGAGGAAGTCCGCCTGGCGCGTGTTCTTCGCCTGCGGGTCCTTCTTGACCAGCTTCGCGGTGATTCCCGCGGCGGCCGCCTCGGCGTCGTGGAAGCGGCCGATGACCTGCTTCCGGCCGTCCTTGCCGCCGCCCGCCTGTCCGAGCACGACGTACTCGGAGTGGCGCCCGGTCATCACGTAGCGGACCTCGGGCGGACCGACGAGCACGGCGTTGTCGGGCGTGCCCTCGCGGCGCGTGTTGAGCAGCCAGAACTTCGCCGGCTGCTGCCCGTCGGGGGTGCCGAGGAAGAAGACGTTGGGGTCGAGGCCGTCCGGGTCGACGCCCGCGCGCATGAAGATTCCGGCGCGGTCGAAGTCCTTCTTGGCGGCGCCGAACCAGGTCTCGCCCGACTCCCACTTGATCGGCTTCTCGGCCTTGAAGCCGGTGATCATGGAGACGACCTTCTTCTGCGTCGTCTCGACGGTGGTCGTGCCTTGGCGGACATCGGCGACGCCGAAGATGACGCCCGCGCCCTCGCTGACGCCGGTGATCACGAGCTCGGGGCCAGCGCTCTTGCCGACCACGGGCGCGCTCTTCGTGGTCGTGCTGACGGTCTTGCTGTCGACGATCGGCGTGCCCGAGACCGCGGCCCGCAGCGAGGCGGCGTCGTAGAACAGCGTCGACTCGGTGATCCCTGCGCCCTTGATCGCCGCGCTCGCGAGGTCCTCGAAGGTGGCGTTGGTGAAGCTGCGCTCGTTCTCGATGTGGTCGCGGATGAGCTGTGCCATGCGGTCGCGGCCGCTGATGGCGATCTCCGCGGCGCCGCCGCCGACGCGGTCCCAGCCGTCGGTGTAGCCCACGAACTGGACGATCCCGTTGACCCGCAGCGCGAAAAGGCTGTTGGGCGGGAAGGCCCGCATGAGGTCGAGCACGGTGCGGCCCGAGCCGACGGTCATGGAGAACGTCGCGGGGGTCGTCATGTAATCGATGACGACGTCGTACTCTTTGGCGCAGAGCACCTCCTTGCCATTGATCAGCAGGTCAATGGTGTCTTCGGGGGGCGGGCTCACGCGGCGGCCAGATAGCGGACGTTGGTGCCCACCTTGATGGAGAGCGCGTCGTCGAAGTCGTTGAGCTTCAGGATCTCGTAGGCGTTCGCGGGCGTCGCGAACAAGGCGATGGAGATGTCCACCACGCTCATGCGGTCGCGCGTCGTGATGTAGCCGGCGAGCGGGCGCGCGGCGACGAACGACTCATTGCGGATCTTGGCGACGCTCGCCCACAGCGCAATGGTCGCGACGAGCGCGGGCGCGGCGACGGCGGTCTGGAGGGCCGGGGTCTGCGCGAGCGCGCCGCAGCGGGTGAAAAGGCCGTCGACGCGCGCGTGCTGGTAGGCGGCGACCTGGTCGACGGACTCCTTCACGGCGAGCCACTTGTCGAGCTCGGCCGTCAGCTCTGCGAGCAGATCCTGCGCCGTCGGGTCGGCCAGCTTCTCGACCTCGAGGACCACCGTGTCGAACTGCGTCGGCACGCTGTTGGCCACGGTCCCGATGAGCTTGTCGGCGGTGTACCGCTCGGAGCCGTCCTCGAGGAACGTGAAGTCGACGCTCTCGCCGCTGCGCACCGTCGCGAGCAGGCTGCGCGGCCATTCGATGCACTTCGCCTGGATCTCGCGCCCGAGGTTGGGCACGTAGAGCGCGAACGTCTGCTCGCTCTCGCACAGGGAGATCAGCTCGGACAGCCGCGAGGGGTACAGGTCCGGCCACGACGGCATGTTCGTGTGGAACTGGCAGCCGTAGCGGAACTCGTACGCGCGCCGCCCGAGCGACTCGATCTCTGCGCCGGGCCGGTGCAGGTACCGGTGGACGTGGTGGTCGAGAGAGCCCTTGATGCCGAGTGACACGTACGGGAACTCGATGTCGCCGAACGCGGCCTTTTTGAAGCCGTCGAAGATGTCGGTCATTGCGGAACCGTCCCGGCGGTGGGCGCGGAGGGGCCGCCCGCGACGAGAGGAGCAACGGCGGCGGCGACGGCATTGCCTATGTCGGAAGCCGTCGGGGGCTCCTTTTTCGGTTTGGAATCAATGACCGCTTTCAGGAGCGCATCGATCGCCGCGGCGGACGAGTCGAGCTTGCCCTTGTCGGCGCGCATCTCGCCCTCGGCGCCAGCGATCGCGCTGCCGTCGCCCGTCCACTTCGCGGCCAATGCCTGCGTGTAGCTCAGGCCTTCGCCGAGCGTGGTCTTGTCGGCGGTCTGCCGAACGCCCTCGACCTCGGCGCGGCGCATCGCGAGCTCGTCGACGGTGTCCTTGTCGAGCGTGCCCGTTTCCTTCATCTGCTTCTGCGCCTTCGCAATGAGCGCTGGCAGATCCTTGTCGAGCTTGTCTTTCGACTTGTCGGACTCGCTCACGTAATCAGCAATGGCTGAGGCGGCGGCCACGGCAGCCACGGCGAGCAGGCCAAGCCCGATGTTGGCCGGGCCGATGCCGCTCGCGATGGCCTTGCCCACGGCGTCGCCAATGGCGGCCTTCGCAATGCTCGCGGCGATGCTCCCGCCAATGACGGCGGCGACCGACCCCCACGGGTGCGCCGCGGCCGTCGTCACGATCGAGGCGAACGCCTTCGCGACCTCGACCAGCGTCGGCGCCAGCTCCCGCAGCGGCTTCGCGAGGTCGGTCGAGAGCTGCTCGGTGACCTTGTCGAACTCGTTCTGCACGCCCTGCGCTTGGCTTTTCTTCGAGCCCATCTGCGTGCCGAGGTTGGTCGCGATCTGACTGTCCGAGGCGGTGCCGCCGAAGCGTGCGAGCATCGCGTCGATCGCCTTCAGGCCCTTCTCGCCGCCGCCCGCGTCGAGGAAGGTGGTGCGCATCGAATTGACCGCCTTCTCGCCCAAGATGTTGCCCCACATGGCTTTCATCTTGTTGGTGTCGCCACCGGTCTTGATCAGCGAGTCCTTGATGATGTCGTAGGGGTTCTTGAAGCGGCCGGCGGACGTGGCGCTGTCGACGGCCACGTCGTTCGCCTTGAAGGCGTCGCGGCGGGCCTTGGTGCCGAGGGTGTTGGTGAAGCCGAGGACGGCATTGCTCGCCTGCGACACGGAGCCGGCGCCGCCGGTCTGATAGGCAAGCTGCGCGAGCGCGCCCATCTTGGCGAAGTTGTCGGCCGCCTTGCCCTCGAAGCGCACGCCGGCGCCCTTCAGCTTGGCGAACTGCGTGGCCATGTCGGCGATCTCGATCGCGCCCTCTTGGCCCTGCGCCGTGGCGGTCTTCATGACCTCGACCAGCGCCTTGGCCTTCTCCTCGGCGCTCGCGAACTCTTTGCCCTCGCCGATCTCTCCGAGCGCGCCCGAGACTTGGCCGGCGGCGCCCATCATGGCGTTCATGTCGACGTTGAAGGCCTTGGCGAGCCGCGAGAGGTCACCGAGCGCGGCCTTGCCCGTTGTCAAGTCGCCCGTCAGGCCCTGGAACTTGGAGAGCCCGCCGAGGACGTCGGTCTCGTCGAAGTTGTATTTGTCGGCGATACCGCCCGCGAGCTTGCGGATCTCGGCCGGGTCCTGCGCCTTCTCGCCCGGCAGCCCACGGAAGCCCTGCGCCGAGATGTCGCGCGCCAAGGCGTCGCGCTGGACGGCCCGGCTCACGCCGCCGCCGATGCTCATGTCGACGCCGAAGCCGGAGGCGACCTCGCCGGCCACGCGCACCGCGGCGCCAGCGGCCTTGCGCATCATGCCGAAGCTGTCGCTGGCGATGCTTGTGCGGCGCGCGGCCTTCCTGGCGTCCTCTTGCTCGCCCCGGCGCTGCTCCTCGCGGAAGTAGCGCTCCTTGATGCGGGCGACGGCGCGCGCGGACTTATCGGCCTCGCGCTCCTCGAAACGATGCCGCTTCGCGACATCGTTCATGATGTCGTTGTTCTCGCGCTCGCGGATGCGCTCCAGCTCCGCGCGGGCCTTCTCGGCCTCGGTGACGCGCGGGTCCTTGCCGCCGGCCTTGCGGGCGGACGCCTTCGTCGGAGCCGACAGGATCTCGTCGACCTTGGCCTTGGCCCGGTGCGCCTGCGCCACGAAGTCGCCGAGCGCAGCCTCGGTGCTTCGGCCCAGCACGGCCGACACGGTGATCTTGTAGGTGCGGGCCATCAGGTCGGGCGGGGCGCGGTCTGCCGGCCATTGCGCCGCAGGTGAATCGTGTACGCGAGCAGTCGGCGGATCTGCGCTGCGACCTGCTCGGCCTCTTCGTCGCCGGCCTTGGCCGCGTCGTCGAGGCCCGCGAAGAACGAGCCGTCGGCGAGGCGTGTGCCCAGCTTCTGGAGCTCGTCACGGGTCGCCTCGGGCCACACCTCGCTCTGCGCGATGGAGAGCGCTTCGTACTCGTCCCACAGGCGCGCGATGGCGTCGTCGGTGAAGCGCGTGCTCGTGAGCGCAGCGTCGCCGGCCTCGTGGGGCTCGACCTCGCAGAGCAGCAGCGAGCCGTCCTGCTCCGCCCAGAGGGGGGCATTGACGTCGTTCGGGCTCGTGAGGACCATGCCGAGGAGGTAGTGGATCCAGCTCACCTGGAACGTGGCGGCCCAGCACGGATCCTCGGTGCGGTCCTCGCCGAGTCGCGCCGTCAGGGTCGGCAGCGAGCGGTCGGTGCGCGCGGTGGCCTCGGCGCTCGCCTGTAGGCGTTCGTCGGCGGACGCGACGCGCAGGCCCATCGCGAGCGGCTGCGTCGGTCGCCCGCCCCAGCGGCTCGAGAACGAGCGCGGGCCGAGCGTGACGACGTGCGACGGCTTCTGCACGGCGCTGCGCTTCGGGAGGTCGGCGGCCTTCATTGAATGACCTTGGCCTTCCTCAGAGCGGCGCAGAACTCGACGAACTCGGTGTAACGGTGGGACTCTCGGACCCAGGCTCGGACGAGCGCCGGAGTCGCGAGGAGAGCAGGCTGGCCGCTTGCCCCGAAAAATTCAGCAGCGTGCCGTACGGCAAACCGACGAAAGGGAGCGACGGGTCCTCTCCCTTCGCCTCCGCCGTGGCGCTCTGATAGAGCAGGTTGAGGAACTCGACGGGGTCGCCCTTACCGGGGTTCGGCGAGACCTCGCGCTGGAAAGCACGCTGTTGGAAGAACAGGTGCAGCATGCGCGAGTCGTCGAGGTGCTTCGCGATCTCCGCCTCGCTCGCGAAGTAGGGCTCATCGGCCGCGGTCACGTCCGGGTCGAGGCACCCGAGCAGGAGCGTGTGGATCACGAGGCCGCGCTCGTACTGGGTGTTGCCCGGCTTCGGGTCGGCCACCTTGTGGGCGCGCGCGAACGCGACGGCCGCCTCTTCGATGGTCGCGTCGTCATCGGGCATCAGGATGCGGAGCGCGGGCGCGATCTTCGTCTTGCCGTCGAGGCCCAAGACCTCGCCAGGTTTGCGCGCCCGCGGTCCTTTGACGAGGTCGGCGAACTTCAAGGAATGACCCGCACGGCGCCGCTGAAGGTAAAGTTGCCGTCGGTGCTGCCGTTCGCGATGTTGGTCTTGATGGCCGCCTGGTCGGCAGTGCCAACGACCTCGATCAGGCCACCGCCGTACTGCAGGGTGACCGCGGCGACCTCCTGCGAGAGCACCATCAGCACGGCGTTGAGGGTCATGCCGCCGACGGGGATCACGGTCCCGAAGGTGACCTCGCCGGTGGCCTTGCCCTTCGACTTGATGATGTCGTCGGAGGTGGGCATGAGCTGCCCATTGGATTTGACGGTGGCCGTGGCCTCCGTCAGCTCGCCGATCTTGCGGCCCTTGACCTTGAGGATTGCTGCGCTGGTTTGTCCCATGGTGTCCTCTCAGGTCACTGCGGCACGAATTTGGTTTGCGCGATCGTGCCCTCGAGCTGGTGAGCCAGCGGGGTCACGATGACGGGGGTGTATTGGACGAACCGCGGCGTGCTCGAGGTCGGGTTCATGTTCACCACCGTGGGGTGGGAGTCGACCTCGGTGACCCAGCCGTACGGCGTGGCCTCGCGGCTCTTCATGTAGAGCGTGACCTGCTGTTGCCAGTCCGCTGGGTACGTGGTGCCGGCCGGGACGTCGGCCTCGTTCCCCGGGGAGGGGTTGTTCACGAGGTAGTGGTGAGCGGTCGTGTCCTCCGGGTTCGTGTACGCCGTCCAGAGACCGCCGATCTCCTCGTTGATCACGTCGGGCGTGCGCGCCTGACCCACGTCGATCGTCCCGTCGTCCGCAGCGCCCGTGCTCGTGAGCGAGCGCGTGGTGATGGCGCGCGCCACGTAGGCGACGTTGTTTTTCGTCGGGATGCAGGTGAGGCCGACGTCGAGCGCCGCGACCTGGGTCGTGCGGCTCATGCGCTTGCTCGTCGCCCGCTGCGGCACGAACGGGGTCGCGATGCCGTCGTAGTTGACGTTGGGGTTCGAGACCTCGCGGTTGCTGCGGAGCGCGGCCATCCAGGCGCCCTGCTCCTCCCCGGGGGTCTCGCCTTCCTCCTGCCAGACCATCTGCATGCGCGCGTTGTCGAGCGTCGTCTGCGCCAGCGAGGTCGCCGCCGCGTAGGCCTTGGTGGTGCCGACGACGTGGTTCTCGAAGAGTCGCACGAGGGGGCCGCACTTCGTGTCGAGGTAGGCCTCGAGCCGCGCCAGGTTGGTCGCGTCGATGATGGCGCACGAGGTCGTCCAGAACTGCTCCACGGCGATGTTCGTGAGCAGCGTGGTGAGGTCCTCGGTGCCAGTGCCGCCGGTGAAGCGCACGCCGCCCGACGCGACCGACGCGCCGCCTGCGACGGCGAGCGTCATGCCCGCGGCCTTGAACGTGCCGTCGACGTAGAGGATGCCGTCGTTGCCGCGCGTGCCGTAGGACTTCCAGGTGAAGGTCACGACGCCCGCGCTGTTGGCCGCGGTGACGGGCAGTTCCTTCTTGAGGGTGACCGCCGCGACGATGGCCGCCGCGAAGGTGGTCGCCGTGTCCGCGGCGGACGAGAAGACGTCGAGCTGTTGGCCGCCGACGAAGATCTGTACCGGGCCCGAGCTCGCGGTGGTCCACGAGCCAGCGATCGTCAGGGTGGCCGTCGCCGCCGCGTTGGTGTCCTGCGTGACGGTCGCGAGGAAGAGGCGCCCCGACCACACGCGGCGGGCCATGCGCGTCATGCGCGCCAGCTCGTTGCCCTCGTTGCCGGTGAGGGTCACTTCGTCGCCGTCGGCGATGACCTCTTTGTACTCGGTGTCGGCGGTGAGGGTGCCGCCCGAGAGGGCCTTTGCGCCGATGAGCAGGAGCGCGCGGTTCGGGAGCGCAGCGTCGCTGCGGACGCCGAAGGCGGTCTGGAGATAGGCGCCAGGGAGCTTGTCCCCCGGCGCCAGGGCGAAGACTTGTCCAGCGACGGTCATTTCAGCTCACCTCTTTCTGGCCGGGCTTGGCGCCCTTCGGAGCGGGGTTGGGCGCAGCCGGGGCGCCACCGAAGGGCGACGCGAACACGGGCGCTTGCGCGACCACGGGGGCCGCCTCGACGGGCTTCTGCGGGCCGACGGCTGCGTCCCACTCCTCGACGGGGGGTTCCGCGCCGTGGCTGGCGACCCACGCGGCGATCTCGCGCGCCTTGGTCTGCTTGATGGCCTCGGCTGGCGCGACGAACCAGATTTTGCAAGCCTGTGCCGTGGCCTTGTCGGCGGCCAGGATGGCGCCCGCCCGGACCTGATCCACGTGCCAGGTGGTCGCGGCGATATCGACGGGTTCCTGCGCCCAGACGAAGCGCGTTGAGCGTCGCTGCAGGTGGGGCTCGCGCTTCGCGTTGCCCTCGGGCGCGCCGTCGCCGGTGAGGACCTCTTTCAGGACCTGGACGCCGATGAACTCGACGACGCCTTTGCGGCCGACGGTGGGGTCGAGTCGTACGTGGCACGACGGCATGCCGTCCGCGTCGAGCGCAAAGAAGGGATTCGGCAACACCTTCAGATTGGGAGTCGGTCTCATAGGGTCACAGCTCGAACGAGTTGAAGGGGTTGAAGTTGCCCTGTGCGAACGTGGCAGTCAGGCCCGCGGCAGTCGTCGGGTCGTAGGCTTCGGCGTGCTGGAGCGGGTCAATGCCCAGGCTCTCGACCACGTCGAGGAGCAGCTCGAGGCCGCGGTAGGGGAGCGGCACGTCGTTGGCGCGCTTCACGGGGATGGCCGTGACCGCGACGCTCTGGAGCGCCATCCTCACGAGGCCCGCGGGGCGCTGAACGAGGCTCCCGAACTTGGCCTCGGGGGAGGCGTAGAAGCCGAGCGTGATGGTTCCGCTCGTCAGGAGCTGCGCCGGGATGGCCACGGAGGTGACGCGGCCGAAGCTCCACGTCCCGACCACCGTCTCGCCGCCGTTCGAGCTCGTGAGGAACAGCCGGTCGGTGTGGGCGACGCCGTTGTCGAGCGTGCCCGTGACGACGATCGGGGCGGTGGTGTTGTAGGCGCCCACGGCGGCGCTGGTGACGATCTGGACGGGCCGCCCGGGAGCCAGCGCGGCGCCGGCGAGGGCCCCGTCGAGCTGCGCCCCCGCCAGGGTCACCGGGGATGCGGAGGTGGCCACGGGCGCGGCCACGAGGCCGTCGGCGTCGGCAAGGTCGGAGTCGAGGATCCAGGCGGCGTGACGGCGGAAGGTGAAGGCGCGGTGGAGCGCGCCGGAGACGGCGTTGAAGAACGGGTCGCGCTCGCGGCGCTGGAAGTCCTCTTCGGTCTTCGTCGGCAACCACGCGATCGCGATGCGGCTCTTGCGGTGGTAGTTGTCCGCGCTCCAGCGCTCGAAGTCGGTGGTCGAGGCGCCCGAGCGGTACACGAACAGGCCGGGCAAGTCCTCCGGGGCGAAGTAGCCCTCGCGGGGGTCCGAGAACCAGCAACGCCGGACCGGGCCGGTGCCGAGGCGCACGCCGTCGACGGCCAAGGGCTGGTCGGGTCGGCCGGGCTCGAGGACGGCCCACGCGGTGCCCACGTCGGCCTGCAGGACGGTCGCGGTGAAGCTCGCCAGGTGGAGCAGCGCCGGGTCGCCAGGCGCGAGCGAGCGGTCAAGCGGGGGCCACACCGTCGGCGCGGGGGCCGGCAGGGGGAGAGCGCCAATGCTGTCGGACATCAGGAGGGAAGCGGAACGGCGTCAGGCGCGGGCTCGAAGCCGCCGATGCACACACTGCGGCAGCGGTCGCACTCCTCGGTTGCGGCATGGCCGGCGGCGCAGGGCGCGCGCTCGCAAAGCTCGACGTTACCACTGCTCTCGACCATGCGAGCGCGGCCGTTCTCGTCGAACTCCACCACCGCAAAAGAACAGCTCATGGTCATTCTCCGATGGCCTGCGCGACTGCCGCATCGACGCCGGCAGCGAGGTCCTGGTCGGCCGCGTTCTCCGCGGCGTCGAGGAAGGGGTCGGGCTTCGTGCCCGGGTGGTGGACGACCTTGGAGTAGACGACGCGGCCGCCCATGACGAAGCGCAGGGCGCTGCGGTTCGTGCCGATGTCGGCCTCGTCTCGGCGCGACTGCCCCTGGCGGGTGGGGCCCTTGAAACCCGAGACCGCCTTGGGCCGGATCTCGTGGGCGACGGTGCCGTCGTTCAGGCGCTCGGCGTTCTCGCCGGCGGTGATGGTGCCCTCGGCGCCGGCGGTGACGTCGTTGACCTCGCCGGTGATGCTCTCGCGGGTGGCGCCGGTGACGTCTTTCCAGCGGTGTTCGCTGCGCGCCTTCTTCACCACGACGGTGACGGTGCTGCCGACGGCGCGGCGGAGTCCGGAGATGACGCGCTGGTCGAAGGCACGCGCGTCGGCGAGGATCTCGGTGAACTCCTTCACGCGAAGTCGCCGAGCGAGGACGCGAAGGAGGGCGGAGGGTCGTAGGAGACCTCGCCGATCTTGCCGACCTCGCCGCCGACGTTGGCCGCGGGGTCCGGGGGCTTTTCGCCCACGCCGGCCTCGGCCTTGCGGATCATCGACAGCTCGCGCTCCGCGTCTTTGCGCATCGTCACGTGGTCCACGACGATGACGCCGGGGTGCGCCTTGCCCGCCTCGGAGACCCACAGGTCGAGGGTGATGCGGCCGATGTCGCCGAGGGCCGTAACGTCGAAGGGGACGTCGTAGTTGCCGTTGGGAGAGCCGAGCTTGCCGTCGACCATCCCGGAGGCGGCGATGCCGAGCTCGTCCACGAGCAGCTCGTCGAGCATGCCGGGGCGCGAGCGGTCGCCGAGCGCGTCGAGCAGGTACTCGAAGCGGATCTTGCCGCGCACGTCGCGCACACCGGGGGTCAGGCCGAAGCCGATGGCCACGGTGCCACCCGTGCCGCTGCCGACGCTGTAGGTGACGTCGGTGACGGTCTTGAAGACCTTGCGGCCGGAGACGGCGCCGGCGACCCGAGCGCCTG
>ERZ724509.669-NODE-669-length-14117-cov-7.097355_pt1 | contig 14117 bp, 12 predicted proteins | sample MGYA00376042_ERZ724509 | MGnify/ENA primary metagenome ERZ724509 (study PRJEB28724, sample SAMN07190887) | wastewater metagenome | isolation source: effluent of sewage treatment plant in Hong Hong | place: USA: Christiansburg, Virginia | collected 2016-03-01 ...
CGCGATGTGCGGGGTACACGCTCCATTTATCACAATAACGCCATTCAGTCATGGTTGGTGCAAGAGAACGGCGAGGTGAAAAATGTTCAAGTTTCGTAAAACGTTTCGTAAGACTTTAGCGGTCACATTAGCCACCACTGCACTTTTGTCCGCCGCTGGTGGCGCATTCGCACAAGCCGATGCCAAATTCCCCGGTATTGGACGCAATGCAACGCCCAAAGAAGTAGCAGCATGGGATATTGATGTACGCCCTGACTTCAAAGGTCTGCCACCGGGTTCTGGCACGGTATCGAAAGGGCAAGATATTTGGGAAGCCAAATGCTCGCACTGCCACGGTATTTTTGGTGAATCAGGTGAAGTGTTCAGCCCACTGGTTGGCGGTGTCACAGCCGAAGACATCAAAAAAGGCCGCGTTGCCAATTTGATCAACCCCGCCTACCCGGGTCGTACTACTTTCATGAAGGTTCCTACGCTCTCTACGGTTTGGGACTACATCAACCGCGCTATGCCTTGGACTGCGCCTAAATCGTTGCAAACCGATGAGGTGTATGCGGTGGTGGCGTTCTTGCTGAATCTGAATGGTATTGTTCCTGATGATTTCACGTTGTCGGACAAAAATATCAAGGATGTGCAAAACCGGATGCCCAACCGCAACGGTATGACCACCGCCCATGCCATGTGGCCGGGTAATGAGTTTGGCGGCAAAGCCAAGCCCGATACCAACAATGTCGCCTGCATGAAAAATTGTGCAACCGATGTGAAATTGGCATCGGCCTTGCCCGATTTTGCCCGCAATGCCCACGGCAATCTGGCGGAACAAAACCGTTTGGTGGGTGCGCAGCACGGCGTGGATACAACACGTCCTGAAACCCCTAAAGCCCCTAAAATGGACGCTGCACCTACCGCCGCTCCCGCACCCAAGGCTGCACCAGCGGCTACACCTGCCGAACCAGCAGGTACAACGGGTAAAGCAGACCAACCTTCCGGTAAAGCTGCTATGGCGTTGCTGAATAAAAATGGTTGTATGGCATGCCATAGTGTCAATACCAAGGTGGTTGGCCCTGCTTTTGCCGATGTCGCTAAAAAACACGCTGGCAAAGCAGACTATCTTGCAGGCAAAATCAAGTCCGGTGGTTCGGGTGTGTGGGGCGCTGTTCCCATGCCTGCACAAACCTTGAGCGATGCCGATGCCAAAACCATTGCGGCTTGGCTGGCGGCTGGTGCTGGCAAATAAGCAGTTTTTAACCAATTAACCTTCATCCAAGGAGATTTACATGCAAACCCGTCGTAAGACACTTCAACAAGGTGCTGTAGTAGCAGGGCTACTGGCCAGCACGGGCTTGTTTCCCCAATACGCATTGGCCTTCAATAAAACCGCTTTTGATGCCAAAACTGTGGCAGAAGCCGTGAAAGCACTGGGTGCAGCCGGTGCGCCTACTGCCAGCAAAGATGTCACCATTGGTGGGCCTGATATTGCTGAAAATGGCGCAGTGGTTCCCTTGACAGCCAGCACCACATTGGCGGGTGTCAAGCAGATGCTCATTTTGGTAGAGAAAAATCCCTCTGCCTTGGTTGCTGTTTTCAACGTGACCGATAGCGTCGAACCCAACTTTGCGACCCGTGCCAAAATGGGTCAATCGTCCGATGTGTACGCCGTTGCCATCATGAACGACGGTAAAGTTTTGTTTGCCAAGAAAGAAGTCAAAGTCACCTTGGGTGGCTGCGGCGGTTAATCAGCGGTTCATTATTTTTGAAAATTTAGGAGAGAAAAATGGCAGATCCAATGCGCATTCGTGCCCAAGCCGCTGGTGACAAAGCAACCGTTCGTGTTTTGATGTCGCACGAAATGGAATCCGGTCAGCGTAAAGATTCCTCGGGCAAACTGGTTCCCGCTTGGCATATCACCGAAGTAACCGCCAGCCACAACGGTAAAGTTGTTTTGACCGCCGAATGGGGTACTGCGGTTTCTAAAAACCCGTTCCTGCAATTTGCAGTGAAGGGTGCTAAGGCGGGCGACAAAATCGCCGTGTCTTGGAAAGACAACAAGGGTGATACCCGTACCGACGAAGCAACTGTTTCTTAATTGAATCGGTAAAACCAGTAGGGTGAGGCTTGGCGCTCACCCTTTTTTTTGCACAAAAATTACGAGGCTACCATGAGAAAAACATCATTTATTTCCGTGCTGGCGCTGGGCTGTCTGGTGAGTACAGCCGCTATCGCACAAAAATCCGCAGCCGTGCAAAGTATTGAAGAATACCGCGCTATGTTGGCAGACGGCAATCCAGCCGAATTATTTGAAGCCAAAGGCGAAGATTTGTGGAAGCAAAAACGCGGCCCCAAAAACGCATCGCTGGAACAATGCGATCTGGGCAAAGGCCCCGGCGTAGTGAAGGGCGTGTTTGTTGAACTACCCCGCTATTTTGCTGATACGAAAAAAGTCCAAGATTTGGAATCGCGCCTCTTGACCTGCATGGAAACCTTGCAGGGCTTGGATGTCGCAGAAATCGCCAAAACGCCTTTTGGTAAAGGCGAACAAAATAACATGACCGCACTGGCGACATGGATTTCAGCCGAGTCGAAAGGTATGAAGTTCAATCTTTCCCAGAAACACGTTCAAGAAAAAACCTCTTACGAAGTTGGAAAACGCCTCTTTTTCCAACGTGGCGGCCCGCATGATTTTTCTTGCTCTTCCTGCCACGGGCAAGATAACTTCCGCATCCGCCTGCAAGATTTGCCCAATTTGACCAAAAACCCGGGTGACGGCGTAGGGGTTGCCGCTTGGCCTGCCTACCGTGTTTCCAACGGTCAAATGTGGGGAATGCAGCAGCGTTTGAACGATTGCTACCGCCAACAACGCTTCCCCTACCCGGGTTTTGCCAGCGATGCCACCATCGCATTGGGCGTTTACTTGGGTGTCAATAGCCAAGGTTCTGCATCCATTGCACCGGCGATCAAACGCTAAGAAAGGAAAATTGAATTATGAAACCTATCAAAACTGCCCTCCTTTCCGTACTGGTCATAGGGTCTAACATGGCATTTGCAGCCGATACGATGCCGAATAAAGCCGCGTTGGATGCGCTGGCTGCTAAAGTGGTGAAAGAATCGTTCCGCGATGAAGGTATCGTGAAAACATCGGTGCTGGATACCGACCAAACCAATCGGGAATGCAGCGATGCCGAGGTAATGGGTAAACCCCTGAAACCCGCCCGCGCTAAAGCCATCGAAAAAATGAATCTGAAAACCATTCAATGGCCGAAAGATGGCAAATTTTTGGGTGATTGGCAAAAAGGCGAAGCATTGGCACAAAGCGGACGCGGTTTAACGTGGACGGATAAAGCCGATACCCCCAACGGCGGCAACTGCTACAACTGCCATCAAATCGACAAGAAAGAAATTTCGTATGGTTCGATTGGCCCTAGCCTCTACAACTACGGCAAACTGCGCGGCGTAACCGACCCCGCCAGCCCTGAGGCCAAAGCGATTGTCGAATACACATGGGGCAAAATTTGGAACAGCCGCGCTTACAACGCTTGCTCCCACATGCCACGCGCGGGTCATGCCAAAATTTTGACCCCCGAACAGATTTCCGACATCATGGCACTGTTGCTCGATCCCAAATCTCCCGTTAATCAATAACTCCACGGATTCCACACCATGAATTTATCCAAACGCGAATTTATGCAGGTTTTGGGTGCGGGAACGATGGCAGGTATGGGGCTGGGAACCTATGCCGAAGCCGCGACCACCACCGCTGCCAACGGTTTGTATGACATCCCCCAATTCGGTAATGTGTCTTTCCTGCACATGACCGATTGCCACGCGCAGTTAAAACCGATTTACTTCCGTGAGCCGAGTATCAATATCGGCTTGGGTTCGATGAAAGGGAACTTGCCGCACTTGGTAGGCGAGCATTTGCTGAAAGTGGCAAAAGTACGCCCCAACACCGCTGAAGCGCACGCACTCACGTACCTTAGCTATGAAAAAGCGAGCAAGCGTTACGGCAAAGTCGGTGGTTTTGCGCATTTGGCGACCTTGGTCAAGCGCATGAAGGCGAGTCGCCCGGGTTCGTTGCTGCTGGACGGTGGCGATACGTGGCAAGGCTCGGGTACGTCGTTGTGGACGAACGGGCAAGATATGGTCGATGCCTGCAAATTGCTGGGCGTGGACGTGATGACCGGACACTGGGAATTTACGCTGGGCATGGATCGCGTCAAAGAAATCATCGAAAAAGATTTCAAAGGCAAAGTCGATTTTGTGGCGCAAAACGTCAAAACCAACGATTTCGGCGACCAAGTGTTCAAACCCTACGTGATTCGGGAAATCAACGGCGTGCCGTGTGCCATCATTGGGCAAGCGTTTCCGTACACCCCGATTGCGAATCCGCGCTACATGGTGGCGGATTGGGCGTTTGGCATTCAAGACGAAAATATGCAAAAGATGGTCGATGAGGCACGCGGCAAGGGTGCGCAAGTTGTCATCGTTTTGAGTCACAACGGCATGGATGTGGACTTGAAAATGGCAAGCCGTGTCAGCGGTATTGATGCCATTATGGGCGGACACACGCACGATGGTATGCCCGTTGCCAGCATCGTGAGCAACAAAGGCGGTAAAACGATTGTGACGAACGCGGGTTCTAACGGCAAATTCTTGGCGGTGTTGGATTTTGATGTCAAAGACAAAAAAGTCGCCGATTTCCGCTACAAACTCCTGCCCGTTTTTGCCAATATGCTGCCAGCGGATCAGGAAATGGATGCGCTTATCACCAAAATTCGTGCGCCTTACGAATCCAAACTCGCGGAAAAACTCGCCATGACCGAAGGCACGCTTTACCGCCGAGGCAACTTCAACGGCACGGGCGACCAGTTGATTGTGGATGCGTTGATGGATGTGCAGGGCGCGGATTTGGCGTTCTCTCCGGGCTTCCGTTGGGGTACGACGCTGCTGCAAGGGCAAGCGATTACCCGCGAATGGCTGATGGACATGACGGCTACCACCTATTCGTATGCAACGGTGACCGAAATGACGGGCGCAACCATCAAAACCGTGCTGGAAGATGTGTGCGACAACCTGTTCAACCCCGATCCGTACTACCAACAAGGTGGCGATATGGTGCGCGTGGGCGGCTTGGAATACACCTGTACCCCCAGCGCCACAATGGGCAAGCGTATCGACAATATGCGTTTGAACGGCAAGTTGATTGACGCGGACAAAAAATACAAAGTGGCAGGCTGGGCTCCCGTAGCGGAGGAAGCTAAATCCGCTGGTAGCCCGATGGTATGGGATGTGGTGGAAAAATGGCTCAAAGCCCGCAATGGCAAAGTGTCTGCCCGCAAGCTCAACACGCCCAAGCTCATTGGCGTGAAGCCGAATCCGGGTTACGTCGAGGCGTAATCGGCACGCACCGGAATTTTCAATAATTTTCCCGCCGATCAATCAGCGGGGATTTATAAATTCCGAAATTTGCCAACACCGAACCAGCGGGATACATCGGTAACCACGGAAGTCCCGCCGCCGTTGCCGTGGAGGGTGTGCTGGTGGTGCAGGTGTTACCCGCTGCGGTGCTGGTGTTCAACGTAAGCAATACCTTCCCCGCCTGATTGGGTTTGGTTAGTACCAAGCCCGCTCCGGCCATTTTTCCATTGGTCAATGTTACGCTTCCGGTCGGCGTGATTTGCGATTGGCAACTGGAGGTGAAGGTTGATGTCAGTGCAAAGCTGCTCATCGGCAACACGGTACACGAATCCAGCGTATTCAACGTCCAATAGCCACCACTTCCGCTGCCTTGCCAGTATTGCGCTTCCAACGGTACGGGTAACGCCAGCCGTTCCGACCCGTAGGCGTTTTGCATCCGTATCCGACCGCTGCGGATATTGGCGCTAGCAGCCGTTCCCGTGCCAGCTCCATTATCAAAATCAATAGCAGCCACTGCAATACTGGCGGGCGCTGTGGGGCTTATGTTAAACAAAAACGTGGCGCGGGGGTGGTTCACATCCGCATTATCCAGCAGCGCCGAACCGTTGGTAAACGCCAGTGCTGGAATCAGTGGCGTAATCGAACCTTTGCCCGTGGTATCTGAAAGCGTGATGGGTTTCGCAAAACTCAACGATGCCGTGCTAGAACCGCGATAGTTCTGCAACATGCTGCCGTTTTTCGCTTTGGCGATCAAGGTAGTGGTGGGAAACGGCTGTTTGTCGTAGGTAAAGCCGCCCACGCCGCAGCCTTGCGTCAAGGTGACATCGAAATGATCGGCGTAAAACCGCCCCACATTGCTGCCATAGCTTGCGCCCAATACGTCCGCCGTTCCCATATACGCACCCGATTTCAAGCGGGGTGTGAGTTGGATGATGCCCACTTCCGGCCAATTCACCACCGCCGTGCCTGCGCCATTGCTAAAAGCGAAATTGGTTTCCGTCACCAATGCCGGATTATTGGTAAGCCCCAGCCCCGCTACCAGTGAAGCGCTGAGTTGGATGCCTTCGGGGGTTGATTCTTTACCAAAATTCTTCGTCACCGCAGCGGGGGAGCAGTTATTACGCGCCTCCGCCGTCACTTTGAAGGATGCTCCGGCTGCAACAAATTTTCCGCCCGTGGCATCGGCGGCGGCTGGGTTATTCGTTCCTGCCATATCCGTTACGCCCGTAATGGCGAAGCTGGCGGGGCGCACAATGAAGGTTTTGCTTCCCGTGACGTTGGGCGATACGTTGGTATCGGATACGTTCAAGGTCAATTTTCCGACATCGGCATATTTCAAGCGTATCTTGGTAGTGCTGTTGGCATCAAATAAAACATTCATTGTCGTTGTGCCAGCACTGGCCTGTGCAATAGCGGTAGAACTCGTCCATACATTCGTGCTAGCGGTCAAACCTTGCGTGCCGCTGCTGGGATCGGTGTAGCTGTACGAGAACCGCAGCGGTTTGGATTTGCTGGTGTAACCCGATTTACACGCTTTGATGGTGACATCCCCCGAATCGTCGCACGCTGTTTGGGAGGTGGCAGGAAAGGTAATCCCAAAACCGCTGGTCGATTGGCTTACCGTCACATTGCACGAAGTGGGCGTATTCGTACCCGGTAGCACACAGGCGACGGTCGAGGTAGCGGGGTTGATAAGTTGCGGAAAAATGGATTTGGTTTTATCAATATCGAGTGTGATGGTTCCGGTAGCTCCCTGCGCTAGCTGCAATAAACGCGAACCGCCAATCAATTTAACCGCATCGCCCCCAATCCAACCACTGGGTTTTAAGGTGACGTACACATCCCCCGCCGTGAAGGGAACACAAGCCGGCTCTGGCTTGGTACACGCGGTCACCTTAAAAAGCGCGGTGTTGCAGGTATCCATAGCACCCGAATTTTCAAAACGAAAATGGTCAATCACGGGTGTTGCGGCTATCATTTTGGTAGCACACACTTGAAGATTGTCCAGCTCATGGATGTTTTTTTGCCCTCCCGTTCCACCCGTAAACGAAAGCCAAAAGTTTGCCGGAATGATGGGTGTAGTCGTAGTGGGGATGCCTGCGGTGGAGAGTTTGGACATCAAATTGAAATCGGCAATCAAATTTTGATCGCTCGCTACCCCGCCTACATTGCGATCCACCCGAATCCATTGTTCACCCGCAATGCGCGAATCAATGGTGATGCGATACAAATACCCCGGAGCACCCGGCGTGGTGTTGGACGGGTTACTAATGGTGGTTGCCAATGTGCCCGTTCCCGCCAAATAAGGGTAACCATATTTGTAGGCGTTTGCCGTTCCGGTAAAAAAGGTATTAGAAGGCCCGCGAATGGCGATGGCGTTGGCGACCGCTCCTGCTGCATTGCCCAAATAGCGGTTTTCGGTAGCGTTAGAAAAATTACCGAACTCATCCAGCCCAATGCCCAGCCAGCCACCTGCAAAGCCCGGCGTATTGGCGGGATTGCTGTACTGCGCATACCCCAACGATCCGCCCGCTCCACCCGCTGCGGGAGGCACAGTGGCATCGGAAAAAATAACCACAACCCCATCCGCACCCGTTGAACCGCCACCGCCATAGGCATAGTGGTTAAAAGAAACCGTCACTTTATTGCCCGCTGCGGGAAAATAGCGCTGCAATGCAGCCAAAGTCGCCTCGTATGTCAAATTCGAGGTGAGTTGCAGCCGTTGATTCCCTGCGGTAGTGTTAATGACGGGAATAAAAGACGTAGCCCCCATCGAACTGGTTGCCCAATCCGAGCCAAGGCTGGCGCGGTTGAAATGATCCGTAAAGCACACATCACTGGGCGCGGGGGTTAGCACCAGCGTTTGGGTGGCATACGTTCCGTTGCTGCCCGTGGCGGTGCGGGTTCCGGTAAAACCATCGCTGGTCAAAGTTTCATAAGCCAAAGCAGCTTGCACACCACTAGAACCCGAAACGGCACTGGTTTTGGCAGTAGCGGGCGATGTCATACTCGCCTGTGGGGTGATGGTGCTGGCGACTCCGGTAGTGCCGAAAAATGCGATTAAAACCCCGTTGCTATACGACGCAGCGGCATCGGCAGCAATCAATGTGGAATCAATGCCCAGACCGCTTGCCCACGCATTGATAGGTTGATTGGTGTCCACTCCTGCAAAATTACCGAGGATCACCGTTCCCCGCACGGCAGAAGAAAATGTCCAAGTGTAGGTGGCAGATTCGGTCGTCGTATCCGAACGGATTCGCCAATAAATACGTTGTTGAATGCCGTTGTAGCTTTGCGCTACCGCAGTCAATTCTGTCCATCCAGCCGGTGCGGTGATGGTAGCGGTCGAACTGGCGATGGTGACTTGTGCCAACAGCAAATCCGCCCGCGCTGCACCATTGGCCACCGACACGGGCGTGACGACAAGGCTAGTCGCCGCAGCACTGCCCGTGCTTTTGGTGCTAAAACCCGTTGCAGTGATCGCGGCGCACGCATCCAGTGCGGAAAGCAGCAACACCAAGACGGCAATAAAAGATCGAAAGTTCATAATAAAGTTCCCATCTCCGTTAACGTATTGAAATGGAGAAAAGAAGACGTGAAAAGAATGTGACGTTCTAGCGTAGCAGTCCGTCTTCACCTATCCCTACGTTGGTGATGAAGCGTTACACGCGGCAACAAAGAAGTTGCAACCATTTTTTGCTATCTTGGTGATGCAATATCATGCGGTACACGCAGCAATCAACTCAGCAAACCCATTGGAAGATTTTTAGAGTGCGACAAATTTTTCTCGATACCGAAACCACAGGGCTGGATGCGGAAAAAGGTGACCGGATTATTGAAATCGGTTGCGTGGAAATGGTGAACCGTAAGCTCACGGGCAACAATTGGCACCATTACCTGAACCCTGACCGCGATAGCCATGAAGAGGCACTTAAAGTTCACGGCATCACCACCGAATTTTTACAAGATAAACCCCGCTTTGAAGCGGTAGCCGAATCCTTCTTGGAATACGTGCAGGGTGCGGAAATCATCATCCACAATGCGGCGTTTGATGTGGGCTTTTTGAATGCCGAACTCAAACGCCTCGCATTTCCGGCCGTGACGCAATACGTGGGCAGCGTGCTGGATACGCTGGTGATGGCCAAGGAAATGTTCCCGGGGAAGCGCAACGGCTTGAATGGGCTGTGCGACCGTTTTGAAATCGACCGCTCTAGCCGTACTTTTCACGGCGCGTTGTTGGATGCCGAATTGTTGGCTGAGGTCTATCTCAACCTCACGCGCGGACAGGACGCTTTGTTGATAGAAGCCAGCGATTCCCCTGAAACCGGAGCAACCACAGGCGTAGCGATGGATTGGAGCGGCGTGCATCTCCCCATTATTCGGGCAACCGAAGAAGAATTAACCGCCCATGCCGAAGTGATGAAGCAGGTGGAAAAAGAAAGTGGGGGGCGGGTGGTTTGGAAAATTTTATCAGAAACCTGAATTTTTGTTGTACAATGCAGGGCTACGCTTTTTATAGCGCTAGGGCGGTTAGCTCAGGGGTAGAGCGAAGCATTCACACTGCTTAGGTCGGGGGTTCGAGACCCTCACCGCCCACCATCCCATACTCGTAAAAAGCGCGGTTTCATCCGCGCTTTTTTTATTTCTGGTGTCGCTTTTCATACCTCCTATGATTCACATTACCCTCCCTGATGGTTCAGAACGTCAATTTACGCAAGCTGTTACGGTCGCTGAAGTCGCTGCCTCCATTGGCACGGGGTTGGCAAAAGCGGCGCTGGGCGGTAAGGTTAATGGCAAACTGGTCGATTCCAGTTTTACGATGGCGGAAGATTCCACGCTCGCCATCATCACCGCCAAAGATGCCGATGGTTTGGAGATGATTCGCCACTCCGCTGCCCACTTGCTGGCGTATGCGGTGAAAGAATTGTTCCCCGATGCCCAAGTCACCATCGGCCCTGTGATTGAACACGGTTTTTATTACGATTTTTCCTACAAACGCCCGTTCACGCCGGAAGACTTGGCGTTGATCGAAAAGAAAATGCAGACGCTTGCGTCACAAGACGAGCCGATTACCCGCCGTGTATTGCCGCGTGATGAAGCCGTGGCGTATTTCAAAGGGTTGGGTGAGGCGTATAAAGCGGAAATCATCGGCAGTATTCCCGCCGACCAAGATGTATCGCTGTACCGCGAAGGCAAATTTGAAGATTTGTGCCGTGGCCCGCACGTTCCCAGCACTGGCAAACTCAAGCACTTCAAATTGATGAAGGTGGCGGGTGCGTATTGGCGTGGCGATCACAACAATGAAATGCTGCAACGCATTTACGGCACGGCGTGGGCGACTAAAGATGAATTGCAGCAGTACCTCACCATGTTGGAAGAGGCCGAAAAGCGCGATCACCGTAAGCTGGGGCGCGAGTTGGATTTGTTCCACATCGACGACCACGCCCCCGGGTTGATTTTCTGGCATCCCAAGGGTTGGACACTGTGGCAAAACGTCGAACAATATATGCGTCAGGTGTATATTGAAAACGGTTACCAAGAGGTCAAAGGCCCGCAGATTTTGGAGCAAGCGCTGTGGGAGAAAACCGGACACTGGGATAAGTACAGCGAAAATATGTTCGTGACTGAATCGGAAAAACGCTTGTTTGCGTTGAAACCGATGAATTGCCCGGGTCATATCTTGATTTTCAAACAAGGCATCAAGAGCTACCGTGATTTGCCGCTACGTTTTGGTGAGTTTGGTAATTGCCACCGCAATGAACCTTCGGGCGGTTTGCACGGCATCATGCGCGTGCGTGGCTTTACGCAGGACGATGGGCATATTTTCTGTACCGAAGACCAAATTCAAGAAGAGGTCAAAGCCTTCACCACCCTGCTGCAAAAGGTGTATAAAGATTTTGGCTTTACCAATATCATCTACAAACTCTCAACCCGTCCAGAAAAACGTATTGGAACGGATGAAAGCTGGGATCGTGCCGAGGCTGCGTTGGCAGAAGGTTTGCGGGCATCGGGCTGTGAATTTGAATACCTTCCGGGGGAAGGTGCTTTCTACGGCCCCAAAATTGAATACACCTTGAAAGATGCCTTGGGTCGCCCTTGGCAATGCGGAACGGTGCAGGTAGACCCTAATTTGCCCGAGCGTTTGGGCGCAGAATATGTGGGTGAAGACGGCGCACGCCACCGCCCCATCATGCTGCATCGTGCGATTTTGGGTAGTTTGGAGCGTTTCATCGGCATTTTGATCGAAGGCAGTGCGGGTGCATTGCCCGCGTGGTTGGCTCCCGTGCAGGTTGCGGTTCTGAATATCACCGATGCACAAGCAGAATATGCAAAAACTGTGGCAAAAACGCTGCAAGCACATGGTATTCGCGTCAATCTTGATTTACGAAATGAAAAGATTACGTATAAAATACGCGAGCATTCCATGCAAAAGCTGCCTTATCTGATCGTCACAGGCGACAAAGAGATGGCAGCGGGTGCTGTTGCCGTCCGCGCTCGCGGAGGAAAAGATCTCGGTGCTATGCCATTAGAGGCTTTTGTGCAAAGAATTTTGGATGATGTTGCCAACAAATCTGCTTCTTAATGAATGGCAGGTACTTTTTTGTTCGGCTGTTTTAAATATACTGTGAAGGATTGAGCCATCGCTACTGAATTTCGTGACCGCCGTCAGCGTGAAGAACGTAAACACCGTCTTAATCGGGAGATCATGGCTCCAGAGGTTCGTCTCTCTGGCCCCGATAATGAACCGCTCGGCGTTGTAAGCCTGATGGAAGCCCTGCGTATGGCGGGTGAGCTGGATGTTGATTTGGTTGAAATTGCGGCAACGGCGAATCCGCCGGTTTGTCGCTTGATGGACTACGGCAAGTTCAAATACCAAGAACAGAAAAAAGCCGCCGAAGCGAAAGCCAAGCAGACGGTTATTGAGATCAAGGAAATCAAATTCCGCCCGGGTACGGATGATGGGGATTACCACATCAAACTGCGCAATATCAAGCGTTTCTTGGCGGAAGGCGATAAATGCAAGATCACTTTGCGCTTCCGAGGTCGCGAGATTACCCACCAAGAGTTGGGTTTGGCGTTGCTCAATCGCATTCGTGCTGACTTGGCGGACTTGATTATGGTGGAACAATTCCCCAAACTCGAAGGCCGTCAGATGATTATGATGCTGGCACCCGGTCGTAAAAAACCCGGTGCTGCACCCAAGCCTGCTGCAACCGAAGCAGCGGCTTAAAAAGTGGCTCGGGGTCACCAAGGCTGGAAATAGGATTCCAGACACCTCACGAGCACAATTCAGAAGGAGCAGAAAATGCCCAAAATGAAAACGAAAAGTTCGGCGAAGAAACGCTTTCGCGTTCGTCCCGGTGGAACCGTTAAACGCGGTCAAGCTTTCAAACGTCACATTTTGACCAAGAAAACCACCAAAAATAAACGCCAATTGCGCGGCGCAGTGAATGTCCATTCGACCAATATGGGTCACATGGCACAAATGCTGCCCGGTCAAGGTATTTAATTAACGACGAACAAGGAGTAATACAATGCCTCGCGTCAAACGTGGTGTAACGGCTCGCGCCCGCCATAAAAAAGTTCTCGCCCTTGCAAAAGGTTTCCGTGGTCGTCGTGGTAATGTTTTCCGCATCGCTAAACAAGCGGTGATGAAAGCTGGGCAATATGCCTACCGTGATCGTCGCACGAAAAAACGTGTGTTCCGTCAGTTGTGGATTGCGCGTATCAACGCAGCAGCCCGTCAATGCGGTATGACTTACAGCCAATTCGCTAACGGCCTGAAAAAAGCCTGCATCGAAATTGACCGTAAAGTTTTGAGTGATATTGCTATTCACGATATGCCAGCTTTTGCTGGAATCGTGGCGCAAGTGAAAGCAAAGCTCGCTGCTTAATTGATAGCGTCTTACGCATAGAGAATAAGGGTCGGCGCTTGCAAAAGCACCGACCTTTTTTTATTAAATGAAAAAATGAACGAATTAGATTCCATCGTCGATATGGTTGAAAATGCCAAGCTGGCTTTTTCACACGCAAGCACTCCGGCTGATCTCGAAAATGCCAAAGCCCAGTTTTTGGGTAAATCGGGGCAGGTTACCGCGCTCATGAAAGGCATGGCTGCCTTGACGGTGGAGGAAAAGAAATCACGCGGCGCAGCCATCAATGTCGCCAAACAAGCGATTGAAGCCGCGTTGAATGCCCGTCGGCAGGCCCTAGCCGATGCCGAATTGCAAGCCCAACTCCGCGCCGAGGCTTTGGATGTCACCCTCCCCGGTCGCCAATGCGGGCAAGGTGGATTGCACCCTGTTTCGCTGACCTTGGAGCGTATCGAATCCATTTTTGGCTCGATGGGTTTTGATGTCGCCCAAGGCCCTGAAATTGAATCCGATTGGTTTAATTTCACCGCGCTCAATACGCCGGAAGACCATCCTGCGCGTTCCATGCACGATACGTTTTACGTGGAAGGCGGCACGCCCGAAGCGCCCAATTTATTGCGCACCCACACCAGTCCGATGCAAATTCGCTATGCGGTGCAACACGTTAAAAAATATAAAAAAGATACTGCGGGTTTATTTTCCGGCGATATGCCTGAAATTCGCGTTATTGCCCCCGGACGCACTTATCGCGTCGATAGCGATGCCACACATTCGCCGATGTTTCACCAGTGCGAGGGCCTGTGGATCGGTGAAAACGTCAGCTTCAAAGAT
>ERZ724509.676-NODE-676-length-14050-cov-6.099750_pt1 | contig 14050 bp, 17 predicted proteins | sample MGYA00376042_ERZ724509 | MGnify/ENA primary metagenome ERZ724509 (study PRJEB28724, sample SAMN07190887) | wastewater metagenome | isolation source: effluent of sewage treatment plant in Hong Hong | place: USA: Christiansburg, Virginia | collected 2016-03-01 ...
GGCTGGCCAGCATTGACAGGGCCACCGGAGGCGCGGCCAAGGATGTTGCCGGTATTCTTGCCGATTGAGCTGCCGCCAAACAATGAACCAACGGCACTGAAGAGCGAGCCAAACAGGCCACCACCGCCTCCGCCAAAACCGCTTGACCCTGAAATAAGGCGCGCAAGCACTTCCGAAACCGCGCGTAAGCCCTCGTATTTGAATTGCCGCCAAAGACTGCCGCTGCCCTGCGTGAATAGCGTTTCAAAGGTGTCGGCAAGGTATCGTTGTGTCTCAACGCCCCTTGCCCGATAGTCGTCTAGTTCTTGGTTTACACCATCGGTGATGTTGGAAAGAATGCCATCGGTTGTCTGGCCAACGCGCTGCGACAATTCATCCTGATAATTCTGTTCAAGCTCTAGCTGCTTTTGCGCGCTTTCAACTTGCCGCTGGCCTTCAATAGTGAGTTGCTGCATTTGAGCCAGGAGCTTGGCGCGCTGTGCGACTGTCAGCCCCTCGATGCGGTTCACGTCATCGGAAACGCGCCGCAGCGCCTCGGCGGCATTTGCATCGGCATCGCGGCCTTCCGCGCGAAGTAGAGCAATGCGGTTGCTTTCCCGCAAATCCTCCAGCACCGCTGCGCCCTCTTTACCGATGTCGGCAACAGAGACAGATGCCTGCCGGGATTCAGCGGCAAAAGATGCCATGAGTGGCGTTGCTTGCTGCAACTGGTCAAGCACCGCGCCAAAGTCGATGCCGGACAGGGCAAGCACGCCACCAGCTCCGAGGCGTCCCGGCGCTGCATTCTTGAAAAATGCGTCATTGCCAAGGTTTGAAGGTGTGGAAACATTTCTGAAGTCCGCGGCGGTTCCAGGACGGCTCCGGGGCTTTGGCGAGGGTGCTTTATCAGCAAACAGTCCGTCACTGCGAATTGCAGAGCCTATCAGACCTCCAGAAATGGGGCTGAGGGATTTGATAGCGGCGGCAAAGCGGGGATAGTAGCGTTCAAAGCCGATGATCTTATCGACAAGGTTTGCGAGGCTTTCCGCAAATTCTCCGATTGCCGTGGCATTTTCCGACACGACACCGGCGATCCTGATGCCGAGCGCCTGCTTGAGTTTGGCGATCTTGTCAGCGGTTTTGTCTGCGTCCTGAATTTGCTTGTCGGACAGGATAAGGCCGAACTTTTGCGCCTCTGTAGCGGACAAGCGGAAACCCGCCGCCCCTTGCTGCAATGTCGGGATGATGGCGAGCGCGCCCTTGCCGAATATGGCAACCGCCGCCGCTGATTGCTGGGCAGGGTCTTTGATCTTGGCAATCGCATCGGCAACGGCGGCAAAACGCTCGCTGTCTGATTGCGTCTTGAGTGTGGCAAGGCTCAGGCCGAGCGCTTCGAGCGAAGAAGCCGCCGCCTTGTTTCCGTTAAACGCCTTGCCGAGCGTGATTGAGAATTTGCCAAGCGCCGTATCGGCTTGCTCAAGTGTCGCGCCGTTTTGCGTTGCGGCAAAGCGGAACTCTTGCAGGAACTTCGTGCCGACGCCAAGCGATTGCGCCACCTCACCGAGCGAACCGGCAAACTCAAGCGACTGGCTGATGGCGGTGGTGATTGTGCCAACCGAGAAGGATGCAAGGAAGCCCGCAAAGGCTCCACTGGCAAAACCGGCCAATGCGCCCTTGATCGCGCCCACGCCTTTGCCAAGGCCCGAAAAACTCTTGTCGATCCGGCCAAGGCGCTTGTTGGTATCGCGCTCGAAATCAGCGACAGCGCGTTCCGCCTTGTTGAGATTGGAGCGCAAAAGTTCGGTCGTAGCCGAAACTTGAACTAAAAGGCGTGCGACATCTTCAGACATGCGAAGCCCTACTCTTCCTGCCGCTTTTCAAGCGCTTCTATGGCTGAGAAAAATTCGTGAGGCGTCGCATTCCAGAAATCGGAAGGACGCCAATGCAAGGCCGTGATGGCGATGCCCATGAGGCGACGACGCGGGTCTTCTAGTTCCCCTTCGTCGTCGCCTTCACTTCCCCCGATCCGGTATAACCCCCGGTCGCTGCCATGAAGAGCAACAGTTCAAGACGCTTCATGGCAATCAAAAGCCCGCCATCGGCCTGGAGGATCAATTCGCCAACCCGCGCCGCATTGAATGCCGCCAGAGCCTTGTCATCAACCGCGCGGCCATGCGCCTTGATGCACTCGGTTGCGATGATTGCCGCCTCGCTCATCTTTAACTGGCCATCCCCTGCCGCACGGGCAAGGTCAATCAGGCTGCGGTCCGTCTGCGCTTCAAATGCAGAAATCGCCTCGTAGGAGGGGCGCAACACATACTCCTGCCCCTCCAGTTCAAGCGATACTTCACCCCGCGTCTTATTCGCCGTCATTAGGACAGCGCGTCAGTTGTCGGTGCCGAAGCAACGCCGAGTTCGAGCTTGTATTTGACCGCATCATTCTGGCCATAGTCAATCGACATGTCGAGAATGTTGCAGGCTGCAGTCCAGACCGCATCACCAGTCGTTCCCGACGAACCGCCCTTGCGGATCTGGAAGTTCTTGGTTGTCTGCGCCTTGTAAGACGTTTCCGCCAAGGTGAAGCCGTTCGCATCCGGCAGGGTTGCGATGCCATCAAGCGAAACGCCTACGTCAAACAGCCCAGCCGCAACCGTGGCATAAGGGAAGTCGTCTTTGGCGGATGTGTCGATTGTGTTCGCCTTGCGCGTCATCGCGAGCGATTGCTGTCCCGCGATGATCGCATAAGTTCCGCCCGTGGTCGTCGTGTCGATCCACAGGCGATAAGCATTGCCGAGTAGTTTAGCCATGTCAGTCTCCTATAAATGCAACCCGACTGGCGACCGGGCGCGGGGGAATCATGCGGTCTGGACGAACGCCAGAAAACGCATTGAGCCGTAATAATTCTGTCCATCGGGCAAGAGTTGCGCCGAACTGTTCAAGTGCTGCACTTCGCTGAACGTCACCCCGCCCGCGTCCGCTGCCTTCCAATTGTGCAAAGCCGATTTGACTTCCGATTGCAGCGCATGAAGCGGCTTGCGCTCCGCCCCGCGAATGACCTGCACAACGTCAAATTCTATCCGCTCTACCTCATCGCCCTTCCCGCCGAATTGCTCAGGAAAGAAGTCGGCAATAATGACAACGGGCGGGGCCTGATTTTCGGGAACGTGCTGATAAACCGAGGCGAGTGCTACTTGCGCCGTCAGCCTTGTGAAAACCGCCGTTTCAAGCGCGCTGGCATAGTCCGTCATTATTCACCCCTTGCCGCGCGCCCTAGAACCCGCTCCAGCGCGTCACGCAGCCGGGGGAGTTCGTTCTGTCTGAAATCCTTGATCCGCCCGAAAACGAAATTGTAGCGCGTGCGTGCAATGCCCTTGACCCGCAGGGAGTAAGTCGAAACCGTCCCCGTTGCCCGATTGCGGCGCTTTGCCTGGACGGTCTGCGCCTTGCGGCCTTGGTCCAGAATGTAACCGTAAAAACCCTGCCGCTGTGCCCGCTTGTTCACCAGCCCCAGCTTCATTGTGAGCGATGAAACCAAGACTTTGGCCGTAAGCAGCGACTTCAGTTTGCCGGTCCGCACCGGAACTTCCGCCCTTGCCTGCCCCAGCAACCGGAATGCAATCACGTTCATTGTGTCGGCCAGTTCCTCGCGCGAGGCTTCCGGCAGGCGTTTCAGTGTGCGCCGCAAGGATGCCGCGCCTTTGACCCGTGAACGTGCCATCAGCTCGGCTGGAACTCTGCAAAAACAACAATCTCGCGGTGCTGCCCGGTCGGGTCTTCAACCGAAACGATATTCAACTGCTTGCCTTCCATCTGAAGGCGCTGCGTGACCGATAGCGACCTGTAGCGCATCCTGATCCGCCAAGACTGCGAACCTTGCAGCGTGCCCGCAATGATGCCCTCCGTGCCGCCTATGGGCGTTGCATTGGCCCATACCGTTGCCGCCGTTGCCCAGCTTTGCGTGAACCCGCCCGAGCCGTTCGGCGTGTCCGTTGCGCTCTCGATGACGACCTTCCGGTTATACTGCCCCGCGCCCATGTCTAAAAGCCGTAGTCGCGATGATTGGCTAGCATCGCGGAAACGCTGTGAGGCATTTCAGTGACCGGCTTGTCGGACGAACCTTCCCTCGTCCAGAACCATTGCGCGATCAGCATGAGCATCGCACCCTTGATCGCCGCCGGTGCCGTGGCCTCGCCTGCAACGAACCTGATCTGGACGTTATTGATTCCCTCCGCCACATCTGGCCAGTCGAAAGTCGAAATCGGGACAATCCATGCGTCAGTCGAAACAAGATCGACCGCGTAATTGCTCGACGAAACGGTCTGCAGGACTTCCGCCGTGTCGTAATATTTGACCGATGTTACCAATGCGACCGGCCCTATCGGGATGCGGATCGCGTCGGAGAAATCGTCGAGATGCAATTCCCATGTCTGGGTGATGATAGCCCGCCCGAGCATCCCCTTAGGCCCGTCAAGATGGCCCGTAGCAATGTCGATCATGCTTGTCAGCAATGTATCGAAGTCGGTTGTGGACTCGTTCATGTATGACTTGACTTCGGCAAGCGAGACCGGCGTTGAAGCCGGTGCCGTGATCAGTTTCAGGCCCATAGTGTCACCCTCTCGCGGCAGGCCGTGTGCCTGTTTGAATGTTTGTTCGCAGCCTCGAAGCGCCCGATGTTGGCCGCGAGCCGGTCAGGCGGCTGATCGGTATTTCCACCGCCGCCGCGTAAAAAGCATTCGTGTTTGTGTAGAGCGGAACAACAATTATCTGGCCATCGAGCGCGACAACTGGTGCATAAAAAGTGTTGATGTTCGAAAGCGGCGACGGAGCGAGATCGACAGCCCCGGCTGATACCGTTGGCGAATAGAATGTGTTCGTGTTTCCGAATATGCTGGCGATCAGCGCATAGGTTGCCTGAACCGTTGGCGAGAAGAAACTGTTGCTGTTCGTGAAAAGCACCGGCGCCAGCGTGTAGCTTGCCGAAACCGTGGGCGCGTAGAAGGTGTTCGAGTTGCTGAATAGCGCGGGCGAAATATCAACCGCGCCGGGGCTTACAGTGGCGGCGTAAAAAGCATTGGAATTCGTAAAGAGCGCGGGCGCAATGTCTTGGCTTGCCCCGTCAAGAGATACCGTTGCCGAATAGAAGCTGTTCGTATTGCTGAACAGCGCCGGAGTTAGATCGATTGCCCCCGCTGCGACCGTGGCCGCGTAGAAGGTGTTGGAGTTGCTGAATAGACCCGGCGTCAGAGCATAGGTTGCAGAGGCAGTCGTGGCATAGAATGTGTTGGAATTGGTAAAGAGCGCAGGGGTAAGATCGACAGCGCCGGGGCTGACAGTCGGGGCGTAAAACGTATTGCTATTGCTGAACAGCGCGGGCGCCAGATCGACCGCACCTGCGGCGACCGTAGCGGCGTAAAAAGCATTGCTATTCGTAAAGAGTGAAGGCGTCAGATTTTGCGCGCCCGAAAGCGCCTGCGTAAAAGGATCGCCAACATTCGGGACTATAACCAGCCGGTCGGGTCTGATCTTTGTGCCCCTTGTAATCGGCTGCGTTGCCTTGACCAGCGACGCCGGAATGAGCGACGTCATGCTGATCAGTTCTTGCAAATAGTTTCCGCGTATATCGCGCGGATTCGCCCCATTATATAGGGCTTCAACCTCCGCCGCCGATAGCAAGACGCCGGACCAAAACGCCTGATCTCCTAGAATTCCGTCCCATTCGCGGACTGAGCTTGCGACATTGCCGATATTCAATACACCGGCAGAGCTTGTCACGGTGCCAGCCGGCGTCACTAGAGTTGCAACCGAAACAGCCATGCCGTTGACATAAACAACCGGGACGTTGCCCGTTGCGCCGCCATCATAAACGATTGCAAGGTGGTTCCACCGTCCCGCCGTGTCGAGGCTCGTCCCCGTGACAGTCCAATCGCCCTGTGTCGTCGAAAACTTCCGGCTCAACGTCATCACATTGCTGGCCGAACGGCGCGCGGCTATCTCGCCAGTTGTCGAGCCGTCTTTACTGAAAATGCGGCCCGCCGAAAGCGTTCCGTCCGCATTCCGGTTAACCCATCCCGCGTAGGAGAACAAAGTTGGACTTGTATAGGAGGCCGCAACGATCTTGTCAGTTGTGCCACTTCCAAGCGTGGAGCCAAAACCCCGCGCCACGTTATGCTACCGTCGCGTTTATTCCTTGATACACAGCGCTGTGGTTGCCCGCCGTGGCATCAAGGGCCGCGCCTGATTGATTGTCGATCACTATACCCCATTTGGCTGGGATGCCGCCATAGCCGAACGCGCGAGACAGATTGAACATGCTCACATAGGTGGTCGCGTTGGCAATCGTCGGAAGCGAGCCGAGATAGATCAGCGCGTCCTTGTTGTTCGTATAGGCAGCGTCCGAACCCGTAGCGCCGCCCGAATAGGTAGTGCCGCCGTCCACAGTCGCATAGGCAAAGATATTGACTGCGCCCGTGGCGCTTGTGCCTGCCGCATTGGTCTTGACCTTGACCGCGACCTTCACGTCCATGAACAGGTTCGACGTGTTATCAACAGCCGTCGATTCACGCGCCGATGTGTTGCCAAGCGACGCAATGGTGAGCGTGATGGTCTGGTTTGAGGTGCCGAATAGCTGATTGATCGTCGCCATGTCAGAGCGCCAGAATGCCCGAGGCGTTCCATGTAACGGTGATTGAGCCGCCGTTCGGAGTGACCGGCAACCCCGTTACGCCCGTGTCGATATAGGCAACCAAGCGCCATGTCGTATTCGCGCCCGCGTTCTTCACATAGACGACAAGCGCCTCAACGCTGTTGCCCGTGACCGCCGTGAACGTCAGATTGGCACCGTCAAAAACCCCGTTCGTGTAGGTCTTTGTTGCCCCGATTTCCTGATCCGTCCCGACGATGCCCGAAAGCGACGAATAGAACTGGTGCGCTGCCGAATAGGTATAGGTGCCTGTATCGACGAGCGCCACGTAAACGCCGGTCGTGCCGGAGCCGTTGAGCGCTGAGTTGGCTGCGCCGGTGATCAGCGCTTCTTTGTAAAGGGGAAATATCGCGTTGGCCATTTAGCAGTCCTTTTCGTTCAGATTTGATATGTCCAGGCGCAGCCACGCCGCACCCAGCCGGGAAGCATTTCGTCAACCGCGCGAAACACCGGCATGTCATCGCCCCATGCGATGTCGTCACCGCAAAGCCAGCCGCCCGGTTTCATCTTGGGCAACCAAGCCGCAATATCGGCCTTCACGCTCGCGTAATCGTGCGCGCCGTCGATCATGCAGAGCGAAACCGAGCCGTCTTCAAACAATTTGGCCGCTTCCACGCTCGGCATCTGGTGAACGGTCAGCCTGTCCGCCACCGGAGCCATGTTCCGGTCAAACGCCGCGCGAAGGTCTTTCAACTCCGGGTCTTTGCGATGTTCATCCTCGTCAGAGCCTTCAAACGTATCAACAACGTGAATATCTATCGCCTTGCCGCTCCTGACGGCCTCCACAGCAAGGAAAGCGGTCGAACAGCCCTTCCATGCCCCGATCTCGACGAACGTGCCGTCAAGCCGCTCTATGGCCTCCCTGTAGATGTGCGGATAATGGAACCAACCGTCTATATCGAAATAGAAGTGTTTCACGCCGCCGCCTTCAATTCCGGCGCGTAATCGTCCAACTGGTCAAGGATCGAACCCCGCCACATGTAAGTGCCCCAATGCGAAAGCGTGATTTTGGGATCAAGCCACACATCACCGCCCAAGGCCCGCCAGCGATTGCAGAATGTCAGATCCTCAGACCACAACATTCCATCCTCAATCACATTGGCGAAAAATCCGTTTATCAGCACCGGCTTTTCGCGGCCCGCATAGTCGGTGTAAATCGTCTCAGGCATCCGGTCCCGCATAGTCTCAAGCACCGATCGCTTGAGCATCATGAACCCGGCCCCCGCGCCCGCAATCTTGAGACAACCCGTTTTCGGGCATTCCTCAACAAGCCCATCGGCTGTCGGAATGAATGAAACCGCAAATTCGTTTTTCTCGGTCTTCTTCATGTAGGAGCCGACCACAAATTCCTTATCGTCGGCAAGCAAGCGCAGAATGTCCGCGCTCGTGAATTGCACATCGGCATCGATGAAGATCATGTGCGTAAAATCATGCTCAAGGCAGAATGCCGCCAGCCGGTTCCGCCCGCTGTCAACCAAGCTATCTGTCAGGATCAAGGGAAAGTGATTGACCCCTTTTGCCGCCAGATGCGCGCATGATACCGCAAGCGCCTGCGCATAGGCCGGAGTGACCGACCCATGCGTGTGCGTTGCGAGCATCAATTTGATCTTATCGGGCATTCCTGGCTTTCTTGACGCGGGTTTCAACCGGATCAGCCTTCACGGCGCGTTCCGTCTTGTCCTCGGTAAAAGGCAGAGCGAAGCGGGAAGCAATCATGCGCCCCGCCTCGTCTTCACTGCATTCCAGAACATCCCCGGCCTGATTGCCATTCGACAAGCCAACCAGAAGCTGCACCTTCATTACGCCTCAGCCTTCAAAACGATGAAGTTGATGACAAGCACATTGTTGCCAGCCGTCGCCGCCGCAAGGTTCGTCAACTGGATATTGAAAGAACCCGCCGCAACCGCCGAAACATTCGCAACGAATGTGCCCGCCGAGGTGTGCGTCTTGATACACGCGACCACGATGTCGGTTGCCGCAACCTTTGTGTTCGTAACCGTGAATTCAGCTTCCGCGCCCGCCGCAACCGTCTGGGAAACGGTCGTGATGACGCCGGAATATGCCGAGCAAGTTACGCCGGTCGTGATGGAGGTCGCCTGCGTGACGGCGGTTTGACCCTGCGTCACAAGAACGCCATCGCCATTACGATAGCCGGTTGTGTTGTATCCGCCAGCCATGTGGCTTCTCCTTTATGAAAAGAAGGGGCCAGCCGGAGCCAGCCCCCATTGCGTCAGGCCAGTTTCAGGTGCTTCACAGCGCCGGTCTGGATAAGGTCGCCGTCGAGACGAACCACACCCGCAAGCCCGATGTTCGGCCAGTAATATTCACGACGCACGCCGACGACGGGAAGGCCGACTTTGCGGACGTAATACTTGCTGAAATCACCGAACAGGATCAGCTTCTGGCCCGTGGTCAATGCCGACGCCATCGCCTGGTTGACGCTGTAAGGCGCGCCAAGCAATGTCCCAGGCTGTCCGCTGCGGATATCGCCCATTGACCAGATATACTGGCCTTGGCCGTCCTTCAGCTTGCGGATCGTCGCAAGGATCGTGTCATGAAACATGAAACGAGCCTTGGGCGAAGCGCGATAGGCCGGGTCAACCGAGTGATGAAGATCAATGACCTCATCAGCGGTGAACGCGGTTGTCAGGGCAGCCGTCTTGCCAACCGTCGAAGCGGTGACGATGCCGTTCGGATCGCCCGTGCCGTCGCCGGTTGTCAGTTCGGTGTTGACGCGACGTGCAAGACGCTCGCCAAGCAAACCACCCATGAACTGTTCGATATCGACAACGCTATCCTGCAACAGCTCCATCGAAACCTGAACCCATTCGGTATCGTATGCGAACGCATTGAGCGTCATCTTGCCGAACGTGGCGTCTTGACTGCCATCGTCCGTCATTGCGGCGGCTTCCGTGTGCTGCCCAACGGTCACAGCCGTATCGTCAACAGTCGGGAAGTCGATGGCGTTGCCCGATGAGGTGTTCAGGACGGTGCAGATTGCTTCATCATACATCGGCCCCCACATCTTGAGCGTCTTATCAATTTCCGCAGCAAGATCGGTCGGGACGGTGTAACCGCCCGCCGTGGTGGTTCCCGCCGTCTGGGCGCGAAGTTCAAGGGACGTGGCCCCTGCCTTGAGCGCGGCACGATGTTCGGCAGAAATTTCCTGCGGATCGAAACCAGCGCGGGCCAGCTCAATGAAAGCATCGCGATAAGTTACGGGCTTTTCATTGTCTTGGCCGTTGGCTTCGCGTCCACCAAGATCGGGACGGCCCTTTGCACGCTGTTCCTCAAGGTCCTTTTCGGCCTTGGCAACGCGGGCTTCGCGCTCGATGTTCTTGTCGAGCGTGTCCAGTTCGCCCATGATCGTATCATGGCGGGTTTCGAGTTCAGCCGTGCGGCTTTCGTCGGTGTTGACCTTGATTTCCTCAAGGGCAGCGCGGGCCTGCGTAACGAGTTCGCCACGCTTTTCTTGCAATTGTGTCAGGCTCATTGATTTGCCCTCCTTCGGGCATAAAAAAACCCGCCGAAGCGGGGGAAGGTGACGCGAATGAGCCGCGCCTGCCTCGGCAGTGCCGGAAAAGTCAGATGCCGCGTGTGCGCTGGTCCAGTTGCGCCTTGCGGTAATGGTAGCCCATGCGGTTGATGAGCTTGATATCCTTGCGGGACGCCTCAAGCGAGCGCAGGGCTAGCGAGGTGTCATCATAGGCCGGGAAGGCCACGGCTGAGACTTCTGTAATGCTCATGTCGTGGATAGTTCGCGTCGGAAGATCGCCTGTGTCGTCCCATGAATCTCCGCCACTGTTGACGCTGAAGGCAAAACTCATCCCGGAAATATCGCCGCGCTCAAGAGAAACGGCCAAATCGCGCCCGTCTGTCGTGTCGGGAAGGTCAATCTCAACAGCCAAGCCCTTTTCGTCTTCATTGAGACGCAACGTGCCTACCGTGGAGCGCCCGATCACGCGCCCCGTGTCATGATCTACCAATGCGCGGATGTCACCGCCAATCGTGTTAGCGAATGCCCCCGGCGCAATGACCTCGCGGAATGCGCCCCCAATAACAGCGGGGCTATTGAACAACGCCGCATAACCGGAGACCGTGCGCTTGTCCGCTTCCTTGCGCACCTCAACCGGGCTTGTCAGTGTCCGTTTCTCAAGGGTCATTGCACCCCTCCGTTCATATTATTAGCAACCGGCTGCGTTCCAAGCGGGACCGTGGCACCTTGAATCATCAAATCATCGCCGTTCGGCTTGTCCGGCCTGTTCTCAAGCGCGCGGCCTTCGTTCGGTGTCAGCAAGGCATTTTGAACGCCCGATGCCAGCGCATCCATGCGCGTCTTGAAGTCGCCCCGCAGCAAGCCGTCCACATTATGCTCGACATAGCGCCCGCCGTTGCGCTGGCCGAATAGCTTGAGGTTCAATTCCTCTTCAAACGCTTGCGCCCATTGCGAAATCAGATGCTTGACCAGATGCAAATCCTGTTGCTCGGTATTCGAGAAAGTGCCGTGCGTCAGATCCTGCAAAAATACCGGCGGCAGTCCATAAATTCGCGCGATTTCCTCAATCTGAAACCGGCGCGCATCCGTCATCTGCCCTTTTTCAGGGTCAAACCCGATAGGCGTCAGCTTGTGATCCGGCGGCATCGGCACAATTTGACCGCTGTTCTCTTTTGCCGACGCGATAGCCCGTCCGATCTGGTCCATCGCCCGCTTCATGGCTTCGGGACCGGCGGGAAGAGGCCCTGACATGGCCAGCGGAGGAACGCCCCCACCGGCAAAGAACTTTGAGCCATATTCGTTCATGGCAATCGAAAGCTGTATAGCCCGCGCGCCAAGTATGATCGGGCTGTAATGAGCCAGCCCGTCAACCTTCAGCATGAACGGAACATCAATCACATCCGAAGCCGGGAAAATCTTCCCGTCAACCTCGTAAGTTGTAACCCCCATGCCGCTGCGCATGATTTTTGTCTTCACCGGGTTGATCGGATAAAGTCCCGTGATGTTGGAACCCGAACGCTCGATCCAGAGCATTCCGCGCCCACCTGTGAAGACTTGCTGCCAGAAATATTGGCGCAGCTTAAAGCTGGTCCATTCGGCATTCGGCGCTTCGTGGATGAGCGTCTCAAGCCCGCCCGCTATCTTTTCCGGCCCGTTTGCCGTCTTGCGAAAGACATGCAACGGCAAGGATGCCAGTGAACGAGGCAGGAATGTAACCGCCGCCAAAACCGCAGGCGATGTCAGCGCCGAATCTATCGTCACACTCGGCAAGGTCACATCGGAAAGCCCCAGGACGGACAAGATAGACGCGCCCTGCTGTTCAATCCCCGGTATCTTGCTTATGATGCGTTGTTCGGTGTCTCCGAACTCCCAGCCAAACAGCTTCACGCTTCAACCAAGCTAAAGTTTGGATCATCCCAAGGGGAAACTGAAACCATTTCAACCTCCCCGGCCATTGCCGCGCCCATAGCCATTGCCAACGCAACCATGCCGTCAATGCGGCCCGTCGATTTCGACTTGTCCAGCTTGCGGTTGCCAGCCGGATCGGAAACCATCACCGCCGTCGCGGCACACATTGTCAGCACTGGATGCCCGCCGTGGCGAACCCGCTTGTGCAAAAATTCAATCTCGGTTGCGTCAATGGCCGGGGCCATCGAGACATAGCCTTGACCGAACGGGACGAAAGGGAGGACAACGCCCGCCCGATCAAGCTCCTTTTGCAGCGTCCCCATGCGGTAACGGTCAAATGCGATCTGCTCGATCTGCATTCCCGCCGTCATTTCCGCGATGTCACGCGCAACAAAATCATATTCAACCGCAGGCCCCGGCGTGGCCTTCATGAAGCCATCCCGCACCCATGCGTCATAGGGCGCGCGGTCCCTTTGCGAGCGCGCCGCCAGCGTTGCTTCCGGCGTCCAGAATGTCGATTTGACATGCCAGATGCCATCACGGCGCGCGATCAACACAAATGCCGTCAAGTCAGTCGTCACTGAAAGGTCAAGCCCGCCCCAGACCGGCCCTTCAAGAAATACGCTATCGTCAACCGGCCCGCCGCACTCTTTCCAAGTGCTTGGTGTGATGAACGGTGTGAACCGTGTTACCCTTTGGTTGAGCGTCAGATTCCGAAACCCGTTCTCAGCCGACGCCAGCCGCATAGCTTTCTCGGCTTGCGCCTCCACGTCCTCAAGCGAACGAAATATCCCCAAAGCCGGGTTTGCTTTTGCCCAAGCCTTGCGGTCATCTAACTTGCAGTCCTTGGGTGCCGCGTAAACATGGCTCACAATCGTCGGGTCTTTCGACCGTTCGGCATCGTCGAGCCACAGCGAAAACATATCAGCGTCCGAAGGCGCTTGCGTCGATATGGCAATCAGGAGCGGGTTATCGTGCGCGCCCTGCCCTGTTTCGATTGCCTCAACAAAATCATCCTGCGGCCCGCGAACCTGTCCAACCTCGTCAAGAATGGCCAGCAAAGGCGAAAGCCCGTGCGCCGTTCCCGCTTCCGCCGATATCGCCCGATACTCAACATTTGACACCAGCCCGATAATCGTCTTGGCCGATGGTATGATGCGGACCAGCTTCACTAGAACCGGGTTCAGATAAACCATTTTCGAAGCGAGCTTGAAAATCAGCGCCGCCTGCTCGCGCGAGCGTGCCCCCGATACAACTTGCGCGTTTGTCTTCTTTTCCGGCCCGACAACGAACGCCAGCACAATGGCCGCAATCAGTGCCGACTTTCCGTTCTTCCTTGCCAGCGCAAGATATGCCCGCCGCGTTCCGGCAGGATTGTCAAATATGTCCTTGATGAACTTCTTTTGAAACGGGGCTAGAACTATTGGCTGCCCGACAAACTTTCCTTCAGGAACGCGACAATATTCAGAGATAAAACGAATTACGCGGTCCGCCCGCGATTCCTTGCGCGCCATGTCAAGCGGCCAGCAAATCGTCCGTCAATACGTTGTCCGCCTCAATCGCCTTTGCAATGGCCCGACGCGGCCCGATCTTTTCAGCTTCACCACCTCGCGCGCGGGCGTGAAGGGACAGCGACCGGCGCAGCGAAAGAATGTCCCCCGTAAGCGACTTCACAACACGGCTTCGCGGGTTTTCAACCGAAGTGCCGTTTTCGCGGACAGCAATAAAACCCTCCGCCCGCAACATTCTTTGTTCGCGCTCCAGATCCGCCATCGAACGTGAAAGCATCGCCGCGATCTCAAGTGAATGGTCCGTCCACTCGCTGCGCGCCAACTCGGCAATCACCGAATGCCAGAAAGGCCAATCCTCATCACCCATCCCGACATGCCCAGGCGGTGCAATTTCCCGCTGTGCGCCCTTCATGATTTCGACAGCAGCCGCAGCCGTGTCAACACGTTGCCGCTTGG
>ERZ724509.678-NODE-678-length-14010-cov-16.870226_pt1 | contig 14010 bp, 15 predicted proteins | sample MGYA00376042_ERZ724509 | MGnify/ENA primary metagenome ERZ724509 (study PRJEB28724, sample SAMN07190887) | wastewater metagenome | isolation source: effluent of sewage treatment plant in Hong Hong | place: USA: Christiansburg, Virginia | collected 2016-03-01 ...
AGTCTCCTGCATTCCGTTCTGGAAAAGGACTTAAGGACAGCGTAAAGTAGTTCTTAGCTCCTATTCAAAAATCCCACTCTTGAGTGGGATTTTTGAATATGATTTTCTTTGCTTGCGATCTTGTCTCATTGTATACTAGGCCCTATCCCGAAGTGCTGGGATCTTTTGTTTTTCGGATTCTGGAAGTTTGGGAAAATTTGCACGTCATCAAATACTTGCCAAATTCTCAAGTCCCTTTGCTGATGTTAGATTCTCGAAATTTGCATTCCCTCCAATACTCTCAAGCTTCTCAAGTCACTGTGCTGATCTGAGCCCGCTGAAATATGCATCCCCTCCAATACGCTCAAGCTGCTCAAGTCACTGTGCTGATGTGAGCTTGCTGAAATCTGCACTCCCTCCAGTATTTTGGAGTAACAAATATGAGGTAGTTGATGATGATTCTATCAGTTCTCATTTTACCTCAGTAATCTTGTTCTTGGTAACTGGGCTAATCTTGGTGAGATCGAGTATGAGTCATGGAAACTGACATAACTTGAGAATATCCTCTTCTCGATCTTCCCGATCGAGTGTCAATAATCCATTGAGCGGATAGTATACTCACGAGAGGCATTTTTCCTTGAATGTATCGGAATCTTGTACACAACTTTCATATTTGTTGTTCGATGTATTCCTGAGTATCAGATAATCAAATTCTTCATTTATCTTTTTCACGAGATATCACGCGGTACTCAGTGTATCGAGGGTTGTGAGGACGAGTTCTTGGCTCTCTGGGAGTGAGTTCACTGCGACATCTCATCCTCATTTGAATTGATCGATCGATTGCTCTTTGATATTGTATTCGATCGTCCAGTAGGGCTTGCCCGTATCATCTCGGAGGGAGAGAACGAGGATCTCTCATCGGAGGACTTTCTCGATATAGTAATCCGAGTCCCCGACACAATGTCCGAGCACAGCTGATTCTTTTCGCATCTCTTCTTTGTTCTGGAGAGAGACGATATTGTACGGGTATTGGGCACTATCCAGCTTGCCGATCACCATCGTTGGTACTGTCATATTGAGACCACCGAGATAGGTGCGAGTGATATGAATGAGTTCTCATTTTGGATCTTTTGGGAGTGGGATCTTGTATGTATCGAGACATGCTACAACAGCCTGATGGAGTCATTTGTTGAGGTGTGTATATATTGCTTCTCTGAGTTCCTCTTGGAGTGCCTTCTGTGAGATTGTTGCTAGGCTCTCATATTCCTCTCCGAGCACTCAGCACAAGTCCTGAGCGTACTGTGCTATTGATTTTGCTTTGTCATTCTCTGCGTTGATCTGAGAACTCTTGGTATAGAGGCCTCCGAGGGTGTGGATGGACTTGAGTTCTATGCTTGCTTTCTTGAGCGTATCGAGAGCACCGTAGAGTGTATAGACGCGTGGATCTTGACCCTTGTGAATATATCTGATGATAAGTCCCTCTATATGTTCTTGTTCTTTTTTGGTGAGAGTATTCCATACCGAGCGAGCATTGGTATCGGTCTCAAGATAGGAGAGAGCTTGCTGGAGTTGCTCATCAGGAGATCTGCTCTCTAGCTCGAGCTCATAGTGTATTCATCCCGTATTCTGGAATCCATACTTTGTGACAAGAAGGTTGTTGAGACGATCGTTGAACCCGTCAAAAGATATCTTCTTGTAGTGTTCTTTCTTTGCTTTCTTGATGAATTTTGTGATCTCATGTGCGATGGATCGTATGGTAGAGCTATCTGAGCGTAGGTATTTGATATAGATCTCCTCACTGCTTCTCTCTTCGGTGACAAGATATGCGGATATGTTGCCATCTTTGTCTCGAACAAGACGATTCATCTTGTGCCCTTGTTCGATCTCATGAACAATATTGTCGAATGAACCTTGGACAATATATGCTGGCACGGTATCTATACCTGCATTGAGACCTTGTATTCGCTCTTTGTCTCCGTCGGAGAGCGTGTGTTTGGCCCTCTTTTGTATATTCTCCACAACTCACAATGAGTTCATAGATAGGGGAGCGTTGGTGGTGTCGAGTGAGGTAGTATTGGAAGATGCGGCAATAGCGTTCGCTGACATAATGAGGTATGAATGTTACTTGCCCCTACACTATCATTTTTCTTTGTTTTATGCAATTATATTGCCGGTAGATTTATTGACAAAATATTATTAATTGCTACTATAATATCAATTCATCGATATTATTCCTGAGGAGGAGGTACATCATGAAACGGTATAAGTGGATTTGGCTCGTGATGAGTATGTGCCTGTGGATTGTCTTTGCGGGATATTCATCGCTTGAACTCGCCGTTACGACGGTACGTGTCTTTCTTGAGAAGGAAGATTTGGAAACAGTGTATGTCATCTGGCATTATATACTCATTCTTATGGGTGCTCGAATTGTCAAAAAATCCAAGATTTTTCAGTCGCGGATGGTTCCATCTTTTTGGTCCATGTTGATTCTTGTATTGATTCTGCTGGGTTTCTACTTTGAGTCTTCCTCGAAATTCGTAGGGGCTTTGATTATGATACTAGGTGCAAGTGCCGCATATGCAACGATTCTCCTATCTATCTTTGTTAAACTCGAACAAACATATGATTCACTCATGCTGCGGTTTTGTCCGTCTCATGCGTGAATTTCTCTCACAAAAACCCCCGATATCGGGGGTTTTCTATATTCCAAGAGTGTAGTAGACAATGAGGCCGAATACTGAGAGTACCATTCCGATGAGCCAGAACCGCATCACGATCGTCTCTTCACTCCATCCGATCGCTTCGAGATGATGATGGTAGGGTGCTATTTTCCAGATCTTGCGACCGAGAAATCTTTTTGATAAGAGTTGTGTGAATGATGTTGTGAGCTCCCAGATGTAGATGGCTGATATGATGAGGAGTACGATGAGTGTATCGGTGAGCATAGCCATGACAGCGAGATTGGCTCAGAGTGCGAGCGATCACACATCACCCATATAGAATTTTGCTGGCTTGATATTGAACCATAAAAATGCAATGAGTCCTCCCACGATAATGAGACAGAGGGAAGAGAGGATATTGAGCCCTTGATGGTAGGTGATGATAGCGTAGACACTATAATTGAAGAGGAGTAGTCCACCTGCAAGACCATCAAGACCATCGGTGATATTGACAGCATTTGCATAGGTAATGATGAGGAATATGAAGAGTGGAATATACCATATTCCGAGAAACAACTCATAACCACCAGGAAGCCCGATACTATCATGTCCGAGGTTGAGAGAGAACCAAAGTGCTCCTACGCTACCAAAGATGATGAGTGATATCATCTTTACTCGAGCGGACATTCCTTTTGTAGCTCATTTTCCAAGGGTATTGAGGAGATCATCGATAAATCCCACGCACCCCATCGATACGAGCGTGAATATAGAGAGATAGGTTTCTTCTCGACTCCAGAGTGAGTTGTTGATGCGTATGCCAGTTAGATTGTGTATGGAATCGCGAAAATACCATGCAATGATCGAGAGAGCTATGAGTATGACCATACTTGCGAGTATAGTAAGGGCACCCATTGTCGGAGTACCTGCCTTGTGCTCGTGAAGGAGTTTGAACATTTCTGCTTTTCCGACGAGCGCATTATCTCGTATTTGTTTGCCAAGCTTCAGACGAATAACGAGTCGGAGAAATGGAGGAATCAATACAAAAGTAAGGAGAAATCCAACGAGTAAGTAACTCAGGAGTATCGGAAGGTTCGTAAGCATACAATAATTATTTTGATGAGGACAGGGACAATATTTGGAAAATTATTTCCGAATATAATGAAATACTTCGAATGAAGAGAGGGCTTTCTTTTTGTTCTTTTTTGGATTGACACATGCTCGATAGAGCCACTCGAGCTTGATGATTCGCATCCATTGCGGCGCTCGTTTTTCCCTTCCACTCAAGAAGTCAATGAGTCCACCAACGGTGAGTATAGCATATCATTGTTCTTTGAGGAACTCTTTGTTTGCTTCCACCCAGAGTTCTTGGTGAGGGCTTCCTGTTGCAACTATGAGTATGTTGATATCATTCTCTCATTGGAGTATTTGTTGTTCTCATAATTCCCTCCGAAAACTCTCATTGTTTCGTGCTTGATATTCTACGTTGTATCCATTCACAAATTTTGCATTTTCCCATCGTTTTTTGAGTGCTCCTACTTCACTTTGGATTGCTGTTTTTGGTTTGTTGATATTGGTGTCGTAGGCACTCAAAAGCGTGATACTATAATTGATTCATTGCTCTTCGATAGCATCAAGGAAGGCTGGGATAAAATCCGTGCCATTGTGATTTGGGAGAGCAAGATGTGAAAAATGCGTCATAAATGACAGAATCTCGAACCACTTGATCGGTGATTGCCGCAAATAGTGTTCATAGTAGAGTGCAAGTGCGATCCCATCAGGGAGGAGAAAATCTGCAGAGATCAATGCTTGGGAATAACCAATGCTATTCTTCATTCTTTCATCGTTCTCTTTGAGAATATTTAAAAGCGATGCAAAATAGATGAAATGAACCACTATCCATCCATGATCATGGTAGTGATGAATTATCGAATCGATGAGGTGATCCCTATCGCACAGAGAGAGTTTGTTCAGGATTTTCGCTTGGGGAGATACGTTCTTCATAATAGTGTGGAAGATAGACGATTTTTTCGCTTGGACATTTGATGATACGCTGTGCAATTTCTTGCATAAATTCTCCAGGTACAAAGTGAAAATCAAAATCTTGAATAACCGCAAGGAGAGACTTGATCTGAAGATAGCGAAATATTTCAAATATGGGTATATATTTCTTGATCCCATGCAGTCATTCGATCCAATCTACGAGACTCATTTTATGGAGGAGTTCATTGACTGATTCAATCTCTGAGGGTCTTGGGGAGAAATAACCAAGATCATGATAGGTAATGACTCGAGTGCAATTCTTCGGTATTGCACTGAGCGCATATGCTCCAAAATATCTTGATACGCTATGACACCATACGACTTGTGGGTCAAATTCATCGATTTTTTTTGCAATGTCTCTATGTGCCTTGATATTGAGACTTGATATGATGATTCCAAGTAGACGCTTGATGGTGAGTATCCATCATGACCCCTCGAGAGGCCATCAGAGTATCTCCACTTCGTATCCCTCACGCTTGAGTGTTCTTCGGATCGTCTCGACGTGTGTCTCTGCACCACCGATGAATGTCGTGTAATCCATGAGCATGAGAATCCTCTTTGTTTCATGCGGTAGACATGCTCTTAGTGTTGATATCCATTGAGATTCTCGAAATCGATGAGTGAGTTCGTATGCTTCGCTCGATAGACGTTCATATCATTCATCATCGAGTCTTCGCAGGAGCCGAGCAATGGTCGCGACTACATTGGCAGGTGTGAGCTCACTCAGTCGTGCATCGCTGAGTATGAGTGACTCGAGTCATCATTTTGCAAATGCAATGGTTGGGGTTCCTCGACTTGCTGCCTCAAGAGCGACCAATCCGAATGTCTCAAGACAGCGTGATGGCATAAGCACAAAATCTACTTGTCCCATGATTTCTAGAACATTATCTTTGTTCTGATGTCCGAGATAGAGACACTGAGGGAGACTATCAAAATCGAGCTCGGATATTGCCTGGTTACGAGCATCCACGAACCATGGCTCCATGCTGTATTTTCGTATAAAACTTTCCGTCATAGATCCATTCGCAAGGATCACAAATTGAACCTGTGAGAATGTTTCTGGAAAATTACGTCTGAGAAGCTCGATAGAGTCAACGACAATATCAAATCATTTTTCTCTCTCGTGGCGACCAGCAAAAAGAAATCGATACATATTATTTGTGTTGATTGAGCTGAGGAGATCAAAGTTTTATACCAACGAGTATTGCGAGGAGAAGTGCTACAAATGTTGCTTCGTAGATATGGAGAAATATTGCCATGATCGCTATAGCAGTCCAGCTGATAAAAAGAAAGGTATCGTATTTAACGAGTTTATAAGCTATGAGTAGGAGAAATGCAGCAAATGCGGCAAAGCCAAAAATACCACCTTCCATGAGAATCTGAATATGCCAACTTTCTGGAATTTTATTATCTTCGAGTTTTTTATTGGTTCCTTGTTGCAGTTCTACGTTTTGCGTAAAACCTTCGCTCGATACATAGCGGTATGCGGGTCATGCGGTTGCAAGACCTTGTCCAAGTGGATGCTCGAGAAATGAGTTTATCCCATTGGTCATTCTCAGAGCATGCCCATCGGTAGAGGATTTACGCAAAATGAGTTCACTCAGTCGTTCATTGAAGAATACCAGTGAAAGCACTACGATGATTGAAGTAATCGTTCCTGTTATGAGCAGTGTTTTTCTGTGTTTGGTGAAGAGTGTTCTACTATGGTAGAGGCCAACTATTGCCAGTGCAACGATGAGTCCGAGCACGGCGGAGCGGGAATAAGTGTATAAGAGTGTAATAATGAGCACTATACCGCCAAGTGATGCGAGGTAATGATAGGTTTTTCTTGGGAGAAAATATGCTGCGTAGAGTGGTATATAGAGGAGAAGAAATGCTCATGCTGGATTAGGACCATCAAAGATTCCCTGAAAACGCTGAACATTGGCACCTTCGACACCATGATAGATCGGTACTTGTCAGCCAAGTGTCCAGTTCGAGAGATTGGCACCATATCCGAAATAGAGAAGTACATCCACACCAACAACGAATCGAATAAAGATTCAGAGTGCAAGAGCTACTCATCCGCTCCAAAAAAGAATATTTGCAAAACGTGCATAGGACCAACTCAGGAGTGGAGCTGCATGCTTGAGGAGAATGAGCGCAAATATCCACTCGAAATCATATCGTCCGCCATAGAAATAGTGCCCGAGAGAGAGTCCGTGAAAGAGGCTAATCGCGGTAAGAATCACTACAAAACTCAGAGCACTCATATCGATGAGATCGAATTTTGGTGTGAGTTTTCTTTGGTAGTATTGCCATCCCACGAGCATTGCAAGGAGAGCTAGGAGTAGTTCTTTGATAAAATTTACCCCAGAGATATGGAGTACATTCCCAAAAAAGATCCCAGAAAATATGCTCCATGGGAGAAATCCAATAAGTACGACAAGGGTCTTGTCGAGAATAGGGAGTTTATTGAATGTGAGGCTTCTTTGAGGATTTTTGGACATATTTTTTGGAAATAATAGCGATTTTTGTATAATTGGCAAAAGCTAACTTTCTTATTGTCTTATGATCGATCAATCAAAACTTCAAGCTCTCAAAGGTATTATCAAAAAACCTCATGTAAACTCGACTTGTATCGGATGTAGTTCTTGCGCGGTTATTGCTGGTGATGTCTTCCGAATGGATGATGAGTGACTCTCTCGGGTCAATGACGGTGTAGAATATCCGGAAGATGAGGTAAATGATTCAATTGCTGCATGTCCGGTAAATGCTATCTCTTGGCAGGAGACGGATGCTGCGACTGGATGCAGAGGGTATTCGAATGGTGCTGTTGAACATCAAGATGTGTAGTCTCGTTTATTATCAATTAAAAAAGAAGCATATGCGCTTCTTTTTTAATTTGCAGGGAAAACGAATATATCCACCTCCTTCTTCGGGATCTACAAATTCTGAAATGAAACTCTTCAGGATAATGCTTGTATATAAATACAACTCCCCCTAGCCACCGACTTATCGCGTCTGTGCGATTTCGCTGGACTGCTTGGGGCTTGCCCTCAATAAGGGGGAACAAGACAAAAAACGAATATCTTGCAATTTGCTGTATTGCTGAAGCTGATCGAATCAAGTTCAGGATGATATTTTTGTATTTGTCCCCATGACAAGGAGGACTAAAAGGTGGTTTGTATTTCTTCCCCTCTTGAGGGGTACCGAAGGCGGGGTGGATGTATTGATCCAACCAAAAGGAGTCCAGCGAATATAATGAGTCGGAGATTGTATTGGTGTTGATAATAAAGGAAGAGCTCCGACTCACCGCGTCAGTGCGGTCCGCTGTACTGCTGAAGCTTGCTGAATCACGTTCAGGATGACGATATATATTTGTCATTCCCGTGTAGACGGGAATCTTCTGAATGGACAGTAGTAGATCTCCGACTCATCCCAATAATGGGAACTCGCTGGACTGGTAAACCTTATCTCATTGCACTCGAGATGACAAAGACAAAAAGGTAAATTCCGAAGAATAGACCTAGTTGTTTTTCTTTTGACTTGGTGAGAAAAGTAATACAATTCTCGAGCCAAGATTCTTATTTTTTCTATTCTCATTTTACTAACAAATCTCAATGTTTATTCACTCAAGGCTGAGCGGTTTTACAACCGCATCCGCTCTATTTCGGTGAATACCTGAGAGGAGTTAGGAAAACGAGAATCTTGGCAGAAACTCACATAGCGTGCGTAAAACCGCTCTTTTTGATTTTCTGCCAACCTCCATTTGTCATCCTGAATTCATTTCAGGATCTTCGAATTTTGTTTTATGAATTCTTGGCACCTACATTTTGTAAGTGCCTTTTCTTATGTCCGATATTTCAGTGAAGGATGATCTGCCCAATCAGCAGAAGTTCTTCTCACAAGACAAGCTTCGTCGCTCTGCACGATCAGGGAGTCAGCTCCCAGATCCCAAAGTTGAGCCCTATGGATATGATCCGAGATCAAGATTCGATCATATATTCCCTCGGATCAATCTCCCGCCACTCCTGCCACCTGCGAGTCACCATCCTGATGATACCATCTCATTCGGATCGAGTGAGCTCCCACCACATGAGCTCTATCTCGGTGACAATCTCTCGGTGCTACGCACGATCCCATCTGAATCGATCGACCTCATCTATATCGATCCGCCGTTCTTCTCCAATCGCAACTACACTCAGATCTGGTGAGATGAGAATGAAGTGAGATCTTTTGGTGATATATTCGAAGATGGTATGCCATCGTATCTCGCCTGGCTCAATGCTCGACTCTACGAGATGAAACGAGTACTCAAGAATACTGGTAGTATTTATGTTCACTGTGACTGGCATGCGAGTCACTATATCAAGTGTGAGATGGATAAGATTTTTGGATATGACAGTTTTTTGAATGAGATAATATGGCATTATGGTGCTGGAAATCCCCCAAAAAAAGATTTTGCAAGGAAACATGATATAATCCTACGATATGCAAAAACGGAGGGGTATACTTTTAATGCTAATAGCAAAAGCATGAGAGTTCCATTTAATGAAACAGCTATAAAAATGCATTTTACTAATGTAGATAATAATGGGAGATTGTATAGAAAATATGCTAGCTGAAATATTTCTTATGCAGATGAGTGAAAAGTGGTAACAACCGTTTGGACAGATATTGATTGACAAGAAGCAAGGAGTCCAATTTCAAAAGAATGTATTGGTTATCCAACTCAAAAACCTGAAAGAATTCTAGAAAGAATTATTGAAGCATCATCGAACCCATGAGATACGGTTGCTGACTTCTTCTCGGGAGGGGGGACAACCTGAGCGGTCGCTCTGAAGCTCGGACGTAGATTCGTCGGATCAGATATCTCTCGTGTCGCTGTGTCTGTGACTGCAAATAGATTGACCAAAGTAGGAGAAGAGCTCTCAGGTGTATCTGGAAATGGTGGGATCAAGCACCTTGGTGAGCGAGAATCCGTCGCTGATATCAAGATCGGCTATGTCGGGAGCTATCCGATCGAGAAATTCAGTGGCATGGATCATGATGAATTTGCCAGATTTGTGGTCGGTCTCTATGCTGGTATGCCCTACACGGGGGAATATCACGACCATATCCATGGACTCGCGAACTCTCGGCTCGTCCTCTCGGTCGGACCATCTGATCCAGATGCGATCATCGGAGTGGAGTTCGTCAAATCAGCACTTGAGGCAACGATACGAGCGTTCAAGGTGCAACTCTCTCGATGAGAGGAGAAGATACTGCAGGTGATAGGATGGAGATTTGACCCGCTTATCGATACTTGGAAGAGGCAGACGACGGACTATCTCAACAAGCAATGACTCAAGATACAGATCGAGATGGTAGCACTCGGGTCTGAATCGTTCCGTGAACGAGTATTTCGCGTGATCGGAGAGTCCAATATTGACCTCAAGTTCAATCGTCTCAATTCCCTCCTCAATTTCGCAGGTACACCGTACGCAGGCAAGATATCCATGATGCCCTGAGCTAAACCTGAACGAGTGAAGAATGGGATTCATATGCAATTCTCACTCGAGTGAGCTCGTCCCGTCGGTACGGCGACTCTCATCAATGCACAGTGGGATTTTGATGTGGTGGATGGCAGATTTGCTGATCGCGAGCACGCACTCAATCGGAGTGGGAAGGGTGGCAAATTCGAAGCAATACTCACGGTCGAACATATATTCCCAGAAGTGAACGAATATCTCATTGCTGGTCGAGTCCAAGACTCGATGGATGGCGAGGCAACTGTCTATGCACGACTCATGCTTACCGAAAATATGGGAAGTGGAGAGATTGAGTATCGGTTAGAAAATCTTACATAATTTTTTCGGTATGTTACATCATAGTATTTTGATATGGGATATCATCAAGCAACTGAATCGTACGATTAAGCTCAGGAAACCGCTCCATAAGACGCTATTAAAAGAGTACAATTATAGGATTGACTTGATTCATAGGGATCTGGGGTCCACGGATGTTCTTCCGTTTAAGGCACCATTGTGAGCAAAGCTGATAGAGATCAACAAAAAAGCACAAACAGCATACTTATATCTCAAGCAAAATAACCTTTAATTTCTTTCTATTATTTTATGAAATCGAGTCATACTTTCAGTGAACTATTTGAGACGCTGCGATCTCGGGGAATCTGTAGCGATATTACTTCCAATACTTCTGAAAAATCACAGCTTACTATCGAAGAGGAATGCAAAAAATTAGCCCGTGAGCTTATGCCCTATGATCAGGAGGCTGGAGATTTACTGTTACTTGTATCCTTATGGTCTCGCTATCGCCGTAGTAATAGCACTACCAATAAAGATCTTCTTCAATACATGGACTGGCTGATAAAAACCCCCAATAAGACACATTAGATCTATGCTCACACAATCAGAACTCGACTATCGAAAATGGATGGATGATCCTGATTTTCCATCGCTTGATCCGAGGCAAATACAATACGCTCGAGTATTTGTCGATAATCTCACAAATGGCACACTCCCGAATCCACTCTATCGTCATCAGTATGAGGCGGTAATGCGAGTCATCTATCATGGCGAGAAGCTCGGAAAATGGGATAGTCTCCTTGACATCGTCACGGGTGGTGGCAAGACGGTTATTATGGCAACTTTGATTGCCTACTTTCGTCAGGTCCGTGGATATACCAAATTCCTCATACTCGTTCCATGAACAATCGTTCGAGAGCGGGTCAAAGATGATTTTGAGCCATCGAATCCATGATTTGCTTATAACTCATTCCCGCTCTTCTTTCCTCCATTCAGTCACATATCTCGCAATCTGGTCTGTCGAGTCCTTAGGGATCGAAGTGATGCTGCGAGTATCAAAGACAGCGATGTGATCGTCGCTAATATTCATCAGCTCTACGATGGGAAGAATTCAGAAGCACTGGATCTCCTGACAGCTGATAATATCACTCCAGACCTTGTTGTATTTAACGATGAGGCACACAATGCGGCGGCTATGCAGTATCGAGAAGTACTTAAATCATTGCGTCGTAAGATGGTAGCTCGGATCGATCTAACAGCTACTCCATATCGTCTCGACAAGCAAGAGCTCGATACGCCCCTGATCTATGAGTATCATATTCAAGAGGCAATGAAAGAATCAGTCGTCAAGCAAATCGTCGTGACCAAACCTGATATCAAGAGCGTCAAACTCCAGTATGAAGAATGGGATGATGAGAATCATATCGTACGGACGCTCGACGCAGACGAGATGCCATGGGAGCAAATCGAAGCAGAGCTCAAAAATAGTGGAGCGGTGAAGTTCGTCACGGCAAAAAATGCTCGTAGGCAACAACTTCAAATCGCTCAAGCAAATCTTGAATATCAGCGAAAGTGCGTTCCACTCGATCATGAGAATAATCGGCAATGGGAACCACTGATGCTCGTGGTCGCACTCTCTCAAAAAGACGCTTGGCAGGTATACGAGACGCTTCAAAAACCACCATTCAACTACAAGGTGGAAGAACTCCTTCTCGTGCATTCAAAACAAGATGATCTGCAAAATAAGAAAGCATTTCTCCTTGGGCGAAAGTGAAGCGAGTGACTCAAATGAGATGATGCGAAGCTCTGGCAAGAGACGAGGAAAGTACGAGTGATCATCGCAGTAAGTATGCTCCGTGAGTGATGGGATGTGCGAAATATCTCCGTGATCTGTCTCTTTCGGAAATTTAGTTATCAGAAAAAGTGAGATCAGATTCACACGGTGTATTGACCTCAAATTATCGGTCGGTGACTCAGGCGAATCAGACAATCAAATGAACGAGATCTTCTCTTTGTAATCGATCATCCTGCATTCTCACATGGCTGGCTCTGGAAACTCCTCTCAGCAACTGAATATGCGAAACCTCTCAATCCTTGAGACATGATGAATGAAGGCGATATACCGGATATAGCAAAAGAAGATATTACACAAAAGGTTGATACGACGAACGAAGAATGAGATGAGAAATGAGAATTGGATATTGAGTCACTCATTGCCTGAGTTCCCGATATACCACAAGTGATTGCAATTCCTGATTGGAGGGAACATTTTAGAAATTTTTCCTTCAAGAACCGAATTGCTTCTGCTTGGCAGCAAATAGATAACGTTAAGTCACAATCCCTTGGAAGTGATAGAACTGCTCATATAATCCCAGATGAACTCATCAATACGCAGGAACTCAACAAAAAAGAAACATATACAAAGAATTTTGACCGAAATGAAGCTATTCGAGTTGTTCTCTCTGATCTCACTGAAGAGCCACATCGTATACTTATGAGTACCTATCGTAGTGAGACATGAGAAGATCTCAAAATAGTGACTGAAGTGATATTCTGGATTCTCGAAACCCATTTTCAGATATCCAGATTCGAAGATATCTCGTCTGCTGATGATATCAAGTTACAAGAATTACTCTTTTGTATGCCTCAAATCTTTGATGAACTCAAAGATCCAAGTGTTATTATTTCTCTTTTTGAAAACTATGATCCAAAGTAAAAGGTGAGAACTTGGAGGGCTCAAGAAATGTAGCGAGTGAAAAACGAAATATGATTCTCTCCTCGAGAGAAACTATATGTATGAACTCGAGCAAATGGGATGAGTCAAGAGTTGGACGAAGAATCATAATATTGAGATACCATATTTCATATTCGGTATCTTGAAGCGGAAATATCTTCCAGATTTTCTGGTAACCTACATGGATGGATCGCAAGAAGTTCACGAGACCAAGTGAGCATGATTTCTCTCATGGGCATCCACTCATGCAAAAAGATTAGCAGGAGATAAATGGTGCAAGGAGCGAGGAATGATCTATAGATTTATCGAAAATTCAAATGGTGCTATGTTTGCTTATAATAATGAGCTCGATCGAATGCAAAATTTTGCTACGAAAGAGAAAGTCCACTCTCTGGATCATCTCTAACAGAGGTAAAACAAATATATCATTTAGGTATTTTCATAATCAGGATACTTTTGTAAATACATCCACCCCGTCACTACGTGCCACCCCTCAAGAGGGGAATAGGGTAGATACTCGTGAACTGGAGCGAGAGATCGATCGGCTCGTGTATGAGTTGTATGGATTGACGAGTGAGGAGATTGCTGTGGTGGAGGGATCTAGTAAACAATAAACAATCCAATCGAGAATATCTGGAAAAATACGCATTCTATCTATATTTTCTTTTGACAGAGTGGGGTATGTCTGCTATATTTGGGAGTGAATTACCACAAGAGGGTTCCAAAAAGTGCAAGTGCTCTAGGATCCCCTCTTTTTAGTTGAAGTTATGTTCTTGAGTCAGATCAAAGAGTGAGCTCTTGAGTCATG
>ERZ724509.680-NODE-680-length-13994-cov-4.150369_pt1 | contig 13994 bp, 22 predicted proteins | sample MGYA00376042_ERZ724509 | MGnify/ENA primary metagenome ERZ724509 (study PRJEB28724, sample SAMN07190887) | wastewater metagenome | isolation source: effluent of sewage treatment plant in Hong Hong | place: USA: Christiansburg, Virginia | collected 2016-03-01 ...
GGAGATATCACAAGGTTCACCCGATCGCTCTGCGAATCCAAACCGAAGACCCAAAGTAGGATCTCGAGAGAGGTTAAGGGAAACCTCCGCAGGTCGTGAATCTCCTGAGCCCTACAAGTACCGCACTACGTTTACTAGTAACAGTCTGCTGCCACCAAATTTTTCACCTCAAATCGGACAACATAGGTATGCGCAGCCAATACAGCAACCTTACGCCCCCATGCGCAAGAGTTATGATTTAGGGGCTAAGGAGGAACTCTACGACAACGTTTCGGAACGTTCCCGCTAGCTGTCAAGCATTGAGCAGACGTTGAACAACTTGTCTTGCAAAGTATTTAACGCCAAGAAAGAGCTTGAGAAGAAAAATGATCGGCATAAGGAGCAGCGCTTTCAACCACGCTACATCATCCTTGAGCAAGACGAATGCCCTCCGAGCAAGGAGGACTAAGAGTCTCAAAAATCACAGGAATCGACCAACACCATTCGAAAGAGCCCTTCAGTTAGAATTTCTTCCTTAGTGCAAAGCATCCCAAAACCGAAGGACAGTCACGGCTTTGAGACGAACCCGTATTCCCCACGCAAGCACAACATCTACTATGTCTCCGAAATTATTCGTGCAATCAGCGATCGGAACTCCATCGCCCGAGAACACTTGGTAGGCTCCATAAAAATACTCAAGTTCCTCGAAAACGAGTAACTGCCCTCCTACAGCGACATCGAACACCGAAAACTGAACCTGCCCAAACGCTAGCAATACAGGGACAAGAAGACACTCGTCTTCGATCTCGATGAAACCCTCATTCACTGCAATGAAAACGCAGAATCACCTTCCGACGTAACCCTCACCATCAAAATGTCAAACGGTGAGCAGATCGATGCTGGAATCAACATCAGACCCTACGCAATAACCTTGCTCAACCAGCTGGTCAAACATTTCGAATTGATAATCTTCACAGCCAGCCACAGCTGCTACGCCGATGTCGTGTTGGACTATTTAGATCCTGAACGGCAGCTGTTTCAACACCGGCTCTATCGGGAACATTGTTACGAAAGCGACAAAGGCATGTACATTAAGGACCTTCGAATAATCAACCGACCTCTCAGCGATATGGTGCTGATCGACAATGCAGCCTACTCCTACTCCTTCCAGCTGGAGAACGGTATTCCAATACTGCCGTACTACGAGGGCAGCAACGATTTCGAATTGAAGGCTCTTGAAAGCTACCTGGCAAAGCTCCCAGGCTGCAAAGACGTCCGAGAACTCAACAAGAAGACGTTCAAGCTGCACCATTACGGAAAGTTCGATTCACCGGAATAGCTCGTTGAGGAACTCTACACCCGCTGACCACCACATGACATCATTCTGTGATATTGCTTCCAAATGTTTATGGCGGTGGACAGTATGCATCAAGCTGATTGCTTGTTCTAGTACGAGAATCCTGCGTCAGGGAATTACGTACCTTGGTAGAGTGGCTCTTCCGTGTGGGAGTCACCCGACTTGTAAGATTCCACCTCAGTAGAAGTAAACTCCACGTCGAAGTTGCTGATGTCGGTCTCGCTCGACACCATCGGTATGAACGGTGCTTTAATAGTCCTGTTCAGAACTGCCTGCCAATTCGTAGTGTCGAACCAAGCATGTTTCTTCACTTCTCCTGCTCCCTTCGCACCTAAGCGTTTCTTCGAGTTCTTCTCGAGAAGACCCTTGAGCAGAGACTGCAGCTTCGGAGACAGCTGAATTATTACTTGATGTACGTTCTTTGGGATTTTGACGTCAGCATTCCGGATATCCTCGAAAAGCTGGTAACGGTTTTGAGATTCAAACGGAGGATGGCCAGTGACCATTTCCATGATGAGACAACCAAGGCACCACCAATCAACGGCCACCCCATGCCCCTGCTTTTAAATGATCTCCGGGGCAAGGTATTATGGAGTGCCGCACACAGACATCGCAGACTCATCGTTCTTGGTGAGGATCTTGCTGAGGCCAAAGTCCGTCAGTTTGATGTAGCCTTTTTTGTCGATTAAGACGTTCTCTGGTTTAAGGCTGAATCGTGTATGGGGTACTCACGATAGATAATGTTCTTTTCATGGAGGGCTTAGAGTGCCAGCACAATTTGACTGCTGTAGAATTTCGCTCTGTATCAGCTCTACAGTTACTGTTCCTCGGATATGACCTACTTGGATTGTAAGAGGCCGAAGAGCTCGCCGCCCGGGCAGTACTCTAGAACGAAATAGAGTTTCTTGATGTCTTGAAAGCTGTAGAAGAGCTTCATCAGGAAAGGATGGTCCATGTTCACCAGCACCTGGCGTTCTGTCTGAATGTGCTCCTACTGTTTCTTCTCGGCGATGAACTTCTTCTTGAGCACCTTCATGGCATACACCTCATCTGTCTTTTTGTGCTTGACCAGCAGCACCTTTGCGTAGGTTCCCTTCCCCACCACACTTAGCAGCGTGAAGTCGTCAATAGTCATCGCCATTCCGAGGCAATAATATATTTATCAATTATACACGGATCTCCACGCGGGTTGGCAGCTCGACTCCTATCCAATTTTTTCAGGAGAAAAGGGTGCCGCATTAAACTACTTTGACTCTCGGATCTTTGATAGAAATATTTAATGGTAGGGAGTAATCCGAGAATGTCGCAATCAATTACTTCTTTGCTTTCCAACCTACCGAATAAATGGCTTTTACTGCTAAAGCAGCAGGTTGCATCACATCATAATGCCAGTTATATCGGTTCTGAGGCATTTGCGTTAAAAAGTAGCAGTTCGTTCAATCAGGACCCAATGATGGCCATCATTAAGGAGATCATGCTGATCAGAATAGCGGCCAGCGTTGATAGGACAAACACGAAGAAGGGGACTACGTTGCCTCGACCAATACACTTTCCCACCCAAGGGCAGTGATGGTCGTACCCCTTGATGCAGGCATTGCAGTAGGAACAGTGGCGTGTTGCTGGGCGTGTGTGAATTCCGCATGGACGGCATAAGAATAGTTCTTCCGAGGTTGAGATAATTCGCTAGTTTGTGCGGGCGACCCCTGGATTGAGTAAGCCTGCCAGTAAATATGAAAGATTCTGCGTGAGGTTGACATAGAGAACAGCCTTCTTGATCACTATGTCTACATTCTGGATGCTCATGACAACGTAGGTGACAGTGCTGAGGATTACGATGAATGTCAGTAGAGCGGGAAGGAAGAAACCAAAGTCAGGTCCAGTGTTCAGGAGTTCTATTCCACCCAGCACCAATAGTGGCTTCAGCTTGCATTATTTCTTGAGGATGAGGGTTGGAGGTTCATCAGATGTTGATTGCCGAGTATCTGATACCGTACTGACCAGCTGCGTTTCCACATCCTTCCTCTCCTCGAAGTTGGGGTCTAGTGAAGAGTTTCTGCTTGCTTCCTCTTCCTCCAGACCAGAGAATTTCATATGTAATTATACAGTTCAGGGCACATCACGACTTCTTCAGTTTCTTTCTTTGTTCGTAGCGCAAACGAGCCTCCGTTAACTTTTGCTCGAGCGATAGTTCACGCTTGCGCTTCTTGGTTTCTTCATCTTATTCTTCCTTCGGCTGAACTGCCTTTTTTGGCTCGAATTTCATTCCAGCCAACCGAAAGATGTCGATATCCTTGGTTCGTGCCATATAGGGCAGGATCCACTCACCATCTACCGCGCTGATAGTCCGCATCACTGGCACACCGAATCCCGAACCCAACTCTGTGAATACCACATACTTCGGGTATAATTCCTGAACCGACAGAGCACAAGTCGGATCCAAACTGACTACTGTGCCCTCGGGGTACATCAGCAGATAGTTCTCTGCGTTGTTCATGATCTTAGCTGAGTTGAAATAGAACCCTGTTGCGAGTGCTTTACGGAGCAGCGTTCTTACGTACTCCGGAGGCAGCTTCTTTTCGGCTTGTTCTATCTCTTTGTGGTCTTGGTAGTTATGATCCTTTCGGTAGAATCTCTTGCAGAGCTCGATATTGCACACACCTAGTATCTCGTACAGTTGATTCTTGATGTTCTCAGCTTGCCGCATAGCTCTGAAGTTCATGAAATTCTCTTCGCAGTATTCGTTGCTAAACTGGTTCTATGTCCACTTGCGGTAAGCTGCCAGCATTGTCTCGTGGTCTCCAGTCGGGTGATAAAACTCTTTCATCTTCTCCATAAAACTGCGTTAAAAACTGTTTACTTGTTGTATTACTCTTCATTGATGCGCAGTACCTTTTTCCAAATGCTTTCGGTCGACAGCAGGCTCACCAGGGTTATCATTCGCTCCTAACAGCCGTACAACAGACTGGTGATCAATGCTTTCGAGTAAGGAGGCTCCAAGGGAAACTTACACATTTCGATTCCGAGCTCGGTTATCTCACCGTTATCGTTCAACGCGTTCAGAAGGTAGAGTTCACTCAATGCCTTGAAAATTGCTTGTTTATCTGGGTTCTCCATGTACTCGAAGTTAATCACATCGTTGATCCTCATTGATTTCAGAGTTAAGATGACGTTTGTCAAGGACACTCTAAGGATCTATGGGGTCGCGAAGTCTTTCATCTACTCGTAGAACTTTTCAGCATAAAGACGAAGGCATTTTCCCTCTTGGGTACGACCTGCTCGACCTTTTCTCTGGATTGCTTGTACCTTTGAGATTGGAATTGTCACAAGAGTGTCCATGTTTGTCTTGGGGTTATAGGTCTTCTGCTTGACGAATCCGCAGTCGATCACAAATCCAATCTTATCGATGGTAAGGGAAGTCTCAGCGATGTTCGTGGAGAAGACTACTTTTCGGATGCCTTCTGGCGTTTTCTCGAATACCCGTGCCTGCTCTTCGTTGCTGAGTGCACCGTATAGTGGGTAAATGATCATGCCAGGTACGTCTCGGCCGCGGTGCATCAGTTCTTCCAGCTTCTCGTAACACATCCTGCGTCAACGAAAGGCATACCTGGTGGCTATCTAACACTCCTCAGATCCTGTCAGGAATACCAGAATGTCTCCTGGTCCTTCATGGAGATGCATACGAATCGCTGATTTGACTGCCTCCTCGATGCGCTGCGAATGATGAATAGGGAAGTACTTAACTTCAACTGGAAAGAGCTTACCGTGCATCTGCAGCACCGGACAGTTGCTATAGTAATTGGAGAATGTTTTTGTGTTGAGAGTTGCACTAGTGATGATGAGTTTGAGGGTTCCCTTGCGGTATTACACTGCTTTCTTGATCAACGCAAACAGTATATCCGTATAGAGACTCCTTTCATGAGCCTCATCGAGAATTACGATTTGGTACTTGAACAGGAAGGGATCGCTGATGCACTCTCTCACAAAGATTCCGTCTGTGACGTATTTCAAGCGTGTTGCGTTGCTGGTCTTGTCGTCGAATCGAATGGTATAGCCTATTTCCTGTCCGAGCACTTTTGAACGCTCATAGCAGAGCCGGTCCGCCATGGACACTGCTGCCATTCTGCGAGGCTGCGTAATTACTAGCTTGATCTCCTCAATAGGCTTGACCTTATTGGAGCGGTATTCCTCTACTGCTTGTTGCCGCTTTTTGATTTCTTCTGCGACCTCCTTGGAGTCAATCAAGTATTGAGGAAGTTGGGTCGACTTGCCTGAACCAGTATCACCGGTGATGATTGTGAAGTTGTTCTTGCACACCGTCTCAATGATGCGATCCTTGTACTCGTAGATGGGTAGTCCTCGCTGGAACTATTGAATGCTCTCCTGCATGAATTATAAACGAGCACTCTTGAAGAATCTCTCGATATAATTTACAGGATGGAAAGTGTACGCACCTTAAGCTATTGGTGCCACCAGTGCAAACGCGCATTCGTGCAATAGTCTGAAGATGTGAAGTGCCCCTACTGCTCCGGAGACTTCTGCGAAGAAATAACCACTGAAAATAGTCCAGTAGGCTACGTGCCCTACGAAGTGAGACACGAGCGACCTCGAAACTTGACCCGCCGTATTCAGCAAAGCTGGATAATCAACCATGGCCCTGGACCAGTGTTTGCGTTCACAAACCAAGACCTGTTCGAAAATACATACATGAACAATGTGCTGGAGTACCTCCGCCGCATCGATCCAAACCGATACGGAACACCACCAGCCAGCAACGATGAGATTAGCAAGCTCGAGAAGGTGAGGTTTGATAAGGACCAGGCCGAAAAGGGCTTTGATGAATGTTCGATCTGCAAAGAGGCGTTCACGAACGACGAGCAGCTGGTCAGGATGCCTTGCGGCCACTTAAACCACGAATAGTGTATTGTACCCTGGCTCAAGTCTCATAATTCCTGCCCGCTCTGCCGTCATGAACTTAAAACCGATGATCCGGACTACGAACAGCGCAAGGTTCAACGAAATCAGCAGCAGTAGCAACGCAGATGATGCTTTGTACTTGTGTATCCTCACTCCTTCGAATCATGCCAAAAGTTATTGGTTAGAAGTATTAGGCCAGATGGCTACGAGAAAGAAACTCGGCTTGAAGTAGGAGAACTTTGAAAGCCGAGACAGCGCCTCAAGGATATTATATTTAAAAAATATTTAAATCATGGCATCGAGTCTGCGCACCGTCAGCGCATTCCAGAGCCTCCTCAAGGAGGACGACTACGATCTCAAGGAGGCTGGTCTGAAGTCACTTCTGAGCAACGTTAACCTCCATTGGAGCGACATTGCCAATAACATTGGCGATATGTACCATTCCACTTACGTAGTGAGAGCCTCTTCCGTGATCCAAAGTTCAAGAATCAGCAACTGGCAGCCATACTTCTCTCCAAGCTCTACTTCCACCTCAACGACTATAAGGAGGCACTCAACTACGCACTCAAAAGTGGAGCATACTTCAACGTTGATGACCACAGTGACTTCACCGAGGTGCTTGTCAACAAGAGTATCGAATGCTACATTGAGCATGCTAAGAAGAGCTTGCCATTGGAGTCTGGTGAGCGCTACAAGGAGATCGTCGATGGAATGGTCGAAAAAAGTTTGAGGAAGAGAGAGTACAGGATGCCATTGGGCATTGCTCTGGAGTCTTACGACCTCGTCCTAGCGAAGCGCATCATCGCTGAGATTAATTACCATGAGTTAGTCGAAGCCGTGCTGCCTCACCTCGACTACATGGAACCAGAGTTCAAACATAAAGTGCTGGTCGAGATAAGCCAAAAGAAGATGAGCGAAGGTAAGAGAAAAGCTTATTCAGCAACCACCCCAATTCAGTATATCAACTTGGTTATCATGTTCAAGTACAATGACGACTTTGCGACAGTTAGCGCGTTGATCTACGAACTTGTGAAGCGCAAGGAGCTTGAGATTGCGTACACCCTGGCTCTCGAAGTCAGCGAGATGCACGGATTCAACTCCAAGGTCGCTAAGGCCATTCCTATCGAAGTAGGATTCGAAAAGGAACGACGTGATTTGATCTTCATCCTCGATGGAAGATTCAAGGAGGATTTACACCGAGCCTACCTTCAGAATTTTGCAAAGACAGACCCGCACTACCAAAACGCATTGAAGGCCATTGAACTTAAAAACTCGGTGGCTCACGGGAGTGCGCAACTTGCCATCGCTTTGCTGCAGGCCTATACTCAAGATGACTCGTTCCTCAAGGTACCTGCGAATCTGGAATGGGCTGCAAAATCGACTCACTGGGCTAAGTTCGCTGCCATTGCTTCTCTTGGTCTCATCCATCGGAATGTTCGTTCAATGGACCCACTTAAGCCCTTCTTGCCTGAAGCTAACAAGAACGTAGTCAACCATTTCCCCAACGGAGGAGCCATGTATGGATTGGGTTTGATATTCGCTGGTACCAACAATCCTTAAGTGCTCGGCTACCTAACTAGCATGACTGCTCACGCTGAGCATTCCAAAAACGACGTCATCATGCACGGTGCTGCACTCGGACTCGGTCTAACGGCCTTCGCAAGCAGCAATTCAGGAGCAGGCAACCGGTTAAAGGAGTTGATGAGCGTTAACAACTCAGTCATCGGTGAGGCTGCTGCCTTGGGTATTGGATTGGTATATGCTGGAACTGGTAATGAGATGATTCTAAGCGAGCTGGCCAACTCAGCAGACGAAAGCGATCATGAGAAGATCCTTCGGTCGATTTGTCTGAGCATTGGTATCGTAAATTTCGAGCTTCCATCTAAGGAGTACCTTAAGAACATTGAGAACAACCCCAAGCTTAAGTTGGCAGTCCCCATGTACCTCGCCATGGCCTATTTTAAAACCTCCAATCACGAAGCCATCAGAAAACTACTGCAGTGTGCCAACGATATCTCCAACGAGGTCAAGCGAGCCGCTGTTATAGCTCTTGGGTTCGTGATGTACCACGACCCCCATTTGGTTCAGCTTATCCAAATGATGATCTACAGCTACAACCCATCCATTCGGTACGCATGCGCCATGGCACTTATGGTCGGAGCAAGAGACTCCAAGGAGGTCATTGAGTTGATTTGGCCGCTACTTACTGATGCTGTTGACTATGTGCGACAAGCAGCCTTCATCAGCATCGCTGTTCTCCTCCAAGTGAGTACTGTCCAGTCCGAGCCCAAGCTTGCTGACTTCCGCAAGCTGATAACCGACACGATGGGAAAGAAACACGAGGAAACACTTGCGAAGATGGGAGCGATCCTCGCAACAGGAATCCTAGACATTGGAGGTCGAAATATGGTGGTCTCACTGACTACAAGATCTGGTGTGGCCAAGATCGAAGCTGTTGTGAGCATGCTGGTATTCAGCAACTTCTGGAACTGGTTCCCCTACATTAATTTCATTGGTCTGACGCTGACTCCAAGCGCATATATTGGAGTGACAACAGATTTGAAGGTGCCAGCGAACTTCCAGCTGAGATCAACCGCCAAGCCAGGAACCTTTGACTATCCTGCTAACATTGTTAAGGAATAGAAGAAGGAAGAAGTCAAGAAGGATACCAAAGTGACTCTGTCGACAACTATCAAGGTCAATGCTCGAGCAAAGCAAAAGAAGGCTGGCAAGGGTGGAGCAGATGACCTCGATTCAGAGCTCAGCTTATCCCACCAAGTGAGCCTCCTCAACCAGCAAAGCCTCGCACCTCCTCAACTTCATGCCTCTGCCAGTTCAGTCATGCCTAACCTTCCAGCTCTTAGTCAACACCTTTCGCTTCCAGTTGTGGATGAATCCCTTCCCAAAGAGCACGAGAAGGAGAAATAATAGGTACAATTTGGTTCTATTCAGAAAAAGGAGGAATTGTATACAGTTCTCAAGAACCCCCATCGGGTTGCTGAAAAACAGCGGAAATACATCCAGTTCGTTGCAGAGGCTCGTTACCACCCGATACTTCCCGAGAGAAAGATCGGGATATGCTTCTTAAAGGACAGCCAGCCAGGAGTTCCGGATGAATACTTATTCCACGCCAACTCCGAAGAGCCGAAGCCTGCTCCAGCCGAGCCTGGAGCTTCATCCAATGGTATTCCTGCTCCTCTTGAGCAGGTCCCTGAAGTACCCGAGTCGTTCGTCATGGATGAGGAGGACGAACAGAGTCTCAAGCACAACAAGGAATAGTGATGCTTGTTCGGATCAGATTACATTAAACCGAAAGTTCGAAGATAATGAGAGTTTTTCGTGCTTCCTCCGTAAAAGTTTATGCTTGTTGAAACTCTTTTATAAATTTCTAACCACTCGAAACAATGTCAGTTATCGCAGGCCCACAACCAATCCGTGATCCAGAGAAATTCTCTGACTACTCCACTCCAGCAGTCATCAGCCTTATCACAGGGCTCAGGCTCAAGACCAAAGTCAATATTCGCTTCCCCGAATTCACTGAAAACCCCATAGTGTACCGCCCGGCTTCAATCGCATTTGCCATTCGTGGTAGCTCGGAGTTCGTCTATGTGCTGTTCGAGCTTCACTTCAAGGGGGAGAGAAAGCATCGCTTCTACAAGATGGCGATTGCGTCATTCCAACAATGCTTCGACGACTACATGGACCATCAGGGATCGATCAGCGCATTCTCATGCGTACTCAGCAAGAACGAGGGAGCCGCTAATATGCGTGCTCAAAGACTGGTGGAGTTCATGGGCAACAACAGTGAACAATCAGCCATCGAGGACATTGACACGCTTGCTCTGGAGCTTTACCACATCGTGGTCGAACCAGAGCTGAACCAGGTGTGCCGAAGAAAGGCCTGGCGCAACAGAAAAGCCTGCCTCTGATCAAACATCATTGGACAGTGAACGAATATTAAAGCAGTATAAGGATAGCTAGGGCACGCAAGCGAAGCACTATCCCTATCGAAACACTCCTCTTTTGCAGAGTTGGTTTTATGGACTTGAAATAGAACTATCTGGTCGATCTGAAATCGTGCCGTCAAATTGGCGGAGTGACCCGAGTCCTCCTCGGCGGCAAGGATCAATGGTGGCCGAAAGCTCCCTCCGAATAATATTGTACCAATGTTCGGAATCTTTAAGTTTCGGAAACTCTACAAACTTCTCGAGGAGGCAAACATCAGCACAAGCAGTACTGACAGATTAAACCTGAGCAGTTTGGAGCTGCAACAACACCTGTTCGATCCACGGAAGGACGGCAAGCAAAACTTCTCTCGGCTGGTTCAGATGCTGTACGAAGATCATCCCAGCTGTGTGCGAATCAAGCTGTTGATAGCAATACACCGAATCATCGGTAAGCAACCGCTCCTTGCTGAGCAGTTCATGCAACATGAGCCTCGGGAATATCAGGGCGTGAAGATCAAAAGAAGACAGGATCGTTCGCCTCTGAAATAGAAGTCATAAAAACAGGAGCAGGTCAAACGGGTTCTGGCCAAACTAGACAAGCTTGACCGGGAGGAGAAGATGGACAGGAGTGGTCGTTCGAAGGACCTCTCACCCCAGCCCAGCCGAAGCAAGCGGTACAGTATCGACGAGGAGATTCTGTATGAAGATGCGAGTGTTTACCTTTTGGTGTACCTAGTCAAACCGTTCGAGTCCTATCTTCTGAAGCTGGCTGCTCACTATGAAACTTATGAACAGTGCAAGTACCATTACCAGCAGAAAGCCGAAACTGACTTCGTTATGGTGTGGAAACTTATCAATATGTGCAAGTCGCTAGCGCCTTTTCGGCAGGTCCTTACCCACATTGGGCGATACTATCTTAGTGAATCCAAGTATATCGTGGACTTCCTCGAAGCAATTACCAAAGACATCTTCTACTTCTACCGTACCATCGAGCAGCACGTTGCTAAAGCACTTGAAGGCTTCTCAAAGATGGACCAGCTCCAGATGGAGAACATTATCGGCATCGTGGAGGAACTTCCAGATCTCAACGAAGCACTCTACGAAATATTCTATGGACGCTACTTTTACAAGCTTATCAGAAATGTGCGGTCTCCGAAGTGGATCAACCTCACCAACGAACAGGTGTAGCTCATGCATCGAACACACCGGCTACGTTATGGCAAGCCAGACTAGCGAGGCTAAAAACATCACTACAGTATGACCATTAGTGAGAACCGTCAGGGTCTTCTCGGCAAAAAGAGCTTTGAAGACATCAACCTATCATTTGGCGCTGAGCGACTATGATCAAGAACCAGCAGGCTCCTTTTTAGTTTGATTGCGATACTTCTTAAAATTTAGTGCAGAATTACGACTGAACGGGAGCGCAGTAGAAAAGCATGCTCAACCAGCCCAATTTATAATCAAATGTCAAAGAAAAATCTCATCGAGAAGCACAACTTTCTCCGCTAGGAAGCGGAGTTCAAGGCCTACATGGAAGACCTGGAGAATGAAGTGAAGATGCCAACACTTCATCAACTGCTCACCTCCACAGAATTCTCTCAGAGTGGCTTCCTGAAGCAAAGCTTACCGATTATACTCGGCATTTACCTCAAGAAGGATGTGCGCCCGACCCTCCACTACTTTTGGGAGAATCGCAAAAGCATCAGTCAGATGCTTTCAGCCGACATATTTGCCCAGTGCATCGGCAAAGTCTATAGCTACCTGTTCATCAACGCGTCGAACGAGGAATTCAGCAAGTTCACTTGCGGGGTTCTTCCAGTCGTCAATTTCAACGAACTAACATCCGTAGGGTGGGAGCACATCATCAGCCTTATCGTCGATGGCCGAAGGACAATGACATCGCGCGAACTGGAGCAGGACTTCATTGTTCTGATGCGCAACTGCATCAAGGAGGTGACTAGCCTGGGATACCACCGGGTATACATTCTTCTCTCATTGGCCGGTGATCCCTATACGATGGGGCTCAACCAAGCTATTGGCCTTCTTCTTGAAGAGTTAGCCGAACATCCAACCTTGACCGAGCGCCAACGCACCAACATTACCTACATCATGGAAGAAATCAACGGTAACTTATCAACTTATTTAGACCGTATTGCCAGGATGCCTCGCGATGAGTGCAGCATCGATACGATTGTCATGTATCTCAAGGAGCAGGTCAAGTTCTACTTCGACGAGAGGAGTCCTGATAACCTGGGATTGTTTGCCATGGAGTTGTTCCACAGTGGGATGGGCCACTTGCAGCTTTTCGCCAAAGTACAAAATAAGGTTAACCAAGGAACTCGTTGACATCTGTGTTGATATGTGCGTCACGAGCTACCTAGTTGATCTGGTGATCGACAATACGATTGCAAGCTTCTATGCGGAATGGTGGTCAAGTCACCCGAATAAGATGCTTCCTTATATGGAAGACCCCGCTTCGCTCATATTCCTCGCCAACGTGTTCCTCGCGGTTTGCAATTTCCGGAACAAACAAGCTGAGATCATCCTCAGATACCTCAAACGTCACGATTTCGAGGACAAGATCAGGAATATCAGCCACATGATGAAGGAAGGCATCAGCTAGCAATGCGATGAGTACCTTAGGCTGGTCCCCTACGAAGAATAAGCTCTGTGACACTAACCAATCGAAATATGTTTTGTTACTATGCCATAAAAGGAAAGCTGGCTGACTCCACATCTCATACCTATCCAATTCCTGCTCGAATTCAAACTGGAACTATCGGGTGAAGGGACATTGCTTGTTAGCACGAAGGAAGTCAGATCCAATTTAAATATTTTTTAAATGAGCTACCTCGAGAATTACCAGCAGGAACTTGGCGGCTTCAACTTCGAGCTTAGTCAGAGGTACTTACGTTCCACCACCCAGGAACCAGTTGATGGAGCAGAGTAAGGTCATCCAGAAGCCTTCCTTCCGCAAGACTGGCACGACCATCGTCGGTCTCAAGTTCCGGGACGGAGTTGTACTCGCAGCTGACACCCGAGCCACTGCAGGAACCATTGTGGTTGAAAAGAACTGTGAAAAAATTCACTACATCGCGCCCAACATCTATGCTTGTGGTGCAGGAACTGCAGCTGATACGCAGTTCGTCAACCTCTTCATGTCCTCCAATTTGGAGCTACAGCGACTCAACAGTGGTCGGGAAACCAGAGTAGCAGCCTACATCGCACTTGTCACGAAATTGCTGCACAAGTATCAAGGTGAGCTGGGTGCCCACTTGATTGTCGGAGGCTACGATGCGTTGGGACCACACCTCGCAATGATCGGCGGGTATGGAAAGTACATACAAGGTTTAAATCAGCTATTCTTACCTTCCCTTCGCAACTATGGGTTCGGGTTCGCTCAATGCCATGTCGGTTTTGGAGACCCGCTTCAAGGATGACCTCTCCCGGGAGGAAGCCATCGATATTGCGATAAATGCCATCGCTGGAGGCATCTACCACGATCTGGGTTCAGGCAGTCACGTGGACTACTACGTCATTACCAAGGGCAAGGTGGACAAATTCAGGAACGCTGTCCTAAACAAGGATCTCCCACCGATGAACATTTGATGGTCTGAAATTGCGCAGTGAGTTTATAAGTATTCTATGATTTCTATGAGCAAGACACAAAGCACCCTTCCACACAGTAAGCAGTCAATGGAGGATCCTTAACCGCTTCAGCTGAGCGCGTAGGCGATCGTACGATCAGATAGTAGGGATAAAAAGTCAATTGAACTCACCACAGTCGACAGTGAGTC
>ERZ724509.684-NODE-684-length-13935-cov-4.880836_pt1 | contig 13935 bp, 19 predicted proteins | sample MGYA00376042_ERZ724509 | MGnify/ENA primary metagenome ERZ724509 (study PRJEB28724, sample SAMN07190887) | wastewater metagenome | isolation source: effluent of sewage treatment plant in Hong Hong | place: USA: Christiansburg, Virginia | collected 2016-03-01 ...
AACACTCCTTGGTCGCTACGCGATCTTTCGCCGCCCTGAGCAATCCCGGCGGCTTTTTACATTGGGCGAACACCCGTAAGGACTCGCATGACTGAGCCTGTAACAAATGGCCGACAAATGGATGGGACATTTGCAAAAGGGTCGGTTCCAAACCCTAAGGGGCGGCCTAAAGGCTCGCGCCACAAGCTGCAAGAAAACTTCCTCAAGGCGCTATCAGACGACTTTGAAGAGAACGGCATAGAAGCAATCCAAACGATGCGGCAAGAAAAGCCCTCGGACTACGTGCGGACGATTGCAAGCCTGATGCCGAAACAACTGGAGATTGAACGCCCATTGCAGGAAATGACTGATGACGAGCTTACCGATTCCATCGACGCGCTTAGACGCTTCATTGCTCAAGGTGTTGGAACAGGAAGCGGAAACCCGGCGCAGTCAGAACCTACTCAAGTATTACCGTCCGTACATTAAGCAGCGGGCATTCCACCATCAGCTAGTGCGGGAACGCCTGCTAATGGCAGGAAACCAGCTCGGCAAGACATGGGCTGGCGCTTACGAGATGGCAATGCATCTCACTGGCCTTTATCCCGATTGGTGGGAGGGCCACAGGTTCACCAAAGAGATAGCGGCATGGGCTGGTTCAGTCTCCACATTGGCGACACGCGACACGGTTCAGCGGCTGGTTTGTGGCAGGCCGGGAAAGCTCGGAACGGGGGCAGTCCCTAAAGCCCTGATCACTGACAGCAAGAGCGCATTGGGAACGCCTGACTTACTAGATCACATCAAAGTCACGCACGTAAGCGGGCAGGAATCCACCCTGGCATTCAAAAGCTACGAGCAGGGCCGCGAGAAGTGGCAGGGCGAAACGCTGGATTTAGTGTGGTTTGACGAAGAGCCAAGCCAAGACATCTACAGCGAAGGTTTGACGCGAACCAACGCAACGGGCGGCATAACGTACATGACGTTTACGCCATTGCTAGGCATGTCGGAAGTTGTCAGAAGGTTCTTGATGGACAAATCCCCTGGAACCGGCGTCACGACGATGACGATTGACGATGCAGAGCATTACACGCCTGAACAGCGAGAGGCAATCATTGCCAGCTATCCAGCGCATGAACGCGAAGCACGGACTAAAGGCGTTCCAAGCCTTGGCAGCGGGCGAATCTTCCCATTGACAGACGAATCTATCTCTGTCGCTCCCATGGATATCCCGGCCCATTGGGTGCAAATCTGCGGGATCGACTTCGGTTGGGATCACCCTAGCGCAGCCGTCAAGATGGCTTGGGATCGTGACAACGATGTTTTGTATGTCACGGCAGCGCACCGGCAGAAAGAGCAGACGCCATTGTTATTCGCGTCAACCGTGAAGCCTTGGGGAATCTGGATTCCTTGGGCATGGCCGCATGACGGTCTGCAACACGATAAGGGATCGGGCCAAACGCTGGCAGATCAATACCGCGATCAAGGGCTGGCGATGCTGGCAGACAAAGCCACGCACGCACCACAAGACGGCGAACCAGAAGGATCAGGCGGCAACGGTGTTGAAGCCGGTTTGATGGAAATGCTAGACCGAATGCAAACAGGTCGTCTGAAGGTGTTCAACACCCTGCACGACTGGTTTGAAGAATTCCGCATGTATCACCGTAAAGACGGAAAGATCGTGAAGGAAATGGACGACTTGCTATCAGCGACACGTTACGCGCTGATGATGAAACGACACGCAATCACCAAGCCTAAACCACAAGGCGAGATTAACTACAAACGGCGGTACATCGCATGAAGGCACTTAAATGAAGATGAACGACGAAGAACTGCTGGAGATTCTTGTCCGCAAGGAAGAATCCGCAGGCTCTTACGTCTGGGGCCAGCTTGCGCAAGAGCGCGAGACAGCCATGCGCGAGTACCATCGTTTGCCCTATGGGAACGAGGAAGAAGGCTGGTCGCAGATTGTCAGCAGCGACATTCAGGACACCGTCGAGTGGATTCTCCCGCAGTTGCTGAAAACCTTCATGGCGACGGATCGGGCGGTAGTCTTTGAGCCGTCCAAAGCCTCTGACGTTGAGCCAAGCGAACAAGCAACGGATGCGGTTAACTACGTCTTCCACAAGCAAAACAACGGCTTCCTAGTCCTGTACACGTCCCTGAAGGACATGCTCACGGTGCGTAACTGCGCTGTGATGTGGCGCAAAGAGACGAACGAGGTTGTTAGCTCGGTGCCGTTCAAAGGCGCGACGGCTGAAATGCTGGCAATGCTGACGCAGGACGGCAGCGAGATTGAGCAGGCTCAAGAAGTCCAGGCTATCGGGCCGGATGGTTTGCCAATTGTTGTTTTCAATGGTCGCATCAAGAAGACAGAAGAGAAGACGATTGTCAAGGTTGAAGCATTCAGCCCTGAAGACCTGTTGATTGATCGTGAGTGGACAAGCCCGCTATTGGCTGACTGTCCGTATGTCTGCCGGATGATGCGCGTCACCCTGTCAGACATCAAGATGATGGGCCTTGATTGCACGGCTGAAGAGCTTCGCGCCTCGGATGGCGCTTCCTTCAGTGCCGATAGCGAATTCCGGCTGAACAAGGTTACGCAAACGGGTTCATCTACCGTCGCTGATTACACAGATCAGAGCGAAGATGATTCAATGGCTGAAGGCTGGCTACGCCTTGAGTTTGCATTGATCGACGCAGACAACGATGGAATCGCAGAGCGTCATTGCATCTATCGTCTGTCAGACAAGATTCTGAAAGACGAAATCGTCTCGCACGTACCGATTGCGACATGTTCGCCGGTACTGAACACCCATCGCTGGGACGGCCAAAGCATCGCAGACGCAGTTGGCGACTTGCAGAAGATGCACACGGAGCTATTGCGCCAGACGTTCAATAGTTCTTACCTTGCCAACAATCCGCGCACAAAGGTTCTCACAGACGCGAACTGGTCGCCACTGGCAAACATTGACGACTTGCTTGATTCCCGTCCGGGCGGCGTGATTCGCGTTCGCCAGTTGGACGCAGTAACCGAACAGGTAACGCCATTCGTCGCCGGTGCAACCATGCCGCTGCTGGAGTACATCCAGACAATGCGGGAAAACCGCACGGGTGTTTCTCGCACATCGCAGGGCATGAACCCGGATGCGCTCAACAATACCGCAACGGGCCGTCAGATCGACGTTAGCCAAGCGGCGCAGCGTATTGAGTTGATAGCCCGCATCGTCGCCGAAATCCTGCTTAAACCCATCTTTGCGGGCATCCTGAAAGAACTCACGGATGGCACGATGGAAAAGCTCGCTTTCCGTCTGCGGGACAAGTTCGTGGAGTACGACCCGAACGAATGGCGCGATCAGTACGACATGACGATTAATGTGGGCTTGGGTACTGGCGACAAGGTTGCGCAGGCGGGCCAATTGCAGATGATCCTGCAAAACCAAATGGGCTTGATGGGCATGGGCCTAACTAGCCCTGACCACATCTACCACACGCAATCCAAGATTATCGAAAACGCTGGTTACAAGGACGTTCAGAACTTCCTGCAAAAGCCTGATCCAAGCAAGCCATTCCAACCGCCTCCACCTCCACAGCTTCAGATCAAGCAAATGGAGCTACAGGCCGATTCTCAGAAGTTCCAAGCGCAGACGCAGCAGGAACAGATGAAGTTCCAAGCTGAAATGCAGGCGCAAAAAGAGCTTGAGCAGTTGAAGGCTGACGCCAAGTTACAAGAGGTCCGGGCGAATCTTGAGCTACAAGCCAGCAACGATCAACGCGACTCAGAGCGCGAAGTGATGAAGGCGCAACTTGACGCGCAGGCCGAATCTGAACGCCTGTCTTTCGAGAAGTGGAAGACGGAATTCAATGCATCGCTTCAGATTGAACTAAAGAACATGGAAGCGGCGCAAGTTCCGCAAGAAGACTCAAGCGCGGTACAGGCTGCAATCGCTCAAATCAGTGAGCAACTAGGCGGCATTGCAAGCCACATCACAGCACCACGAAAGCTAGTCAAAGACGCCAACGGAATGACTGTAGGTGTTGATGTGGGTGGTGTTGTGAAGCCAATCAAACGCGGCGCTGATGGCCGGGTGGAAGGTCTTTAGTGCTTGTTCGCTACCCAGCCCGTAGCTTTGGACGCGGAACGCCAGCGGGAGAGAACATGGGCGGGGTTCCTGCCTACATGACCGGCAAAGCCGTGCACGAATGGTTTTCCATTTCCAGCACATCACACGCGGGCAGCGCAGCAGACCCCACAGATGACGTACTAGATCCATTCTGCCGTTCTACAAAGCGGCTCAGTTACAGCAACATCTGTATCGCAGGCACAGAGCTTGTATTAGCTGCCACAGGTGGACACAACGACTATTCAGGCAATGAAGTTACGGGCATCGAGCTTAATGTAGATGCCCCAGCCTGGGCATTGCGCAAGTCCAGAACAGCATCGGTAACGGCTGACGCAGCCTACAACACCAGCGACGGCACGCCAACAAGTCGCCATGCGTACCATTCGCACATTTACAGCAGCACACAAAGCCGCGTGATGCTGCACCGCACGCGGTTTGTGTCCACGGATGCGTCAAGCTACAACGACAGCAACGGATTCAACCTGTCAAACAATACGTGGGATGCTGATGGAACATGGGCAGACGGTCACACGGCAGGGTGCAAGGATTCATCCGATAACGTGTGGGCGCTTGAAGCGTCTGGTGGTCAGCAGCTTTGGAAGTGGACAGCAGCGACAGATAGTTGGGCGCAGACCTTCACAAGTGGCAGCGCAGGCCCTGGCTATCCAATGGCCCACGACAGCAGCCGCAGCCAACTGTTTGCGCTGTCATGGGGTAACGGTGAAGGCGGGTCTGGTGTAGCAGCGGCCATCTTCACATCAGGTGGCACGGCACGCACAACGATCAGCTTCAACGCCAGCAGCGCATACACGCAATGGCAGGCCGATGCGCCAGCTTATGCATCAATGATTTACGACCCGGACGGCGACCGCTTTCTTTTCTGGGATGGTGTCACCGGCAGGCTGTACCAGATCACGCCCAACGGGACATCAACCTGGGACATGAGCATTGTCACCACGACAGGCACAACACCCCCCGCAACTGAGTATGCATTCGGGCGGTTGGGCTATGTGCCAGCATTGAAGATGATCGTGACCATGCCAAGCGGCAGAACCAATTTACGAGCTATGAGGATTGCATGAGATACGCCAGCGGCCCGCAATTTATCTACACCCTAGGCTTTTTGCCGAAAGGTGAGGCCACGCCTTGGCACTCTCACAAGTTCCCGCATAACTCATTTGTGCCATCCGGTGAGGCTTTGGTGGAAATCGGCACCAACCCTTTAACCTGGGATGGTGAAGGCAGGCCAACGTCTTTTGAGTATGTTGAAACCGCGACGGTCAAAGCAGACGATGAAAAACCTCTCTATCTGGTACCTGCCAATCTGTGGCACCGAATCACTGCAATGACTGACCGCACGCGGGTGCTGTGCGTTTTCTCGCACTTTGACCCTGAAACAGGCGAACCATTGAGTGACTTCAAGTATGCAAATCAAGAGGCATACGCATGATCAATGAACAACTGTGGGAAAGTCTCACGCAAGACATCCCCGAAGGATCGAAGGCGGTGGGTTTGCGGGTGGGTCAGCCTTGCACAGTTACGCTGTTTCTTGATGAAAAACTTGATTCAAGCGTGACCGTAACCGCACAACCTGATGATGGGGATATGCCTGACAGCGGATTTACGCTGATGTCTGGAATCAATGGGCAGAAATCGCTTCGGGTCGAAGTTTCTGAACCCTGCAACGTGTGGGGGCTGATCGAATGAGCGCAATTGTCCAAGGGCCACTATCGGCCAGCACATCCAGCAATCCATCGTCTTTCAGCAAGGCGTTTAGTAGCAATGTTACGTCGGGGAATACCGTCCTTGTGATGGTTCAGGCGGCGCAGGGCGTTTCTGTCACATCTTCGACGGCAACATGCGCTGATGGTTTGGGCAACACCTACACGCTAGACGTATCGGGCGCAACGCCAGCATCAGGCGCCAATGAAATCAAGTGGTGGATATTTTCGGCACCTGTCACAACGGGCGGCGCGTGTACCCCTAACGTCACATTTTCTAGCTCGCCAACCCGTGCGGAGATCATCATCTATGAGATTTCAGGGCTTGACAATGCCTCGCTGGTTGACGCTGTACTGACGACAGCAACCGGAACCGGAACCGCCATGTCTGCGGGGACGCTCACAACGTCAACGTCTGGCTTCTTGCTGGCGATTCTGCAAACGGTTGACAACTATGTTTCAGTGACGCCGGGCTCTGGATGGACAGGCATTACTGGAAGCATTGTCTATTCACGTCGCCAGCTTGAATCTCGCATTACAGGTGCCAGCGGTAGCTACACAGCAAACGCGACGGCAGGTTCATCTGTCAATTGGGGGGCCATTGCTGTAGCGTACAAGGATGGGGCTACGGGGGCAACTGCCGTAACGATGTCTGGTCCGTCAAGCGGGACGGCTGGCAGCGCTTCTACGAACTTCACCATCGGGGCAAACGGGACAATTACAGGAACCGTTGTAGTTACTCCTGCGGATGGCGGTGCGGGTGGAACTTTCACCCCAACGACTGTAAGCATTAGCAGCGGTACACCGACTGCGACGTTCACTTATACGGCGTCATCTGCGGGCGCGAAAACGATCAGCGTTACCAATAACGGAAGCCTGAGCAACCCAAGCAATATCACATATACCGCATCAGCGGCGGCTGCAACGGCTGTAACGCTGTCCGGCCCAAGCTCGGGCACGGTGCTTGTGGCGTCAAGCAATTTCACAGTGGGCGCAAACGGTGCGATTACTGGGACTGTAGTTGTCACGCCTTCAGACAGTGGCGACGGTGGAACCTTTACGCCGACAACGGTCAGCATTAGTTCGGGATCGCCTACGGGAACGTTCACTTACACCCCAGCCACGACAGGCGTGAAGTCCATCAGCACATCAGACAACGGCGGGCTTACCGACCCGACTCCAATCAGCTACACCAGCAACGCGGCGGGCGGTGTAAAGGGTTCAAACTTTTTCCGCTACATCGCAAAACTCGGGGGTTAAATATGTTCAAAAATACCGCTTCACAGAAGGCCATTCTCTTTGCCTTCGACGCTACGACCAACACCCCGAAGACCGGGGATGCGGCCAATATCACGGCCTACATCAGCAAGGACTATGGCTCTGTTACCGCGATCACGGACACGTCAGCCACTGAGATGGATGCGACCAACGCGAAAGGCTACTACCTTGTAGACCTGACGCAAGCCGAAACCAACGCAGACGAAATCCTGATTTCTGCCAAGTCGTCAACGTCAAACATTGTGGTGGTTGGTGCGCCAGCAAGGATCACAACGATTCCGAATAGCGTCATGAAAAAGAACACGGCGCTTGCAAACTTCGCGTTTGAAATGACCGACAGCACCAACCACAACCCGGCTCCAAGTAAGACGGTGACGGTGACGCGCTCCATTGACGGCGGTGCCTTCGGAGCGACTACGGCGGGAACTGCAACAGAAGTATCCAACGGCATGTACGAAATTGATCTAAGCGCGTCGGACCGTAATGGTGATGTGATCACCCTTCGGATGGTAGCAGGCGGCTGTGATGACCTGTTTATCACGCTGCTGATGGAGCCATAACGTGAATCGGTTCTTCACTCGCAAGGGTGGAGTAATACCCTGGCGGCAATCGTCAGATGCTACTACGCCACCGGCAGAGACGCAGACGATCCTGCGGCCACATTTCAAGATTGTGGCGCGGGGACATGCGCTGGTGGCACGCAGCTACGGAACGACTGCAACGATTCCGGCAGGGCAGACGATACGACGCCCGATATACAGCATCGTTGCCAAAGGCAGGGCGATTGTCTGGCGTAGTTATGGGACGACAGAGGTTGAAACAACGCCTCCAGCAACAGGCGGCGATGGCGACGGCAGCATGTCCCGCAAGCGTTATTACTTGCGGCGCAAAGGCAAGATTCTGCTATTCGACACAGTAGCACAGGCCGACGACTATTTAGAGGCAGAGGAAGAGGCTCAGAAGGCCATTGCAGCGGCCAAATCACGCGGCGCAAAGAAACGTATTGCCGCGAAGATTCTCAAGGCTGTTGAGCCGATTGAGTCGGTAGAGATTGCGCCATTGCAGGAACTGGTGAAAGCCTATTCCATGCCGGTCAACTTGCCCCAATTGCTGACGCAGCAAGACTACCAACAGGTTATGGATGTGCGGGCAATGATCCAGCGCATTCAAGACGACGAAGACGACGAACTTTTACTTCTACTCGCATGAACCAACAGCAACAAGTACAGCGCGGCATTGACGCATCAGCGGTACTGGACAACTCTGCTTACAAAGAGGCGATGGCACTGCTGAAAACAGCAGTAATCCAGCAATGGAAAGAAAGCTCGATTCGTGACGCTGAAGGACAAAGGTTGTTGCTTCAGATGGCCCGCATTGCAGACCAGTTTGAAGGCTTGTTAGCTGGCATCGTTGAGCGCGGCAAGCTGGCGAAAAAGAAGATTGACCTTGACAACCTGAGAAACGAAAACGAGGCGCGCAAGTTCATGCGGCGGGTGCTGTGACGCCATACGCGCCAAAGTCTGGTGTCGCCGGTGACATCGGCCAGAAGATCGAAGCTGCAACTGCTGAGTTTTACGCAAAGCACGGCATCACAACACAGATTGTCAAAGAGGAAAAAGGCTTTGTCCTGAAAGCCTTCAAGAATGGCGAGTACATAGGCGGTTTGCAGCAAATCGCAGACGCCATCAAGTAAGCCGGTTAGCACCAAACCACAAGCCCCTTCAATGGGGCTTTTTTACGTCTGTACGGTGCCAAGGTGCAGACAGCATTAGGAAAAATCCACTATGAGCGGACACGCTGAATCAGCACCCGAATCAGGAGGACTAGCAGACCTCGCTTCTTTCTTGTCGGACACCCCGGAAACGGACCCAAAAGACGATGAAGAGGCACAAGCAGAAGACTCCCCCGAAGAATCTACGGATGAAGCGGACACGGAGGATGAAGCAAGCGATCAATTGGAGGAATCCGAGGGTGACGAACCCGAAGAGGAAAAGCCGGAAGCTCCAGCACCTGATCTGAAAATCAAGGTTCCTGTCCTTGATGAACACGGCAAAGAAACAGGCGAAACGGAGGAAGTATCCGCCGAAGAGTTAGCCAAAAGCTACACCCGGCAAGCGGACTACACGCGCAAGACCCAGGCTCTAGCAGAGCGGGAACATCAAGCGGTGCAATTCCTCACGACGAAGCACGATGAGATAACCAAGCAATACGCTGAGAAGACAGAACTTGTTTTGTCCGCTGCCTCGCGCATCCTTGGCATTCGTTCATCGGCTGAAATGGCTCAACTAGCCCGCGACGATCCCGCAGCGTGGGTGGCAGAGAGCCAGCGGCAGGCACAAATCAATGAGTTTATCGGTAGCCTTGATAACGAGATCAAGAGCGAGAGGACTCAGGCGCAAAAACGCGCTGATGAAGCACGCGCCGCACAGGTTGAACAGCAGAAACAGAAATCATGGTCTGAACTCGAAAAGGCCAAGATTGACGAACCAAAGCTGCGAAACATCTACACAAGCGTCATGAAGCAGTACGGCTACAAGCCGGAAGAGATGAGCGGCATCAACGATTACCGCTTAGTTCTCGCGCTCCAGGATGCTGTCGCCTACCGTGAACTCAAGGCCAAAGCGCCAGAGGTCACGAAGAAGGCACAAGACGCACCACGCCTGCCAAACAAGCAGGCAACACCCGCACAGGACAGACAGCGAAAAGAACTCGATAACCGCTTTAAGAGCGGACGGGCAAAGCTGAACGACTTGGCGGCATTTTTACGTTAATTCTTTTTTTAGGAGTCTTAAATGACCGTCCCAACCAATATGTTCCAGAAGGCTTCGCTCAAGGGCAACCGCGAAGACTTGCTGGACAAAATCTTCAACACTTCCCCTTCGGAAGTTCCTCTGTCCACTTCCTTTGGTCGCACCACTGCGATTACGGACTTCCATGAGTGGCAAACCGACGTTCTCGGCTCGGCATCGGCATCTAACAAGATGATCGACGGTGACGATGTGACGCTGGACGCGCAAACCGCTACGGTTCGCATCGGCAACCACCTGCAAATCTTTAACGGTTCGGTCGGCGTTTCTCGCCGTGCCAACATCGTGAAGAAGGCCGGTCGCGGCGCTGAAATGGCTTACCTCAAGGGTAAGAAAATGCTTGAGCTGAAGCGCAACATCGAAGCCATGGTGCTGTCGCCAACTCAGGTTGCGATTGCTGCCACGACTTCGGTTGCCGGTCAGTCGGGTGGCCTCGGTGTTCAGTGTGTGTCTAACCCGCTGCACAACGGCGCTGGCGCTACCGCTGCATGGACTTCGGGTGCACCTACCGCTGCCATCACTGGTGGCACTAACCGCACCTTTACCAAGGCGCTGCTTGATACCGCTTGCCAAAACATCTTCACCACTTCGGGCCAGTTTGCCGAAATGCTGGTGCTGTCGCCTGCCCACAAGGTTCTGTTCTCTGCTTTCTCAAGCATTGCAGCAAACCGACTGGACGTGAAAAAGGGCGGCGGACAAGGTGCTGTGGTGGCCGGTGCTGACGTGTACATGAGCGACTTCGGAACCCTGTCCGTCGTTCCTCATTACCTGATGTCGGGCGGTGATACGGCCTATGTGCTGAACACTGATTACATTGACTTGGCTTTCTTGGATGGCTTCAAAACCACCGACCTTGCCAAGACGGGTGACAGTGACAAGGTTCTGATTACGGCTGATTGCTGCTTGAGCGTTCGCGCTCCTACGGCGCAGGCGAAGATTGCAAACCTGACCCCCTAATGTGGGCTGAGTAGCTCCTTAGAGCCGATGGGGTGGAATGCCCCTCCCAATTCAACCGCTTCACGGCGGTTTTTTTACGTCTGGACAAATCATGGCACTTCAAATATTTGCTACGGGTGTGAACATCACAACGGGCGCAGCCTCTGCCGGTGCAACCATCCCCATGTCGTCGGCTGGCGCTGTTCCTCGCTATATCCGCATCACTGCATCTGCAAATGCTTGCGTTCGCATTGGAACCGGCGCGCAGACCGCTGTAGCAACGGACATGGTTGTGCAACCCGGCGAAGCTGTGTTCATGTCAACCAACAGATGCACCCATATTGCAGCCATTCAACAGGCCGCAGCGGGCACGGTTCAGGTTTCCCCCGTCGAGGACATCTAAATGGAATTGGAAGCTAACGTCACGATTGACGAAGGCGTCAATCCCTACGGCATCCGGCGTCAGATCATCCTTGAAGGAGATCAAGCTGTCACTAAGCTGACCTACGACGCACAGCCATTGCTTGAAGAAGCCCACGCGCGAAGAGTCGCGTCGGCTAGTGATCGGTGGGGCGATGGGCATCACATCGGGGTTATTCCGATGGCTGAACTTACCCGCATCAATGAAACCTACGGATCGGCAGAAGAGCGTAAGCACGCCATTCTTTGCTGGTTCCGCGATAACCCAAAGCTGGTTTCTTTTGACAAGTTCCTCAAATGACATACGCCACGCTTCAGACGGATATTGCAGACAACCTGCACCGGACAGACCTGACAACCAAAATACCCGGCTTTATCTCGCGTGCTGAAGCGTTCATGTTCCGCGAATTGAATGTTCGGGACTTGGAGACTTCAGCTACCGGGACAACTGCGGCAGGGTTGATCACGCTGCCCACGGACTTTGCCTACCTAGTCAAGATCACAACGACCTACGGCGGACGTGAGTACACGCTGGACTATGCCGCTGATCCTCGCGCGGAAACGGCTACGAGTGGCCTGCCATACGGCTACACGATGGAATCGGGATCACTGCGCATCTATCCGCAGGCAAGCACAGGTTTTGCCTACAAGATTTATTACGGTGCCGAAGTTTCTCCGCTGTCTGATTCCAATACAACCAACTGGCTGCTAGACAACGCCTACGACTTGTACTTGCAAGCCTCATTAGCTGAAGCGCATCGCTGGACGCAAGACACAGCAGAAGAAGCCAAGGCTAACGCACTGATCGCGCCAATGGTTGACTCTGTACGCAGGCTGATTGAGCGCAAAGCACAGCCAGGGCGCAGCGGCCTGCAAATCAAACCACGGAGATAAGCATGGCCTTAGAAACCGGCACATACATAGACGATCTAGTCGCCACCAACCCGGCAGGCAATGATGCCAAGTCAACGCTTGACGACCATATCAAGCTGATCAAAAGCACGTTGCTGGCGACGTTTCCAGCCGTTACTGGCGCGGTGACTCCAACGCATACAACGCTAAACAAAGTCGGCGTCACGCAATCCCCTGGCGACAACACCACGGCACCCGCTTCCACAGCATTCGTGCAGGCTGCGATTGCGGCTGTGAACGCGCAAACGGCAACCACGGTATCTGTCGTATCTGGCACCACGCAAGCGGCTGCATCCGGCTCTCACTACATCCTGACCAACGTAGCAGCAACGACAGTAACGCTGCCTGCCTCCCCATCTTCCGGGGACAACATTTGGGTGACGGTTGCTAACTCGCTGGAAACAAACGTCATTGCCCGCAACGGCAAAACAATCATGGGCCTGTCTGAAGACATGACCTTAAACAGCGCATACGCCTCTGTGCAACTGCGTTACGTCAACTCAAGCTGGAGGCTCGTCTAAATGTCTACATTGCTTCAATTTGGCGGGAGCATGCGAACCGTACAGCGCGGCCAATCCACTGCCAACCTGTCTACATCTTCGCTTGACGTGACGATTACAGCCGTCACCAGCCTGACAAAAACTTTTGTTGTTGCCAATTCTGGCATGGGTTTGAGTGGTGCCAGCGCGCCAACTCAGGCGCACGCTTACCTAACCTCAACAACCAATCTTCGCATCGTCAACACCAAGGGCGACGGCTCGGGCACTGCCCCTGTTCTCGCTTGGGAAGTCGTGGAGTTCTATTGATGACTTACTACTACGCACAAATTAACGGTTTGAACAAGGTTCACACCATCTGCGCTCTGTCCGGCCCTGTCGTGGCTGCAAACATGATTGCGATTGACTCGATGGATGAAACCCTGTTGGGCAAGACCTACAACTCGGGCGACGGGACGTTTTCCGAATGACCTTCGTAGCGGTCAAACAGGCGGGCGCTATCGGCGTCAACAAGGATTTATCCGCGCCTGAACTGCCTATCGGCGCTTGGACTGACGCGCTGAATGTGTCGTTCCGCGACGGATACGCATATCAGTCTTACGGGTACAGCGAGATATACGCAACGCCTTCCGTGATCCCTTATCACGTTTGCCCGGTAACGGTGGCAGGCGTGCGCAAGTGGATTTACTGCGGCGCTGCCAAGATGTACACGGTAGACGCCAACGGCGGGACGGTGACGCATACCAACATCACGCGCCAAACCACAGGCGTTGACGTTGACTACACCGGCACGATTAACGGCTGGACTTCGTGCGTATTGAGCGGCGTTCCCATCCTGAACAACGGCACCGACGCGCCGCAACAATGGCTGTTGACCGGCAAGGCGACGGCACTCAGTAACTGGCCGGCCTCCACCACTTGCAAGTCACTACGGGTTTACAAGAACTCTTTAATTGCGATCAACGTTACTGAAAGCTCAACGAACTATCCCTTCATGATTCGCTGGTCAACCGCTGCCGATCCAGGCAGTGTCCCGGCGTCATGGGACTACACCAGCGCAACGGTTGACGCTGGCCGGGTTGATGTATCGGATAGCCTCGGCGGTGAGCTTGTAGACGGTTTGGCCTTGCGCGATTCATTCATGCTCTACGCCAAGCAAGCGATTTTCCGCATGGACTACACCGGAGGCGCGTTCGTCTATCGCATCTCCAAGGTTCTAGGCGCATCCGGCGTGCTGAACAAGAATTGCATAGTCGAGATACCG
>ERZ724509.686-NODE-686-length-13918-cov-66.429633_pt1 | contig 13918 bp, 13 predicted proteins | sample MGYA00376042_ERZ724509 | MGnify/ENA primary metagenome ERZ724509 (study PRJEB28724, sample SAMN07190887) | wastewater metagenome | isolation source: effluent of sewage treatment plant in Hong Hong | place: USA: Christiansburg, Virginia | collected 2016-03-01 ...
CCTTGCACTTTAACTAGATGCACTATAAGCCTAGATAAATTACTAATGCGTTCATTTTGTTCTTTAACTTGGGCTTCTAGCCCTTGGATACGAGCCGACAAAGCGGCTTCTTCTCGTGCAAGCTTCTGCCAATCATCGCGTAATCTTGCGTTCTCATCTCGCAACCCTTTGTTCTCTTTTTCAAGAACATCAAGCTGATTTCCAGCAGATTTATCAACTTTGTCATCTTTACGATCTCCATTCCAACCACGAATAGCTAATGAAATACCTTTGATTAATGTGAATAGTCCTAATGCACCTACGCCAGCGTAAGCTGCTACATTACTTCCGTCCATTTAGAAACACTCCTAATAAGTTTATATTAGACCAAAACAGAACAGCATAAAATGCAGCAGAATATACAGCATTACTATTTTGTAATACTCCACTCAAATTAGCCACGAATAGCCATAAGAACATACACAATGTTGCAGATACTTCTCTTAGCCACTTCTTAGCATGAAATGCTGATGACAATATTGTAGAAACTACCAATGCCACTAATGCTGCAAAGGCATAAGGAATACTAACTTTGTCGGAGAGCTTCAACATTACACTTAGGGCTGTAATACAGATACTAACTGAGAAAATAGTGATGAGAGAGAAAGCCCTATCATTAACTTTTGACAGGGCTGAGTACATTTTAGCTTTCATTTCGTTAGATGTGAGTTTGCCCATGTTACAAGCTCCCCTAATCTAGCTGGATCATAGTGTTGAGCGTCCGGGATACCTAATGCTTTAGCACACCACTCTGAACAGAAATCCCCTCTGTCATCTCCTGTTGGACGATTAAAGATTTGGCTTTGAATTAAATCTCTCCAGCCATAAGGATTATCTTTAGTTTCTGAATAGTAGGAAAGAATCTCTTCCCCATTTGTCCAATTGATTTGAATGATATCCCAATGATCTTCTGGAAGAGAGGCGAGCTTGCATCTTACCCCACCATCCCTTACTGTTGAAGAATACATCCAGCCATCTACAACTAGCTCACAATGGGAGTAGATACTTTTACTCTTCCAGCGAATGAGGGAGTTTGCCAATTCCCCCTTTCCTTTGTATAATGCTAGGGCTACGCTCATAATTTAGCTGCCGTGATAAACAGGTTATCTAAAGCTTGCTCATTAAGACCAAGAGCTGCTCCTAGTGTTGCAACGAATGGGTTACCACGTTGTAGCGCATTAGAGTAGTCCCATTCAATTTGAGCTTTAGTTTTATCAGGCTCTGGAAGAGAGTTGATAGCTGGTTGTACATTAGCTAGAAGGCCGTTCTCAAGGAGGGCCAAGCGGGCTTGCCGCATTGTTACTTCTTGTGGCACAGGATTTAACACTGGTTCAAAAGTTATATATTCACTCATTTTATGCTACCCTTACATATGCTACAAACCGAGTTGTCCACTTAGTTCCATCTAAATTGCTTGTGATTGGATATGAGAGCCCAACCCAATCAGAAGTAGTTGTCCAATTTGTTTGAGTGTAGATTGGATGTGTGGCCACAGAACTCGCTGAATTAAATCTACCATCTGATCTAAACATGGATAAACTTGTGCCACAAGGAACAGCTAAAATACCTGACTCATATGTTACTTGCCCTGTAAATGTTTGAGTCTGCAACTGAGAAAAGTTTACTAAATCTGTTGTATACATTATGGAGTTAGCACAATAGTTTGTACCAACAGCCATCACTGTACCGAACCAAAGTCTAGTACCATCCCAACGTAGGCAATTTTGATTACTATTTAGCATTGCTCCCGCAAATTTATTGTCTGGCAATGTAAGCTGTGTCCAAGAGCCTGTTGCGCCTGTAGATGAGTAATACACTGTACCAGCACCGACACCGCCGCTTGCGCCATTGGTGCAAACAAATTTATCTGCTGTCGCGGTCAAAGATGTTATATTATTAATTGGCGGGGTCACCGTCGCCCATGTTGAACCGTCTGCTGCAGTTGACCTCCAAGCAGAGGAAGCATTGACAATTAGCCACCTATTGACACCATTTGCAGGCATTACGGCTAATCTCGCTTGACTAATGCTTCCACTAATAGAGAAATTAGTCGCACTTGTGCCATCAGTAGTAGTGCAACCGTTATAAGTACCTGCTGAAGAGGCAATTGCCATTGCTCTCGTACCGTCCCAACGCATTTGCAGTAGCCCGGTAGAACTGATGCCAGAACACGCTTGTGTTACTCCAGCAGTCCATGAAGATGCATTCGTGGAATATGAGAAGTATATTGTGTTATTTGTAAAACCTGCAACAATGAACCTACTTCCGTTCCAAATGACAGCTTGTGGGCCTGATCCTCCAGCCAATGCAGCACTTACAGTGCTCCAGCTCGCCCCTGCATTAGTGGAATATAGTACATTAGTAGCATGCCCATATGTGGCAACAATCAGGTTTGCACCGTCTGTTGCCACATCAATAATTGTACTAGGGGCTGTGCCAGACGATGTTCCGTATACTTTTAAATCTGGGAGTGTAGCTACAATAGGGTAAGAGCTTGAAGCAGCAATTGTACCGCTACGCAAATATGTGGATGAGTCCCCGGGGAGAGAGTTTAAAACAGTACCAGAGTCTAGTGCTAATTTAATCCCACCAAGTTCAACAAACGAGGAATTAAGTGGGTTTGTAGGAACTACAGTCCAGCCGGACTGGCTGCCTGAACCTACATAGCTCTGAACATCTACTGTAATTGTTCCAGCACCACTATTAAATGCTGTGATTGGGCCTGTAAATCTATATACACTAGGGGATGAAGTTTTTGTTACAGCTACCCATTGACCAATAACAAAGTTTTTCCCTGTTTGATCTAATGTAAAGTTTTTACTTCCTGTACCTAAAGTAATGCTGGATGCACTTGTAGCTTGAGTACCCGGGCTATTAACTGCCAATGTGGCACTAGTCGCTGAGTCATTTGCATATTTCTTAGCTGAATACTCTACACCATCTACTGTTCCTGAAGTTTTAGTTGCCCAGTCGGCGGCCAATGTAGCTTGTGTTGTGGCGATACCTGCTTGTGTTGTGGCTGTGGCAGCATCTGTATCAGCAGCTACACCTAAAGCATCTAAGTATGTACCAAGAGAGTTTGCTGCTGTAGTCCAAGGAGTGAGGGCTGCTACGTGGGCATCAGCCCTTGATACGAATGTATCTGGATCATTACTACGACTTGGAGCCGTAGGTAATGTAGGAATTACTGGTGCTGTCATTATGTTAACCCTTCTATTTCAATGTTGCAGTCACTAACTAAGTGATATGCAATTACTATGTCAAAATCTTTGTAGTAGCCGTAAATAATTGTACAATTGTATCTATCATCACCAATCCATACGCATGGTGCAGTACGTAATGTAACTAGCAAATCTTGTAAAGCATCTATTCGCTCATTTAGAACAGCCATGCTAAACTTAGCCCGTTTGCTATAGCTTCTTTGGACTAGAATATAATTACCAAAAGTATCTTTCTCTTTTCTAGAGTAATCCTGGATACCAACAGAGGCTCCAAGGTTAATACCTTCGCCAATAAGCTGTGTACTGCCTAGAACACAAACCCCACACTTGGCAGTGAAACCAGTGTATGTTATAGTGATCTCAATTGCTGCTGAGCCATAGGCTTTAAGGTCTGTTGCAATAACACTTGTTTTCCTTGAAATAGGATCAAAGAAGTAGTTGTACCAGTTATTAATATTGCCATTATTATTCAGGTTAAATGTAGTATCATATACAACACCATCTGTAGGGTCTGTTTGTTTGATACGTACACTTGTACCTTCAACGCCTAGCAAAGCTACAGAGTTAATTACTCTTCCCGGCGTAATAACTACAACAATACTATTAGCTTGAGCTGTCTGTGTACTATTATTGGTATCGAACATCTTCCAACGATTAGTTGGACTTACTTCAATCCAATATGGCGGGCTAGAAGTATCTGTTGCCGGATTCTTATTTAAATTGCTATTTTGCAAAGATTCATAAATCTTATGCGTACTCGTTAATATTACTCTCTGTCCAATAGTGTAAGTAGTGCCCGAACTCCAAGCAGAGTAATCCGTTTCCGGCACAGTGCTTGAAGTCAGGTTACTATCAGTAATGGAGAGTGGCGGGATCACTTTTAATGCTGCCACTTATTTCTCCTTATGCTACGTTTCTAACTTCTGGTTGACCATCACCATCCCAACGCTGTAACACTTTAGCTGTCGCTAGTGTGTTTGTTGCAATAGCTTTATTCTGAGCTGCTAAATCTTCTCTCAGTCCTGCCATCTCAGTTACAAGGGCTTGCTTATCAGACTCTTGCTTTGCTAGAGCATCTTCATAACCGGTGGTTTTTAATCCCATCTGGTTTACTTGATCTACTAGCCTAGCTTGATCTGCATCTTTAGCTGCAACGTACATACCTAAAGCTGTGCCAAAGTAGTCTACTGCATCTCTAACACCAATAGTTGCAATGTAAGTACCATTAGCAATATCAAGCTGATCCTTAGCATTCTGAAGTAAGTTATCATAGAATTCAACATCAAGGTCATACTGAGTTTGCAATGCCTTGATACTGCTGTCGTAGTAACCAATGGCAAGCTTATGTTTGTCTTCTAGTGACTTAGTTTCCTCAGTGTAACGATCTGCAGCTTCTTTAGCAGCATCCTTAGTTGCTTTAACATTAGCTTCAGCAGCAAGTACAGCAGACTCTGCAGCAGATAGTTTACCCCCTGCTACACCACCTAATTGAGATAACTTACCAGCACTAACTAATTGCTCTCTTTGGAAATCGAGCATAGTACTGAAGTCACTCTCACTTAGGCTAGTAAGGCTGTCTAGGACATCTTTGAAAGACTTACTATCTGGTAATTGACCTGAAGATTTAGCTGTTGCTATGACACTATCTAGCTGAGCTTTGGCTGCACTATAACTGATAGCTTGAAGCTGCTTGTTGTTATTAGTTAGCTTATCAACTGCTCCAGAAATATCATCGAATAGAGTTTTAAGTTCATCTCTGTACTCTTTGATACTAGTTACTGCATTAGCTGCTGCTTCTTGCTGAGTGGCATAGTACTCGTCAGAGATTGTCTTAGTTGCCTCTAACTTAGCTTTTTCGGCTTCAAATCTAGTATCTTCAGCATCTTTAGCACTGTTAATGTTGAGTATCTTGCCGTCCAAGTCATCCTTAAGGATTTTCTTCTGAGCTACTACAGATTTGTCTAAGATTGCCAATGCACCAGAGGCTCCTTTTTTCATGTCTTCAAGAGCTGTCTTTTCATCTTGCAACGCATAGATTCGCATCTGTAATGGGCGTAGTGATTCATCCATCTTAGCTAGTTCTAGATTTCTGTTGTAAGTGAGTAGTGCAGTGCCAGATAATGCAAGCTTATTGTACGTGTCTTCAAGGGTAGTTTTTTGCTCAGTAATCTTAGCTTCATCTTGCAGAGCATAAATCCTTTTCTGCATAGGACGTAAAGATTCATCCATAGCTTCAAGTTCTTTACCTCTAGCATAAGCTAAGTATTCACTGCTGCTCATTGTCAACTTATTGTATTCATCTTGTTGACTTAAAGCTTTCTCTGCAATCTCTGCTGCAGATGCAGCTTTCTTAAATGCAGGAGCAACACTATCTACAGCATCAGATAACTTAAGCAATTCGACCATCAGCTTAGGATTAGTTTCTTTGGCATTCTCTACCATTGAGCGGAATACAACTCTGGCATTTTCAGCTAGTGGGTCAAATCCTTGTACGCCTAAGTCAGCCATTTTAGTTGTAATGTTAGTTACAGCTACAGCTTTCTTTTCTGCTTCTGTGTAGAATTTATCAAAGAAATTACCAACCATGCTACTTAGCTCTTGAATGCCTCCAGCTAATTCAACTAAGTCCATCTTAGCTTTAATAGCATCCATACCTGTTGTACCGAATGTAGTACCAACTTCAGCAAAGATTCCATCCACTGTAGCCACTGTAGAAGCGACACGAATTAGAGTTTCTAAGTAGCCTTCACCAATACCTTGGAATTCAATCAACCCCGGCATTACTGCTGAAGCCATTTCATCACCAAGTTTTGAGAATACATTAGTCAGGGTTTCTTGAATTTGTTTTGCATCCATCCCTTGAATACTAATACGTCCAATGTCTACAACAAAACTATCCAGAGTAGAGGTGAAACTATCGCCATCAAGTTTTAATGCTTTAGCTGCTTGAGTAATACTATCACCAAGACCCAATACAACTTTAGTTAGCTGATCTTGTAATTCAGTTGATACGTCACTGAGATTAGTTTCAGTAGAGGTCTTAGTCCTACCAAACTTCTTCTTCTTAGTTTCAATATCTGTATAGCCCGTAACATCTAAGCCACCATCCATTACTTCTGCTAGTGATTGAGCATTCTGGATAAGACCACTATCCACTACAGATTTCTTAACTGAGAATAGAGCACCTACAATAGCTTTTAATGGTGCGAACACGGCTGGTAGCAATAGTGCAATTTCACCAGCTTTAGCAAATTTTGTTATCCCTTCAGATTTAATAGTACCCATTCCATCAGCAAAACCCACCTGCCCTTGTACGCCACCTCTTACTACTAATTTGGCTACTCCAACTAAAGCTGATTCAATATTCTTCAGTGAAGCTAACATACCAGCATTGTAACTCAGAGAGATTTCTGAGTTATCTACTAGCATTTCTAGGGCTTTAGTTGTAGACTCAGACTTAGCGCCACTGTCTCCAAACACTGTTCCGGCTCCTTGAGACTCTTGACGCTGAGCTGATAGATTAGGAGTTGAACTGCTTCCACCTAAACTAACGCCAATACCAGCCAATAACGCAATCATTGCTGCTGCTCCAACAAAGGCTAATGGTCCGGGCATTTGTGCTGCCATTGGAACTGCTGCTTGACCTGCTGCTAAGGCTTTAGTTTGCTCTGCTGCTACGACAACAGGTACACTAGCCTCAGTTGCTGCTGTAGCTGCTGTAACACCAAATAAGTAGGTAGCTAATGTTTCGCCCATTAGCGCCATCTTAGTTAGAGCTGTCTTGGCAGCCATAGCTAGTTCAATAACACGGAATGCTTTCTCGGCTTTAGCCATAGCTTGGTAGCCTTTGGAGTTCTCTGAGAAGAATCCTTTAGCTGCACTAGCTAGTGAACCGTACATTTGAGCATTGATCTGAATACGCTTATCTGCTACTTCTTTGTCAATCTTAGCATAATTATCTTTAGTACCTAAACCTTTGGAATCCAACAATGCACGTTGATCTGCAACATATTTATCAATCTTAGCTGCGTCATCGCCATAAGACTTATAGGCTTCAGCCATTTTAGCAATAGCTGCTCCAGCTTCTCCGAAGCCTTCTGCTAAGATTTGGCCCGGAGAGCGGCCAATATCTAGCATATTTTTCTTGGCGCTCAGAGCTAGTTGATCAGTGTACTGGTTTTGCAATGGAATTAAAGCCTGTAGTACTTTAACCTCATTTTCATAACCATCAATACGTTTCTGTAGTTCCTCTCCAGCTTTTTCAGCTCTAGCCATTCCAGCACTATCGTTAGCCATGTAAGCTTCCCAATATGCCTTCTGAACTTGCAAGTCAATAAGTTCTGCTGTTAGTGATATTTGTTGCTGTAAGAAAGTAATCCTATCTCTATCAACTTGCATGCTATCTTGCTGAGCACCTAAAGGAGTTTGCTGAATATCTGAAAAAGCCATCTGCTGCAATTTAATCTTTTCTTTTAATCCTTGAACAGATTTAAATTGGCTATCTGCATACTGAGCTTCCAATGCAATTGCTTGCAATTTTAGCTCTTGCTCTTTATCTAGAAACTTATTAAGCTCATCTCTGATACGTTTTTCTTCACCAAGAAACTTAATACGCTTAGCAATATTTTCTAGTTCACCAACATCCGCTCCACGGAATTTAGTCTTTAAGTCTGAGATAGTACGCATAACTTTCTCGTACTCTTTTTCAGACTCAGTAAGCTTGCGCTTAAGTCCCAGCTCTTCTTCCTGCCCATCAACAAATGCTTGAGCTGAATTAAGAGCAGACAAATAAGATTTCTCTAGGCGTTTTGCCATAGACTCTTCTTCTTTTACAGACTTTTTAGAAGCTTTTTCTAGCTCATCAAGAGTATCTAGTTTAGCCTTATTATTTTTCAACTCTTTTAATTGGTTTTCTAATCCGGTCTTAAAGAAGCCATCTTTGGCTGTAGCAACCTGAGCTTCAGTGTCAAATATTTTCTTGTCAATCTCGTGTAACTTCTTACCTTGAGAGATTTGATAATCTAGCCACTTACCCTCGTCTTGAAGTTCTTTAACTATTGCAGAGACTTTTTTAAGAGCTTCACCAGAATTTACATCAGCCTGACGCTGAGCTAGAATACCATACTTATTAGCTAACTCTTCGACTTTCTTCTGTTGGTCTTCAATAGCATCACTATATGCTATGATGTCAGTTAGCTTATAAGCTTTCTTACGCTTTTCCATAAGCTCTGTTAATCTGGTATTTTCAGCAGATAATTTCTCTAGTACGTCATCAATAGCTGAAGCATACCCTTGCATTGCTTGGGCACCCTTCAATTTATCTAGCTCTGCTAGCTGATTGGTAAAACTCTTAGTAGACTCTTCAGCTTGTTTAAATTTATCATATACAATAGCTGCACCTGTAGCGAGCAATGTAAAGATAACAATCATTGGGTTTCTTGCTAAGAACTTGAGTGCTGTATCTAGTAGTCCAACACCTCCTGCAGCACCTGTAGCTGCAACGCCAACTAACCCTAACTCTGCTGCTAGAGAAGCTGACAATGCTGGAGCAATTGCCATTTGAACCATAGCTGAAGCTAAAGAAGCAGAATATGCTGCGAATCCTGCAATAGCTACATATTTAAGTACAGTGCCAACAGTATCAAGATTTTCTGCTAATAATTTAATTGCTGCTGCTATTAGTCCGGTAACACCTACAGCATTATTAGCTTCACCAATGTACTTTGTCACTGCATTGGTTAGATTAGTAAATGCACTCTCAACAGTATCAGGTACTGAGGTAGACATTTTAGCCAATTCAGCACGATTCTTTTTAAGTACTTCTGTAATAAGTTCTACGCTAATTACGCCATCAGCTCCCATTTTCTTAAGTTCGCCACGAGTCTTATTAATCTCTTGACCAATTAAGCGAAGGATAATAGGAGCACCTTCAGCAACAGCATTAAACTCAGCACCATTCAGTCTGCCAGCTTGCATAGACTGAGAGAACTGTAGCATAACTGAACTAGCTTCAGCAGCCGTAGCTCCTGATACTTTAAGTGCTGCAGCCATAGCTTCAGTAACTTGCATCGCGTCTTTAACTGAGTATCCATACTCGCTCATAGCAGGTACTAGGCGGGTGAATAACTGTGTAACACCCTCTAATGGTACTCTAAGTTTTTGAGCCATTAAGTACAGCTTCTCTTGAGCATCTGCTGCTAAGAAAGCACTACCTAGTTGCATTTTAAGCTTTGCGCCCATTAACGTCCAAGCATCTGCCATTTTAATAGCAGCCTGAGATGTATTAATCAGCGCCCCAGCAAGCATTGTTCCGCCAAGTAAGTTACGGATGTGGTAGAGTTCTTTACCAAACATCTGCATAACATTCTGTCCCGATGCTAAGGATTGATTAAGACTTTCAACACCTTTCCTAGCTACTTCTGCATCTTTACCTAAATCTTTGGCTCCAACATCAACCTTGATATTCTTACCTTTGATAGAGGTAAGTGTTGATGATAATTCCATCATAGCTTTGTTTAAAGCATTAGCTCCGTCTGTAGGAAAAGATACGGCCATTGCTGATCTTAATTCTGCCAAAGAAGACTTAACAGCATTAAAAGAAGTGGAAGTATTTGCAAGCTTTTCAGTAAGCTTTCCTACAGATTTTTCTGTTCTTTCTGCTTGGCTTCCAAGCGCGTCTAATGATTTAGTAGCTTGGTCAATACCATCACTTTTCACTTGTACTGATAGTGTTGTTACTTCCATTCCCATAATTATTTCCTGTTCATTTGCTGCTCATACATGCCACCGAATATAGCGGCAAACTTATCATTCAATGTCTGCTTATCTACTACTTTTGGTATTGACGGACATAGGCATTCTTTACCATTTGTTTTGTTATACTCAGACGCGTATACATCTGATAGTTCTTTAATTATAAGTATTTCCCAAGGCGAAAGAAAAAGCCCTGTGGCAGCAATCCAGCTATGAATTTCAGACCATTTAAGCCCTTCCACTCCATAGCCGTTGCTTCCAACAGGGCCAGCTTCATGCAACAAATTTACTAGGTATTCTGCACCATCTAACTCTGGAAGCTCTAACTCTGGAGCTTCTGGTTTATCTTGCTGTAACCTTTGAAATCTATTACGCTTATCTTTAGTTTTTTCTTTTGTTACATCGACAGGGCATGACGCAAGCCATGCCAGATGCCGAACGTGCATTATTAGCCTTGGTTTTATTTCGGTAAAAAATTTGCAGAGTCATTCTGAGCTGCTGCAACTTGGTCTTTAATCCAGTATAGTTCTGGGTCGCTTAGTAGCTCAATCCAGTCTTCTTTGGTCTTAGGATTCTTACCGTTGTATTCTAGGTTAGCACTGCAACCAGCAATACCAGCAGCCATTAGCTCAATACTTTCTTCACGTAGAAGCTCAGCAGTCATCTGCTTTTTGCCACGTTTTAGCTGTCTATTTTGCAAGGCCAAAGTTGCGTTGCGGACTGCAGCAGAGCCGGGTCCATATACACTGATAGTTAGTGGATCACCTTTATCATCTGCGAATTTTACGCCAGTTGCTTCATCTTCTAGTTCTAGGGTGAAAGTTTCTTTAGCTGCTAGTTTGTTTAGGTTAAAAGCCATGATATTTGTTTCCTTATAGTTTTGTCGGTGTTATAATGTCAGCAGAAATTTGCTAACGTTGTTTGATATAAAATCAAGTGGTACATCAATAAAGCATTCTGAACTTCCGTCAAACCATGTTGGGGATTGTTCATAAGATGCTCGTAAGTTCTTTAACATTAAAGTTTCCAAAGCTAGTGCTTGAGAGCCATCTTCAAAGTTAAAGTATTCAATTAGTTTGAAATCTGACTTAGCTGATTTACTTACGTTAGCTAATCGAATATTTGGATGCTTATTTGTTATTCCAACTTTAGTGAAATAACCATTTGTAGCTATATAAAAGTTAGCTGGTTTGTTAGAAATAAAACCAGTTGAGTTACACGCTGGACAACCAACCCCAATCAAGTGTGCCTTTGGGGATTGCTCAAAATCTCCATGAAGGTTGCAAGTAATTACTACTTTGTTTCTATTGATGTCATACAAAGTCTTATGATATGAATACTTACCAGAGTGAACTTCATTACTTCTATCAATAAAATCTTGCGTAGAAATACGTTTCAACTTACCATTTGTATTGCCACTACAGATACTGCAACCATGCCCTGCTAAATGATGGCCGGGTGTTTGATAGAAAGAGCCGTGTTCTGGACAAATAATTTCTACTTTTGTTTTATTGTTCTTATAATCAACATTAGAATAATCATACTTATTGGCATGTAAAGAGCTACAATTAGTAATCCAATCTTGCTTACTACTACGTTTGTTGTTTCCAATTGTTACAGCTTTACAAGATGGACATCCTGCACCATTCTGATGGTTGCTGTAATTTTGGTTGAACTCTCCGTGTTCTTTACAGACTATAGTTACTCTGCCTTTTTCATCTCGTGTAGTAACTTTACTATAGTCATATTTGTTTCCGTGAGAATTCTTTGCTTTTTCTACAAATGCTTCTACTGTAAATTTAGCCATAATCCTCCTTTGTTTATAGGGAGCCTTCTGGCTCCCTATTCACTAATTATGCGCGGAAAATTTCCGAATCAATTTCTAGATCAGTTGACGCAGAGGTAATACTATCAACACCACCAACAGATACTGGCGCAGACATGCACTGCGCCGTCATATAAAATGTAGTACCATCTTGTAGACGTACACGGTAGGATTGTGACGTATCAGTGGCTAGTGCTGCTGCTAACTTCACTTGGCCGGGATCAGCAGGCGCATAAGCGTACTGAATGGTCATTGTACCGTTATCATAACTACCACGACGCTTAATAATCTGGCGTGTTGACAATGGGCTATGAGTTACTTGGTTGTATTTCTTACCAAACTCTGCGATATCAGTAACTTCAGCGATTTCAGTGAAATCGGCTACAGCTTGAAAACCGGCTAGAGTAACAGTTGATGGTGGGCTACCAATTGCGATTGAACTGCCTGCAGATGTAATTGCTAAAGACATTTTATATTTCCTTTGTTATTATAGCGCGTACAAGCTGTAAACTAGAGCGCCAGCAGCACCGGAGTTAGCCGTAGTAATAGTGCCCTGTAGGTATGACTTAATGCTATCTAGGGCAACAATAACAGTTGCATTAGCTGCTACAGCAATAGTCTTACCACTCGCTACAGAGATAGTACCGCCGTAACCATCAGGAGCAATAGTGGTAGCTGCCGAGCCAGCAATAACGCAGTTCACTGACGCACCAGTGGTATTGCGAATCTCCAGCATCTGATATGTACCGGGGTTATACACAAGGGTATCAGTAGAGCCAGTAGCTGCTGCTGAAGTAGTTGTTACAGTAGTTGGTACTGCTACTTTCATATTTTGTTGGGCAATAGTTGCCATTGTATTTCCTTATTAAATTGTTTGTGATTCTTTACGATAGGGGAAGGTGACATGCACCACTCGCCAACCATCAATAATATCTGCTTGACTTATTGTTCCAACTTGTTCTATACTTGTTGAAGCAAATTTAGGTACAACTGGAAATAAGTTTACTAGGTCTTGGGCGATATTCTCAGTTTCACTAGAGCCTCTACCGTCTAAACCCCAAACGCTAATCTGCCATAAACCGTGCTCACGATAGTCAGTACCACGTAAGGTAGAGTTTCTGCTTTTAGCTCTCATTACAACGGCCTGTAAGAACACGCCACTTGTAGGTTTCTGAAAGGCTTGACCTTCCCAAGCTATCTTAATTTTAGGAACTTGAGAGTCAGCCCATAATTGTAGTCTTGTTTCTAAATCTGAGCGTACAGACATTTAGCTCCTATCTTCCATACTTAGAAATAACATCTACTACAGACTTACGTACCATGCCATATGGCCCTGTACTCCCTGTCCACTGAGGGGCAGGCCAGCCTGCATATTCTGCCCTAAAAGCATAGGGAACATTATTAGTCAATGTGACATACCCATCTTTTAGAAAACTCCCATTAGTTATCGCTCCATCAATACGTCTATGTGCTCCTGTTTTATTAGGGCCACTACGTTGTTGAAGAGATATGTCAATGGAGTTTACTGCAGGTTGCCAGTTGTTTACCAACCATCCCGGCTTCTCGTTATGGAAATTTCCATACCATTCTTTACCGACTGGAGTATACTCAATAATGCTGTGAAATAATTCTCTTGAGAAGAGACATATTTTAGCGTCTATTTCTTTTTTCTGCTTAGATGTAATAGCCTTAAGCTTGTCTGAAAATGATTTCTTAGCCATGTCTTTCTCTATTTAGAAATTATACATTGATAAGAAGGTTTGTCAATAGCTTAGACATTACCTTTAGGCTGGCAACTCAGTACCATAGTACGGCTATCGGTTCTTCCTTGATTGGTAGTAATAGTGTTAGTAAGCATGTACACTTTACCTACATCTCCACCATTTACAAATGTGCTAGTAGTATTAGAAACGTTCTGTTGACCAGATAATGTTAGTACAGGATCAATAGCCCAAGTACTTACTACTACTGTCTCAGACGGTTGCATCCAAGCTGTCCAATTAAACCCATAATCTAATACAGCATTTGGGGCATGGACAATTTCAAATAAACCGTCTGATCTAATTTTAATTTGTGCCAT
>ERZ724509.687-NODE-687-length-13905-cov-4.908014_pt1 | contig 13905 bp, 18 predicted proteins | sample MGYA00376042_ERZ724509 | MGnify/ENA primary metagenome ERZ724509 (study PRJEB28724, sample SAMN07190887) | wastewater metagenome | isolation source: effluent of sewage treatment plant in Hong Hong | place: USA: Christiansburg, Virginia | collected 2016-03-01 ...
AGGGCTGCTACAGCAATACCCAATAGGAGTGAACCGCCAACCACTACCCCAGACATCACGGCTGGAGTTTTGCCGTATACAACCGAAGCGATTCCAAAAGTGAACAAAGCTGCGCCAATCATCTCAGCGAGACCCGTCGCCAGGTCAGCCTTCATGGTCAATGTTGCTGTCACTGTCAATGAACCAACCACCAACAGCGCCGCTCCTCCACCAATAAATTGCGCGACTACATACTTGATTGCGTCATCGGTCGAAACCTTTCCAATCGACCAAGCGCCGATAGTCACTGCGGGATTGATATGTGTCCCCGAGAGGTGCCCAAGTGAGTAAACAAAAAGCCCCAATGTGAGGGCTGCGAGAACTGGTACTGGTACTGGGAAAGTACCCGCAAGTGCTAATGCTACTACCATGGTCAGTACACCTGTACCAACCGCTTCACCAATATATTTGTTCATACTACGTTCTTCATAACTTAAACGAATAACGTCCTACAAAACAATTATATCAAGAAAGTAGACACTCGGGGCGGCGTCGGTGCACAGTCATTTGCTTTTTGTCGAACGGATACGTCACCACTACTATTTGCGTCACTGACGCTAAAGTCGTATGCTTACACTATGGATCGGCCAGTTTTGGCTCTATTGGGGCTCCCACTACTCATCACCAGTGTATTTTTCCTCTGGCAGATCATCCACGGCCAAATCCGTACTGACCACAACTACCGCCTCACGCCACTACCAGAAACAGTCGTCGCCACTACCGCTAGAGCCACGAGTACCCGCCCTAATCCCGCACGCCCACCGATACCAACTGGCCCACTCCAGGATCAACCGGCGCGCCCAGCTACGTATGTTGAAATCACCACCGGTTGTAATGTGAACCTTGGTGAGACTTGTATGCGTGCGTATGCGGCTCCGTCGAGTTCCAGCACCGAGCGGGCCAAGCTGCGTATTGGTGCCGTCCTTTATGTCAAAGATACCGTCACTGCCGCCGATGGCACCCGTTGGTACCAAATTGATTTCCCGGAGACGCTTCGCTATCCTGAACGCCTCACTCTCCCGTGGTATATACCTGAAACAGCTGGGACAATTATTAAGACTACAGGGCCCCAAGAACTCACCACAAGTACACCAACCACCACGAAGCGACTCCTTGTCGATCGCAGCGACCAGGTCCTCTATGCGTTTCTAGGCGACGAACTCGTCCGCACCTTCACGGTATCAACTGGACGCGAACTTACTCCAACACCCCGCGGCATCTTTACCGTCTTTCGCAAAACTCCCTCCCGTTATATGCAAGGTCCCATTCCCGGCATCTCGACCAACACCTACGACCTCCCCGGCGTCCCGTGGAATCTCTACTTCACCGAACAGGGTGCCGTGGTCCATGGCGCCTACTGGCACAATGGCTTTGGGGGCCCGTATAGTAATGGTTGTGTGAATGTGAAGCCGAGTGAAGCGAAGGAGTTGTATGAGTGGGCTGAACTTGGCATGACAGTCACCGTCCAAGACTAAGTCCGCCCCTAACCCCACATCTTCTTTGTTATCTTCGTCGCAAAAACATTCAACGTACATCCAAGTACGCCTCATATTTCTGCTCCTCGACGCCTCGAATCTGCAGGATTATTGGCTAGACTTGTTAACTGAGCTTAATACCGTGTTACGTATATAAAGTTGATTCGTAGTATTGGTATAGACGGCCTTCGTCTGTATTAACAACTTGCGAACCAAAACTATTTTATGAAATCATTTTTATTTTTAATCCCGCTGTTAGTAGTCTTTATTGGTACCCTTCCTACCCCGTCACACGCTCTCTCCTGTGTTGAAACTGGGCAGTACCTCGATATGGTTATCGGCAAAGACGACACCATGATTGTGACCGCCACTGTCCAAAAGACCGTCACCGAAAAAGACTACACTGCTGAGGTCGTGACTGTCACCGATGCGCTCCAGGGCTATGTCGAGCAGGAAGCCTTCCTCTACCACCAAAAGGACGAGACCTGGAACTACCTCTGCAATCAGGGTCCGGTCGGCAACGGCAAATCAGCTATGTATGTGGTCACTCGTAATGATGCGGGCCAGTATTGGGTCAGCCAGACGCTAGACCCGAAGAGTGACCTCGCCAAGGATGTCGTGAAGAAAATCGCTTACAAAAAAGTCGAAGGTGAAGTATTCGACTTTAGCGCGACTGATCGCCAGAACCAGATCATGACCATCATCATGGATCTTTTGAAGCAGATTGGTATTCTCCTCAAGGAACATAGCTACTGGGCAACGAAGTAGCCTCACGCAACACCACACAAAACACCCCAATCGATTGGGGTGTTTTGTTTTATTTATTTCAAATATTAAAAAGGTGTGCGGGAGCTAGATGTCCCCGCCTCACGCTCGAATGTCACCGGACGGCCGAATCGTCATAAAGAACATCAGGACGATCTTGTCATCAACAACTACAGGTACGTACCCGTAGTTTATCTGATCACCTCTAACCAGGATGACAAATTTTTGAATCGATTCATCCGGTACGGTAGTTTTTTCCAACTCGACACACCCAGGCGAATACTCTACCCACGCTTTTGCGAGCGAAAATCCACCCTCGACGTAGTATTGGACAGCCTTCTCGATATCCGAAATGGTTTCGCAAACTAGAGGTTCATCGACGATGACGGGGCTGTCTTCAGCTTGCGCTCCTGCACCCATCCCAGAGAGTGTAATCAGTCCGATCAGTAGTAGACGATTAGTCCCTCCTTTTTTCTTTGGCTATCATACCGCAAAAAAATAAAAAGGTATAGGGGGACGCTCTCATGTCAAAAGATAACTCTCAAAGTAGATGGCGTGGCAGGTGTAGCCACCCGGATTCTTCTCAAGATAGTCCTGATGGTAGTCCTCCGCTGGCCAGAATTCACCTCGTGGTTCGAGCGTGGTCACCACTGGGTCGGCCCAGCGTTCGGATTCGTTCACGACATCAATCATGAACTTGGCGTCAGCCAGTTCGGTCTCGTCGGCATAAAATATCGCCGACCGGTACGACGTCCCTTTGTCATTCCCTTGCTGATTGAGGGTCGTTGGATTATGAATCTGAAAAAAGAAATCAAGCACCCGTCGGTATGAAAGTACGTCATCATCGTAGGTAATCAATACAGCTTCCGCATGCCCCGAGTGAAACTCGTACGTTGGGTTTTCGTTCTTCCCTCCGGTGTACCCAACTTCGGTATCAAGCACGCCGGGGAGCGTGCGGATTAAATCTTCCAAACCCCAAAAGCAACCTCCGGCTAAAAGTGCAGTTTTTGTCATATAAACAAGTATAACAAATTCTTACTGTCTAGGACTCGAACTTTTAAAGGAAATGATATACTACCCACATATGCTTAATCTGTTACCTTTGTTGCCGGTTATCAATCTCGTGGTGGCGCTTGGGAGTCTTGGACTACTCGCTGCTACACTCCTTCTTCTCTATACCCTTCGGTTTCGGCCGACGTGGCTGGTACAAGTAAAGACTAATTGGCTTTGGCTCCTTATTATTGGTATGTCGGTCGGAGGGGTTGTGCTCTCACTCCTCTACTCTGAGATTTTCCTCTTTGTACCGTGTTCACTGTGCTGGCTGCAGCGTATTGCGCTCTACCCGCAGGCACTCATGGCTATCATGGCGTATCGTCGTGGCGACACGGTTCATTTCCCACTCTATGGTATGGCGCTCTCGATTGCAGGTCAGGCAGTTGCGACCTACCAGTACATCTACCAGATGTTGCCAGCCGAAACTCGCGACGGCATCATGCCCTGCCTCGTTGATGGCAGTGCCAGCTGTGCCGATAAGGTTATCGATATGTTTGGTTTTGTGACCTTCCCGTTTGTGTCGGCAGTCTCATTCGCGTTTTTGATTACGCTTTACCTGGCACTTTTACGAACCACCAAGGCACGATTTTAAACACTATTGAGTAATTCTCAGATTAGAGGTACTATACTTCACAAATAACGTCATCAATGGGATGAAGAGATGCGGATCTTTCCTGGCCGACCACTAATCACTTGTCACTGCGGACATCGCTTTGATGCTGAGCTGGTTATATGCCTAATGTGCATACAGTTCGGCCCATCAAATTGGCGCAAATGTGGTGGGTGCCGTGAAGTTTACAACGCAAGCCGCGACAGGTGTCCAATCTGCAGCAACTTCCCCGCCAGACACTAAACTGAGGTTATGAATCGGGCGGAGTGCGGGTTACGCATCCGCCCTTTGCTATTTTTTAATTGCGTTCTAGGGTGGCAAATTCCTTACTTTCGACAATAAACCCAAAGGCTTCTTTTTGGGAGCTGATACATGCCACCTTGTTCGCATACACTAATCGGGTCATGAGCGGTGCTTTGGAGTGAGCCACAGGGACGATAGTATCAAGCGCTGAGTTGTAGAAGTCTGGTACGTCGGTCTTTTTGGTACCTTTGGGGCAGAGCCAGGTGATTTTTATCTTACGGGTAACACGACGTTCGTTCCACCAGCGGAGGAAGGCACTATCAAAAATCTTTTTGATCTCGGTATCATTCCAGGTTGTTTCGACCATTGCGCCATCATGCCACATGAGGTCTTTCATAAGTTGCTTCATCCCATCTTCACCTTCAAAGAAGCGAATCTTCGGGGTCACCGTATCAAGTCCGGCTTCGATGTCTGGCAATGCTTCAAGGAGAAACTGCCGACTCTGTTCAAGGCGGTCAATCCGGTCACCAAGGAGTGCATCAAGATGTTTGATATCACCGGCAGCGAAGTAGGCTTTGCCTTCAACATCAAGCTCAACGACGAGGTTAAGGGCAATGAGCTTCTTCAGCTGGTCGTACACTGACGGTCGTGTCAGTCCAGTGCGGTCGGCCAAGAGGCGCGCGGTCGCTCGACCGTCACGAAGCAGCGATAGATAGATTAATTGCTCGCCATCACTCATCTCAAGGCGGCGTAATGCAGCACTAATGGTGTCGGTTTTCATAACCTGATTGTAGCATATTTGTCGAAATTCGTCGACACTTTTACTATTTTGCTCTACACCCGCACAATAGTGCCAGAACTGTTCTTTGCCGATTCAAAAGGAGGCTCATCATGAAGACTCGTACCTATCTCATCCCGTCGTGGAGTGGTCGCACCATGCGAGCACGCAAGCGTCACACCTGCACCCTCTGCGGTGGCACTATTCCCTCCGGCACCATCTATCAGCGTGACGTTGTACGTGACGGTCCGAACAAAGGAGTAGATCCGGTCCGGAACGTGTCAACCCACCTCAACTGTCACACCCCGTGGTGGCAGCCGGACGACCTCGCACCGAGACTACGCTCGGTGGGTCGCCTTCCCCACCGGGTGCCGACTTCGACCGAAGTTGATATGGCCGCACCTTTCCTCAAGCCGGTACTCGCAGTCACTTCAGGAGATGTCGGCACCTTCACATGGAAGCTACCGCCAGCGCTCGAAATTCGACTCGGTCGCTGTCCCAGCGAAACGCGGAAAATCGCTGCCTTAAGTGAACTCGAAGACGGCCTATCGTTGGTACTCGCCGCCATCATCAAGGCATCGGGTAACCAGCGGCTGGCACGTGAGCTCTCGCTCAAACTTGGTGCCATTGCACAATGGCTCTAATCAAAATACCTATCGGCACGACCTCTGGTCGCGCCGATTTCCTTGTATACTAGACCTACCAACCAAAAAGAGCGTATACTAGCTATATTGAAAGTTAATCAATATATATGAAAGACGTTGCTGATTGGCGGCAAAGTAAAAAGTCTCGCCTCATTATCATTATTGGTCTCCTTATTCTCGTTGGTGTTATCGCCTTCTTCTTCGAGAAGACCCGGATGTGGATGCTCGGGATTGGCGCAGTCCTCCTTATTGCCCTTGGACTAGAGGCTACTAACACCGACGTTGATCTCGGCAAGCTCTTGGAGACCGGATCACTCCAAGAATCAATGATTCAACGTGACGAAAACGGCAAAGCACTCTATGGAGCTACTTGTGAAGAAAACGTCTATAACTGCAGCAACTTCAAAACTCAGTCTGAAGCTCAGGAAGTCTATGACACCTGTACCTCAGCCGAGAATCGTGATCGTCATGGACTAGATCGCGACGGCAACGGGGTCGCGTGCCAGAGTCTACCGACGGGCAATTAATCACACCGGCACCGGTCCAAAATTCCCTCATCGAAACTAACAGCAGCAGCAAAAAATACCATCGCAAGGGTGGTATTTTTGGTATACTAGTCGCGTTACTGTTATTCAATAATCATTCATATGACAACAACCGTTTCATTAAAGACCGCTGTGATTGGGACACTCATGCTCGCACTTTTGGTGCCAGCTATGTCTTTTGCTGCGACTCCAACTGTTACTGACCTTCAAACTCAATATCAGACACTCATGAGTAAGTTTGAACAACTCAAGAGTGAACGACGTGGTCCTAACGCTTCGAGCACTGCTTCAAGTACCAAAGACCGTAGTGGTAAGGCTTCTACAACTGTAGACCGCACCTGTATGGCTGCGGCTGTAGCGACTCGCGAATCAGTCATCAAGACTGCCTGGACCACTTTCACAAGTAGTATCACCACTGCGCTTGATAAGCGAGCAGCTGCTCTCGCCGCTGCCTGGGGCGCTAGTGCCGATGGTAACCGCGAAGCAGTAAAGAAGGCGTGGGCTGATTGGAAGAAGGATCGTGCCGCAGCCAACACCGAATTAAAGGCCGACCGTAAGGAAGCTTGGGACGCTTTCAAGAAAACCGCCAAGGACTCTTGCAAGATGACCACTCCAAAGGAAGAAGGACTCGAGAAGTCAGGTAGTGACAGTATCAACCTCTAATCGATACGTAGAGAAAGAGCAGCGCTCAAGGGCGCGGCTCTTTTCTTTTAGCCCGTTTCTGTTACGCTACTCCCATGCCAGAACTCCCCGAAGTCGAGACCGTGCGTCTCCAGCTCCTCCACCGTCTCAAAGGTCGGACGGTAACTGCGGTGACTGTCCATCATCCCAAATCAGTTGATCATAACGCCGAGTTTTCGGCACTCGTAACCGGCAAAGTCATCGATCATATCGACCGCATTGGGAAACTCATGATTTTTAGCTTTGCTGACACTCCCGACTTTTTCCTCTTGGCACACCTCAAGATGACCGGGCAGTTCCTCTTTCTTGATCCCGCAGGCAATGTTGGTGGTGGCGGACACTCACTCTCACCCACTGACACCCATCTCCCTAATCGTCATACTCGTATTTCTTTCACTCTCGATAATGGTATGCAGTTATTCTTTAATGACATGCGGCTATTCGGCTACGTGAAGATAGCTGATACTGCTGAAGTTGAAGCTGCTCGAAGCAAGTTTGGTCCCGAGCCTATCCGTGACGATTTTGATATCGACTATTTCATTAAAGGTCTCAAGTGTCGGAAGACTCCCATCAAAGCCGCACTCCTTGATCAATCGTTTGTTGCAGGCCTCGGTAATATCTATGTCGACGAGGCACTCTTTACCGCCAAGGTCTGCCCTACAAGACGAGCGGATAAAGTGACCCGTGCCGAAGCCATACTCCTTGCCAAAGCCGCAGGCGACATCATGAATAAATCAATCAAGGTTGGTGGTACCACCTTCCAGCACTTTGTTGATACCGGTGGCGACAATGGTAACTACACTGACTACCTCCAGGTCTTTGGTAAACAAGGCACTCCATGCCCTCGCTGCGGTACGACCATCAAAAAAATCCGCTGTGCCGGCCGCGGCACGCACTTTTGTCCCGGCTGTCAGAAGTAATCACACTCACAAAAGTACGAGGTCTCGCCTCGTACTTTTTGCTACATCTTATTATCGATGAATCTTGCTTGTTTGGAAGTTCGAGGCGAGACCTCGTACTTACTAGTACATTTCCCAATGTTCAAATTGTGACGGAGTTGCTCCAGCTAGATACGAGTCCGCCTCAGCATAGTGATACTCTGTAGGTGCCGTAAAAACAGAAACAAGGGTACCTATAATAATAAATGCACCAAAGGTACCAATAGCAATAATCCATGATTTCATATTCTTATATAACTATCATATAACTCAAAACGTCACATACCCCAATCGATTGGGGTATGTGACGTACACTATCGATGATAAATTTTGGTTATTGATCAAACCGATACTTCATTTAAATGAAGTATCGGTAACAAAACCCCCTTCGAGTAGACTCGAAGGGGGTTTTGGTTTTGTTCTTTAACTTTGCTCTAGATGAGGATTGTGGCGTGATTGTCACGGACTTCGACGGTACCATTCTGGAGCGAATACGAGGTATTGTCGCCAGTAGCTGGACGGACGGTCACTGTACCTGCTTTGAGGGCTGAGACAAGGGGTTCGTGATCGGCCATGATGGTCATCTCCCCTTCTGTCCCCGGTAGCGTTACCGAAACTACTTCCCCGTCAAAGACTGGACCGTCGACGCGTGCGATTGTTAGTTTGAGAAACTTAGCCATAGGTTATGCAACTTCATCAATTGAACCTTTCATGTAGAAGGCTCCTTCGTTTTTATCGTCGTGTTTACCATCAAGAATCTCACCAAAGCCACGGACGGTATCAGCGAGTGATACGTACTTGCCTGGTGCGCCAGTAAAGACTTCCGCTACTGAGAACGGCTGCGACATAAAGCGCTGGATTTTGCGAGCGCGGTATACGGTCTGCTTGTCTTCTTCTGAGAGTTCTTCGATACCAAGAATCGCGATGATGTCCTGGAGGTCCTTGTAGCGCTGGAGGACCATCTTCACGCCCTGAGCTACCCGGTAGTGCTCGTCACCCACAATCGCTGGGTTGAGGGCTGACGAGTTACTTTCAAGTGGGTCAATCGCTGGGTAGATACCAAGTGAGGCGAGCTGACGAGAGAGCACCACAGTCGAGTCGAGGTGTGAGAAGGTTGTCGCTGGCGCCGGGTCAGTCATGTCGTCCGCTGGCACGTACACCGCCTGGATAGAAGTAATCGAACCGTTCTTGGTTGAAGTAATACGTTCCTGCATCTTACCCATCTCCTCAGCGAGGGTTGGCTGGTAACCTACCGCAGAAGACACACGACCAAGGAGAGATGACACTTCCTGACCAGCCTGCGTGAAGCGGAAGACGTTGTCCATAAAGAAGAGTACGTCCTTACCACCCTGATCGCGAAGCGCCTCGGCCATCGTGAGGCCAGTGAGTCCCACGCGAGCACGGGCACCTGGTACCTCGTTCATCTGACCGAATACGAGCGCGGTCTTATCAAGTACGCCTGAGTCCTTCATTTCGTGGTAGAGGTCGTTTCCTTCACGTACGCGCTCTCCTACTCCGGCAAATACTGAGTACCCACCGTGTTCTGAGGCTACGTTGTGGATGAGCTCCTGGATGAGCACCGTCTTCCCTACACCAGCTCCACCGAAGAGTCCGACCTTACCTCCCTTGATGAAGGGAGCCAAAAGGTCTACCGACTTGATACCTGTTTCAAACACTTCAGTCTTCGTCGACTGCTCCACAAACGCAGGCGCGTCTTGGTGAATCGCGCGAAGCTTGCCACCCTTTACCTCACCTTTACCATCAAGTGTCTGTCCAAGCACGTTGAAGAGACGACCAAGTGATGGTTCACCAGTTGGTACTGAGATAGCAGCGCCGGTGTCTTGTACCTCCATGCCACGGGTCAGACCCTGGGTGTCCTGCATCGCAATCGCACGCACGCGGTCAAGACCAACATGCTGCGCGACCTCAAGGGTAATCGTCTCGCCACCTTCCTTCGCTACCGTAAGCGCATTAAGGAGTGACGGTACGCCGTCCTTAAAGTGAACGTCGACGATTGGACCGATAATTTGGGTAATTGTGCCCACTGACCCGTTAGAAGTTTGTGTAGTCATATGTAGTAAGAATGATTAATAATTTTTTCTTATAATTTCCGGTCGAAGTAAAACTTCTAACGGGTTGAATGTTTGAAACTCAGTACTACTGAGTCATCAATTTCCGAAAGAAACTGATGACTAAGTACTACGAAGGAAATCCAACAGCTCTTCTTTGGTTTTGAAATTTCCTTTAAACAACACGTCGCGGCAGATCTCGACATCATCAGGTTGTACAGAATAAATTTCCTTACCTAACCCGTACGCACAACCTAGTTCCATGGTAGTAGAAAGCCCAATATATCCATCACAATTAAAGATGAGAACTATGTCGTATTCTTTCATCTTTTCAAAGTGATCAACGGTCAATTCGTAGGCAAAGTTTCGTACCTCTTCAGTAGAACCTTGCCACCTTTGATCATGTGAAAAATTTTCTGGGATAAAAACATTCACACCATTTTCTTTTAAGAAAGTCTCCCAGATTTTCATTTGATCCGGACATCGTTTATTACTTCCTGAAAAGATAACTGATTTCATATTTTATTCCATCGCGGCTACACCAGCTGTAATTTCAGAAATTTCCGCTGTAATCTTGGCCTGGCGGGCTTTGTTGAACTTAATGGTGAGCGCCTTAATTACTTCCTTACTCTTATCGGTCGCATTCTTCATCGCCACCATACGAGCCGAGTGCTCAGACGCCTTACTTTCAAGGAGGGCGTGGTAGAGAAGAATCTGTACGAGCTGTGGGATAAGGGCATCGAGGACCGCAGTTGCATTTGGTTCAATCGTGTAATTGACCACACTGTCCCCCGCTACAATATCCTCACTGAACTTGCCATGCTTTGGCTTGATACCCTGCATGATGTAGTGAATCTCGGCCGGATCAAGTGGCAATACCTGGCGGAGGGTTGGTGCTTGTTCGAAGGTTGAGATGAAGTTTTGGTAGATGACATTTACCTCACCGTAGGTGTCACTATTCTTAAACGCATCCATGGCGACGGCTGCCATAGCATATACGTCAGCAATCGTGACATCGTCCGCGACGTTCATGTACTTGGCAACAATCGTGATGCCCTCACGCTCGGCGTACTCGACCGCCTTGCGACCGATGGCAATCACGTCAAAGTCGACGCCACTGCGCCGAAGGATATCAGCTTGCTTGAGGACCGCACTGTTCACACTACCCGCGAGACCCTTGTCACTCGTCACCATGACGACCAGACGCTTTGCGGCCACACGCTTCTGTGCGAGCGGGTGTTGCATCGCCTCATCACTACCCGAGACACGAGCAAGAATACGCATGGCAGCGTGCACATACGGACGACTCGCAAAAGCCCGTTCCTGACTCTTGCGCATCTTTACCGCCGAGACAGACTCCATGGCCTTGGTCACCTTGCCGGTCTTTTTGGTTGAGATTATTTTGTTTTTAATTTGTTTGAGTGCCATAGTACTTTATTCAATTAGATTCTTTTCCCGAAGATCTTTGAAGACAATGAGTCCAACCGCAGACAACTTGTCCATATCAGCACTACCAAACCAGGCATACTCAGCAATCTCTACATCATCGACTTGTAGCTCACCAATGTAATCTGCAGTATAACAAGTCATTTGCACGATAGTGCCTTCTGGTCGTCCATGTGCTGGCGCAGTAAAAGTTCCGTAGTGCTTGATAGTCTCAGGAACGATATCTACCAACAACTCTTCTTTCACCTCACGGATTAATGCCTGTTCACTAGTTTCGCCCTCTTCTCTTCCACCTCCTGGAGTATAGAAAACATCTTGACCATGTGAACGAGCCATCAGGACTTTTTTGTCTTTGATACAGATCCAAGCTGGTTTATCAATAATGATGTTTTCCATACTTTATTTACGCAGTGTAAAGCGCAGCATTAGCACCCTTGAAATCGACGATTGCTGTATCGAGCTTCGCCTTTGTCTCATCACTGAGAGCGCGTTCACTTTCGATGGTTTCAAGAATATCCTTACGGTCTCGTTCGATGAAATCATGGAACTCACGTTCGATAGTCTGTACTTTATTGGCTTCTGCACCATCAAGGAGTCCGGTGTTGGCACCATAGATAGATACCACCTGCTTGTAGAATGGCATTGGGTTACTCTGGGTCTGCTTGAGGAGCTCGACGTACTTGCGACCACTATCGATACGCTTCTTGGTGTCCTCATCGAGGTCAGAGGCAAACTGCATAAAGGCCTCGAGTTCGCGGAACTGTGCGAGTTCAAGACGAATCTTACCAGCCACCGCCTTCATCGCCTTGGTCTGAGCTGACGAACCTACACGTGATACAGAGATACCAACGTTAAGCGCTGGACGAATACCTTTGTTGAAGAGATCCCCTTCGAGGAAGATCTGTCCGTCAGTAATCGAAATCACGTTTGTTGGAATATACGCTGATACGTCTCCTTCTTGGGTTTCGATGATAGGAAGCGCGGTGATAGATCCACCACCAAGTTCCTTTGAGAGCTTCGCTGAACGTTCGAGAAGTCGTGAGTGGAGGTAGAAGATATCACCTGGATACGCTTCACGTCCTGGTGGGCGACGAAGGAGGAGAGACATCTGACGGTACGCCACCGCGTGCTTCGAGAGGTCATCAAATACCACAAGCACATCACGTCCCTGCTCCATAAAGTACTCGCCAATAGCGGCACCAGTAAACGGTGCAAGGAAGAGCATTGGTGAAGCTTCTGAAGCTGAAGTCGCCACAATAGTGGTGTACTCCATCGCACCAGCCTTTTCGAGCTCGGCCATGATGGTCGCGGTCTTTGAACGCTTCTGACCAATGGCTACATAGATACAGATTGGACGCTTTTCTTTTGGTTCGTACTTCTGGTTGATGATGGTGTCGATAGCGATGGTGGTCTTTCCTGTCCCACGGTCACCAATGATGAGTTCGCGTTGTCCACGTCCAATTGGAATCATTGAGTCAATCGCCTTGATACCGGTGTGGATCGGTTCGTTCACACTCGAACGATCCATTACCCCGTACGCGACGCGTTCGATCGGCATATCACGATCAGTTTTGATGGCACCCTTACCATCGATTGGAGCACCTAGCGCATCCACCACCCGTCCAACAATCCCCTCACCCACTGGTACCGAAAGAAGCTTCTCGGTGCGGTACACCGTCATACCTTCACGGACGAGTCCGCTATCACCCAAGATCACCACCTTCACACTATCCTCTTCGAGGTTGAGGACGAGACCATAGAGTGCAGTCTCACTCGCAAGAGCAGCCTCGAGGGTCGCACCTTCAGCGGTCGCAAAGACCACCATCTCCATCATCTGAGCAGAGACGAGTCCGTCGATTTCGGCAATACCGTCACCGACTGAGACCACAGTCCCAACAGATGTTGGCATAGCTTTAATCTCGAGACCAGCGATTTCTTTTTTGATACGTTCAATGATAGGAGTACTCATACGAATAAGGATTATTTGGTGATAGCTTGATAAAGGTTAATAAGGGCGGTTTTGTACGTCGCGTCTATTTCGGTGTGGTTATGACTGAGCTTCGCTCCACCGATGACACTGTCATCAACAATGACCCGTGGAGCGGCATCGACACCAAGCTCTTTCATGAGCTTTGCTACGAGTGGTGACTTAGCGTCTTTGTCGCGAGCAACCACGAGGGTTGGTTCGAGATGGGTAGCGCCACGACCAAGCTCACGCTCGAGGGTGCGCAAGATACGCCCCAAGAGCTGACTATGTCCACGACGCGCAAGTACCTCACCGAGGTTCGCAAAGACCGTCTCTGGTTTTTGACCGGAGGCAAGGGCGGCTTTGAGGGCGAGGACGTAGTCTGAAATCATAGTGTTTATGAGGCTTGTTCGCGAAGCAGTTTTTCGACCGCAAGGACAGCCGTCTTTGCAATCTCACCTTCGGCTTCTTTTGTTATATGATCGGCCGCTTCGGTAGCGCGCAGCTCAGCACTCTTCACAATGGCGTTTGCCTTATCTTCGGCGTCACCAACGATACCAGCCGCCTTTTCGTCGGCTGCTACTTTGGCACGCGAATTGATATCACGTGCTTCGTCGTGAGCAGCCGTAAGCACGGCCTGCTTTTCAACATCC
>ERZ724509.689-NODE-689-length-13888-cov-13.717415_pt1 | contig 13888 bp, 21 predicted proteins | sample MGYA00376042_ERZ724509 | MGnify/ENA primary metagenome ERZ724509 (study PRJEB28724, sample SAMN07190887) | wastewater metagenome | isolation source: effluent of sewage treatment plant in Hong Hong | place: USA: Christiansburg, Virginia | collected 2016-03-01 ...
CCGCGGTGCTGTCGAGCACCACGGACCTGGCCTGGTTCACCGTCGGCGGCGAGGACCGCATGCTGCCGTCGGCCGTGGTCAACGCCGAGCTGGGCAAGCGTCTGGCCAAGATCGAGGAGCAGGAAGGCCGCAAGCCGGGCGGCCGCGCGCGCAAGCGCATCAAGGACTACCTGATCCACGAGATGCTGCCCAAGGCGTTCGTGAAGCCGTCCCGGGTCGATGGCTACATCGTGGCCAATATGGGGTTCGTGGCGGTCGACACCGCGTCGCGAAAGCAGGCCGAGGGCGCGGTCAGTGAGGTGCGCAGCGCCTTGGGCAGCTTCCCGGCGCTGCCGCTCAATGCTGGCGTGCCGCCGAGCATGATCCTGACCAACTGGCTTTCGGGCGCCATCGCCGTGCCGGATAACCTGACCATCGGCAGCGACTGCACGCTGGCGACCCTCGACGGGTCCAAGGTGCGGATCACTGGCTCTGGCGACACGCGCGGTGACGCGGCGCAGCACCTCGAAGCGGGGATGCAGGTCACCAGGCTGGGGCTCGTGCTCGAGGACAAGATCAGCTTCGAGCTGGGTGAAGACCTGGTGGTGCGCAAGTTCAAGCTGCTCGATGGAGCGGTCGACGACATGGCCGAGCACGAGGACATGGCCGCCGAGGTGCAGGCCCGCCTGTACCTGACCGGCTTCAACATCGCCCGGGTCTTCGAGATGCTCCGGGTCCAGTTCTGGCTGAGTGCGGTGGAATGACCCCGCCGAAGCGACCGCGCACCGTGGCTGGCGACACCAACGCCATGGCGATCAAGCTGGACTCCGCGCGCAAGGCGTTCCGCACCGCAGCACAAGCCGAGCTGCGGTCGTCGCTGGCCGCCTCCGCGGCGCTTCGCAAGGCCGCCGCCGAGATCGCCCGCCTCGAGGACCGCCTGAGCCACGTAACCCGGGAGCGTGACGGTTCCCGGGCCTACGCAGCGCTGCTGGAGAAGAAGCTCGCCGAGCGCTAGGATCAACCCTCAACGGACATGGAGGTGCCCATGAAGTTCGACTAATCAGCCGCTTCCCAACATGACCACAAGAGAGAAGCCCCGGCGCGAGCTGGGGCTTTTTGTTGGGCGGGCTTGACACCGGCGTTCAGGCTGCGATGATGGGCGTGCTGTCCGGTTGGCACCGGGTGGAATAGAGAACGACGACGACCCCGAGACTTTAGAGGGGTGGTGACCAACGACCATGTTGGTGGAGCAAAGGCGACGTCCGCCATCTACTCTGCCAGTGCTCGTGCATCCCGCCAGATGCCGCCACCGCCTGTAAAGTTTCGGGGTTTCTTTTTGCCCGATGCCGACCGGACCGCCGTCAAGGCGCACGTTAGTCGAGAACCTGCATGGGTTGCCCGCCAGAAAACACCGGCCCGCCTAGCAAGCGATGTGCCGACCAGCGTTCCTGTTAGCGACTGGTATAGACCCCGTTAAGTGACTTAGGCCAAGGCGGGGATCGAAGCGAATACGGGCACCTAGTGACACTGGTTCGTGATGTGTTTGAGTTTCGCGAATGGGTGACGATGACCGCGAGAGCCGAAACCCACGGCATCGGTCACGCTTGGCAGAGCTTTGTCTGAAGGAGTATTTATGAGCGAGAAGACCATAACCGCGGAACAGCTTCGAGAGCTTTTGACTTACTCACCGGAGACTGGAGAGTTCAGGTGGCTCCGCTGTATTGGTGGCCGCACCAAGATTGGGGAAGTTGCTGGTTGCATGCACAAGCACAAGAGATCGTTCCGGCGGAAAATCCGCATTTACGGTCGTGGCTACGCAGCGCACCGTCTCGCGTGGCTCTACGTGCATGGTGATTGGCCGGTCTTGTGCGTCGATCACATTGACTGCGATCAGCTTAACAATCGAATAGAAAACCTGAGGCTCGCGAGCTTCGCGCAGAACAACGCCAACAAAAGGGCAAGGCTCGGAAGCGCCACGGGGGTGAAGTGTGTGGAGCTACTGCCTAACGGGAAGTATCGGATCGTTGTTGGGGTCGACGGTGTTCGTCATCGGCGAGGGCCGTTTGACACGCTGAAGGAGGCAGAGGGCGCGGTTATCCAACTGAGACAGCAGCTGCATGGGGAGTTTGCAAGACAATCGTGATGGAAACCGTTGACACCGGAAACCACTGCCGGTAGGATGTGGGTGTGGGCGATGGGCGCTCACGGAAACAGGAGACGCGAGATGGATCGCATCAAGCAGCTGGTCCGGACCCGGAACCGCCTGAATGACATGGGCGAGCCGACCCACTACTACCTCGACCACGCACGGGACACGGTCCCAGGCAACAGCAGCGCCTGGAACCGCAAGCGCATCCGGGTCCGCAACAAGATCAACGCGCGGCTGCGCAAGGCGGGTGCGTGATGCCCCTCTACTACGCCACGCCAAGCCCCGGCATGCCCGGTCGCTTCGACCTCCGGCAGGAACGGTTCCGCGCGCAACGCGCCGCCGGGAAAGAACACCCGCACGACGTGTGCGCCGTCTGTTTCAAGCCAGACGAACTGCGCGACGTGTGCGAGAAGTTCGGGTTCAACGCGGACCTGAGCGCACTCAACGAAACCGAGACCAAGGGAGAAGCCTGATGCTCAACTACGAAGCGGCACCCGAGAACATGCGCGGCGGCCTGAAGCGCTTCATCGAGAACGGCATCCTGCCCGGCAATGCGCTGACTGCGGTCCTCGAGAACGACCTCAAGCGCACCATCGCCCACGCTGACGAGACCACGCTCGCGAACCTGCGCAGCCTCGTGCAGTGGATTTACTGCGAGGCGCCTTACAGCTGCTGGGGCTCGGTCGATAACGTCCGCGCGTGGATCGCCAAGGGCGGCATGAACACCAACAACGGAGCAGCCCCATGACCAATCGTGTATTCGTCGACCTTGATGGAGTTGTGGTCGACTTCGACCGCTACATGCGCGAGACCGGCCTGACCAGTGGCGAGGTCAAGACAATGCCCGGCGCCTACCTGAGCATGCCGCCGATCCCGGGCGCCATCGAAGCAGTGCGCAGCCTGATCGGCATGGGCTATGAGGTCTGGATCGCGACAAAGCCGCCGACCGGCATCCCGTACGCCTACGCGGACAAGGCGGCATGGGTTATGGAGAACCTGCCCGAGCTGAGCCGCAGGATCATCATCACCCACGACAAGGGGCTGCTCGGCGACGCCCGGGACATCCTGATCGACGACCGGCCGCACAAGGCGAACTGCACCAGCTTCAAGGGCCGGCTGCTGCACTTCAACAACCCGAACATCGAGGAGGTCAGGCACCGTCTCACGTGGCCCGAGGTGCTTGAGCTGCTCGGCCCGCTCTCGCCGAACGAGCGGCGCAGGAAACCAGTAGAGCCCAAGGTCGGCGACCACATCACGGTGACCAACGCGGGCGCGGACGGGACGGAGACCTTCGGCGACTACATCGACGGCGACACCGCGGTCATCCGCGAGATCGGCACCTTCGCCCACGGCCGTGTTTGGTACGACGTCAGCTGGACCTCGAACCTGGTCGGAAAAAACGAAGGAACCCGCAACGTCACCCTGTTCCGCGACGAGTTCGAGGTGACGCCGTGAGCGCCGTACTCAACGCCATCCAAAGCCAGCGGAGCCGCCAGAAGCGCGCCAGCGACCGTCCAACCCAGGCGCTGTGCGCGATCATCCGGCACGAGCGGGCGGCGCGCGCTGTCGCGGCGCTCAACACCACCATCGGCGACGCCGTGCAGCAGTGCAGCATCTACAGGCGCGCGCACGAGACCGAGTTCCCGGGCAAGGACACCGCGGCGCTCTGGACCAGCGACGGCAAGGTCATGACCCACCTGTGGGAGGCGTACAACGAGACCACGGACGGGCCGTACAACGTGCGCACGCTCGATGCCGACGAGCAACGCGACTACCTGGTCGGCACCGGATGCCCGCACTGCCTGAAGGCGTGGGAAGCCGTCGAAGCCCGCAGGCTCGCGCGCAAGGAGCTGGGCCAGGCCAAGCAATCGATTCGCGCCATCGGCCGGGCCGCGCTCGGCAAGGATGATTGACGTGGACAAGGTACCGCCATGCCTGAATCGACCGCCGCGCGTGGCTGGCGAGTGGCGGGAGACCAACAAGCTGAGCCTCGGCTACAGGGGGCCACCAACACGGTTCAAGGCCGTCTATCGCTGGCACTGGTCTCCCTTCGTCGACCGCTGCGCCATCCATGACGGCCGAGGCATCGGGCCGAACGGCGAGACCTACCCGGAAGCGCATGGCTGGATGCCGTGGTGCCGGCTCTGCACCTGGTTCCCATCCAAAGAGACCTCGCCATGACCCTCGCCTACATCCGCAAGACCTACGACGTCCCGGCCAAGCGCGGCGCGCGCATCGAGTGGACGGACGAGCGCGGCCAGAAGTGGGTGGGCCGGGTTGTCGGGCCGTCGGGCGACGGGGCTCGCCTCAAGGTCCAGTTCGACGTGAACGGCAAGCGCAGGCGCTCGATCCTGCACCCGACCGACAACGTCCGCTACCTCGAGAAGCCGGCGAGTCCGAAGGATCGCGTGCTGGCCGAGCACCCGTGCGCCCACGCCGTGAAACTGCGCATGGGCTGGGCCATCCGCTCGAGCCATTCCATCGAGTTCGAGCGACTTGGCTACGGGAAGACCGCGACCATGGCGTGGCGCGAAGCGGCGGAGAGGTTCTAGACCTCGGGCTTGCGGAACTTAGCGAAGTACGCGGCGACGCGGATCGGAGCACTCGCAAATGCACCACCCCGACTACCTTGGTGGTTTAGTTCCACAATAACACCCGAGACCCGCGCCACGCATAGCGTTCCGTGCTTGGTCAATCATGGAACAATCCCAGCAGTAGAACAATGGCGCAATTCAACAGGAGATCGTTCCGTGAAAGAGAAGATCAACAAGGACAGGCCGACCTACGTCGACGGCGATGGCGTCAAGCGCCACAAGGACGACGACACACCGGTCGATGGCCAGCTGCTCATCGGCAACACCGACCTGGTCCCGGCGCTGCACGCGACCCTGAGCCGCAGGGAGCCTTCGTGAACCGCACCCTCGAGACCGCCCCCTGGCCTGACTTCGCCGGCAACCCTATCAGGGAGGGCGACACCATCCGGCACCCGACCGACGGCGTGACGGCCGTGGTCTTCGTGCTCGCCGACGAGACCGACCCCAACGAGCGCTGGCGCGTCCTGTACGGCGGGCGCGGCGACGGCTGGCCAAGCATGAGGGTGTCGCGGCTATGCCTCCAGATCGGCCACAGGGGCCAGGCTGTGGTGGTGCGGGGCGTGTCCAGCCCGGGGCACAGTGCCCAGTCTTCGAGCCCGCGTGGAACATCCGAAGAGGAGGAAGTGCAATGTTCCACTGCTGGTGGGACAATGCCGCCCAATCCAGCCGATTGTTCTATCGGTGAAGGGTCAGGGTCCGCGTGCCTCGAACCCGTCGCCCTCGCCAAGTACCTCGACGACCTGCGCCGCGACTCGCTGCGCTACTACATGCAGGGGCATCTCGGGCAGAGCCGCTCAGTCAACCGCTTCGGCCTGCTCGACAAGCTGGCGGCCGAGCATCGCGAGAGACGCGACTCTGCGTGGGAGGCGATCCTTTGCCACGGCCACGCACCCGTGCCGTTCAACCCCGAGACTTGGACAGGAGCGAGCCATGTGTGAGCACCACAACTTCGACGCGAACGTGAGAGTCTGCCGCATCGAGGACAAGGGTCGATTCGTGGCCGAGGTGAGCATCAAGTGTGTTGACTGCGGGGTGCCGATGCAGTTCATGGGCCTTGAGCCGGGTCTCAACTTCGACGGCGCGACCGTGAGCCTCGATGGTCTCGAGTTGAACATCGGCATCCATCCCGAGGGCCAGCGACCGAACCCGATGCAAAAGCTGCTCGGGTATTCGTTCAAGGGGTCGAATTGACCTTAGCTGCTTGACACCTGGCCGCGAAGCGCGGAGGATCGTCAGCGTCCGGCTCAAAGCACAGGTGACACGGTTTCAACCCGGTGTAGCGCGTTGGCGCGTACTGCCCCGAACAGCATCACAAACCGCAGCACAGTCGACCACCGTCGGCGAGAAGGTTTCCCGGGAGAACAGGCTGAGAAGGCTCCCGGCACAAGCGAGGACGTGTTGAATTGGGCCGTGCTTCGGCCAGCACCTCGACTCAGCAACCCGGCTACGGCCGGGTTTTTTATGCCTGAACCATTCACGCGCCCTGCACACCTGGCTTGACGTCACCCGATATGCGCTGCACCTTCGCCCGCGGTTTAGACGGGCGGCTCCTGCGTCGACACCTGCCCCGGGAGGCCCATCCTCCCGGGGTTTCCTTCACAGGGGCTGACAGGAGCGCACCATGAGCAAGGGCAAGAGCACCAAGGCGATCCACGCCACCGACACCACCCCCGAAGACGCCGCGACCGCTGGCGACGAGATCATCGACCCCACGCCGCACGCGGGCACCCCGACCTTCGACGACCCGGCACCGGCCGCCTCGCCGGCACAGCAGAACCCCACCGGCGACGAGCTGCTGGCCAAGGCCAACGTCAACGGCCCGCGCGTCACCGTCGAGAAGCTCGCCGCCGAGATCGAGGCCGAGTTCTACTTCACCCCGATGGACGCCGCGGTCGGCCTGGGCGTCGACAGCCACATCCGATCCGACTCGCCGCTGTCCCGCCTCACGTTCTGCGTGCTGGTGCTGAAGAACGGGTTCACCGTCACCGGCCAGAGCGCGTGCGTGTCGCCGGAGAACTTCCGCTCCGACGTTGGCAAGGCGTACGCCCGCGAGGATGCCGAGCGCAAGATGTGGCAGCTGCTCGGGTTCCGCCTCGCTGACCGCATCCACAACCAGCTGCCGCTCTAAGCGGCGACGGAGGCGCGGGTATGAGCGCAGGCGAATGGAATGATGTGCTCGTGCTCGCGCTTACCGTGTGCGGGATCGTGGGCGCCTGGATCAGGTGGGGACAGAAACGATGGGATGCGTGGCGCGGAGCACGCAAGGAGCGCCGCGAGCGCTTCGACCTCATGCTCGGCGACTACCAGTCGTTCCGTGAGGAAGTCACCTCGATCCGAGAGAGCAGCACGCGCCACACCGGGCAGATGCGGCTCATGGACGACAGGCTCACAAGCCAAGACAAGATGCTCGACGGCATTGCCGCGAACCAATGGGCGGCCATGCGCTTCGACATGCAGCCGCGCTTCCAGTGCGACCACAAGGGCTGCAACCAGCAGGTGAGCGACAGCTACGCCAAGCTCATGCGATGCGGTGAGCGCGACCTACTCGAGTACGACTGGAAGAACTTCATCCTCGAGGAAGACCGCGCGCAGTACGAGCGCGACGCGGCGCAAGCCTTCCGCGAGCACCGGCGCTTCGAGCGCACCGTTCGCTTCCGCCGCTCCGACGGCTCCGAGTTCCTCGGTCGCGTGCGCATCGAGCCATACCCGGAAGACCCGGGCGACATCACCGAGGGCAACCACGCCGTGTGGTTCGGCAGCATCATCCTCGTCGAGGAGCTGGCGTGAACGCGCCAGACCCGAAGAAACGCACCAGCAAGGCGCCGGCCGGGCTCGCCGCGGCGCTGGCCGTGCTGCTCGCCGCCGGCGTGGAGGGGCGCGAGCATTGGCCCTACTACGACCAGGCCGGCATCCTGACCGTATGCGGTGGCATCACCGGCAAGGGCGTGGTCGAGGGCAAGTTCTACTCGTGGGCCGAATGCGACAAGCTCGAGGTCCCCTACATCGAGCGCATGAACGCCACCATCGGCAAGTGCATCGCGCCCGGCACGCTCACCTTCAAGGGTTGGCTGTGGTGGGGCCACTTCACCTACAACGTGGGCGAGCCGACCTTCTGCAAGAGCACGGCCGCCAAGCTGCTCCGCGCTGGCAAGTACGAAGACGCCTGCCGCCAGATGGCGCGCTGGACCTTCATCACCAAGCCGGGCCGCGGTTCGGTCAACTGCCGGGTCAAGGCCGAGAAGTGCGGCGGCATCCCGAAGCGCCGCGACATCGAGATGCGGGGGTGCCTCGCTGCCGAGGCCGAAGCGCGGTAGGATCGCGCAACGGCAGGGTGGGCCTGCCATAACAGGGGTGAAAGTCATGTCACAGAACATCCGCTCCGAGCTGCTGCTGTGAAGTTCACCACCATCGCCATGCCGCCACGCCCGCCGACGTGGGCGATCCTCGGCCTGCTGCTCGTGGTCTCGCTCGGGTTCAACCTGTGGCAGGCCAAGCGCGAGTGGATCGAGGAGGCGACCGAGCCGCTGCAGGAGGAGATCGACGCCCTCCAGGCCACGGCGCGGATCAACAACACCATCGCCGCGCTGCGCGCGCGCCATGACGTTGAGCTGCGCGAGGCGCGCGACAACGTGCAGGTAGTCGAGGGCGAGCGCCAGGTGGTCTACCGCGACCGCCTCGTGACGCTGCCGGCGCCGACGTGCGCACCCGGGGCCGAGCGCGTCGATGCCTGGAATGCCCCCTTCCTGCCGGGAGCGGAGTCGTGAAGGCGCTCACGCTCCTCGTCATCGTCGGCTTCCTCACCCTGTTCGGGTTGTGGCTCAACGCCCGGGACAACAACGCGCAGCCGACGCGCCTGCCGCTCAACGATGTGCAGGCCGAGCTGGCGATGCGTTGCTGGGATGACGAGATGTGGGATGTGCGTATCCACTGGTCCGACGACGACCAGCGTCAGCACCTCGAGATCGAGTGCTACTACACCGGGAGTCCGCGATGATCGAGCGCGATCCAGAGTTCCGGGCCAAGTTCCACAAGGGGCTTGCCTTCCTGCTCGCCATCTTCGTCGTGACGCTGCTGCTCGGCATGCTCACCGGCTGCGCGCTGTTCAAGGCGAAGCCCCGCGCCGAGCCTGTGAACGAGAGCTGTGACGCCAGCTGCCGCCTGCCGTGCGACACCGCGGTTCCGCGATGGGCGCCCGTCGATGCGGATGACCCGGCAGCGTGGGATGCCTACGTGCCGCAGGTGACCATCCCGCTCGCAGCCAAGCTCCAGACCTGCGAGGTCGCGCGGCAAGCGTGCGTGCAGTGCCTCGACCGCCTCAAGGCGGCGGGCGTCACCAAGTAGCACCCACCCACCAAGGAGATCACCATGCGACCCACCGACCCGAATGAGCCGACCGGCGACGGCATCGATCCGACCCCGCCGAACTACGACCTCGACCCGCCGAAGAAGGACTACACCGTTGCCATCGCGGTCGGCATCCTCCTCGCCATCATCGTCGTGATTCTCGCCACTTAACCATGGACACCGGCTTCCCACTACTGCCGCCACCGGATTGGTGGAAGCCGGGCATGGACAGCGAGTCCAAGGATGGCGAGTACATCAAGTACGCCGCCCCCACGCTTGGCGACCTCGACTCACCGCACAGCGACGAGGACGCGCCCGAAGCGCTGCGTGGCAAGGCGAGCGAGGTCGATGTCGAGGCCATCGATGAGGCGTGGGTGCTGCGGCGCCTGGTCAAGGAGGCCACCGACTTCGGCTCCCGCACCCGCCAGTCGTCTCGGGTCAAGGCGCTCGAGCTGATCGGCAAATCCATGGCCATGTTCGCGGAAGTGGTCGAGCAGCGCGACCCCGTGCGCGAGGCGCTCAAGAACCTCGACCCCATCGAGCGCAAGACCCGCATCCTCGAGCTGGCCGCCAGGTACGCGGCCGACCCCAACCTCGCCTCGAAAGTGGCGAGCAACATCGCAGGCTGACATGGACGCCATCGCTGAAATCCTCGCATCAGGTGCCTTTACCCGGCAGCAGTCGACGGCGCTGCGGCAGCTACTGGGGCTTGCCGCTACAATCTCCGACTTCAATGCCTCTTCGCGAGCACAAACCGAGGCGATGCTTGTAGCGGGCACGAATATCACGCTTACCCCGGCAAGCTCTGGCGCGACGAGGACGATCACTATCGACGCGAGTGGTAGCGGGGGCGGACTGTCGCTTCCTGTTGCAATGGCCGTTTCCAGTCTGAGGCTTTGATATGATTATCCTGAGCGCCACAACGCACTCCATCGAAGTCAATCTGACCGGTTCGAGCGTCAGTGCCGACTACACCACGAGCTTCGTTGACATCACGACCAGCGCGTTCACCCCGCTGAGTTCGCAAGGCAACATCGCGGCGGCATCGACGGTCGCGATTGTCGCCGCGCCAGCGGCGTCGACGCAGCGGCAGGTAAAGAGCCTGTTTCTGCGCAACAAGGGTTCGGTGACGGTGGTGGCGACATTCACCAAAGACGTGGCCGGCGCGGACTATCAGTTGTTTGTCGCTTCGCTGCTGCCGGGCGACTCCGTTCACTATCAGGATGGCGCGGGCTGGACGGTGGTGGACGCATCCGGGCGCACGCGGATTGCCTCGACGCAAGACACGGGGCGCGATGGGCAGGCCGGCGCGCTGCTCAAGATCGGCACCGCGCCGGAAGCGGCGGGGCAGTGGTATTCGTGGGCAAAAGACAGTGGTACCCCTGGCGCATGGGCCCCGGGCACCCCGGGCATCAATGGCCGGGCAACGGACGGCACAACGGCTGCGGACAACGGCTGCGTGCGAATCAAGAACGCGGTGACGGGCAACAACTACCTGACTAATTTCACCGGGGCAACTTCAGTCGTCTGTAACCCGTGGCTGTTTGACGTTCTGTGGATCAATACCGCGCTTGTCGTCACCACCACGACCGCGCAGGCAATCTCCCCGGTGTCGCTGCCCGCCCGCGATTCGGACGGGGCAACCAATGGCGAGGGCGTGTGGGCCGGCATCCTCGTCACTACCGCAACGACGCAGGCAGGCGCGGTCACCACGATCACCCTGAGCTATACCAACCAAGACGGCACGGCTGGAAAGGTCGCGACGATGGCGAGCTTCCCCGCAACAGCTGTCATCGGCACCGTGGTGTGGTTCCAGCTTGCGGCGGGCGACCGGGGCGTGCGCAGCGTGCAGAGCATCACGCTCGGAACGACGCTAACGGCGGGCGCAATCAGCTTGATTTTGGCCCGCCCGCTATGGAACTTCCCGTCGCTTGTGGTCAATGTCGGCGGCGTCAACGTGCCTCAGAATCCGGGCGTGCGCCTTTACTCCGGCACGTGCGCGCTACCCATCGGATTGATGGGCACCGCTACGGCGACAACGCTATCGGCGACCGTCACGGTTATGGAACGGTAATTGCGCCTCGCCGGCTAGGGCTTACCTTCCGGCCACCTTCGGAGACCGACATGCCCCTGCCCCCTGGCCTGTACCTCAACCGCGAAACCGGTGCCATCACTGGCACGCCGACACAGGCGGGCACGTTCACGACCACGTTGCGGGTCCGAGACGCGCAGTACATCACCCGCGACATCCCGATCAGCATCACCATCGACCCGTACACGGCACCGAGCCTGACCGGTGACCTCGACGTCTATGCGACCAAAACCGTGGCCTACAGCGACGGTCTCAGCGTCTCGGACGGCACCGCGCCATTCACGTGGACCATCGCGAGCGGAACACTTCCGACCGGCATCAGCATTAACGGATCGACGGGCGTCATCTCAGGTACGCCGAGCGACACCAGCTACACCGACCGGCCGCTGACCGTTCGTGTCACCGATGCCCTCGGCTCCGTGGTCCAGTACGGCTACACCCTGAAGTACGCGAACACGCTCGCCTACCCGAACACCTACCCGGCCGGCTTCGTCTCCAGCGCCTACGACTACACGCCGGCGTCGCCCGCTGGACACGCGCCGCTGGTCTTCGCCGTCATCACCGGCGCGCTACCGCCTGGCCTGAGCTTCGACACCACCAACGGTCGCCTGTTCGGCACGCCCACGACAATGGGCGGCTACGGTCTGACCCTGCGCGTCACCGACGCGGCCGGCAACGTGAGCACGATCACCCCGACCCTGACCATCAACGCCGCCTACACCGCGATCTCGATCACGGGCTCGGTCACCGGCAACAGCGTCAACATCGAGAAGGCCAGCGGCTCGCACACCTTCAGCCCGAACTACGCCGCGGTCAGCGTGGCGAATGGCACCGGCAGTTACACCTACAGCTGGGCGCGGATCAGCGGCTCGACGGCGCTCAGTCCAGCATCCCCCACCTCGTTCAACACCGGGTTCGGCGGCACCGTTGCGCCAGGCGAGAGCGCAAGCACCGTGTTCCGCCTCACCGTGAGCGATGGCACCACGAGCGCGACGCTCGACGTCACGATCACGATCAACAACACCTACGTGGCGGTCAACCTCACCGGCTCGCCGAGCCTCTATGCGATGCGCACGCAGGCGTACAGCAGCGGCTTCACCCGCAACAACGGCAAAGCGCCCTACGCGTTCGCGATCACCAGCGGCACACTACCGACTGGCCTGAGCATCAACTCAAGCACCGGGCTCATCACCGGAACGCCCACGGACACGAGCTACACCAACCGCACGATCACCGTTCGCGTCACCGATGGCGAGGGCGTGCAGGACAGCGAGAGCTTCACCCTGCAGTACGTCAATGCGCTCACCCTGACCGGCAGCGCCCCTGCAGGCTCGCAGGGGCAGCCCTACAGCTTCACCCCGGCGACGGCTGGCGGATTCACTGCGTACGCCTACACGGTCCAATCCGGCACCCTGCCGGCCGGCTTGAGCCTCAATGCGGGAACGGGCGAGATCACGGGCACCCCGAGCGGCACGACAGCAGGCACTGCAGTCACCATCCGGGTCACCGATTCGCAGGGCAACACCGCGGACGACGCGCTCAACTTCGTCATCGCCGCCTACACCCCGGTCGACCTGTCTGGTTCCGTCTCGGGCCAGAGCGACACCGTGGCCACGTACGCCGGCACCAAGACGATCACCCCGGACTACAGCAGCCTCGCCACCAGTGGCGGGCTCGGCACGATCACGTACAGCTGGGCGCGGATCAGCGGCAGCACCGCCATCTCCGCGAACGCCTCGACGACCAAGACCACCAGCTTCGCCGCGACCTGCCCGCCGAACAGCACGATCTCGGCCCTGTTCCGCCTGACCGCGACCGATGGCACCAGCAGCGACACCTTCGACGTCACCGTGCAACTGCAGAACACCTACATCGAGCCGAGCCTGTCAGGCACCCTGACCGCGCGCAGCACACGCTCCGTCGCCTACAGCAACGGCCTGACCGTCAACAACGGCCTCGCCGCGTTCACATGGGCGATCATCTCCGGCACGCTACCAACCGGCCTGACGATCAACAGCTCCACGGGCGTCATCAGCGGCACCCCGACCGATACCTCGTACACCACGCGCAACATCACCGTGCAGGTCACCGATGGGCAGGGGCGCACCGCCTCGAGCGCGCAGACGATCACCTACCGCGACTTCCCCGACATGGTCGCGAGCACGCTTGCCTACAGCTGGCGCACCGTGGCCTACAGCGCGAACGCCCCGGCGGCCAATGCAGCGAGCACGCATGCGCTCACCTACTCGATCACGGCCGGCACGCTGCCGACTGGCGTCACCATCGACTCCAGCACCGGCACGATCAGCGGGACACCGACCTCGACGAGCTACAGCTCCATCGCCCTGACCGTGCGCGCGACCGACGTCGACGGCAACTTCGATGCGGCCACCAAGACCCTGCCGTACGCCGACATCCTGACCGCGGTCGAGAGCACCCCGAACGTGGCGAGCGGCGCCGCCTACACCGGCAGCGTCACCCCGAGCGGCGGCCACAGCCCGTACACCTACGCCGTGCAGACCGGTGCGCTCCCGACCGGCATCTCGCTCAACGCGAGCACCGGCGCGATCAGTGGCTCGAGCACGAGCGTTGGCAGCTACGCAGGCACCTTCCGGGTGACCGACGTGGGCGGCCGCACCGCCGATACCGCGTCGTTCGCCTTCGACGTGACCGCAGCGCTCAGCATCGGCAAGAGCTTCAGCGACACCGTCGAGAATGCGAGCTACTCGG
>ERZ724509.692-NODE-692-length-13831-cov-18.013720_pt1 | contig 13831 bp, 19 predicted proteins | sample MGYA00376042_ERZ724509 | MGnify/ENA primary metagenome ERZ724509 (study PRJEB28724, sample SAMN07190887) | wastewater metagenome | isolation source: effluent of sewage treatment plant in Hong Hong | place: USA: Christiansburg, Virginia | collected 2016-03-01 ...
GGCCCTTGAAGCTGTTGCAGCCCCACATGGTGGACGGAGTGAACGTACCGGGCGATCCGGTGAAGTTCGCGGCTGTCATGGTTGCGCCGTCGAACACCTGCGGATTGTCCGCGCCATTGACGAAAATCAGGCGCGTGCTGTGGTTGGTCACCTGCCAGCGATCCGAACTGAAGCCGGTGCCAACGGTGAACTTGGCCCCCGTCACGTCCCACACCGAGCCATTGGCAGCGGCAAGCAACAGCTCAACCGCGCCGCGATACGGGGCAAGGGTCAGGACGGGGCCGCCGAGTCCCGAAGCATGAACGCCGTATCCGCCACGGGATTGCACGTACGAGCCGCGCGGGATCCAGTTGACCAGCTTGACGGCGTCGGTCGGCTCCATCTTGTCCAGTGAATCGCGAGCGTTCCACCCGCCGATGGGCGCAGGAATGGCGGTTGCGGTCATAGGACGTACGTCGGCGTGTAGGGTTCAGGAACGTAGTACGCAGGCTCCCCGAAATGGAGCGCCTTCGCGCCGCCATCCCGACCACGCAGCAGGTTCACGTATCGCTGGTAAAGCGCCTGGTCGGCCTGCCAATCCTCTACGCCTTTCTCCTTCTTCCAGCGCCATTTGATCGCAGCGGTAATCAGCCGACGATCCAGCAGCCACACATCGGTATCGGCGGTCGGAAGCTCCTTTGCGACCATCGCATCGGACTGCCACGGATAGGACGACACGTACTCAAACGTGAGCGTTTCGCCGTTCACGTCCCCCAGCATCCGCAGCGTATCCAGCAGGCGAGCGCGGTGTTCGTACAGGCCAACGCCGGTAGCGCCCAGCGCGGCCCATTCCATCGGAGCGAGCGGCAAGTCAACCTTGCGCGTCCCGACCCATGCGGTATCGCTTACGTAGGCGTGGAAGTCCGCAGGCAGCGTGTACGTGCCCGACCCATCCAGCGCGATAGAGGCGAACCGGCGAGCGCCCTACAGGCCGATCTCTCGAATATCGTCACTTGCTGCGCTTGCGAGGTGAACCAGTTGCACGTCGTCCTGATTCGGGCTGCTCGCGTACTGGCTCGGGATCAGGAACCCGGATTCCCCCATCACCGCGTCCAGAATCTACTTCAGCGTTGCCATGCGGGGATTCCTTGTAAACGATGGTATGTGCGTCAACCACGATCTTTTCCATTACGCCACCTCCTGAAGCTGTCCGTCCACCAGCCGCAGGCGCGGCTTAGACAGGGTGCGCAGCCGGTTCGCCATGTTGCGCCACTGCTGCAGCTCGGCGGGCACCTCAGTGGATGCCAGCGTGTCCACGTCATGGATGCCGAGCGCGTCCAATTCTGCGATATCTGCGGGCATGATGTTTGGCAGCAGCGCGATGGACACCTTCGCGCGCTTGTCCGCCTGCGCCTGCCACCATGCCCATGCACGGGGGAATCGCTGGCGGTGTTCATCCGACAACGGTTCGGACACAAAGTCCTTTTCCCCGATGTTGCGCTTGCAAAGCATCGGCGCATTGCGAAACCGCTGCCTGCCAGATGCCTCGGTCAGGTCAGGGTCGATCTGCGCTCCCTGATAGATGGCGACCTGAATATCCGGTGCCTGCGAAATTACCTGCCGATACACCGCGTCCTCTTCATCCTGCGGCGGCGCGGCCTTCTCACGAATCCAGAAAAGGTTGTCCATGTTCCCTCGCAAAAGGAGGGGCAGGAAGTCCCGCCCCTCCGGAATGGCCTTAGGAGGCCAGCAGCACGCCGTTACGGGCGCGGTCGGAACAGGTCAGGTTGCCCATGACCCAAACCGGCACGACTTCGTAGTCGGCGTTGGTGACGGTGCGGGCGTCGCCAACGTCGAACCAGCGGTCGGTGAAGTAGCGGAACGACAGGCTGTCCGTGTCGAGGAAATACATGCTCTTGGTCGGGCAGTTGTAGTCGTAGAACACTTCCTTGTCCTTGTAGCTGTAGGACAGGAAGCCCGCATCCGCCGACTTGGAACTGGCGAAGCGCTGCAGCGGCTGGAGGGCCGATTCGTAGATCGGGAACAGGGTCGCGCCGGCGATGATGATGTCGGTGTGATCCGAGCCACGGGTCAGCGTCAGGTCGAGTGCGTTCATGCGGTCGATGATGTTGGTCTTGTCGGTCGAGGCCGCCGCGCTGAACTTGTTCCTCCACCACGTGTTCGCCACCTGATCGATGCCGCCCACGGTGCCGGCTGCGGTCGGATCGTTGGCGCAAATCAGCTTCAAGCCGCCGAACTCCTTGCCGCCCGTCCCGGTGCCGTCGCTGAAGAGGGACGCCGCGAAGGCGTTCTTCAGGTTGCCGATCAGGTGCCTCTCCTTCGCCTCATACAGGTCAACCGCCTGGTACTTGCCGGAGTTGGTTGCACGTTCGCGGCCCGACATGGTGATGAACCCGCCGAGCTGCTTCCACGCCCACTCGGACGCATCCACGACTTCCGCAGCGGTGTCCGGGGTGAAGGTGTCGTAGCCGTCGTAGAACTTGATCGAACTGTTGGAGCCGTACATGACCGGCTCAACGATGGTGCGGCCACCGGAGGCGGCTTCGCGGATAAGCCCCTTCTTTTCCATCTTGGAAAGCAGGGCGTTGTGGTTGGTGACCGCATCGGCCACGGACTTGCGGCGGTTGCGAAGGGTGGCGGCGACGGTCTAGCCGAGGTTGGGAGATGCCATTGCGAGATTCCTTTATGGGTTAGTTGGCTTGTGCCGCCAGTTGGGCGGCGAACTCTTCACGGGCGGAGCGGACAGGCGGTGCGCCTTCCGTCCCCTTGGACTTCACACCGCGCGAAGCATCCAGAGCCTTTTTCGCCTCGGCGGCGCGAGTGGCAGCGTCCTTTTTGGCGCGGTCTGCGGCGATCTCGGCTTGAAGCTCACTGTCCAAGGCGACGGCTTTCTCGTACGCCTCTTGAATGTTCTTTGCCAGACCGCCGTTCGCCAGCCGCAGCATCGAGTCCCAGACTCGGGTGAAGTGCGGTGCCTTGGGGTTGCCTTGCTCGTCTGCCGCCGTCTCGAATGCACGGATTTCCTCGGTAAGACGGTGGTACTGCTGCTGTTGCCCTTGCTGCTGCTGCTGGTAGAACGCTTGCTGCACCTGCTGGAGCTGCTGTTGCAGTGCGTTCACCTGTGGATCCACGTACGGCTGTTCCGCGACCAGCGATTGCAGGTCAACGCCGTACATTTGTGCGAGCTGCGGGATGACGGACGCCGGATCGCGCGCCAGTGCCTCCGCATAGCTCAGAAGCTGCCGAACGCCAGTTTCGGGCGACATGCCCTGCTGTGCCCAGTAGCCCTCATAGGGCCGGATCGTCTCGTAGATGGGGTCCAGGCGCTTGCGGTAGTCCGCGTACTCCTGTTCCTTCTTCGTGATGTAGCCCTGCGATTCCTTGTACTGCTCCAGCCAGCGTTCTGCGATGGCCCGCTGTTCCGGGTTACCGGCGATCTGGCCGAAAGTTTCCTTGTACTGCTTGCCCCACGTGACGGGGGCTTCCAGCGGCGGAAGCTCCGCAGGAATCGGGTTCTGAGGTAGCGCCTATGTGTCTGCGCTCAGGGGTGCGTCGTCGGTCGTGGTCTTTTCCAGTTCAGCGGAAAAGTCATCTCGAGCCGAGGACAGTGACATTTCCGAATCAATATCGGCCATCTTGCTGCTCTCGCGTTATGCCCCTGCGGGCGGGATCGTTGCCATTGCCGCCTGTTTCACGGCCTCGGGTATTGCGTTGTTGACCGCAGCGATTTCCTCGCGCTCGGCCTTGTCGGAGGCGAGTTTCCGCTTCCACGTGTCCTGCAGGTCGCGGGCATCCACCAGCCCGTTCTGCTCCATGATGTACCGGCGTTTGCGCATGGACTGGACAACTTCGCCGCTTACCGGGCACCTGTAATCCACGTCAATGCCGCCTGGCACCTGCACCATGCACGCGGTCAGCTTGCGGGACATTGCCGCGCCGCAGCAATCGGGCATGTTGTCCCGGTCGGCGACCTTGTTAAACTCGTCCCTGTCTCGGCCACAGGTGCCGCAGTGGTAGGTGTAAATGGGCATTAAGAAGCTCGTCTATCGCGCCATCGGCCTCGCCGTTGCCCTGAGTGGGCCGGCAATCGGAATGGCGATTTATCGCGGGGATGGAATCGGGCCGATGCTTGGCGCAATCGGCATCGTTGCTGGCGTGCTGCTGTTTACTTTCCTTGCTGGTCGTATGGTCGTAGCAGCCATTGCTGCGGTTGGATTGCCGCGCCTGGCAGCAATCTTGAACCGACCGTGGCGGGAAGCGTTGGGCGGGAAAGCATCGGGATCGCACGCTGATTGATCGGCGCGCGGGCTGCGTTCGCAACGCCCTGCAGCCCGAATAGCGGCCCCAACGCGCCAGCGGTCGCCTGTGCGCCCTGCGTGACCTTCCCCAGCAGGCCCGGAACTTGCATCAGTTCCGACGCGCCACTCGTCCCACTGCTGTTGTAACCAGTGAAGTCGGCCATCCTGCGGCCAGCCTCGGTGATCGCAGTAACCTGATCGGCCAGCGGCGAATCGCCGAAGATCACCCGCAGCCTCGCCTGTTGGTTTACTGCCTGCTTGCCGCTGCTTCCCTCTAGTGACTTCACGAAGGCCGCAGGATTAATCCCTAGCGGACGCGCACCCATTGACGGCGCTTGCGCCTTGGCAGCGTCTCGCGCCATTTCAAGCGTTAGCCGCTGGTACTGCCCCCACATTTCGGGGTTGTTCTTGACGATGTAAGACTTGACCGTTTCAAGTTCGCTCGGGGTCAGCGCGTCCATCCGCTGCCACACCTTCTCTGGCGCGATGCGATTGAACGCCACGCCCGCCACGTCATCAGCGAAGTCCTCGCCCACGATCCGCCCAAGCGCCGACGCCTCCAGCGCGTCAATCTGGCCAGAATACTCACGCCAACCCTTGTTCGCCGCCCGCAGGGATTCGCCCAGCGTGCCGCCTGCCGTGTTGGCGGTATCGTCCATGTCCTGCATCAGTGCGCGTGACAGTCGGCCCGCCAGCGTCTTTGCCGTTGTCCGGTCTTGAACGCCCTCAAACAGGCCCTGCCCGGTGCGGGCTGCCTGTTCCCATGCCTGAAGTTGGCGCACGGCCAGCCCCGGCGTGATCGCACCATCACCAGACAGCTTGTTGAAGAACGCTTCCGCTTGCTTTGCAACCGCCTGCGCGTCAGCGCCCTGCACGTTGCCGAACTCGTCTACCACCTTGGCAATTTCGTCCAAGGTGGCGCGGGTCTGGACGATCTTTTGTCCCGCCGCCGCCTTTTCTACCGCACCGTATGCTTGACGGCCAAACTCGCTCCGCCGCTTGGCAAGGTCGCTGGTCATGTTCTTTACCGTGCCTTGCAGGCTCCGGGCGAACCCATCAGCAGACACCGGCCCAGGCGATGCCTGCTTGGCCGTGCGGTTGATCGCGTTGATCATCTACCGGGCGCGCACCTGGTCGCCTTGGAACATGGCGTCCCGCGTCCACACGGAGCCGCGCGCCACGTTTTCCGCCATCGTGACGGCCTTGCCGCCAGAACGCTGCCCCGGCGACAGGTTAATCCCCGTTGCATCCGCGACGGCCTGACCCTTGCGCACGGACGCCGGTGAGCCGGTCGCAACGCGCTGCAACACGCTGGCCTGCCCCTGAGTAGCCTCGGGCGCAAGCACGGCGTTAATTGCACGGCGCGGCGCGTTTGCGGCCTTCATGCCGGCATCCAGCAGCTTACTGCCCGCCACATTCAGCGCGCCGCCAGTGACGCCGCCGATGGCAACCTGTTTCCCCTTCTCGGTGAAGTAATCGCCGCTGGTAACGGGATTCAGGCCAGCGCCGATTGCGCCTTGCATTGCGCCGGCCCTCGCAAGCGCCAGCCCGCCTTTCGCGCCCGCGCCGAGGCCGCCAAGCGGCGCGGTCGCAGCTACCTATGCGCCAATTCGGCCAGCAGTTGCCCAGCCAGAATCCCCAAGATCCTTTTCGTACTGCGCCGACTCATCGGCTACCGCGCGGTTGTAGTCTCCGGCACGCGCATCATCCACAAGCCCAAGTTTTGCCCCGACATTCAGGCCAAGCTGTTTTGCGCCCTGGCCAAGGTCTGTAAACCCTCTTCCAGCGCCAACCAGAAGGTGGTCAAGCCGACTAGCGCCAGCCATCGGGTCGCCGCCATCGGTACCGTTCCTGCGGTCAAGCTCCGCTTTCAACTGCTCATAGCGGTACCGCCTGATCTCTTCCGGGCTGGCATCCTCGGGCGGCCCAATGTCCGACAGCTTCCGGCGCGGGTTGCCAATCTCACTGAGCTTGGGCATTAGCGCACTTCCTCAACGTCTGGATCATTCGGGTCGCCGCCGACAACGCGGTACTTCCTGCCGCCCTTCTCGATGATCTGGCCGACTTGATGGCCGCCACCGCCCTTGCCGCTGCCGACAAGTGAGGTGATCTGCGTGGAAAGATCATGCAAGAGGTTGTTTGCCGCACTGAGGTCGGTCGTGTCGCCGCCCAGCAGTCGGGCGCTGTAACGCTCTACCTCACCCTCCAACTCATCCGCGGAGATAGACGCGCCGGACTCCGCGCGCAGCTTGGCCCGGATGGCGTTGTTCAACGCCACCTTTGCTTCTGGCGACGCGGCGGCCATGTTGTTGTAACCGCCCGTAAAATTTCCTGCTGCGTCCTTCTCCGCAACCATCGCGTGCCACTGCTGGGCGGAGCGAATAGCATTGTTCAGCAAGCCCACCTTGTTCGCGGTCTCACCAGTCATGCCGCTCTTTCCGGCTGCGGCAGGCTTGGGCGAGTCAGGCATCTTGCCGTTCGCCAGGTAGAACTGCGCCATGCCGTTAGTCAGCGGCACGCCTGCTGCCTTCATTTCCGCCAAGTCGCGCTGCCGCTGCTGGATGGTGGATGGCTTCTGTTCCTTCCTCGCCCCGCTGCCGGGGATCGGGATAACGCCAGCAGTATCAATGCTCGATTCCGACACGTACTGCTCATTGGTGCCGCCCATGCCGCGCATGAACTTCTGGCCGTATTGGTCAACGCTGGTGCCAAGCTGGTCACGCGCGCCGCCGCTCTTCATCCCACCTTCGCCAGCGAACCACGCCTTGGCCGCGCCTTCGGGGCCGTACTTCTGGACGTACTGCCCGAAACGGTGATCAAACACCGCATCTTGCGCCTCGGGGCTGGCCGCGAACTCCTGCGGGGTCATACTCCGACCGAGCGCGGCTTTCGTCCACTCCGGCACGTTCGCGCCCATGACTTGATAGCGTCCAATTGCACGGTCGCCCGTCTTGGTTTGCGGACCAATCGCCGAATAGTCGCCAGAGCCGGCGCTTTCAATGCCTGCAATGGCGTCGCGGAATGACTTGAAGCCAGCGTCTTGAGTCGGCGTATTGCGGGCAGGCGGTCCGCCTGTTCCCGGCTTTTGAATCCATGCCTTGCTGCCATCCTGCATGTCGGTCAGCACATAGTCAGGGGCTGGCGGCTTTTCACGCCGGATCCCGAGCGCTGAATCGAGCGCCGGATCGTTCTTGTTGTAGGCGTCAATCTTGGCCTGAAGTTCTGCCGCTTGCGCCGCCGATGCACGCTCAGCCTCGCGTTTCGCCTTGCGCTCGTCCAGCTGCTCCTGCGCCGTCATGCGGCGGGTCTCGGCGTCCGCCTGCTGGTCGCGCGCCTTCTGACTCATCTTCTTGCTGGCCCAGCCGCTGAACATTCGCTCGGCCACGCCCGCAATCCCGCTGTTGTCGATCCAACCGGAGTCCTTCAAGGCAGTGGCGCGATCCATCAGGTCGCCAGCTGCGCCGCTATCGGCCAGTGCGCGGGCAAGCTGCGCCACATAATCCTCCTGAGCCTGCGGGTTGCCCAGCGTGACGCCTGCGCCAAGCTGGTTTTCCTTGAACTGCTGCCCTGCAAACAACCCGGGCAGCGGGCCCATCATGGGATTCCAGTTCATTGCAGTCCGCCACCCTTCATCAGGTCGATGATGCCGCCAATGATCCCGCCCTTGCCGGTGGCGCTCCCGCCTTCCTCTGCACGCTTCCGCTGCGCATAGGCGTCAAACGCCTGAGCCAGCACGCCGACCGCGCCGCTGTCCTTTATGTATTCGCCCGGCTTCACGGTCTTGGTAAGGCCGTCCGCGCCCGGCGCTTCCGCCGCGTCAATCGGCTCCACCGACCTCTGCTGCGCCTGCCCGCCCAACTGGCCCGGCTTGTAGCCACCCATGATCTGCGCGAAAAGCTGCTGCGCAGCATCTGTCTGCGTGATTCCGGGATACGCCTGCATTACATCGGCCTCCGCATCATCCCGCCCGGCGCAAGGCTAATCGGGTTCTGCTGTTGCGGGACGCCCATCTGCATCGGGCGCGGCTGCTGCATGTGCGGCGGCATGATCCCGCCCGGATTCTGCGTGGTGCCCATGCCCGGACGCGACGGCATGCCAGGAGGCGGGCTAAACCCACCACCCATCGGAGCCTGCGGCATCTATCCGCCCATCGGTCGCGGCTGGCCTGCGGTGATGCCGCCGTACGGGCCTGCGTTGCCTTGCGGGCGCTGCATACCGCCACCACGGTTGCCGAAGGCGCGAGCCATCATTCCGTAATCGTTGTTCATTTCACCGCCTCTGCGTAGTTGACGTGCTTAATGCCGCCGATTTCTGCCACGGCGTGCGGCTTGATCGTTTCGACTTCCTGCGCCATGACGCCGATCTGCATTGGGCCGCCATGCTTGAAGCGATAGGCATAGACGGCGAGGCCGTTGTCGAGCTTGCCGACGCGGGAAATATCGGTCTTTACCCTGCGATCCGACATGCCCATTGCGCCGCCTGCCATCTGCCCAATGGCCTGATACATCGCGTTCTGCTGCGCCTGCGCGTTGGCCGCGTTGCTCTGATTGATCGATGCGCCCGTGTTGATCGTGCCCTGCACGTCCAACTGCGTCGGCGCGAGACCAGGAATCAGGCCAAACAGCGAGCCTGCGCGCTGCTGGTCGGTGCCCAACAACTGGTTGTTGTACTGATCCATCTGCTGCCCGTAGCCAAGCAACTGCATCAACATCTGCATGTCGGCCTGCGACTGCTGGTAATTCGCGTTCTGGCCGAACTGACGATCCGCCTGGTTCAACTGGTCATAGTTGAAGCCCATGTTCGCGCCGAACTGCGAGTTTTGCTGGTTGAAGGCGTTCGCCATCTGGTCATAGCTCAGGCCAAGCTGTGAACCGAACTGTCGATCCTGCTGCCCCATTTGCTGGCCCTGCAGGTTGAAGCCCGCATTCGCCAGCGCCGCCTGCAAGCCCATCTGCTGGCCCTGCAGCCCAAGGTTGGCACCAAACTGGCGATCTGCCTGCCCAAGTCCCATTGCCTGCAGCGCGTTACTTGCATTCGCAAGCTGGCCCTGTAGCCCGAGATTCGCGCCGAACTGCCGGTCTGCCTGATTCAGGCCCGCCGCTTGCAGGCCATTGGAAGCGTTCGCCATGCTCGCCTGCAAGCCCATCTGCGAGTTTGCAAGGTTCTGGCCGAAGAACTGGTTCTGCGCGCCCAACGCCTGTGCAAGCGCCTGATTGCGTGCGCTGCTGTAGGCGTCATTGCGCGACCGCTCGAAATTGGCATAGGCCGCGTCAAAGGCCGGCGTCCCCTCCTGGATGCCCTGATTCACCATGCGCTGACGGAATGCAGCCTCCTGCGACTGCATCTGTGGATCCAGCAAGCGCTGCTGCTCCGAGTACACCGCATCAGCAAATGGGCGGAAGGCGCTTACGTCGAACTGCCCCGCTGAAGCGTTCTGCGCGCCCACGCTCTGCGCCGACGTGTTGCCTGCCTGATAGTTTGGCGCTGCGATCTACGGAGCCTGTGCGCCCTGCGCCTGATAGCCCTGCAACTGCGGCATGGCCACCTGCGGCGCGTTGTAGCTGCCTGCCTGATAGCTGTTGCCGCCTTGGAAGGTCGGGGATTGGTAGCTCGACTGCCCCTGTCGCGCCTGATAGTCGTTCAGCGGCGCAAGCGGGCTTGCAGCGGTTGCGCCAATGCTCGGCGGCGGGGCTGGCGTGCTCGGGGTTGCGGGCATGGTCACAGGCGGCGGCATCGTGGCCGCAGGCGGCGGCGCGGGGGTGCCAGCACCGGGGTTGATCCCGCTGCCATCGTAGCCAGTACCAGCGCCCGTCATCGGGTCGTTCAGGCCGCCGCGCTGGAAGCTGCCCAAGTCGCCAACGCCCGGAGCCTGCATGTAATTCATGCCGCCGCCGGGGTCATTCCCGGCCGCCATCGTATTCACCTGCCCGCCGCCAATCTGGAACGGCGTGCGCTGCGTCGGCATGACGGATGCGGTCGGGAGCGCCATTACTGCATTCCCTGCGGCGGCTGTTGCGGAGGCGGTAGCGTCTGCTGCTGTTGCGGCTTGGCTGCCGGCTGGGCCGGACTCTGCGTCAACTGGATGGGCTGATTACCGATATCCAGCCCCATGCGCTGGCCCATGCGCGATGCAAGCGCGCCGGCAATGGCGTTCATCTGCTGCGGAGCCTGCTGTCGGTTGCTATCGGTCATGCCAAGGCCAACGGCGCGGGAGACCAGGCCTTTGCCCTCGTCGCCAATGTCCGTGACCATGTTGTACGACCCGTCCTCGTTGCGGTCGTAACGTTGGCTGCCGAACGGCGTGGTCACACCGACCCGGTTGTACTTGGACTGCAGCTCCAGCAGCGGCGACAACTCCCCCGCCGTGGGCAGCTTCGCCTACGTGCTTCCCTTAGCGCCCATAGCGGTATTCCTCTTTCAGTACGCCGAAAATCATCATGTCAATATCCGCGCCATCGAAGCCTCTCCGAATCCGGCCTTCTTCCACGAACCCGACGCGCGGCAGGACGCTGCACCATTCGTTATCCGCCGCGACGCGGCAGGTCACGCGATCGCACCCAAGCTCATCAAACGCATAGCGGCCAAGGCGCTTCAGGAACCCGCGGCCAAGCGCGCCAGCCGATGCCAAGAACACCTCTACGTCATGCCCGTACCAGTTTGCAAACCCTGCCGCGCTCACGATCTGCCCGTCGCGGTAGTCCGCGATGAACGTCGCGTTCTCAGGCAGAGTCGCGCCGATGTTGGACTCGACGTAAGGCCGGATTTCCTCGCCAGTGCAGAGCATTAGTCTGCGTCGCAGCCCACGGAAACGCCGTATTGCGAGATATTAGGCCGATCCACCACGAACACGCCCGGCCCATTGACCACCTTGACCAGGTTGGTGCCGTTGAGCGTGTCGGCCAGCACGTTGTCGCCCGTGCCGTCGATGGAAATGCCGAAATTGACGCCAGCCGGCACCGGTGACCCGACCGCGTACAGGCTGACGGTCTTTTGCTCGCCACTAGCGAGGGTAAACGTGCCGGTTGCTGCGGTCTATCCGGCTGCAATCAGGTTTGCCATGTGTGCCTCAGATGATGGATTGAGTGGGGACGCCCTGAACAAGGGCAACGCGGTCTGTTTCGGCCTTCATGCGCTCGGTCTCGGCGCGGAAGCCGTCGATCTGGCCCTTTGCCTGCGCCTGTTGCGCGCCTGCAGCGGCCTTCACGGTGTCCGCCTGCGCCTTCATGCCGTCCGCCTGCACCTTCTGCTGGTCGTGCTGCGCGATTTGCTGCTGCATGCCCTGCATTTGCTGCTGCGCTTGCTGCAACTGGCCCTGAAGCTGCTGGGCCTGCTGCTGCATCTGTTGCAACTGCTGCATGGAACCCGGCGCGGCCTCGACAGCATCCTCTAGTTGGCGGCCATGCTTGAACGAACGGATGGCGAACAACAGCAGTTCCTTGCCCAAGTCGCCGGGCAGCGCGCCGGCTTGGATCGCAGGCAGCATCTTCTCGATGAACGGGGTCACGTAGTTCAGGAACTCGACCCGCTGCTTCTTCTCCTCGGCGTCCTCTAGCGCGATGGTCGAATCGGTCTCGATATCGATGGCCAGCGTGCGGCCCATGTCGGACTTCAGGACTGCAAGCACGTCAGGCGTCGGCTGAATGCCCGTGGCGAGATACCACGTCTCCGGCGTGAAGTGCTCGCACATGATTTCCGCCATGATGCGGAAGCAATCACGCAGGCAGCGGCCCACCTCGCCCGACTTGCGGGACAGCCGCATCCCGGCGTACTGGCCCTTGATCTGCTGCGCCGTGGCCGTCTCGTTCGGATCGGTCGCGCCACGAACCACGTCGGCAATGCCGCTGGCCTCGTCCAAGCGGGCTTTCTCGCCCGCCAGCAGGGTTTGCAGCTCGCGTACAACCGTGACCTTCTCTTGCAGCGGAAGCGTCGCAATGACCTTGTTAAAGTCCGACAGGTTGGCCGATGCCAGCCGTTCCGCCAGGTTCGACACCGGGAAATACGTACCATCGTCCGCCGTAGTCAGGCCGCTAAGCTCGCCAAGTTGCGCATCGTAGAACCCCGCCACCTTGATCTGCGCGGTGATGGAGTGGATGCGCGCGACCAGCCGGTTGATGTAGGCGTACGACGGTGCGAACACGGCGTGATCCGGCATCGGCACCAACTCGCACGACTTGACGTTCGCAAGCATGGGGCGCGGACAAGGGAAAAAGTCCGCCAGCATCAGCTTATCGTCGCGCACCTCCAGCGGCTCGCTGAAGTCCCAGCCAATCACGTAAATCTTGCGGTCGATCCGGTTCCAAATCTCCGTGACGCGGTAGTGGTTCGCGTACTTGTCCGTCCCGGTCTTTTCATCATCCTCGGTGCGGACAGCCTCCGAGTCGGGATCCTTGCCGAACTGCTCCTTGATCTCGCGCTTGGTCAGGTAGTGGTCTCGGGCGACCCAATCCACGTCCTCCCAGTCCTTGCCCGGCTCCCAGTGAAAGCGCTTCCACGGCACCTGCTTCAGCAGGGCGCGCTGGTCGGCGATTACGTCGGTCATCAGGCCGGGCGCGATCTCCTGCTTGGTGACCTTGGCCTCGTACTCGATCCACGGAGAACCCAGCCCCGCGATCAGGAAGTCTTGGACGACCCGATCCGCGTTGCTATGCAGCGGCGTGGTGTCGATGGCGAAGCTCAGGCCACGCTCGACCAGTTGCGCGGCTTGCTTGGCTGCCTGCCCCTACGGGCCTGCGATCTCGAAGCGACGGCGAACGTCGGGCGCGGGAGCCTTGGAGTACAGGCGCGACTGCAGCGTGTTGACCGTGCTGAAGAACACGTTGAACAGGTGCTTGCGGCTGTCCTTCCGGTCGTCAAAGAACTCACGGTCAGCCGCTTCAGCCTGGTCGCGCCAAGGCTTGTGCGCCTTCTCTTCCTTCTTGACCTTGCCGATCCAGTGTTTAACGAGGTCGCTGGATTTCTCAGTCATTACCAGCTCGGCCTTTTGGTCGGTTTCATATAGTCGGCAACGCGCAGCGGGGCAGCCATCAAAGCGCCCACGTCCGGTTCAGGTGCGCGGGCAGGGATTGCACCCCATACCTTGTCCATGTGGCGTCCGAAGAGGCTACACGCATCAACAGCATCGTCGTATTTGCCATCCGGGAACCTCAGCATTTGATCCTGCACGCGCTCCGCCCAATCCGTATTCGGGAAGTGGAAGCGCCCGTTAGCCATGAACGCCTGCAAGGGGCGTGCATTGGCCGCTTTGTCGTTACCGCTGGATAGCCACTCAATGACCGCATACGCGCGTTCGTCGCGCATCATGCGGCCCAGTAGTGGCTCCATCGCCCTGCGGATCGGGCCTGCCTCGCCAATGAACGTGACGGGCTTCCATCGCTTGATTAGCCGGATGAACTCGGCTGCCCAGCGGTCTGAGGATGCCTGCCCACTCCACCAGTCCAGCGCATAGACGTTATCGAACTGATCCACACCCCACACCGCCAGCTCCGTGAAGTCACCGCCACCCTCAGTCACGGCAAAGTCGCCGCTCATGTAGA
>ERZ724509.693-NODE-693-length-13830-cov-4.952523_pt1 | contig 13830 bp, 9 predicted proteins | sample MGYA00376042_ERZ724509 | MGnify/ENA primary metagenome ERZ724509 (study PRJEB28724, sample SAMN07190887) | wastewater metagenome | isolation source: effluent of sewage treatment plant in Hong Hong | place: USA: Christiansburg, Virginia | collected 2016-03-01 ...
GGCCGCCCGCCCCTGCGCATCAGGCATCCGGCGGGCCTGCAGACGAAGCAGGGCGGCCACCGATTGGAGATTGTTCTTCACCCGGTGGTGGATCTCCCGGATGGTCGCGTCCTTCGTCATCAATTCCTGCTCACGGCGGCGCAACTCGCTGATGTCGCGCGCCAGCACGATGGCCCCGATCCGCTGCCCCGACTCGCTGAGCGGGATCGCCCGCATCGAGATCACCTGACCGGCACTGGTCACCTCGGTCCGCCACGGTTGGCGGCCCGTGAGGACGAGCGGCAGACCTTCGTCGACCGGCGAGGTGTCGTGCAAGACCGACGTGACGAGTTCGGCGAGCGACGTGCCGAGGATCTCCCCCACATAGCCCAGCCGGTGCAGGGCCGACACCGAGTTGGGGCTCGCGTAGGTGATGACCCCCTCGGTGTCCAGCCGGATCACTCCGTCGCCGACGCGGGGAGCCCCTCGGCGCAGGCCCGTCGGCGCAGTCGGGTGGGGGAACTCCCCGTTGGCGACCATCCGCGAGAGCGCGTCAGCAGTGGCCAGGTACGTGAGCTCCAACCGGCTCGGGGTGCGCAGCATCGACAGGTTGGTATGCCGCGTCAGCACCGCGATCGCGCCGCCGGCCCGCACGACGGGGATCGACTCCTCACGCACGGGGTCATCGGGGTCCCACTCGCTGTCGCGCTCGCGGACGATCCGGCGCTGCAGGTATGCCGCCTCCAGCAACTCCACCCGGCTGGTGCCGGCAACCCGGCCTACCTGATCGCGGAAGTAGACCGTTTGCCCCGTCGTCGGCCGGATGTGGGCGACGGCGAGCCAACGATCAGGGGAACTGCGCACCCACAGGACGAGGTCGGCAAAGGACAGGTCTGAGAGCAACTGCCAGTCCGAGACGAGCAGCCGCAGCCACTCCTGGTCCACCTGTGGGAGGGCGGCATGCTCCTGGATCAGCTCGGAGAGGGTCGCCACGCCGCGACTCTAGCGCCGAGCCCAGGTCAGCCGTCCGTCGGTGTGGCCGTCTTGACGAAAGCACGCAGCGTTCGCAACGCCACCGAGAGGGCCGCAATGTTGGCCGACTCCAGACGCAGGATCGCTTGCAGCCCCGACCGGGCCCGGTCGAGCGCTTCCTGGTTGGCCTTGGCCCATTGGTTGAAGCGCGACTTGGCGTCGGCCTTCGGGTCGCTCGTCGCGAGGACGTTGCGGGTGATCCCGTCGAGCACGGCATACAGGTCATCGCGCAACGCACCACGCGCGGCGGAATCCCACCGGTCGTCCCGCGCGAGCTGGGACACCCGGAAGAGCATGTCGTCGATCCCGAACCGTTCGGACGCGTGGTAGTAGACCCGCAGGACGTCCTGCGACGGTGTGCCCGTGGCCTGCGCGATCTCGACGATGTCGAGCATCGAGAAGACGTCGAGGAGTGACGCGGTGCGCATCGCCAGCGCCTCCGGAACACCGAGTGCGGCCAACTCGGCCGCCCGGCGGTCCAGACGGCGACGCTCGGACCCCTGGAGCACCTCGGGGACGAGAGCGGCGTGCTCCTGGACCGGCGCGAGGAACCGAGCAATCTCCTCGGTCACGTCGATGGTGCCGGGCCGGTTGGCCAGGAACCATCGCAAGGCACGGTCCAGCAGTCGACGGAACTCCAGGTAGAGCACCGTCTGCACCTTGGCCGGCAGGGTCGCGTCGAGGGACTCGACGGCAGCCGAGAACCCGGCCAGATCAAACACCTCGCGGCAAACGATGAACGCGCGAGCGACCTGCTCCGGCGTTGCTCCGGTCTCCTCGGCCGCTCGGAAGGCGAACGTGATGCCGCCCCGGTTGATCAACGAGTTGACCACCGAGTTGATGATGATCTCGCGCTTGAGCGGGTGTTGGTCGAGCTGGTTGGCATGTTCGTTGCGCAGCCGGGTCGGGAAGTACTCCGCCAGGGTGCCCGCGAACCACGGGTCGTCAGCCAGCGCGGTGGGCAGCAGGGCCGCCTTGAGGTCGAGCTTGGAATAGGCGACGAGGACCGAGAACTCCGGCGAGGTCAGGCCCCGCCCGTCGGCCTGCCGACCGACAATCTCGGCGTCGCCGGGCAGATACTCCAGGCCCCGGTCGAGGTCGCCGTTCTGCTCGAGGTAGTGGATGAAGCGCTGGTGGACGGGCAGCATCACGAGCGTCTGAGCGCGGGCGTTGCCAAGCAGGACGTTCTGCTCGTAGTTGTCCCGCAGGACCTGAGCTGCCACCTCATCGGTCATCGAGGCCAGCAGTGTGTTGCGCTGCTTGATCGTCATATCGCCGTCACGCACCAACTGCCCGAGGAGGATCTTGATATTGACCTCATGGTCGCTGGTATCGACGCCTGCGGAGTTGTCGATCGCATCGGTGTTGATGCGCACCCCCGCCTGAGCGGCCTCGATTCGGCCCAACTGGGTGCACCCGAGGTTGCCGCCTTCGCCGACGACCCGGCAGCGCAGCGCGCGGCCGTTGACGCGGATCGAGTCGTTGGCCCGGTCGCCCACCTCGGCGTTGGTCTCGCCGATGGACTTGACGTAGGTGCCGATGCCGCCGTTCCACAGCAGGTCGACCTTGGCCAGCAGGATCGCCTTCATCAGCTCCGCGGGGGTGAGGGCCGTGATCGTGGGATCGATCGAGAGTGCCGCGGCCATCTCGGGGCTGACCGGCACGGCCTTGGCCGATCGCTCGAAGACGCCTCCGCCGGCGCTGATCAGCGAACGGTCGTAGTCGGCCCACGACGAGCGCGGCAGGGCGAACAACCGTTGCCGCTCCAGGAACGAACTCGCGGCGTCGGGGGTGGGGTCGATGAACACGTGCCGGTGGTCGAAGGCTGCGACGAGCCGGATGTGTTCAGACAACAACATGCCGTTGCCAAAGACGTCGCCGGACATGTCGCCGATCCCGACGCAGGTGAAGTCCTGCGTCTGGGTGTCGTGGCCCATCTCGCGGAAGTGCCGCTTGACCGATTCCCAGGCTCCGCGGGCGGTGATCCCCATGCCCTTGTGGTCATAGCCCGCCGAGCCGCCGGAGGCGAACGCGTCGTCGAGCCAGAACCCGTAGTCCTGAGCCTTGGCATTGGCGATGTCGGAGAAGGACGCGGTGCCCTTGTCGGCGGCCACCACGAGGTAGGAGTCGTCGGCGTCGTGCCGCACGACGTTGGCGGGCGGCACGATCTCGCCCCCGACGCGGTTGTCAGTCACGTCCAGCAGACCGGAGATGAAGATCTGGTATGCCGCGATCCCCTCGGCCAGCCACGCGTCTCGATCGACGGCCGGCTCGGGAAGTTGCTTCGGGAAGAAGCACCCCTTGGAGCCGGTCGGCACGATGACGGCGTTCTTCACCATCTGGGCCTTGACCAGCCCGAGCACCTCGGTGCGGAAGTCCTCGCGTCGGTCGCTCCAGCGCAGACCGCCACGCGCGACCTTGCCGAAGCGCAGGTGAACGCCCTCGACCCGGGGGCTGTAGACCCAGATCTCAAACATCGGGCGAGGCGCGGGCAGGTCGGGCAGGGCCTTCGGGTCGAGCTTGACCGACAGGTAGCTCTTGGGTTCGCCCTCGGCGTCGACCTGGTAGTGGTTGGTCCGGGTCGCCGCGAGGACGATCGCCAGCAGGGCACGGACGATCCGGTCGTGGTCCAGGCTCTGCACCTGGACAAGCGAGTCAGTGATCCGCTCGACCACAGCCTGCGCGGCATCGGTGCGCTCGGCACCGGGGAGACCGGCATACCGTGTGGGGTCCATGCGGATCGCGAACAGCTCGACGAGATCGCGGGCGATGCCCGCGTTGGCTGACAGCGCGGACTCGACGTAGTCCTGGGAGAAGGTCGACTGAGTCTGGCGCAGGTACTTGGCCAACGCTCGAAGGACGAGGACCTCCCGCCAGGCCAGCCCCGCCTGCAGGACGAGGGCGTTGAAACCGTCGGACTCGGCGCGACCGCGCCAGATCGCGCTGAACGCCTCCTGGAAGCGCGCCCGGCAGTGCTCGCGTTCGGCGCCCTCGCCCCACAACGCGGCCGACGTGGCCCGCAGCCCGAAGTCATAGACGTGGACCCGGGCTCCATCTGCGCGGTGCAGGACATAGGGACGCTCGTCGGTGACCTCGACCCCCATGTGGGTGAAGACCGGAAGCACTCGGGTCAGCGAAAGCGGACTGCGCGTGTAGAGCTTGAAGCGGCGCTCGTCGCGCGGCCCGCCCGCCTCGGCATACATGTTGAACTCGACGGCGTCGTCGGTGCCGAGGACCTCGATCCGACGGACGTCCGCGATGGCAACCCGGGGGGTGAAGTCCTCTTTGTAGGCCTCGGGGAAGGCTTTGCCGTAGAGCGCTGCGAACCGGGCGCCGAGCTCCTCGCCGTGCTCGGAGCGGGCGCTCTCCAGGAGGTCCTCGTCCCACGTGCGGGTGGCGTCGACGATCTCGGACTCCAACGCCGCAGCGTCGACGTCCTTCACCTGGGCGCCCTTGGGCACCCGCAGAACGAAGTGCACCTGGGCCAGCGGCGACTCGGACACCCGGGTCGTGTAGTCGACGCTGTCGGCGGCGAACGCCTTGCGCAGCAGCGCTTCCATGCGCAACCGGACCGCCGTGTTGTAGCGGTCCCGCGGGAGGTAGACCAGCGCTGACATGAACCGGCCGTAGACGTCCTTGCGCAGGAACAGTCGGGTGCGGATCCGCTCGTGCAGGTGGACGACGGTCTCGGCGATCTCGGCCAGCATGTCGGCGTCGGTCTGGAAGAGCTCGTCGCGGGGGTAGCTCTCGAGGACCTGGAGGAGGTCCTTTCCGGAGTGGCTGTCACCGCTGTAGCCGACCCGGTCCAGGACCTCGCGGGCCCGGTCGCCGACGATGGGGATGTCCATGATCGAGGCCGTGTATGCCGCGGCAGCGAAGAGCCCGAGGAAGCGGTGCTCGCCGGTGACGTCGCCCGCTGCGTCGAAGGTCTTGACCCCGACGTAGTCGAGGTAGACGGGCCGGTGGACCGTGGCGCGAGAGTTCGCCTTGGTGATGATGAGCAGCTCGCGGTCACGGGCCCGGGCCTGGGCCGGCGGGCTGAGGCGCGCGAAGGCCGTCGATCCGGCGGCGTCGTAGCGCAGCAGCCCGAGGCCCGTTCCGGTCACCGGGTGCAGGACCGTCTCGCCGCCATCGTCGCCGAGGACGTACTGGCGGTAACCGAGGAAGGTGAAGTGGTTGGCGGCCAGCCAGTCGAGGAATCGCACCCCTTGGGCCACCTCGGGGCCATCGATGCCTGCCGGCGCTGCGGCGCGCAGCCCGTCGCTGATCTCGACGCACCGCTCACGCATCTTCGGCCAGTCCTCGACGGCGTCGCGGACGTTGCCGAGCAGGCTCTGCAACTCGGCGGACAGCGAGTCTCGGTCGGCCGCGTTGCTCATCCGGTCGACCTCGATGTGCATCCACGACTCGACCCCGACACCGAATTCGCCAGACGGAGCCTTGTCGACGTCGAGGACCTCCTCAAGCACGCCACGAGCATCCCGGCGGACGATCAGCTGCGGGTGAACGAGCAGGTGGACGCCCAGGCCCCGGCGGGTCAGCGCCATAGTCACCGAGTCGACGAGGAACGGCATGTCGTCGATGACGATCTGGATCGCCGTGTGCCCCGAACTCCAGCCCTGCGACTCGACCGTGGGGTTGTCGACGAGCACGCTCGCCGTGCCGACCGGCCGATCATGGGCGAGGTCGAGGTGTGACAGCGCCGCCCCCAACAGGTCTTCCGGGGACCGCGCGAGCAGGTCCTCCGTGGACACGTGCCGGTAGTAGCGCGTCAGCAAAGGCTCAACGGGATCCCCGGAACCCTTCTGAGCCAAGCCCGCAGCGCTGCGCAGCACGTTGCCGCGAGACTGCTCAAGCGAGATGGTCATGGTGAACAACCCGTTTCTCGTCGTCATGGGCACGTCGTTGTGCCCTCACCGAGCGTATCGGCAGGTGAGACAAAGGGTCGAGTCTGTGCGGGACCTTCGGCCTGGGGACAACCGCAACGGGGTAGGGGCGAGGTTGTCTAGGGTGGGTTCGTGCCCGATGGTGAGCGCCCAGCGCACCGGTCCACACGCCGCGACCACGGCGCGCCTGCCGATGTCCTCGCGCAGGTGCGCCAGCACGCCCTTGACGCGTCCGAGAGCCTGTTCGCCGTCGACCCGATGCTCGGCGACCCACTGATTCAGCGCGGGGTGGACGAGTTCGTCGAGCAGGTCGTGGATGCGCTGCGGGTGATCGCCCAACTGTCGCAGCAGCGGGACCCTTCGTGGGCCGGGGCCGAGGAGCACCACGCCGGTTCGGACGTGCAGCACCGCGTTACGCCTGACGTAGCGCGGCCTGGTGGGCGCGACGCGACACGACGCGCCGGGTCGGACATGGATCGACCCCGATGGTGACGACACTGCGGGGAACGGACCCCGGCTCGGTGTCGAGGCTGGGCGGCCTGCTGCGCACCACGGCGGACACCCTCTCCGGCGATCTCGCGGCCCTGCCTGCAACCAGCCCTTTGGCGCAGTTGGCCACAGCCACCGCCGACCAGGTCGATGCGATCGGCTCGGCGCTGCAGGTCCATGCCCAGGAACTCGCCGAAGCGGCGGCGGCATACTCCCGGCTGCAGGAGCGCGCGGCGGCCCTGGGATTGATCGTCACCGATTGGACGGTCACGGAGCCCTTTGGCCTGATCGGCTCCGACGTGGCCGCCCGACGCGGCGTCGAGCGTCCGCAGGTGCAGGCCCAGGCGGATCGGCTGGCGTCCCGACTAGCTCGGGGCCGGGCCCAACTCGCCCGCCAGCTGGCCCAGGCCAGCCAGCAGGTGGCGCGCGCATCCGCGGCGGCTCGCTAAGGTCGGGAACCATGCAGATCACCGAGACCCTCGTCTACCCCGCCGCCATCGAGGTCGTCTTCGACATGATGACCGACGAGGCGTTCCACTCCCGGGTGTGCGAGGCGACCCACGCCATGAGCTACTCCGCGACGGTGAGCCGCCAAAGTGATGGGGCGACGGTCATCACCCACCGTGAGATGCCGACGAACAGCTTCCCCGACTTCGCTCGCTCGATGGTCGGGCAGAGCATCGACATCGTCGAGACGATCGTCTACGGCCCGCCGGGACCACACGGGACGCGCATCGGCGAGATGTCGATCTCGATGGGCTCAGCCCCGATCCATCTCAAGGGTGACATCCGAATCATCCCCGCCGATGACGGCACCGAAGTGATCATCGAGGGCAACCTCAAGGCGAGCATCCCGTTCGTCGGCGGCAAGGTCGAGTCCGCCGCCGCGCCGTCGGTGATCTCCGGGATCCATAAGGAGTACGGCGTCGGCCTGGCCTGGCTCGCCGAACGCGGTCACACCGACCAGGACTGACTCCCCCCCGCGCGCAGGACCCTCCAGGTATGCCGCGCGCCTAGGTGAGCGGGCGGCATACCTGATGGGGGTGGTCAGCCCACGGCGGCGAAGCCGCGTCGATCAACCCATCGAGGGGTAGCGGTAGTCCGTCGGCGGGACGAACGTCTCCTTGATCGAACGGACCGAGGTCCAGCGCATGAGGTTCTGTGCGGCACCGGCCTTGTCGTTGGTGCCGGACGCACGGCCGCCGCCGAAGGGCTGCTGGCCGACGACCGCTCCAGTGGGCTTGTCGTTGATGTAGAAGTTGCCTGCGGCATACCGGAGCTTGTGGGCGGCTGCGACGATCGCTGCGCGGTCCTGGGCGATGATCGACCCGGTGAGGGCGTAGGGCGCGAAGGACTCCATCTGGTCGAGCATCCTGTCGTAGGACCGATCGGGGTAGACGTGCACCGAGAGGATCGGGCCGAAGTACTCCGTGCGCAGGGACTCGTCGGTCGGGTCGTCACACTTGAGGACCGTGGGCCGCACGAAGAAGCCCTCGGAGTCGTCATAGGTGCCACCGGCGACGACTGACACGCCGGGAGTCGCGTGAGCGCGGTCGATGGCGGCCTTGTGGTCGGCGAACGCGCCGCCGTCGATGACCGCCCCCATGAAGTTGCCGAAGTCGGTGACGTCGCCCTGGGTGAGCGAGTTGACCTCGTCGGCCAGGTCCTTGCTCAGGCGCTTCCAAATGGACGCCGGGACATAGGCGCGCGAGGCGGCCGAACACTTCTGGCCCTGGAACTCGAAGGCTCCACGGACGAGCGCGGTGCGCAGCACGTCGATGTCCGCCGACGGGTGCGCGACGACGAAGTCCTTACCGCCGGTCTCACCGACCAGGCGCGGGTAGGTCTTGTAGCGGCCGATATTGGCCCCGACCTGCTCCCACATCGAGTGGAAGACGCCGGTCGACCCGGTGAAGTGGATGCCGGCGAAGTCGCGGTCGGCGAGGACCGCGTTGGACAAGGTCGCGCCGTCGGAGGTGACCAGGTTGATGACGCCGGGAGGCAGACCCGCAGCTTCGAGGATGAGCATCGTGTAGTGGGCAGCCAGTTGCTGCGTGCGGGCCGGCTTCCAGACGACGGTGTTTCCCATGAGTGCGGGCGCGGTCGGCAGGTTGCCGCCGATCGCCGTGAAGTTGAACGGCGTGATCGCGTAGACGAAGCCTTCGAGCGATCGGTAGTCGCTGCGGTTCCACACACCCTTGGAGTTGAGCGGCGGCTGCTCGGCAAGGATCTGCTGGGCGAAGTGGACGTTGATCCGCCAGAAGTCGATGAGCTCGCAGGCCGAGTCGATCTCAGCCTGCGGGGCGGTCTTGCTCTGCCCGAGCATCGTCGCCGCATTGAGCGTTGCCCGCCACGGCCCGGAGAGCAGCTCGGCAGCCTTGAGCAGGATGGCGGCCCGGTCGGCGAACGGCATATCGCGCCACATCGGGGCGGCGGCCTTGGCGGCGTCGATCGCGCTCTGGGCCTCCGTCGGGGTGACGAGCTTCATCGTCCCGAGAACCTTGCGGTGGGCGTGCGGCTGAACGACCTTGCCGGTCCGGCCGCCCCCCATGACCTTGCGGCCACCGATCGTGCTCGGCAGGTCGATCTGCTCGCCGCCGATCCGGGCGAGTTCGCCTTCGAGCGTCGCGCGCTCGGAGCTACCTGGCGCATATCCCAGGACCGGCTCGTTGGCGGGGGCCGGCACACGGAACAGGGCATCCATCGGAGGGTTCCTCCTCGTCGAGGGTCACGTCATCGGCCGAGCGGGTGGCGTCGGCCTCGTCCGCTCATGGTGTCACGTTCCCGCGGGTGCCTGTCAGCAGTCGGTCGTTCGTCCGCCTTCCGATTCACGTCCCTCTCGCGGTCGGCGCGGTCGCCATGCCACGCTTGCGCCGTGAGTGCGGCGACGACGACGTCAGAGCGAGTAGCGGTCTTCGGGACCGGTAGTTGGGGGACGGCGTTCGCGTCCGTGCTGGCTGAGGCCGGGTGCGAGGTGCGGATGTGGGGGAAGTTCGAGGACGAGGTCGCGGACATCCAGCGCCATCACGCGAGCGTGCGCTACCTGCCCGACCTGCGCCTGCCCGACAGCCTGACGGCCACGACCGACCCCGCCGAAGCTCTGGCTGGCGCCGGCATCGGCGTGCTGGCCGTGCCGGCCCAGACCTTGCGGGCCAACCTCGCCGAGTGGGGGCCGTTGCTGCCGCCGGGGATCGTCCTGGTGTCGCTGATGAAAGGCCTGGAGAAGGGCACGTCCAAGCGGATGACCGAGGTCGTCGGCGAGTGCCTCGACCTCGCGCCCGAGCAGATCGTTGCCGTGAGCGGCCCCAACATCGCCAGGGAGATCGCCGCACGCGAGCCGGCCGCGACGACGGTCGCGAGCGCCTCGCTCGCCACCGCCCACCGGGTCGCCGACGCCTGCGCCACCCCGGCGTTCCGGCCGTACGTCCATGACGACGTCGTCGGGGCCGAGCTCGGCGGAAGCGTCAAGAACGTCATCGCGGTGGCCTCGGGGATGACGGAAGGCCTGGGCCTCGGTCACTCCGTCACCGCTGCCGTCATCACGCGCGGGCTGACCGAGATGCGATTGCTCGGCGAAGCCATGGGAGCGCACCCGGCGACCTTCGCCGGTTTGGCCGGGGTCGGAGACCTGGTCGTCACCTGTTTGTCGCCGCATTCGCGCAACTCGACGTTCGGCCGGAACCTCGGCACCGGCATGACGGTGGCGGAGGTCGTCGCCGTCACGAAGCAGACCGCGGAAGGGGTCTCTTCCTGCGGGGCGATCCTCGCACTCGCGCGGTCACACGGGGTCGACATGCCGATCGTCGCCAACGTCACCGCCGTCGTCCAGGAAGGCCGCACCGGGCCCGAGTTCGCCCAGGTGCTCATGGACGACATGTTCGGCGGCCGGTAGCCCCGCCCGTGGCAGGGTGTTCCTCGTGAGCGCGGCCGACTACCCCTACTTCGCGCCTCCGCCGTTCGGGCTGGCCCACCGAGGCGGGGCGAGTCACCCTGCCAACGTCGGAATCGAGAACACCCTGGCCGCGTTCGCCACGGCAGTCGACCTGGGCTATCGCTTCCTCGAGACCGACGTCCACGCCACCGCCGACGGGCGGTTAGTGGCCTTCCATGACGAGCATCTCGACCGCGTGACCGACCGGGCGGGCGCCATCGCCGAGTTGCCGTGGAGCGAGGTCGCGGCCGCCCGGATCGCTGGCAGCCAACCGATCCCCAGCCTCGACGACCTGCTCGACGCCTTCCCCGAGGCGCGGATCAACATCGACATCAAGGCCCCCGGCGCGGTGGTGCCGCTGTGGGAAACGATCCGCAGGCACGCGGCATACGACCGGGTGTGTGTGGGCTCGTTCGGAGAACGTCGCCTGCACGCGTTCCGACGCCTGGCCGGAGCCCGCGTGGCCACCGCTGCCGGCCAACTCGGCACGGCTGCCCTGAGATATGCGCCCGGCCGGCTGTCCACGCTGGCGCACTCACCCGGACAGGTCCTGCAGATCCCCACGACGCACGAGGTGCGCGGGCGGACGTTCCCGTTGGTGACGCCAGGGCTGATTGCGGCGGCGCACCGGTTTGGGCTGCAGGTGCATGTCTGGACCATCGACGACCCCGACGAAATGGTCCGGTTGTTCGACCTCGGTGTCGACGCCATCGTCAGTGACCGGATCGACGTGCTGCGGGACGTGCTCGCCGCCCGAGGGGCGTGGCCGACGTGAACCGCGCCGCCCGCACCGACGCTGCCGTCCTCCCCCGGACGGATCGGGCCATCACGGCTGCCTTGCTGCTGCTGACGACGATGATCGCCTTCGAGAACATGGCCGTCGCCACGGCCATGCCGGTCGTGGCCGCCGAGTTGGGAGCGCTCGGGTCCTACGGCCTGGCCTTCTCGTCGATGATGACCGCGATGCTCTTGGGCATCGTCCTGGCTGGCCCGTGGACCGACCGCGCCGGCCCGCTGCCGCCGGTGTTCGTCGGCCAGGCGCTGTTCGCCATCGGAGCCGTTCTCTGTGGCGCTGCCCCCTCGTTCGGCATCCTGCTGCTCGGGCGGGTCATCACGGGGCTCGGTGCCGGGTTGGTCGTCGTCGTGGAGTTTGTCGTCATCGCACGGTCGTTCGCGCCCGAGCAGCGACCTCGGGTGTTCTCCTGGCTGTCCGCGGCGTGGATCCTTCCGTCGCTCATCGGTGGACCGATCGCCGGCTGGTTGGCGACGGAGTTCAACTGGCGCTGGGTCTTCTGGGTGATCGTCCTTCCCGCGCTGGTGGCAGGGGGGCTGTTGCTCCAACGTCGCGAGACGTTGCGCTCCCCCGGCAGTTACTCGGCCGCCCAGCCGACCGCGAGCGCGAGCGATGCTCGACGACTGGCGGATGCAGCGGTCGCGATGGGCCACGTCGGCGCACTCGACGACGGCGCATTGGACGCCACGGCCGACGCCCCAGTTGCCGACCCAGCCGTCCGCGAAGCCGCCGACCCTGCCGATGACCCTGCCGACGAGCGACGCCAACATCGACGCACGGCCCGTCTGGGCGCCGTCGTGGCCGGCGCGGCCGGCGTGGTGCAGTTGGCGATCCACGAACGGCCCCCTGCCGTGTCGTTCCTGACTGCGGCCGCCGTCCTAGCTCTGATCGCCGTCGCCATCGCTGCGCCCAAGTTGCTGCCTCCCGGGACGTTCCGCAGCGCCCGCGGCCTGCCCTCGGTGGTCCTCACCAGGGCATTGCTCAACGGGTCGTTCCTCGGCGCCTTCGCCTACCTGCCGCTCATGCTCACCCAGGAGAAGGGGCTTGACGCCACCTCGGCCGGGCTCGTTCTTGCGGCCGGCTCGCTCGGCTGGAGTGCCGGGTCCTGGGCGCAGGGTCGCTCACGACGGTCCGGCATCGACGAGCGGACCGGCTTGGTCGTCTTGGGCGCATCCCTGCTCGCGGTCGGGTGGGCCGCGTTCGTCGGCCTGACCCTGGGACACGCACCGGTGTGGACTTTTGCGGCGGCCGTCGCCGTCGGCGGGTTGGGCATGGGCCTGGGGTCAACGACGCTGTCGGGGCTGGTCCTTGAGCTGAGCCCCGACCACGAACACGGGCGGGCGTCGGCCGCGTTGCAACTAGCCGACGTACTCGGGACCGTAGTCGGCATTGCTGCCGCGACGGCGGCGTTCGGGATCTGGCACACGACAGGTGCCCACCGCGGCTTCGTCATCGTGTGGATTGGGCTGGCTGCCTTGGGCGCGCTGGGGATCGTCTCGGCCGCCCGCTGCGCATCGGAGACCTCACGGTCGGGCGACGACGTGCCCCACCGCAGTCTGTAGCCGAACCCAGCGCCCGCTTCGCCATACCCGCACCGTCGCGCTCGGCTCCGGAAGGAACCCGAGCACGTATGCCGCGAATGCCGCCCCTGCGGGGACGCCCTCAAACCCGGTTGGCCGCTGGTCATCGGCACCGTTGACGGGCCCGTCGTCGACCCCTGCGGGGATCGGGACGGCCCGCGCCCAGACCCGGCGGCGCAACTCCTGGACCGCCCGAGACCCGGCGGCGGCACCCGTCTGTCGCGCATCGACGCCTTCGGCGATCTCGGCGATGCCGGCCCGGGCCGCGTCGATGAGTGCCTGCGCGGAGATGGCTCCAATCGACGACCACCCCGCGATCGCCGGGAGGGCGCCGGCCCACGCGGCATACGTGCTGGCCGGAGGGACCGACAGCCTGCTCGCGCCGACACCGTCGTAGGCGAACCGGTCGCTCAGCGCGGCCGAGGCGCAGACGAGGTCGAGCGCGCCGGCCTCTGACGCGGAACCGCCCGCATCCTCATTCGCCAACTCGATGCCCCGGACGCCGACAGCGGCTCCGTCGGCGAGCAGTCCCGTGCCCGGAAGGACCCCCACCCACACCCTGAGGACCGCACCGGTGACCTGCAGGCGGACGGCCGCGTCGGGATCGGCCTGGCGGGCCCGACGCACGAGAGTGGCCAGATCGGCATACCCCTGCTGATCGGGGAAGACGAGATCGGTCATCGCGTGCTCATCTGCGCTTACGCAGCGGCGCGGGGGCACCGAGGTGGGCGGTGAGGCACTCGCGCTCCACGGCAGTCGCCCGGCGCGGTGTGTTGGCGGCGAAGTCGAACAAGGCAAGGGACGTCTCGGCTACGGCGTAGACCGTGCCGGAGCCCACCCCGTCGGGGTCACGGACGACGTAGGCCAGGTCGTAGCCTGCTCCCCCGATGCGGGTCACCCAGAGGTCGATGGCGACCGGCTCCGGGCGGTAGTCCAGTTGCGCGCGGTACTCGATCTCGTGACGAACGACGAGAATGCCCCGTTCGAGCAGCGCCAGGCCCTCCGGGAACCATCGGGGCAGGGCTGCCACGCGGGCGTCTTCGAGCAGCCGGAGGAACTGCGTGTTGTTGACATGGCCGTAGGCGTCCATGTCAGACCACCGCAACGGGACGAGCACCTCGGTCGGATCGGGTGCCACAG
>ERZ724509.695-NODE-695-length-13827-cov-5.211371_pt1 | contig 13827 bp, 26 predicted proteins | sample MGYA00376042_ERZ724509 | MGnify/ENA primary metagenome ERZ724509 (study PRJEB28724, sample SAMN07190887) | wastewater metagenome | isolation source: effluent of sewage treatment plant in Hong Hong | place: USA: Christiansburg, Virginia | collected 2016-03-01 ...
CAGCCCCGGCTTCGCAGTGGGCAGGTCTATTTTCAAATCTACTGACGACCGCCGTCGATACAGGTTCAAAGCTCGCGATCGCGAACGCGGACACGAAGCAGAAAGAGGCACTCGCCGAACAACAGACCGAAGTTGAAAAGGCCAAGGCAAACGCCGCCGTGGCGACCGCTTCCGCCGCGAACGCCAACGCCTCGACCAACTGGCAACGCATCGCGCTTTACGCCGGAATTGCCATCGTGGGCATCGGAGCCGTCGCGCTGCTCGTGAAAACGCTCAAGAAGTAACACCATGGCCGACGCCGGATATAAAATGGACATCGCCAGCACTGCCGTTTCCGAAGGGAAAAGCGGCAATGCCACCATTGGCGATGCAGGCTTTGGCGACTTCAATTTCAAGAGCGCCAGCGGAGCCGCCAGCGTTGGGGGCATGTCGCCCTTGACCATGGCCGCCGCCGCAGGCGTTGCACTCCTCATATGGTTCGTAGTGCGGAAACAATCTCGCGCCTAATTCTCGACCGTGGCCCATGGGACGCCATTGACGAGGACTTTGCCGCCCGCATCCCCTTCGACTCTCCGCACGAGTCGAAGGATTTGCTTCGCCGCCTGGTTACGTCCGGTAAATCGACCGCACACCGCATTCTGACGCCATCGGGCGAACGTATTGGGCTTTTGGTTACACGTATCGAAGAAGGTAACGAAGGCCGCGAGTTAGTCTGTCAGGCCGTTTTTATGGATAGCCCCGACTGCCAGCCACTCACCCGCCAGTTTGCCGAAGCCAACGAAGCCCTCGCCCGCGCCGAAAAATGTACATGCCTCAGATTTCACACCTGCCGCCCACAAATGGCCCGCTTTGCGGCTGATAACTACGGATACCGGGCTTCGGAAATCGTGATGCGCAAAACCCTCTCCAATCTCTAAAATGTCAACCTCTGCCAGCAAATCCGAAGCGTCAACAAGCTCAAGCAGCACGAGCATCGACAAGCGCATCGCCGCCGATGGTGGCGCAATCGTGCTTGGCGACGGATCGAAACTCGAAACCGTTTCTGACGACATCGCACTCGGCGCAATCGACGCCATGCTTAAAACGACGGTCAACGGTATGGCCCTCACCGGCAAAGTGAATGACGACGCCCTTGCCTTCGCGAAGAACATCACGGGGCAGAGTAACGCGCTTCAAACGCAAGCACTCGACACGATCCGCGAATCCAACGCCAGCGCGACGGGGCTGATGGAAACGACCCTCGCCGCCATGCAGAAAAACACGCAACCAGCATCCACAACCAATGACCTCGCCTTAAAGATCGGCGCGGGAATCGCCGTTGCCGGGCTGCTCGTCACAGTAATTAAAACCATCAAACCATGACACCATCGGCAAATCGCGGCCTAGCTGCGCAAATCATCGCTTTCAGCCTCGGTGCAAACCTTGGCCGGGCTTTTCCTGTCACGGCTCGACATCTCTATGTCGTATCCACGCCAAAGAAAATCCGCGTGAAGCTAAACGGTGGCGGTTGGTGTGACTGCGCTACAGGGACAGGCTTGTCTGTGGCGGAAGGTTCGTTTTTTGACGGAATCGAAGTTGAAAACCACAACGCCGAAGAAATCCAAATCGAAATTTACGCAGGCTTTGCCGAGTTCAAAGACTCCCGCCAGATGACCGCGCAAGTCGATCCGAACTTTGCCAGCCCGGCAAAAATCGACGGCTCAGGCGAAATCATCGCAAGCGGAGCGCCGGAAATGCTGCTCGCCGCGGATGGCGACCGAGGCGAGGTGTGGCTATGGACTGACAGCCCGGCCAATCTCGCATGGTGGGCAGAAAGCGCCGCCCGCCTAGCCGCGCCTCAAGACTTTCAGAAAATCGGCATGAACTTGGAAGGTTTCACGAAACTTTCCACAAAAGCCGCAATTTGGGTGTATGCCCTCGCCGGTGTGAAAATCGGCGCAATCGTATTCAAATCATAACTACGTCATGCCTCTCCCCGGCTCACGCTTAACCGCACTAGGAATCCAACCTTTCGGTGGGACTAATTGGAATGCCCCGCAAAATATTGCGACATTTGCCGCGTTGCGCGCGTTGTCCGTCGCTGGACTGGCTGACACCGCCAGCGTTAATGTGCAAGGCGGAGCCGCCTTCAATGACGGCAAGCAAGGGAATTTTCGTTACTCTTCGATCTCTGTAGTGGCTGATGACAATCAGGACGTGATTCAACCGGCAGTTGGCGCAGGCCGTTGGTTGCGTAATAAGACGGACGCCGCGCAGATCGCGCCCGAAGGTGTGGCGAAGACCCAAATTAAACGCGAATTCAGGACGCTAATGGTCCCGACCGTCGCGGATTTGGAGGCGATGACATTTGCTGACAGCTTCACAAACGAGCGCGTTCATGTTTTGGGCTATTACGCGCCTGGCGATGGCGGAGGCCAGTATGTGTATATAGACAAAGCTGATGTCGCCACCGCTCGCAACGGGGTTAAGGTATTTGTTGCCGCCGATGGCACCCGCCTCAAATCCACAAACGAACTCACGTCTGCCCTAAAGCAAGGCGGCGCGAAGGGCGACGGAATCACAGACGACACGGCTCGCATCGTCGCGGTTTTTGCTGCGTATGCTACAGGCGACAAAATCACCACCGGGGCCGGAAATTTCAAACTCACCAGCAAAGTCGATATTACATCGAAAAACCTGTCCGTCGATGCGACCGGCGCGAGGTTTACCCTGGTCGGAGACAACACTGGTTTCAATATTCGCGGGATAATCACGTCTTTCGATTGGGTTGGCGGCTGGTTCTTGGGCGATGGCGTCAACCGCGATGCCGACTCGACGAAAATACAGGTCGGGATACTCGTAGGTAATAACGCGGGCGATACTATTTCAAACGTCTCGATTTTCGGCGTGCGGGCGAAAGACACCAACAACGGAATTAAAGTCACGAACGGGACAACGCCAAGCCCAGGACTCACGAAAAGCGTCACCCTGAGTCATTGCTACGCTGAAAACCAGATTGGGGCTGTTGGTGGCACCGGCTATGGTTTTATTTCGGCAGGCGCTTACGATTCGAGGTTTTCCAACTGCACAGCCGATGGGGCGAAGCGGCACGGCATATACTTTTCAGGCGGCAAGGGCGGGCAAATCGTCGATTGTACGGTCAGAAATTGCGGGACGGCTACGCTGATTCGTGGAGCTATCGCTATTTCCCGAACTGCCGATGTCACAGTTTCCGGCTGCACCGTTAAAGACAATGTAGATATTGGCATGTATATTGACCAAGACGGACAAGGCGCCGCTCCTGATAATGTTTGCCGCAGAATAAAGGTCAGTGGATGCGTTTTTGATAACAACGCCGTGGGTGATATTTCCATCGGAACGACTACGCCTGAAACGGCAGGCGTGCCCGAGGACATCAATGTATCAGATTGCGTGCTAAGGGGCACGAGTAATGCCTATGCCGTTCGCATCTATGCCGCGAAAGGTGTCCGGTTAAATAATATCACATCAAATTACTCTACCGGAACAGGCGGATCTCATTTCGCATTATACGGGACAGGCGGGAGTGCATACACTGACGATGTAGCAATAACGAAGTGTACTTTTATCGGAATGACATGGGGCGTCGAGATTCCGGCTGTAATCGCGACCGGCGCTTCAAAAGTCGTTGTAGAAAATAACACATACAGCACAGTCGCCCCATTCAACATTATCGGAGGAAGTGCATCACAGACGAACGTGAATATGATATTGCGGCGCTCGTTTGTGGAGGTGCGAGATTCAGCAGACGGCGATACAACGCCATGCGTCGCGGGGGTTGATACACTAATCGTCGCAAACTCAGCATTAACCACTATTACGAATCTTGACGGTGGGCGCGAAGGACAGCGCGTGACGCTATGGTTTTTCAACGGGAACACCACGATTTCCAACGCTCTTTTCCACATTCCTGCGACTTACACCCCCGCAGCAGATAGCACACTAACGCTAATTCTAGCGAATGGATCGTGGCGGAAATGTACATAGTCTCATAATTACCAATTAAGATGAATATCACCACTCTCCGCGCTCAGATTGGGCAGTCGCTCGGCTACGGCTACGCGTTCTCTACGTTTGATGGTTCGGCTGCGGCCTATGCCGCGCTTGAGGCAGACCAACAGGTCAAACTCACAAACGCCATGAAGGCGTATATCCGCGCCAACCCCGACGATTTCACGCCGATTCAACAGGGCATCGCGCAGACGCCATTCATCGAAACGCCCGAGAATTATTCTTGGGGGGACGCAATCGCCGATTTTTCTGGCGAGGTAGCCAACCAAGCACAAGAGGCAGGGAAGGCCGTTGCAGGCGTTGGTCAAGGCACGCTCACGCTTCTCTCCATGGCGCGTTGGCTGATTCCCGCCGCCGGGCTCGCCGTTGTTGGGCTCATCGCTTGGAAGTACTACAAGGGTCAACCTCTCGCCATCGTCAAATGACCCGTCAAAACTCCATCGCCGTCGTTGGCGGCGCTGCCGGTTGGTTCGCCACGTTGACCCTGCCCGAACTCGCGGGCGCGTTTGCCGGTCTTTGCACCGGGCTCTGGATGCTAACTCAGGCTTACGTGCTCCTTCGTCGTCAGCGTTGCAAAAACTTCGACTGTAAACGTCGCATCTTATGAACGATATTCCCGACATTCTCGACGTGAACGCACCGCGCACCGCCTCCCCTTCCTCCATGACGACAGTCTTGGCGGTAGTGGCGTTTGCGTTGGTTGTCTACGTCATTGCCAAGAAATGAACCGGCTAGGCACGCATTCGACGGCCTACGCCTGCCTGGCGTTATTCGTCGCCATCACGTTTGCACTTGCCGCGCTCGCCTTCACCGGCTGCGCGGCTTTTCGCGCCCGCGTTGCGACTGCTACAGCCTCAGCCATCGCGCCCGCCGATCCAGCGACTCCCGCCAAGGTCGAAGAGGCCGCCTTACCCATCCCGGCAGGCTCTACGGTCGAAGTCCGGCGCGAGACCATCACGCCAGCCCCGACGCCCGACGAACCATCGCCAACGCCCCACTCCATCGAAACGCTGACCATCACGCCCGCCGCCGATACCCGCTTGACGCTGGCCCGCGCAGAGTCCGGCACGCAACGCGCCCCCGACGCCCGCGCCGCGCTTCGCAGGGAAGACAACAAAGCCCGCGCTCCGCTCCTCATGGCCGCGCTTTCCGCAGCCGGGCTCGCCGCGCTCGCCGTTTTCCTCCGCTATCCGACGCCCGCGATTCTTTGCGGCATCGGATCGGTTGTTTTCTTTTTGGCGTGGCAAGTGGCCTCGCTGCCTCAATGGGTTTGGATAACCGGCGGCGGCGCCATTGCCATCGCCGCCGGGCTGTACTTTGGCCACGAACGCGCCGCCCGCGCCGCTTCTACCGCAGAAAAGCCCGCCTGATTTCCGGCGCTCATTTGCGCCTCGTGGTAAACTTCGTCGAAAGCTGCCGATTACTGACAGTCCAATGCTTCATCTAACACCACATCATAGAAACATAAACCAACCATTAGAGCCAACAGGAGGCCCGCCTGGTTCGTTTTTTGAAATGTATGCCCGCATCGACAAGGTTGTCGTCATCTCGGGAACGCGCCGCCAATGGTCGATCTTCGAGACGGCTTCCGCTCAACGCCTCATGCGTGAGTTTGAGCGATGCGGCGAGGAAGGCGTTCACATTCGCGGCGTGCTTTGCGAACTCGGCTTGCTTCACCCGCGCAGCCTCAGCGCATTAAACTGCCTGCTCCGCCACGGACCCGGCTTGCGCCTTTTTGGTAAACATCATGGCCGAACCTTCCGCCATCGGTTCGGCTGGTACGCATTGCAGGACTACCTCGCGATGCGTTGGGTTCGTTAGCGCGACATGGGCAACGCCTGGCGCTTGCCCGCCGTCAATGTGCCCGCGCCGTTTTCGATTTCACCGGAGGGACAACCCTCCGCGTGGATACGGCCAAGAGCTTCAAAAATCGCGCCCGAGTTCGCGGGAACGCGCGAAAACTCTGCCAGAATCATTGCGGCGAGAGTGTTGGCGCTTTGACCTCCGATAGCCTCCCCTTGTCGCTGCAAGCATTCGCGAACGTCATCGGTGGCTTGGACTTTTAAGGGCTGTTTTTGCATCGGAATGGTTAAGACACTAAGAAAAAGCCAAGGTATCGCAAATAAAGAATTGACGACATGGCTTAATCGGCTCTTTTAAGGCCCTAACGCCATGTTACGTGCAATCAATTCGAGTTCATTGGGCCTTTACAGGTCGATTAGAGCCCCTATTTATTGTGCGTTAAGTCTCACAAACTCCGCTACTTGCGAAACCGCAATCGGATATGTAGACATTAGCTGTCGCAAGTTGTCTCACTTGAGGGGAAACACCCATTCAAGCGGCTGCGCACTACTTGGCATGAAAACTCGCCAAGTATGCCCCCGCAAAACGATTCGAGTCGGTATGCAGTCACGAAACAACGCTACGAAATCGGCGTTGCTATTTCTCAGCCATCGCAACCAACGGTTGCGCTCAAGCTTGTAGTTTGGGCCGGACACGAGGGAGACGCGGTTCTTTTGGCCCATGGCCAAATCGCCGCCCTCTTAGGCAATAAGCGGAAGGGAACGACAGTCTCCTTTTCGTCATGAGCGCCGAACCAACGCTCACCGCCGAAGAGCTAATTTCGGAGCTAAAGAAATCACAAACCGGATACATCGCAGCGTGCGACCTCCGCTTTTTTTTAGACGGGGCTGGTTATAAGCTAGACCGGATCAACCAACTGAGGGTGATGGGAATCCTCGCCGCCGCTTGGAGCGGTCGAATGGGTTCGGTTCTCGACGCACTACCGCGGAGGGGAAGACCATGAGCCGCTCCGCAGCCGAAGTCGCGGAGCTACCGCGCCTGATGACCGTTGACGCGAAGGCCATCGCCGACGCAGCCGGAATCGCCGTCGAAACCGTTTGGCGTCGCTGCCGACTTTGGGAGGAAAGCCCGGCAAACCCTCGCGCCCTGCCCTACGTCCGCTCCCTTGGCCGGCCATACCGTATCCGCAGATCAGATGCCGTGCGTTTTTTGATGGAGGTAGCGCCATGATCGACTCCGAAGAAGCGCAGGCCGCCGCCGAACTCTTGGATGAGTTGGAATCGTCCAGGCTCGAAGTGATTTTAATTCCGCAACGCTACCGAACCAACGAAGGCGGATGCGTTCGCTGCGCGATTTCAAAAAACGCGAGTTGGTATCGCCGGTTTTGCGCTGCCTACACCGCTCGCCGCTTCAAAAAAGACGCGAAAGGTAAGCGCACACCTCACACGCGCCGTAATGCCGCGCCGGATACGCTCATAAAGCGCCAGGCAGTCATCCGCGCCCTTACCGACATCGAGAACGGGAGAAGCCCCGAGGAAACCGTCTACGGACGCCGCCTCGCGCCCATTATCGCGCTCCGCGTCCGGCACGCAGCGAACCCGTTTTGACCATGCGCACGCCCGCACAAGACGCCGCTTCCGCCGCCTTCATGGCCGCCGGACGCGCCGCAAAAAACCAAGCAGCCTACCTTGCCGGACTCCGCGCCGGGCGAGCCGGAAAACTCACAGACAAGCCCGCAAGCGGACTTGTCGCGCCAGCGTTTAACGCCGGACTGCGCGCCGGTTTTCGCGGAGCCCTCGCCGCCGCCCGCCGCCGTTCACAAGAGGCCACGAGAACGCTCTGCACGTCGTTGGAGGCAGTGGCATGACGCCCGAGGTAAACCACAAACTCGCCGCCGAAATCGCCCGGCGCGAAATCGCCGGATTGATTGCCGCCTCGGCAACAGAGCCCCGCGCCGAAACGACGGAAAAACTCGAAGCCTTCGCGGAGCAAAGAAGCCTCGAACGAGAGTTCGACCTTGCCGCCCGCGCCGCAGGCGCGATTTCGCCGCTACACAGCCCAACGACGCCATTCGAGACAACCCCGACCCGTCCGCACGTCTTAACCGCCGCCGGGCAACCCGCGCCCGCGATGACGGACGCGGAAGTCGAAGCACTCGGACAAGACTTCACGCCCGAGGCCGCCGAAATTGAAACCGAGGTGACCGCGCCGGACCTCGAAGCGTTCACATTTCGGGAGAGTGAATTTGTGATGCACTCCCGTAACCGTTCCGGCGAAATCATCACGGCGGAAACATGGGAAAAACAACGGGAGGCCCGCGCCCTACTCAACCGGCAAACAGAAAACCTCGCCCTCGCCTGCCAGTCGGAAGGAATCCACGCTTTCCAGCCCGCGACGGCACCGCGCCCGTCCATCGTTTGCGCCATCACGGGCGCACGGATCGACCCGCTACCCGTCCGCCGGATCAACTTCTTTCCCGCCGTGGCGCAAGCCCGCCGGGCTCCGATGGTCAACCACCTCGAAGCCTTTTTGACCAGGCATCCCGAGACGCTTTTAACGACGTTCACTTATGGCGTCCGGCTCTTCATCACGAAAGCAGAAGAACTCCGCGCAGCGCTCGCCGGATTCCACCGGAAATTCTCACTCCTGAATGCCGGATGGCTTTGCCGGACATTCGGCTTTGAACTCGTCTTTCGCGCAACCGAACTAGGCGAGGTCAAACCTATCGCTGCCACGTTTGACACGCCCGCCGGGCTTTCCGTCCACATCCACGGACACACATTCGCCCGGTTCACGCGAAAACTTCACCCGGCGCAAGCCTGCTGCTTTAAGCGTCTTATGTGGCCCGTGTGGGGCGCGCATTGGGATTTCGGGACTTCCGTGAACGCCGCCCGCGAGGCGTGCAAGTATCCGGTCAAACCGGCGGACCTCGAAAAGTTGGGAAACGCGGACGTAGCAATCCTATTTCACGCCATGCGCGGGATGAAAATGGTGCAACCGATGGGCGAACTTCGGTTGACGATTCGAGACCGCTTCGCCGCCGCGCTTAAAGGCCGCCGCTGGCGCGTGAAGAAAGGCCAGGACAAAGGCACGCTCGAACTGCAATTCCGGCCCGACTGGAACGCGCAACCGCGCAACCTCCGCCATGCAGCCAACCGCGCAGCGATGAACGAACGCCGACGCCGGGCCGCACTTGCTTGGTTCGTCATCGCCGCCGGATTCACACTTGAAGCAGGATCAGCGCAAAACGCACGTCGCCTGCAACTGCAAGCCATCATTGCCGCCCGACAGGCCGCGAACGCAGGCAAAATGGCAGCAGGCGCAGGCCAAGAGGCAGACCGCCACGCAAAAGCCCTAGAATTGAAAGCAATCGCCATTTCCGCAAAAGCCTCTGCTCACTTTTTCGCGACATTCAGCACGCGCCCTTACGACGAGTCTTCCTACTTTGGCGCAAAGCGTTTGAAAAAAACACTTTCCATCGCAAAAGGCACGCCGCCGCCGCTAAACCAGATCGTCGCCCGCCTGCCTGCCGCCGCGTATTTCGACCCTGTGACACGCCCGGCGCTGCTCGTTTGGAACTACAACGGCGACCTCGCCGCGATCAAGTCACACCCCTTCGTCAAAGAATACGTCAACGCGGTTTCCGAAAAGGTGGCGAACGCAACCGCCGCGATGCCGTCAGTTCACGCGGCAGAAAAAGAGGCCGCAAAAGTGGCGGCAGAACGTGACGCGGCGAAATCAATTTCGGCGTTTGCCTGTATTACAGAGTTCACACCAGTCACACAACTGTTTGAGGCCAAAACAGGCCGAAGTGAGCAAATTTAACCACCTCAAAAACGGGCCGAAAATGAGCACAAAAAACAGACCTTTTCACCCCCTCGAATTGGGCGCGGCAGTGATCTATTTTATGCCACTGCCGGGCGGCAAGGTTCGCCCGGTTTTGGGCATCGTTGGGCGCGTTTTTTACAATTTTGCAGGAAAACCCGTCGTCATGCTGCACCACGCCCGCGAACCGCTTGGCGGCCACGTTGACGCCTTCGCCTGCCTGCCACTGACGGCGCTCGAAAACCTTTCATCCGACAACCACGGCGAAACGCCGGAACCGCTACCGCAAAAAATGGCTGGGGTGTTGGCCGGATGAAAACCTTTCCCATGACAACAGAAACCACACCCACGCCCGCCGAAGTTGCCGGGCAACACACCGAAACAGTCAGCGGCGTTCAAGCGACCGTCGAAGTCCCGGTCCAGATCGCACGGACAACATACACGGACGCCGCGAAGCGGACATTCGACCCGGCGAAGCACGCCGCGAAGCCGGACGGAAGCCCGAGACTCGACCGCAACGGAAAATTTTACTCCGTGAATTTCGGCAAGCGGCAGATACCCGCCGCCGCCCGCCCGGCTCCGGTGGCTGCTCCGGTGGCCACGGCGCAACCGCCCGCCGCGCCCGAACCGGCTCCGAAGTTTGACGACATCGAACGCGCAGCGACCGGCGCAAGCTCCGATGCCATGCCCGCCGAAACGAGCGGAAGCAGCGGGGCAAGCACGCCAAGCGTCGAAACCTGCCTCGGCGTGATTCAAACCGCGCTCGTGTTGATCGGATCGGAGGAAGGAATTTTGTCGGAGCAGGAAAAGATTTTGCTCCGCCTCCCGCTCAAGCGCGTGCTCGACAAGTACGACATCGGCGCGTCGGTTCTCCCGGTAGAAATCGACCTGGCTTTCGCCGTCGCCTCGCTACTCATCGTGCGGCTGCAAAAGCCGAAAACCGCGACATGGTTCGCGAAGGCGAAGGCGTGGGCGGTCAATCGCTGGTTCGGCTGGAAAGGCACGCGCCTGGCGAACGAAGTCCGCGAAGGAGTCGCTTCGACATGATACGCGAAGGCGAAGAGATTATTTGCGCCATCATCGGCGGGTCAAAGTGCGGAAAAACCACACTTGGAAAGGCGTTAGTATTCAAAATGTGGAGACTGCACCGACTCCGCGCGATCATCTTCGACCCGTTCCGGCGAAAAAACAACTGGGGCGCGTCGGCATGGGTCACTGACGACCTCGAAAAATTCAAGCGTGCGGTTTGGGGAACGAAGCACTGCGCGGTTTTTTGGGATGAATCGACCGACTCGATCAATAAACACGACCGCGAGGATCAGAAATTTTTTAGCCGGATTCGCCACGAGCACAAAGCGTTCTTTCTGCTATGCCACGACCTGACCGTCATGTCGCCACTCATGCGCGGCAACCTTTCCGACATGTATGTTTTTCGCCAAGGCGTGAAACGCGCGGGGCTCTACGCGGAAGATTTCGCAGACCAAGACCTACAGCAACTCGCCGAACTCGGGCAATACGAGTTCATTCACAAGCAACCGTTTAGACCTGCCAGACGGTTGCGCCCAACAACCGCAGAAATGCAAAACGTCATATGATTATTTCGATCCTTATAATCGTGGCAAGTCTTGCCGCACTCTACTGGTTAGACATGCACCCGCCAGCCATATGAAAGATGTAATAATAAACACCCGCGAAATGCTGATGGAGGCGTTGATTAGGGTAACAACTCGTCAAGTCGAAGCGATAAGAGTCGGGAATTTCGCTACGGCGATAGCACTAGCTAAACTCTCAACCGAACTCATCGAATCCTACGCCGCGCTTTCTGGGTGTGTGGTAGATGATTTGTTTAATGGTTCGGCAAAACTAAAATCGAATGAACATTAAACAAGCGATCAGTGAAATTGAGTGTTATCTGCCGTCAGAGCATCGCCTGCACGCAAGTTTGCGCGAGCCGGTTCGTGTGCTTTTGGCCTACGCGAAGCGGCGGCAAATGTGGATAGTTTACGAGGACTGTTGTGGGCTTTGTTTCAAAGGTAGTTTTTGGACTGAGGCAGAGGCGCGTTCGTTCGCGAAGGCCAATGCGTGTGATTTGATTCAGCACGTTGAGGAAATTTCTATGCCGGTGTCCCCTGACATGCCTCCATGCACGCACGATCAAGGTGCCTGGCAATTCGAGGGCGATCTTCGGTGTAGAAGATGTGGTGCATTCTTGCCCGATCCTGATTTGCCGAACGCTCAAGCTGAGCCACGCGGAGAATAAACCTATGGAAAAACAGAACGAACCCGCATCCGCGTTGTGCTCTTGCGTCTGGTTAGGCGGCTCTATCTTTCTCGCTAACCTGCACCATGCTTACGCGCAAACAGGCGGCGCATACGACTTCCCTAATTCGCGAGAAGGCGACATGCTTAAAACAGCCAAGCGCGAAATCGAATATCTGCGTGAAACCTTGGGGCGTATCAGCAGAGCCGACTCTCTAGAGAACGCGCGATATGCAGCTTTTCGTGCACGGGAAGTTCTTTCGCCTAACGGCTCGCATGAGCCACGCGACCTATGAGCCAAGAAAAACAAAGTAACGATTGTCCGCGTTGTGCTCTGGGCGATGGTTCGGAATCCGTCGAACTTAAGGCGGCATACGATAACCTCGTAAAGGCGGCTCAAGAATATGGACGGCTCTGCCCGCAACGGCCTGAGCCAAAAGAACCGCCAACGATAAAGCCGACACTGCGGCACGCAGACCCGAGCAACTTTCACTTCGGCGTAAACATGCTGCTCGACGCGGGCGGATACATGCCGGGGAAAATCCCAGTCGTGGTTGTGCCAGCGCGGCCCGAGGACCTACGCAAATATGCCCGCTATGGATCAGTATCAGCGCGAAAGCTGCTCGCCATGCTCGGGCTTTCTATTCCGAACAGGGAGGAGATCAGCCGCGCGTAGTGTTGGCTGTATCTCGTTGTTCGGCATCGGCCCGGCGTTCATGCCGGGCTTTTCTGTGTCCGGTCTGGTCCGGTTGAGTCCGGTCCAGTCCGGTTGAGTCTGTTTGCGTCCGGTTGATGAAATGGCCGCAGCCTCGGCGTGTTTGTTTTGTGGATGCACTCACCCGCAACCACTCAACATGAATAAAAAGCACATCGTTCTCGCTCTCATCATCGGCGTCGTCATCGGCACCGCTTACGGCTCGAAAATCCCGGTTCTCGGCACCGCAGCCAAGAAACTCCCCGGCGCTACCGTCTAATAGCTAACGCGATCAACGGCCAAAACCGCAACAATCAAAACCAATACAATGCGCCAACCCAAACGAATCACCGGCATTGAAGGCGTTGCCCGTAACGGCGTCGCTCGCGTCAAGCTCCCGGTGAATAACCGGACCTTCGCTCTCACGTTCTTCACCACCATCGCAGGCGTCGCCGCCGCCGTGGATACCGTCATTGGCAAGGTGACGCTCTACGTCAACGGTCTACCTTTCTGGAATCTGCCCGCCTCACTCATTCTCGCCCGCGCTGCTCGCGATGGCCGGACGCTCGCCGTTGGCGAACTCCCGCTCGACTTCGCCGATCCTGCCCGCGCCGACAAGGTGGACGAGCAAATCACCGCCCTCGACCTTTTCGGCGAAACCTCTTTTGAGGCCGAGTTGGAAATCCTCGACCCTGTAGTTCCTGGCGCTGTTGGCGTCACCGGCCTTCGAGAGTTCGACTACGGCTATCAGGCCGACCAAACCGGCAAGCACATCAAGCAGGTTGTGAAGCTATTCACGACAGGCAAGAACGCCGTCGCCGGTCAAAACGACATCGACAATATCCCGGTTCGCGATGCGATCCAGCGATTGACCTTCTTTGGCGCGGCGCTTCCAACCTCCTTCGAGGTTGACGCTGACGGCAAGCAGGTCGTTCAGGCCACGGTGGACGAACTGGATAGCGTCTACAAGAAACACGGCGCTGTTGCCGTCGCAGGTTCGACGCCGCTCCGCTTCGACTACACCGAACGCATCGACGACTTCCTTGTCGTGAAAAAGGATTTGAACGTCCGCATCACCATGGCCGCGCCCGCCGCTTTGACTGTCATGGTCGAAGCCTTGGCCGCTGGCTTCAACTGATCGTAACCGAACCATAAGGCAGATTTAACGGCGATGCGCCGCCAGTAGCGCGGCGCATCGCCTTTTCTTTTGCCACACA
>ERZ724509.696-NODE-696-length-13823-cov-11.065805_pt1 | contig 13823 bp, 26 predicted proteins | sample MGYA00376042_ERZ724509 | MGnify/ENA primary metagenome ERZ724509 (study PRJEB28724, sample SAMN07190887) | wastewater metagenome | isolation source: effluent of sewage treatment plant in Hong Hong | place: USA: Christiansburg, Virginia | collected 2016-03-01 ...
ATGAGACATAGGAGAGAGATGAAAATATATCACGATTTATTATGGCATATAATTTTCATTAGGACAATTTTTGATGATAATTTTTCGTTGACGAGTCATAATTGATGATTATGAATGAGATTTATACTGTTCGAAAATATGTCATCCTGAACTTGATTCAGGATGATACACAGGCAAGATCCCCGCCTCCGCGAGGATGACAGAATGCACCATGCTTCATAAGTTTTGTCATTCCCGTGCAGACGGGTGACTGAAGGAAATGTAGCGAAATGCATGGTCGCACTGAGTCGTGAATCTTGATGAATAGACAAGAGAATCAAGAAGAAGCCCTAGCAGTAGATCCCCGCCTCCGCGAGGATGACAGAATCAATACAGCTCCCCCTAGCCCCCTCAACGAGGGGGAAAACGAGGCACGAGTAGGGGGAGTTCTACGAAGATGATTGAAGTAAATGAAGGATAAATACAGAAAAGGGAAGATCCTGAATCAAGTTCAGGATGACACGCAGGCAAGATCCCCGCCTCCGCGAGGATGACAAACGATCGTCATTTCGACCATCGGGAGAAATCCCTTACACTTCTTTCTCAGCGAAAAGTATCTTCTATAAGTTGAGATGACAAATATTTTGTATTTTTCAAAGAATCTGCTACAATGTGTTTGATCTCGCAAGAGATATAAAGTCGAAGGGAGATAAACCTCTCACCGAAAAAGACCCGCACGAACGGGTCTTTTTCTTATTTTCGAAGATCACGCAAGAGTTTCTTGCGGATTCTTCCCTGCATCTTTCGGATGCTGATCTCGTAGCCAAGAATGGCAATGAGATATCTGAGGAAGTTCCTCATAAAGTCGAAGGTTAGTAACTAAACCTCCCACTCCCAAAAGAGAATGGGAGTGTGCCGATTGTATAGAGATGAATGAAGAACACAAGAAAAGAGGAAGATCCCCGATTCGCGACGACTGTGTCGCTCTCTGGACAACTTAAGGCTAGTTGAATCAAGTTCAGGATGACATATTTGATGAGATCCCCGCCTCCGCGAGGATGACATGCAATTGATGAAAAAACTCCCCCTCGTTGAGGGGGAGTTTGTATTCCATACTCTTCATTTTCTTGCAAAGATATCATATTGATATACAATCTATGAAATAACTCAATAAAATATGAATACTTCACTCCTTGTGCGTGTTAATAAAGATATTAAGGAACAATTTGAAGCTCAGGCAAAGCGTCAGGGTGTTTCGATGACATTTCTTCTGAAAACTTTTATGGAGACGTATATTGAGAATCCTCGAATTGTCCGATCTGTTATTGATGAGGAGGTACTTGATACATTGTGGCTATCCGAAAAAGCAGATCATTCTCTGAAATCATTATCTTCCACACTTCGAGAAAAATGATTATAGTCACAAAAATATTTGCAAAATCCTTGAAGACATTTGATATCCAGATTGTTCAGGAGATTCGTTCACTCTTATCCAAGCATAAACGTGGACTTGAAAATAATCTCTTTGAAATCAAGGAATATCAAGATATTATTATTCTCAAGTGATACCTTCAGGGAAAAAGAGTGAGAATCGTTGTCGCAAAGACACCCAGTGGAAACTATATCCCACTTGATATTCTGAAAAAAGAATCATCTCGTGGATATAATATTACCGCAGATTATGATGTGTCCAATATTCTCGATCGTATAAGTATTGATATCATGAAAGATCAATATGAAACCTGGGATTTTGAGTAAATACTGTTTGTAAAAAGAGAAGAATACAAAAGATCTCCATCTAGACGAGGATGACAAACGATCGTCATTTCGACCATCGGGAGAAATCCCTTACACTTCTTTCTCAGCGAAAAGTATCTTCTATAAGTTGAGATGACAAATACAGAAGGGCAAAGAATGGAAGATCTCCGACTCATCGCGTCATTGCGACTCCCTGGACTGGTAAACCTGACCCGCCTGCGTGAGGATGATAAACAATGTTTTCTATCATTCCCGTGCAGACGGGTGACCGAAGGAAATGCAGCGAAGTGCATGGTCGCACTGAGTCGTGAATCTTGATGAATAGACAGGAGAATCAAGAAGAAGTCCTAGCAGTAGATCCCCGCCTCCGCGAGGATGACATACAATTGATGAAAATATTCCCCCTCGTTGAGGGCCAGCTTCGGCAGTCCAGCGAATTACATAGTCGCGATGAGTCGTGGAATAATGGCGGGTTATATTCTGTATTCTTCAGTTTTACTGTAGAAAAATTACTCTCGATTATCTACAGTAGATATATTATATGTTTTCAAAAATAATAATGAGAATTACCTATTCTATACTGTCAATGCTTCTTTTCGACACGAGAGAACTCTTGTGATAGAATAGATACAATTATTCGAATATCTATGTCAGTTCGTACACATTGGGACAATCTCCGATCAAAAATAGAACCTCATATGAAATGGGTGATTTTTTTCGTTTCTTCCATCGTCTCTGTTATTTTCTTATTCTCGCTTCTTTTTACAGAGAAGGGCTGGCAGTATCCAATTGAAGTGTTATCTCTCTATCAATGAAATGGGCAAGTAACGCAGGGAAATATTGCTATTGTGAGTATCGATAGTCGCACTCTTGATAGTTTTTCTCGGGGTGATATTGGATTTCTCCAATTATGACCAGATCATGAGAATGTCATAGCCAAGACACTTGAGAATCTAGAGAGTTATGGAGTATCAAAAATAGCGGTTGATATCGTCTTTGCGAATACGTATAAGGACTCTACGAATCCTATAGCTGCAGTTATCGATAAGTACAAGAATATTATTATTGCTATGAGGGCTGGTGTTGGACCAATGGCGAGCGGTCATTATTCCACTGCACAAGCTGACTGTTCATCCAAACCAAAGAAAGAACAGAAAATCATAGCATGAGTAATTATTGAGGTATTAACATGATCTACGACTCAATGTGATACATCGTCTCTCTCAAGCGGAAGTATCGCAAATATTGATCGTGTTCATCCACATGCAGCTTATAGCGGGCAATTGTGGTGATTTATCAATCAAGCAAGACAAAATTGATATGCTTTATTTCGCCCAAGGTGGTTATCAGATGGTGATACTTTAGATACTGCAAAATTATACCCATCCTTAGGCTACTGATTGTGGTCATTATCTTGATCGTATACATCTTCTTCATTATCAGGGGTTGATAGATTTTCATATTTTACGAAGTTAGATGGATCGAGCGCTTATCCAATTTATAGTTTTATTGATGTTTATGAATGACGCTTGGATAGATCTTTATTGCAAGGAAAGGTTATATTTATTGGTGAATCGTGAGAATTATTGCATGATGAAGTGAAGTCACCAATTACCGATAATTATAATATCACATGAGTTGAGACCCATGCACATTACTATGAGAGTCTTGAGCGTGGACTCATGATTTATGAGATGTCTCGTGCTGAGTCGATCATGCTCAGTCTTGGTATTATAGTTATGATTACGGTGTGTTTTCTCTTTTTGCCTTCGATCTCTCTCTCATGGTGAGTGACGGTTCTTCTTGGATGATTTTTGATTCTCTTGGGTCGCTATCTTCTCTGAGCACACCAGATACTCATTCCTATTGCTATACTCCTCTCTGTCATTCTCTTCTCGAGTTTCATAGCATTTCTCCTCAAGTATATATTCATCGAACGTCAGAAGAACGCTATCCGCAAGGCATTCGGAAGATACCTCGATGATCGTGTTGTTCGAGATATTGAGCGACATGGTGGACTTGACCTTGGTAGCAAGGAGGTCAATATTGCAGTCATATTCTCAGATATTGAGAATTTTAGCTCCTATTCAGAGAAGCTCTGAACACAAAAAATATTCGCCCTCATGTCCATGTATCTCTCGAAGATGACGGAGATACTTCAGTCACATGGTGCAACATTGGACAAATATATTGGTGATGCAGTTATGGGATTTGTGGGTGCACCGCTTGAGATGAGTCGCGAGGAGGTATGTACTCGAGCATTCGATATTGTGAATGAATGGCAATCAGCACTCCCAAGTCTCAATGAAGCACTTATGAAGAGATGACTTCTGACAGCTATAGATGGTACCATTCTTCCACCGATCCGATTTCGTGCTGGTATTTCCTATGGTCGTGCTATTGTAGGGAATATTGGATCAGAAGACCGCGTGAGCTATACAGCTATGGGTGACACGGTGAATCTCGCATCACGACTGGAGGCAATCAACAAATACTACGGCACCTATCTCTGTATTGCGGACACTGCCTATGAATGACTCTCAGGAGAGTATCAGAGCAAGTGTATGATCCTCGATCATATCAAGGTAAAAGGAAAAAACGAAGGAGTGAATATCTATGAGATACTCACATCTACGAGTGATATGACGACACGAGCAACCTATCGTGAGGCAATGAACAAATATTTTGCGCATGCACACTCCGAGTCCAAGGTTCTTCTCGAATCCATCGAGTCAAAATTTATAGCGGCAGGATTTATCCTCAAGCGATATCGCGAAACAGAATATCAGAGTCGGGTAGGGGAGGATGGAACATTTGAATTCCACGAGAAATAAGATGATTTCCCCTAGACCCATCAATGATGAGGGATAGAACAAGATAAATCCTATTCTTTGGTGTTTTCTATGGAATAGTTTTTTCTTCCCCTCTTGAGGAGTGTTGTAGACATAGTTGTTGGTGCGACCGAAGGAAGTCCAGAGAAGTGCGCAGTCGCACTGAGTCGGGTACTGTATTCGAGAAAATAAAGGAAGATCCTGAATCAAGTTCAGGATGACATATTTTGAAAACAACAAATCACCAAATCACACAGATGCGATGAATAAATATTCTGTCATTCCCGTGTAGACGGGAATCTACTTCTCAAATTACCATCCATTCACAAGATCCCCGCCTCCGCTGGGGATAACAAAGAATGATGTTAGTGGATGATGGGGCTTCTGTCATCCTGAACTTGATTCAGGATCTTGTATTCCTGTATTATCCCCTCGTTGATGGCAAGCTTCAGCAGTCCAGGGAGCGACACAGTTCGTCGCGAGTCGGGCAAGCTTCAGCAGTCCAGCGAGTTCCCATTGTCGGGACGAGTCGGGCAAGCTTCAGCAGTCCAGCGAGTTCTAATTGTTCCCCCTCGTCGAGGGGGCTAGGGGGAGCTGTATTCATATAACAAATTCTATCATCCTTATATAGACAGTAACCTACCATCTTCATCCTCTTCCAATCCCCCTAGAAATACATATGATACTTCTGTATTTCTTACTCCATCCCATGATCCCATTTTTCCATATATTGGTCGCTTATACAGGTGGTCTTGTGACATTTCTTATTCTTGATGGTATTATGATTTCACAGGTGATCTTGCCACTTTTTCGTAAGCATGTGGGCTATCTCGTTGGCGATATGGATATCGCTGCCGCAGTAATATTCTATCTTTCCTATATTCTCATTGGGTATTTTCTCGTGGTTGCTCCTGCGGTTGCTTCGCATGCAGATTGGGGAGTGGTGGCACGTAATGGGGCACTTTTCTGATTGGGTGCCTATATGACCTATGAGCTCACATCCAAATCCTTTGTGAAAGGGTGGTCATATGAAATGGTTATGATTGATACTATTTGGGGTACGATCTTAACTATGACCGTCTGTCTCGCTATGTGGCAAATACTTGCATGGCTCAAATAAATTCTTACAATACAAATGGTAATTCACAAATAGAAGGAGGTCGTAGTGTTGGTTTTTATTATTTTTGTGCTCCTTTGCATCTTTGGTACACCACTTGCTGGAATCATATTTTTAGCATTATGGCTTATCTTTGGTCGCAACAAACCCTCCGAGTGAGGGTTTTTGTTATAGTGATGAAATATTTGTATTTTTAGAATGAATATGCTAGTATAGAAGAGGGTTTCCCAATCTTCACTGTGTTCATATCAAAAAATGAACACTCCAAAAATAAGATTCTCATTGTAAGGAATGAGCATCAAAGAGGGTTTGACTATGAACGCTGTTAAAATGTTGGTTGTGTTTTTTCTCGGCACCATTGTCGGTGCTATTGGATTGTTTTTCTTCTTGGTGTTCAGTGATGGGTATAAAGAAGAAAGTACTGCAAAGCCAGCTGTTACAACAGTCTCGTTAAGCAAAGAGACTTGCCTGGATGGTGTGGTAAAACGCGCTCGTAATGCCTATATGGATCTTGCAGAGCGACGTGAATCGATAGCTCTTGTAATGGAGCATGGTACCGCCGTGAGTGTTAAAAAACTAAACGACGAAGACAGCTATGCCCAGAAAAAGCACTTAGATATAAGCGCAACCTTGGATCACTGTCTTACTTATGGGGAACTACCAGCGAAGTCTGATCATTATACTCTCACAGGTATGAATTGATTTTACTCGCTCCTAATTGAGACTCATATGAAAATATGGGTCTTTTTTTGACTTTGTATCTAAAATATGATTTCATATACATGGTGATATATTTAAAAGTGAAAGGAGGTAAATCGTGTCACTGTTGACCGCAATTATTGCTCTTATCGTCAGCTTGGTAGTCATCATTCTCATTATCAAGTTCTTCATCCTTGCGTTGAAATTCTTGGTACTATGTGTGATCTTTGTTCTTCTGACCGCTATCCATCCATTTTTTGGTGGTATCTATTTGCTGTATTTAGTATACCAACTTGGAAAATGGATTCTCAAAAAGCTCTTCCCGTGAGGGCTTTTCATTTGCAAAAACAAGATTTTCTCTATAATACCGTCGTCTTAATGACATGGGAGCTTCACCTTTATGAAGCGTTTGTACCAAGTAATTTCTTTTTTTATGGCTTTTCACGGCAAAAAATACCGCAAGGCGGTCGAGCTCGTAGATCGAACTCGCAAATATTCTATCGAAGAGGCAGTATCACTCCTCGAGCGTACGAATACAGTTAAATTCGACCCAACAGTTGAGATTCATTTCAATCTCGCGATCGATCCAAAATACGCTGATCAAATGGTTCGTTCAACTCTTACTCTTCCTCATGGAACTGGTAAGGCACCAAAGATCGGAGTCTTTACAGAACAAGGAAATGAGAAAGAGCTCATGGCACTCGGTGCTGTGATAGCTGGTGGTGATGATCTTGTGGATCGTGTTGCAAGTGGTGAGATTGGATTTGATGTTGCGATCGCAACCCCAAACATGATGAAGAAGATGGGTAAGGTTGCTCGTGTTCTCGGTCCAAAAGGTCTCATGCCAAATCCAAAGGCAGGTACTGTCGGTGATAATCTTGAGGCAATCGTCAAAGAGCTCATGGCTGGTAAGTTTGAGTTCAAGAATGACAAACAAGGAAATGTTCACTCAGTAGTCGGTAAGCTCTCATTCGGTCAGGATAAGGTTCGCGAGAATATTGCGGCATTCATCGCAAAGATTCGTGAAGTAAAGCCTGCAGGCATCAAGGGTGGTCAATATATCAACACTGTCTTCGTTGCGAATGCAATGGGTCCCGGAATTCAAATCAATATTGATTAATCGGAAAAACTAACAAGTTTTTGAAAATATCACAGTCATGTGGTATTTTTTTGAACAAGAAATAGACAATCTTTTATCTTTTTGTACACAAAATTTGATACCAGTTCTATATTGCTTATAATGTGCTTGTTCTTGGGACGGGTAATGTGACAAAGTAAAGGGATATTTCCTTTGCAAAACAGCAGAATCTCGTACTCAATTTGTATACAATTATCATTCATTCTGTGAACAACGAAATGATCGCAGCCATAGATATTGGCTCTTCGCGTATTAAAGCTATGATCGCCACATTTAGTGAGTCTGGCAGTATGCGAGTTCTTGGTGTTGGGACAATCCCATCACATGGTATTCGACGATGATCCGTCATGGATATGGAGGAATTCAAGAAAGATATCGATGCTGTTCTCTCAGAAGCAGAGAAGATGACGGGAACAACACCAATCGGTATGGTTACTATTGGCGTTTCTGGTTCTCACATAGAGTGTTTCGAATGATCGGGTACGATTGCTATTCCTACTGGAGAGGTGGGCGAAGATGACATTCATCGTGCTCTTGATATCTCGACGACTGGTCTTGATGTTGATAACCGTGAAATACTCAAGGTTATGCCTCGTCATTACGTCATTAATATGATCGATGAGATCAAGAATCCACTCGGAATGGCCGCGAAGAATCTTGAGTCATCTACTCAAATTTTTACATGATCTCGAAATATACTCAGTAATATTCGCAAAGGTATTAGTGATGTTGGGGTTGATGTCCTGGATGTAATACCCAATATTATAGCATCTCCAGAAGCTATTCTTGGAAGTCGACAAAAAGAGCTTGGTGTTGTCGCGGTTGATGTAGGGCATTCTGCTACGAATATGAGTGTTTATGAGAATGGAGCATTGCTCTATTCAGCCGTTATACCAATTGGCTGAGAGCATGTTACGTCCGATATTGCTATCGGTTTGCGTATTTCGATCGATCTTGCGGAGCGAGTGAAGATTGAGAATGCAAATGTAGGTATCAGCTGAGATGATCAGTCAGATATTGAAATCGATCTCTCAAAATTGAGCAAGACAGAAGATCAGGTAGTGTCTCAGGCGTATATCTCTGAAATTGCACGAGCTCGTTACGAAGAAATCCTCTTTCATATATCGAATAATCTTCGAAATATTGGCAAAGATGGCATGCTTCCTGAAGGTGTAGTACTTCTTGGTGGCGGGGCAAAAATGCGAGGTCTGATAGAGCTCACAAAGGCTCGTATGCGCCTTCCAGCAAGTCTTGGAGTACCTCGATCAGAAGAGTTTATTGCTGGAACATCGATCGCAGATCCGTCCTATGCTTCACTCCTCGGAGTTATCATACTTTCTCGTAAGTATGCACGACAATCCAATAAAAAAACATCGTTTCAATTTGATAGTTGGATACAGTCAGCAAAATCTCTCTTTTCTAAACTTCTTCCATAATTCCCCTCTGTATGTCTCCTCACAAAAAATCAGACGATCGTCTTCGCAGTATTCTTTTGAAAGATTCATCTTCCTCACGTTCTTGAGTAGAAGAGGTAATTTTCGATGGTCATATTTCTCCCGTTGCAAAAATTAAAGTCATCGGTGCGGGTGGTGCGGGTGTTAACACGATAGACCGCATGATCGCATCCGGATACGAAGGTGTAGAGTTTATTGCAGTGAATACTGATGCTCAGGCGCTCTATTCTTCCCAGGCAGGACTCAAATTGAATATTGGGCGCCAAACGACTCGCGGACTTGGTGCAGGTGCAAATCCAGAAATTGGGAAAAAAGCAGCTGAAGAATCTACTGAAGAAATCACTGAAGCACTCAAATGAGCTGATATGGTTTTTATAACTGGCGGACTTGGTGGTGGCACAGGTACTGGCTCTATGCCTGTTATTGCAGAAATTGCAAAGAGTCTTGGTGCTCTCGTTGTTGGTGTTGTAACAAAGCCATTTACCTTTGAGGGTAATCGCCGTTCTATGATCGCACTTGATGGTTATGAGCGCCTCAAAGAAAAAGTGGATACTCTCATCACTATTCCGAATGACCGTATTCTTTCTATTATTGATAGAAAAACCCCTCTTCTTGACGCTTTTGGTATTGTAGATAATGTTCTCAACCAAGGTGTACAAGGTGTCTCTGACCTCATCACACTCCAAGGCCTTATCAATGTCGACTTTGCAGATGTGCGTTCAGTCATGGCTGATGCAGGTACAGCTCTTATGGGTATTGGTTATGGTTCTGGAGAAAATCGTGCGACTGAAGCAGCACAGCAAGCTATTGATTCTCCACTTCTTGAACACTCTATTGGTGGCGCTCGAGGTCTCCTCTTTACGATTACCGGTGGTCAAGATCTCTCTATGATGGAGGTTGAAGAGGCAGCTCGTATTATTACTCAGGCAGCAGATCCAGAGGCAAATATTATCTTTGGTGCAACAATCAATGATGACTATGCTGGTGAGATGAAGATTACCGTTGTAGCAACCGGATTTGATATGCAATCAAAGAGTGATGCATATGGTAATGGTTATAATAATAACGCACGTTGATATAGTCGTCCAGGTGTAACTTCATCTCCTTTTGTGAATGGATCTAAGCCAATAAGAATGGACAATAATTCTTCTCAGGCAAGTCAAGCACCAGCTCTTCAGAATCATACACAAACACCGGTTTCATCCCAATGATTTGGATCTGTGCGTCCATCAGGTCAATTTGCAGGCCAATGAGTGCAAACATCCATTCCTGATCCACAGGGGAATGACATTCCAGCCTTTGTGCGAGCAAAAATGAATCAAAAATAAGAAATAAATTCTGGGGATCCCCAGAATTTATTTCTTATTGAGCGTTCTTTCTTGGGCTTTTGCTTGCGAAAAAAGGCCTTTTCTATATACTCTATCCGAATTTTTCGATTTTCTACGTATTGTTATGTCCGCCCAATCTACACTTGTAACTTCTACTAACTCCATGGAAGGGTCAATTACTCAAATATCACACGAACCAAGCGGGCTTCATATTCCTCAGATGAAGTGAGAGGCTATTCATGGCTGGAATATTCCATTCACGGGTATACCTATTACAAATACCATGTTTTCCATGTGGTTATTTATGGGAGTTTTGTTTATTCTTGTTGCTTGTGTGCAGATTGCTCTGCGAACAAGTCTTTTTCCACGACTTCGAGCAGGTGTACTATCCTTAGTTGCAGGTATGAGGGGATATACACATGCATATTTTTCATCGTCACAAAAGAAAGTAGACATTCGAATAACTCGATTGTCTCAGAGACTTTTTCCTCTTCTCTCGTGAGCCTTTCTCTTTGTCCTGCTAGCTAATCTTTTCTCTCTTCTGTTAGATTGGATGGTGCTTGTATCAAAAGACCATTTGCTTGCGCACTATCTTCGTCCGATTAATAGCGATCTCAATACCACGCTTGCACTTGCGCTCATTACGATCATAATTTCCCAGATTATTGCATTTCGTTTTCGATGAGTCTTTGTTCATCTGGGTTGATACTTTGCAAATTTTCATGGTCACGGCATTATGGAACGCTGCGTGAACTTCTTTGTATGAATTCTTCACTTTATAGGAGAGTTCTCACGTGTGCTTTGACTCTCGATGCGTCTCTTTGGTAATATATTTGCAGGAGTAGTACTCATTTCTGTAATGTCATATCTTACGACAAAAATTGCAGTCGGTTCGATTTATATAGGTCAAATTTTGGTTCTGCCATTTTGGCTATTTGAAGTTTTTGTTGCATGTATTCAGGCATATATATTCTATACCCTTATGCATGTATATTTTCAAGAATCATCACAAAGTTCACATTAATTTAATGGTAGCGATGCGTAGAGCTCTTATGAGTGGTTACGCTCCCTGCTCTTAAGTAGGTTTTGATTTTTACCTCCTTTTTTTCTTCTTATGGATACTAATCTTGCAATGGCTCTCGCTTATGGTATTGGTGCAATTGGCCCTGGTATCGGTATTGGTCTTATTGGTATGGGTGCACTCAACGCACTTGGTCGTAACCCAAGCGCAAGCTCTGAAATTCAAAAGCTTATGATTCTTGCTATCGCGTTTGCCGAAGCTCTTGCGATTTTTGCTCTCGTTATCGCTCTTATTATCAAGTTCGGTGGTGCACAATAAAAACCATGTTTCCATGTAATGATTTTTGCTTTCTTTAGAATTTTGTATGAATGAATTTGTCGATCTTTGAACACTTGCGATACAGTCAATCAATCTCTTTATCGTATTTGTAGTACTCTATAAATTTGTCTGGAAGCCAGCAATGGTATACCTCGATAAAGAGATAATTGCACGTCGTGAGCTGGAATCTCTCCATAAGGATATGCAGGCTATGCGTGATAGTGTAGCACTCGAATCATCGAGTGTTCTTGACCAAGCACGTCATGATGCAAAGCAGATTCGCTCTCAGTCTGAGCTCCTTGCGAGTCAAGAACGAGATGCGATTCTAGCAATCGCTCAAGTTGAAGCTGATCGTATCAAAGAACAAGCTCTTCAGGATTCACTTCGATCACAGGCATCTATGGAACAAGAAATGAAGTCAAAGATTGTTCAGGTAGCACTTGCGCTCAATCAGAAACTTTTTGGTTCGACTTCTGATGCGCACAAAGATCTTATTATATCGAACATTCCAAATAATAAGTAGTCTATGAAAAAAGATCTTTCAAAACGACTTTTTGAACTCAAGTTGCTACGAAAAGCGTATAAATCACTTGGAAATCGTGCAAAAAATCTCTCGGATCCTACGAGTGTTCGTCTGGAATACCCAGAACAAATGACGCTAGAGATGCGAGATGAGATCATGGCATTATTGGTAGAAAAATATGGCCTTGATACGAAAATAGTTTTTCTACCTCGATCCAATCTTACCGGAGGTGTTCGACTCTTCGTTGGAGATAAATTGCTTGATGCAAGCTTCGAACAAATGAAGCAAAAACTCATCCCTATTCTTTAATTCTTTCATATGTCTGGTGTTTCTGTTATTGATCGACTTATTCGCGAGGTTCAAGAGCAAATTGAGAGTACTGATTTGCATCCTGAGTTTCGTGAAAGTGGAGTCATTCTTAGTGTGGCTGATGGTATCGTGCGTGTAGGTGGACTGCGAAGTGTCGCCTATAACGAGGTAGTTATTTTTGAGTCTGGCGCGCAATGAGTTGCACTCAATCTTGAGGAATTTAGCATTTGAGTGGTCGTTCTGAGTGGTTTTGATACCCTCAGAGAGGGGATGTCTGCTCAAGCATCTGGCCGTATTCTCGAGGTTCCGGTATGACCATCTCTCATTGGTCGTGTTGTGGATGCGCTTGGTAATCCAGTGGACAATCTTGGACCTATTGAGGCAACAGAGTTCTATCCTACTGAACGAGTTGCTATGGGTGTGATGAGTCGAAAATCTGTGCATGAACCAATGGCTACCGGTATCAAAGCTATTGATGCGCTTGTTCCGATTGGGCGAGGACAAAGAGAGCTTATTATCGGAGATCGTCAGACAGGAAAAACTCAAATTGCTATTGATGCTATTCTCAACCAAAAAGGGAATGGTATGAAGTGTTTCTACGTTGCTATTGGTCAGAAGGAATCAAAGGTTGTTGCTATTGTTGAGGAGCTTCGCAAAGCTGGTGCGATGGAATATACAACAGTAATTGTCTCATCAGCATCATCTCCTGCTGCGATGCAGTGGCTTGCTCCATATGCGGGTTGTGCTATGGCTGAGTATTTTATGATACATGGTGAACATGCTCTCATTGTCTACGATGATCTCACTAAGCATGCGAATGCATATCGTGAAATGTCACTCCTTCTTCGTCGTCCACCAGGTCGTGAGGCGTATCCAGGAGATGTCTTCTATCTTCACTCTCGTCTTCTTGAACGCTCTGCAAAACTCAATGATGCACTTGGTGCGGGTTCTATGACGGCACTTCCAATTATTGAAACACAAGCAGGTGATATCTCTGCCTATGTTCCAACGAATGTTATATCGATTACAGATGGTCAGATATTTCTTGAGTCCACACTCTTTAACTCCGGTATCAAACCAGCGATTAATGTAGGAAATTCCGTATCTCGTGTGGGTGGATCAGCACAGACAAAAGCTATGAAGCGCGTTGCTGGTACTCTGAAACTCGATCTTGCGCAATTTCGTGAACTTGAGGCATTCTCACAGTTTGCATCAGATCTTGATGCTGATACAAGAGGACAACTTGAGCGAGGACGTCGCATGGTGGAGATTCTCAAACAAGATCTATCAAAACCTCTTTCATTTGAGAGACAGGTAGCAATTATTTTTGCTGGTACAAGTGGATATC
>ERZ724509.697-NODE-697-length-13808-cov-11.660801_pt1 | contig 13808 bp, 13 predicted proteins | sample MGYA00376042_ERZ724509 | MGnify/ENA primary metagenome ERZ724509 (study PRJEB28724, sample SAMN07190887) | wastewater metagenome | isolation source: effluent of sewage treatment plant in Hong Hong | place: USA: Christiansburg, Virginia | collected 2016-03-01 ...
TGAAGAAATAAAAAACACCGTTCGGTGTTTTTTATTTCTTCCAGACAAATATTTTATCTTCCGTTGTCGTGAGTGTCAGTGTATTGTCATCGATCGTGTACGAAGCGTTATCTATCTTGAATGCTTGCTCAATTTCACCTTTTTCTCCATCACAATACATTAAAGTTGATATCAGGTTTGGTGCTGATATATGACCATTGATGAGTTCATAATTTCCAGAAATAACATTACAGATGGTTGCACCAAGTGTGTTGTGAGATCCAAAATTGAGTTTTAAGTTATTCGTTACAACTTTCTCATCGATACTTTCAAGCTTCCAAGATGTGTTCTTGAGGAAGATATCTTGATTCTTAAGGATGAATATATCGCCTTTTTTCGTGGTGAGACTGAGTCCATCTTTGCCTTGGAGAATTTGGGCACCTTCCAGATCGAATGATGTCTCGATCATTCCAAGCTCCCCCATACATGCCATCTTCGTTGATATGAGACTAGTGGTATGTAGAGTATTTCCTAGGAGTGAGTAGTTACCAGAGAAGATATTGCAGACTCGTGCGGATACTTTGCCTCCCTGAAGAAAATTAACATACGCTGGACTGGTAACATTCTCTCCATTGAGTGCTGTGATTTTCCACGATCCTTGGATGAGAGAAGATTGAGATCGGCTTTTGATTACACGTATGAGTGAGTACTCAATACTACTCTGATCTGCAGGGAGAGTCTTTGGATCACGAAGAGTCTCTTGTACTTCTATGAGTGTTTTTGATCCTGATTCGAAATGAAATCCTTGAATTTCTCCGTAAAAATTCTCATATTTTCAGCTCTTTTGATTGAGTATTTGCATACATTTCTGAGGGACTATTCCGGTACAATCAACAAGATTTGGTCATATGACAAGACGTTTTATTTGGGTGCTCTCGACAGGTGTGCTTGCTCCAGCGATTGCAACACTTGCAAGCATAGCAAGAGCGATAATGGCAGTCATAAGAGTTGGTTTGAGTGATTTCATAATTTCAAAAAGAATACTCAAGGAGAGTATTCGAAGATTGGAATTTGTACATTTTCTCCCCATAATCTTCACAGAGATTATGGTTCAATTGCCTCGATTCAGCGAGATGTGATGATGCGACCACGGGGAGTCCTCTCGATATATCAGCGTTGAAGAAGATATGGTTCCACAACACTTTCAACGGTATCGATTTCCTCTGAAAGAAATGCTGCAAGTGTCGTGAGTCACTTGTGTTTTGGACTTTTTCCAGGATCTGGCATGAGCGTCTGTAAGTAGGCTCTATCGAGTGGAGTGAGTCCATATTGATCAATCCCAAGCTCATCGAAGAGAATATCAAGAGTTGGTGCATCGATTGTTCATCCCGAGAGGATAAGATGATCTCGGATATATTTTACAAGACGATTGGTGATACGTGGAGTCCCTCGTGATCGAGCAGAGATACTCTCTATCAAGATATGCTCTCATCCATATTCATATCCAAAGAGTCCAAATGTACGACGAGCAATAATACCAAGCTCCTCATGATTGTAATATTCGAGTTTGTATACATTTCCAAAACGATCACGCAGAGGTGCTGCAATCTTCGAGAGTTTGGTAGTTGCTCCAATGAGCGTAAATGGTGGAAGTGTGATAGATACGCTCTTTGCTCCTACACCGGTACCAACGAGGATATCAACACGATAATCTTCCAATGCAATATAGAGAATCTCCTCCAGATGAGGTTTGAGTCGGTGGATCTCATCGATAAAGAGAATGCTACCAGGTTGGAGTCCAGTGAGGAGCGATACAAGATCAGATGGTTTATCTATACTCGCACCACTCGATAAGACAACCGGAACAGACATCTCCCGAGCAACAATAGCCGCAAGAGTGGTCTTACCGAGTCATGGAGGTCCGTAGAGGAGAATATGCTCGAGACTTGCTTCGCGCGCTTTTGCTGATGCGATTGCTCGCTTTATTTGTCGCTTGAGACTCTCTTGTCCAATATATTCATCAAGCAGAGTAGGACGCAGAGATGACATATTCGCATCAAAAAAAGTCTCATCTTGCTGTTGTGAGTTATTGGTCTGATGTTGAGAAACAGTCTCTCGAGAACGAGCTTCACGATCTTTTGCATCTCAGGACGATGCAGCTTCACGATCGGTATTATGGCTGGATACTATGGTCATTGTTGTTAGAGTAGCTTTTAATGAGGAAAAATCAAGATGCTCTTTGGTATTTGGAAGAAGCAAATAAAAACTCAGACAGGAAGTCTGAGTAGGAGGATGCAACAGTACTAGAGACGTACCGTTACATCCTGTGTATATGGATGGTCGATCGCATGTGCGCGTCCACCAATAGTGATGCTACCATTTTTTAGGCTCGTCCGAAAAACAGCTTTTCCATTTATATCGGTTTGCTGTGTTTGCTGTCCTGAAATTTGGACAGCAATTCCTTTCAGTGGGACATCATTTTTATTCTTGATGGTTACATTGAAATAACACATAATTCTTCCTCGCGTTCAGTAACAGACGTTGATATTTGTCGGGTCATAATAGTGTAGATGTACATATTGTCAATGTTTGACTATATCATGGTTTATACGAAGTCCAGATGAAGAAGAAAAAAATCCCAGACTCGAAATCTGGGAAAGTTGACTATTGGATCAAAGATGAATAGTAATCTCGTCCTTGAAACGACAATTTGTCTCTTTAAGATCACTATTGACGAAAATCTTGCCTGAGCTCATGCTTGTATTGAAATTCGCTTGACCTTGGCTATTGGTCGTTTCATCAAGATAACCTTGCAGAAAGCCAGAGCCCCAAATTCGGACGCGAGCATTTTTGACACACTTTCCGTTACGCTTAACAGTTACAGTGAATTCTGCCATGATTTCCTCCTCGGATTTTGGCTTGATTTGGTATTTGTTAGATCATTCTAATTTAAGTATAGTACTTGTCAAATATATAATTGTATGTTATGTATTCTATTTGCTAGAAGAGAATATATCATATTTTTTGTCATCCTGAATTTATTTCAGGATCTACCATTCTTGTTCCCTTGAATGATGAGTATATCCCAGGCTTATTCCACTCGCTGGATTTCCTTCGGCCGTTCCATCCCGCTTCCAACACACATCAAGAGTGGGAAGAGTACTAAATATATGAATTAATTTTCTATCCATTTCTTGCCAGTACCTCATCGAATTCATCTGATATATATTTCATCATGTTGATCGCTGTCATAGATAATTTCTCGGACGTATTCACGAAAGTCTCTACGAAAATCACTGCGATGGATGCGCAACATCAGATCGATTTGTTCCATCGGTGTGAGATTCTGAAAAATAATATGAAAATCATCGTGAGGAATTCGTGGCATGCTTCGGATATTTTCACTCTTTGAGGTGCCACCACGACTCCTAGGATAGAGATGGTGTGGATTGATGTTCCCATGTTCTCATGAATATTGTCCACGTTTCCAAGAGCTGGATAAGAGGGTTCATGATTTCCATCCAATCTCGTCCCCGAGGATGGTGATATCACTCAAAATTCGATCACTTCTGTGATAATAATCCCTTGCATCACCGTTTGAGAGGATAGTGCGAATTTTGTTTGAGAACTCACGTTCAAGACATTTACAGTTAAAATCGAGAAGTTGCTTGATCTTGATATGGGGTGGCAGAGCGCCAAAGAGATGCTCGTCTGAACGCTTAATGCGAGAGAGTCGCAAACGTTGAGCAAGAGCCTCAATAACTCAGGATTGTTCCTTTATCGTCATATCATTTGCAATGATGAGTGGTGTTCCGGCTTTCATACCATTGAAGTAATGAGAAGGTAGTTTACTCTCATTTTCTCTTCTGTACATTCTGTATATTTTCACTTGTCCTCTTTGGAAAAATCCCTACACTCACCAACTCTTGATTGATATCATTTTATGAAAGCATTCGTATTCGATACTGAGACGACAGGTTTTACCGTGAGAGATGGTCGTCTCGACCAGCAACCATATATTATACAATTTGCTGGTATTCTTGGTGAGATATCCCAAGAGAACGGATTTGTAGAGATTGATCGTATTAATATCCTCATCAAGCCACCGATTGCTATACCATTTGCATCTTCACAAGTAAATGGAATCTATGATCGTGATGTTGCCGACAAAGAGCCACTTAGCCACCATATAGATGAGATTATGGATTTTATCAATATTCGTACTGACATAGCAGTCGCTCATAATATTGAATATGATCGAGATGTTCTCTCTTATGAATTAGAGCGACTTGGTCGTGCTGGGGATTTCCATCCAAAGCAATCTCTTTGTACCATGCGATCAAGCACTGAATACTGTCAGCTGCAAGGAAGATGAATTTCCTATAAGCCACCACGTTTGAATGAGCTCTACAAACATCTTTTTGGTACATGGTTTGAGTGAGCTCATGATGCTATGGTCGATGTGGAAGCAACATCACGTGCCTTTAGTGAACTCGTAAAACGATGAGTGATTACGATTGAGGAGCCAACAGAGATGCGATTATTTTAGGGTGAAATTGCGGAAGTATCTCTAAAATCATTCTTGATCTTGAAAGAGATATACATTTTTCGAGACGAAATATCCCACTCCCAAGCGAATGGGGGCGAGCAAAAATTGATAGATCCCCGCCTCCGCGAGGATGACAAATGAAAAAGAATACATCCCCTAGTCCTCGACTTATTGCGTCTGTGCGATTCGCTGTACTAGTGAACCTTGCCCTCAATGAGGGGGAATAAGACAGAATATAATTTTAGGCTCGTTCCAACAATTTCTCTATTAACTGTCATTCCCGCGGAGGCGGGGATCTCGTGAATGGATGGTGGAAGGTCCTGAAGCAAGTTCAGGATGACAGATAATGCAATGAGATTTCTCTCTGCTGTGGTGACAATTTCATTTGATTGATATTTGTTCCCCCTCGTTGAGGGGGTTAGGGGGAGTGGTATTTTCCGCTCCCAGACTGATACCCTTACTACCACACCCATCATGAAAATCAATCAAAAGAGAAAATATAAAAAGAACAAGCTCGAATTTTTTGACACAAAGGTAAAATCATGCTAGCATACGTGTGCTTTATTCATTTTATAACTTTCGCGAATATGAAACTCGCAAATATAGCAAAACTCGCAACCGCGGGTATCGGTCTCTCTACATTGGCTATGAACACTGCTTCCGCAGCTATTTGATTTCAAGGTGCGTGATCATGAGCTACGATTGACAACAAATTGAAAGGTGATGAAACAACTTCTCTACCAACCATCATACAGAATTATACGAATTACTTCGTTGGTTTTTCTGCACTTATAGCTGTTATTTATGGAATCTATGGTGGATTTCTCTATCTTACTGCTGGGGGTAATGATGAGCAAACCAAGAAAGCAAAAACAGTCTTTAAGCAAGTGGCAATTGGTCTTGTTGTCATCTTTCTTTCATACTCTGTTGTTACATTTGTTATTGGTAGTCTTGGGACTTCTAAAACAGCATAGTTTTCAATTGCAACAATATATACAAAAAACCTCATATATGAGGTTTTTTGTATATATTTCTCGTTAGTATCTCATAAATATTCTTTCTCCTTCATAAGGAATAGGCGTTCCATCGCTGAGATATTGCCGTTTTGAGACTATTTTCTGTACAGGTTTTGTTTTTATATTTTGTCTCTCGGATGATACAGATGTGGTGATATGACTTTTTGGTGCTTCAATTTCAGTTGGTACCTTCGGTATTTCTTGTTTTTCAGCTGGAATATGATTTTTCTCTTCTAAAATTATTTCTTTCTCTTTTTGTGTATTTACCACTCATCCAGAAGAATTTTGATTATCTATCTTTGCAAGTTGTGGATGATTGGATCGGTGATTGCGATCAAATATAATCAGTGTAATTCCGATAATGAGTGCAAGTGAGAAAACAAGAGCGGATAATCACCAGAGTGACGATGTTTCTGAAAATCCCCCCCGTGTCTCTCCTGGAAATGGTCGTTGCTGAAAAAATGAGAATACTGAAAAACAGGAGAAAAATATCCCTATACTTCCGAGCGCTATGAACATGAGAAAGATTTGTCTTCCTCAAGAGACAAATTCATGCATAGACCATATGAATAGGAAGCTTGAGACAAGCAACGCGACAAATGAGAGAACAAAACGAATCATAGAGACATTCACAATATATGATTACTATTACAAAAAATATCAATCTGTCAATAATATTTTCAGATTCTCTATCTCCAATAACCAAAAAACATGAGATGTATGAGTCTCATATTTTTGTTCTGTCATTCCCGCACAGGTGGGAATCTTCTGGATGGGTGGTAGTAGATCCCCGCCTACGCGAGGATGACAAATTGAATTAATAAAATTACGAACACAATTGCTTATTATTTTGTTTTTTTTATTCCTGCACTGATAAAAATCTCTCTTCTATTTTTATTCCTCATCATCCATTTCATGATGCTTCGAAAAGTAGGGGAGTATATCGCGAATGTGTTCAATATTCGTAACTCCTTCTATGTTTTGAAGATCCTTGGTGATGGGTGCAAATATTTTCTTCATGCCAAGCTTCTTTGCCTCTTCGATTCTCTTGCGTAGGAGATGAGGTGCTTTGAGGCGGCCTGTGAGTGATACTTCCCCGAGCCAGACAACATCACGAAAAACACTATTGGTCTTGGATGAAAGTATCGCAGCAGCTATCGCTACATCGATACCAGGATCGGGCAGAGTGAGACCTCGTGCAATATTTGCATAGACATCACTGGAGTCGAGCGATATCTTTGCATGTTTGATGAGAGTTGCGATGATGAGATCAAGCTTGCTGGTATTGATACCTCGAGCTGATCTCTTCGGATAGCCAAATTTTGTGGATGTGACGAGGGATTCTACCTCGATCAAAAGTGGTCGTGTTCACTCAATTGTCATGGAGATGATCGATCCAGGATCTTGATGTGAGAGATTGATGAATTCCATACCGGCATTCACAATATCATGAAGCCCATCTTCTTCCATGCGGAAGAGAGCTATCTCGTCAGTTGGTCCAAACCGATTCTTAAATGCTCGAAGGATACGATAATTCTCCCATTTTTCCCCTTCGAGAAAGAGCACCGTATCAACGAGATGCTCCATCATCTTTGGTCCTGATATAGATCCATCTTTGGTTACATGTCCAATGAGGAGAATGCTCTTTCCGGTGCTCTTTGCGAGCTTCATATATGATTCGCTTGCGAGCTTGAGGCTAGATATGGCTCATAAATCACTATCACTTGACATGAGTGATATGGAGTCGATAATGATAAACTGGCTTGGGTTCTGTATGATTAGATCAATGGATGTTTCGAGGCTGGATGTCTGCGCAAAGAAAATCTCCTTATTTGTTATATTCATTCGTTTGGAACGAGATGAGAGGTGAGTGAAATTCTCTTCGGCGCTGATATAGAGTGTCGAGCGACCATCTCGTGCAAACCAATCAGCAATCTGGAGTGAGAGAGTGGATTTTCCTATACCAGGTTCACCGGATAGGAGTGTGAGACTTCCTTGTGTGAGACCACCTCAGAGCACACGAGAGAGCTCTTGGCTCTCGAGCATAACTCGATGATTGTTTGATGTTTGGCTTTCACTGAGTTCTTCCGTGATAGAAATGACTGGTACTATTTCTCTGTTGGTATTGGTTGATTTCTTCTTTCCAAGAGTTGCAGATTCAACCTTTTCCTCGAGGGAATTCCATTCTCAGCAGGTGAGACATCGTCCAGTCCACTTTGCAGTTTGCGCATTGCAATTATTACAAATATACATAGAGTTTTTTCTACTCTAAGCAAAAAGTTCTTGTATGCAAGGATTTCCAAAATTCTCATTCCCAAGATGCCAATTCCATCGATCGAGGCTTCATATTTTCTTTCAGAAAATATATTGTCTTCCCGTTTGGTTGAGTGTATTTTGCATCAATATGTATCAAAAGACACTCTCTCCGGATACATGAATGGTAGCAAGGGCATTTGACCGACCTCCCTTTTGCAAACATATTCCCACTTGTAGTGAATATACGAAAGAAGCTCTTCTCAAGAGATGATTCATGCTCGGAGTGATTCTCTGATTTTGGCGTATTCTTCGATGTAATCCCTGGTCTCGTGGATGATACGACCCAGTTCCTTTGTGAAAGAAAAAATTTCATTCATGCTCAAAAAAATGCCAGTAACTATTGGCATTTTTGATTCCCTCCTGGTACTGCAATGGATTTTTGAACGATGACGGTAAGTCCTCATTCTGGATTATCTCGAAAATCAAGTATATCAACGAGATTCTCTGTAAGCATAAAGAGTCATCGACCTCGTTTACCCATGTAATGATCTGCACTGTTGAAAGTTTCATGCGAGTGATCGCGAATCAAGCGCATTTCATCCGCTGTCTTTGTGCCCTCTCCCGTTCCAGTGTCTTGTACTTCCACCCGGATAATATAGCTATGTTCATTTGCGCCTTGAGTGGCATTGTCCTCTCCTTCTGTGATGTGAAGTCGAAATATATTCATCTCTCACTCAATACTTCCATAGGCAATCGAATTATTGATGAGTTCATCAATAATAAGAATGAATCGCGATTTCCAAGGAGGAATAAGCCCATACCGATCAAATATAAGTGCTACAAAGTCTCGAATTATCTTAGAGTACTGATAGTTTACGGGGAAAGAAAATTCAAAATCCTCACGTCCCTTGTTTTGGTCATAGAGATCAAGAATATCAGAGCTTGAGCGATTTGTTATATCGATCATAGATCGAGATGAGAAAATGGACACAAATAAGATTTTTTCTAGTACACTTTTGATTTTCCAGCCAGCTCGTAGACGGAGCCATCTTTTGTGGTAAATTCAATACTCACAATATTGATCACGACATCTTTTGAATTATTGATATGAGTGATTGTATGGCTAATGATAGGTATGTCTTTTTCGAAGTCCTGACTTTTATTACATGTGAGTGCTACACTCAAGAGTAATGGATTTACTTGCTGAGTATCGATAGAACAACCCTCAAAGTGTGAGAGATTTTCACCAAATTGCAACTTTTTTTGATCATAGACGAGAGAATATCGAATTTCCTTCACATCTTTTGCATTTTTATTGAATACAAAATCGACAATATCCGAGTTTGGTATACCAGAAACAAGAGAGATATCTGGTGATACGGTATAACCACTTCCTCACTGAGTCATGATCTGTTCACTAATATTTTGGAGTGATGCACTCAATTGTACATTTTCAGCCTGATAATCACTCCAGAGAGAGAGTCACATCATGAGTGAGAAGAGTGCAAGTGCAGGTGTTGAGAAAATAAGTTTTTTAACACGTTGCCATGCAGATCCTGTTCGTGACAAGCCCTTGTGAATACGGTGATGAGTTTTGTGAGTGTGTGTCGAAATAGTAACATCTTCTCATTTTTGTTCAGTTGGCAGAACAACATCTTCTCTTGTTTGAGATATGTTTGTATTATTGGTAGATGCAATCACTTTTTTGCTACGTTTTTGAGTTACTCTCAAAGCACCTTCATTTTGTGCGTTGGGTTCTGTTTTGATCTCTTCTGGTTTTACTGGGGTAACTTTTGGTTTTCTTCCAGGGGTTTTCTTTGGTAATTGAGATGTCATATGTGAATTGGATAATAAAGATATTTCTTTCATAAGTTCTATGAATATATATCTAGCGTAGCATTTCTTTTTTTTTGTGTCAATTTTTTTGTATTAAAATCTCATTTTTTGATTACAATGTCAGTACTTGCCCGTATGATATATTCTTTGAGCCTTAATATTGTATTCTTATGACATCTAACAAAATCCTTTCTACTACTCTTGTAGGTGTGCTTTCTCTCGCTGTTGCTCCATCATTGTTTGCAGCGACCGATGGTGATTTTCGCCTGCTTCGTAGTGATGTTGAACAACAAGTACAGATGGCACTCTCTCGCTATGAGGCAACTATGGCAGCACTACTCAATGAGAATCGAGCACTGAAAGTAGAGTTAACCAGACTCTATGCAAATCCAAGTATCAAGGTATCTATGATGCGACAAAATATTGTTCAGAGGACTGATCTTCTCGGATCATCGATTAGTTCAAGTGGTGTTATATTGCTTCCTGGTACAACCGCTCTTGATACAATGGCTCCTGTTATAATTACGGGAAGTACAATCTCTGGAACAGCTACTATACCTACTACTACAGTAAGTCAGTCAACTGAGATCAAGGTTTCACCTATTATCACATGAGATACGATCTACAATGCAATCATTGTGAAAACGCTCAATCAACAAGACGCCATGAAAATTGCACATGGAATTGATTCAAAATTGAGCATTGCTGGTTATGAGTTTGTTGCGAAAAAAGCTGTATTTATTGATTTTCACACACGAGAGAATTCATCTGGCCCATTTCAGGCAAAAATTCTTTATAAGATCGATGCAAATGGATGAATTGATCTGATCAAGCCTTTAGGGATTTTTATCTACAATGAAGCTCTTGGCAAATACGTAACAAAATTTGGTGTCAATAGTTATCCATCAGCTGCAGATCGAACGATATTTGCTATGCCAAATACTTTCACTACATCATCTCCATCATCGAATACGACCCCAAGTCTCCCATCAACAGGAACAACCACCACTTCAACTACAACAAAGACGCTCGATCAAATTGATAACGAGATTCGTGAATACTATAACAACAATGCAAAGAACAAAACAAACGTTGCAAAAGAAGTATGGTCGAAGCTGATGTCACTCTCGAATGAGTATATCGGTATAGATTCCACAAGTCTCGAGCCATATCGTTATCGCTATAGATCATATTATATGCTTGGTGATTATAACAAGGCTCTCTCAGATATTACTCGTATTACGGATGTAGTAGATAGTAGTATTGCAGATAATCAACCGTTCTTCTGTAATGCCTATAAGATTGCTCAAGCAGCAGGGAATACAACTACCCAAGCAAAGCTTCGACCAATTACTGATAAACTTTCTTGTAAATAGTTAATGATTCTCTCATGAAATTCTTGTTTCGAATACTTGTGTTGGCTCTTGCAGTATTTTTAGGCTTCTTTGCTGGATATATCATCTATACTGAAAAAGTCCACTATCATGCCAACTTTGCTGTTGCGATTGATGGGGTAAAATATGATTTTTCCTCCGATAAATATATGGAAGAAATCGCGGGATGTTATAAAACAAATGTCGATAGACCACAGGATCGAGTACATCTCCATGAAAAAAATGGCGATACGATCCATGTGCATGCTGGTGGTGTTGCTTGGGGACATCTCTTTGCGAATATTGGTTGGACGGTCGGATCAGGAGTAGTATGGACGGATAATGGCAAGGTATATGGTCTTGGTGATGGATACAAAGCAAGGGCTGTAGTGAATGGAGAAGTATTCCCTGTTGATAAAATCATCAATATGGGCATAGCTTCTGAAGATCGATTTCTCCTCGATATCTCTCGGGATAGTGATGAAGTCGTGAAGGGTCGTATGAATCTGGTTAAAACCGATGCAACAGAGTTCAATCAGAAAGATGATCCAGCGACATGTAGTGGCACAGGAAATGCGGGTATTCTCGAAAAGATGAAGTCGTTTGTCATGGTAGTGAGAGATAAGGTGATGGTGTATACAGAAGGGGAACATAGTCATTAGGTTGTTCTTTAGATATGAAATAATCCCACTTGAATTTTCGAGTGGGATTATTTCTATTTACTCAATTCATGAGCTTTCTCATCTGAAAATGCAATTAAGGAAGATCAATATAATTTGGAATCCGTACTTTATCGAATTCATTGTTTAAATTATTGGTATAAACATCTTTTATATATCATGATGCTGGCCCATAAACCGTTCCATTTTGATTGTTAGAGTATTGCTGTCCAAATGCATTTGCACCTACTGATGTTAATGAATCTGTAAGATAAATATCATCTAGGTTATTATTATGAAAAGCATACGCACCTATGGTAGTAATATGAGATGGTATTGTTATGGAAGTAAGTGCATTGGATTGAAATGTGCTATCTTCAATAACTGATATGCTAGTAGGTATATCTAACGATGATAACTGATTGTTAGCAAATGCCATACTACCAATATTCATGACACTTGATGGAATACTAATATTACTTAGGTTATTACCGCGAAATGCCCATCCCTCAATGCTTGTCACTGTGTTCGGAATAGAAACAGACTCAAGACTATTAGCATAGAATGCTTCTTCTCATATAGTTTGAATATTACTTGGAATGGTTATATTCTTATTTAGTCCACCATATGAAACAATTTTTGATGTGTCTGCTCATGTGGCTGTGCGCGCATAGATCCAAGCTTCGTTATCTGGAAGAAGATTATCATTAAATGCTCATCCTGAAATATTTGTAAGTGTATTAGGGAGAGATAATGAAGTAATTTGATTGGAAAGGAAAGCTCTGTTTCAAATATCTGTTACATTATTTGGTACTATCAAAGAGGTGATTTGGTTATTAGCAAAAACATCTGATGGGAGCCAGGTAATACTATTAGGTATTTCAACAGAAGTAAGTGCATTGGACTCAAATGCGCCTATACCAATAGCTAGTACGTTTGATCAAAATGACACAGATGTTATTTGATTACTTTGAAAGGCGTAAGAAGCAATAGCAGTAATACTATCAGGTAAAACAACTGAAGTAAGTCCTTTTTGATAGAAAGCACTGTGTCAGATAGTTGTAACAGGTACTCAGGCAATGGAACATGGGATTACTACATCTTTTGGTCCGTTTATTTGATCGTAACCAGTAATAGTTTTTGCATAACTATTAAAAGTAAAGTATGACTCATTTGTTGTATTAATAGGATCTGTACAGGCAGGTTGAGAATTTAAACTAATTCCCAAATCATGCTGTGATCCTACATAAAAATCAGTAGATACCGTAGACCCAGTACAACTATAGCTTGTAATATCACCAAGAACCGACGGACTTATACAATTAATATTCGCATAAGGGGTCTCGAATACTATATTCGATGGCATATCGCTATTACCAGCAAGAATAGTAATAGGTGAACTATAACTACTATCCAAAAGAATTGTATCAATCACATATCCATCAACGGTATCATCTATGAGTGATCCAGGAGTAATAGTGATAATAGTTACTCATAAACTTGCATATGCACTTATAGTCAGAGGTCCTATATATCCATAGTAAGTATTCCCCATAATACTATATTCTCCCATAGTAAGAATATGACTTACTGGTAATCCACCTCCACCAGATCAACTCCCCGAACCACTTCCACTTCCAGTACTCCCACTTCCATCTTTATTCAGAGCAAGAAGTGCATCACTACCAAAGCTTCCATCCTTCAGAGAGAGAAGAGATCAAGTAGAGATATCTGTGGATACATATCCATCAGCTCACGAAGATCCTACTATGATATCAAGCGTACTTGCATCACTCAAAGAGATATCTCTACTTCCTGTACCTGTCACTCCACTCTGAAGAGGTTGATTCGTATCCTTTGTAATGAATACACCAAGCATATCACCAACAGCATACGGATATCTCGAAGCGAGATCAATAGTACTACTATCGAGAGCATACGCTTGAGGGAAGAGAGAAGGGAGAGGAAAAGGGGGAGTGGAAGACAAGCTAGAAGACAGGGTAGAAGACAAAGTAGAATACAGAGATTGCGAAGCAATCTCTTGCATCTTCTTTCCATTCAATCATCCTCCATTCATTATCCCTACAATCTCAATACTCCTCTCAAACCTTGGATTCTCAAGGTATGCCATGAACTGAGC
>ERZ724509.700-NODE-700-length-13767-cov-3.353048_pt1 | contig 13767 bp, 27 predicted proteins | sample MGYA00376042_ERZ724509 | MGnify/ENA primary metagenome ERZ724509 (study PRJEB28724, sample SAMN07190887) | wastewater metagenome | isolation source: effluent of sewage treatment plant in Hong Hong | place: USA: Christiansburg, Virginia | collected 2016-03-01 ...
CAAGAGGGGCAGATGTAACATCGCACATTTCCAACTTCTTTATCGGGCTCAGCTCATCGCTGATGTAGATGCTAGGCAGCTCGCCAGGATAAGATGGGGCAGGCTATTTGCTGACATCAATAACTGAAGGCGGCTTTGTCCAGGTGTCGTTGTTATGTGTTACTTCGCTAAAGGTTACGTACTTGCTTCTTGGCTGAAACAACCGTTCCATTAGGAGGTCGTTTCGACCGGTATCGACCAAAGCCGATCGTTTGATCTGAGAGGAATGCCCACTCATCAAGAGTTGGCTATCGAGGATTGAGCATGGCATCCTGGTCGGCTTTAATTCAGGGTAGGGCGGGTGTGGGCTGCTATTTTCACTGGTAGTTGGTGTCTTGCAAGTGTGATTTTCTGGCCTGTCCTTGCTCTCCTGTTATTGGTCATTCTTGGGGTTCATAACATGATCCACAATGTGTTTGATAAGCTTTTACTTATCCCTAAACTTCCCTCCAGCAAGCCTTTAGTAAGAGCTGACAGCCTTGCCTATCAACTACTCCATCTTCTCGCTTTGATGCGGCTTGAGCTTCCCTCCTAGGGTTTGGTCGATATCATTGGTCTTTCCCAAAAGGTGTTCAACGTGCAAGATAACGTCTTGGAAGAGCGACCCAAAGTTTGGAACACCATCTGCTCGAAGCTTGAAACACTTCAGTCCCAATTGAGGTGCCTGAAATGTCACCGTAACTGTCTGGCTTGTGCCAACAGAAATCGTGTGCTCGATATTCGTCATTGATGGACGTTCACTGCCCGACGACATCGCGCTGACGAATGAATTGTCCAACGACTTGCACTTATTGCTCGTCTTGTCGGACTACGCGTGCAGCATCTCCAGATGTGGCATACAGTGCTTCCATAGCTAGAGGCTAAGCAGTTACTTAACTGTGGGACGTTGACTATAAGGCCCGAGGCACTGTGTAGCAATTCCCTTCAGCTCTGCATCAGTGATTTCTTCGATCTCTTCCGGTAGGATTCCCTCACCGACCAGCCTATACACTTCTGCAGGGTTGCTACACCCACTATAGGGTCGTCGCTTGGTCAGCATTTCGATCATCACCATGCCAAAGCAGTACACATCGGTGTGCCCACCAATGTTCCAGCTCATCATCTCCGGAGGAATCCATTCAGGGCAGCCTACATTTTCTTCATGAAGTACCGAAGTAAGTATTCTTACAGTAGCTGATTGCATCACACAGAAACCCCTCTTCGCTGAGTTTCAGTTCATTCGTATTGGCGTTCACCATAATCTGCGAACCTCTGAGGTATAGAAAGGCACCCTCGTCTGTTACCTCGTGGTAGTACTGTATGGCATCTAGCAACTGCAGGCACCAGCCCTTCACAACCTTTACCTTTGGTGCTTTAATCTTTGCGAGATGGCTGTATAATGGTCGGAGGTACCAACTCAGACTCCCGCCAGTCATGAGGTCACAGATGTATACTAGCTCAAGCCTACACCTATCAACCCATGAATGCACAATTGCTATGAAGTTGCTATGACGCAACCTTCGGTACACCTTCATTCTTCGAAAGAGCAGTTTTCTTTCGGCTGCCTTAAGCACAAGAGATACATGCAGTGAGCCCGAATAGTGGAATCGTATTCCAACTGACCTCCCTTCCTGTCTCGCGGTCGTACCCTCGATGGCTCGTTCGTAGGGCCGAATAGCCAATTCTTTCGTTGAACTAACTCTGGTGACTAATGTACCTTTTGGAAGCGACTACAAGGAGATGACTCAATTATCTCGTCGGGACAGTTTTCAAGAGCGATGTTCGATGACTCCTCTATCAGTTCCGTCTGCTCGTCGAACAACATTCGCAGTAATCGGAAGTAATAAGTGAGGGCACCAAGTACAGAGCTTGTAGGCTGAGCTAAAAGTGTTATCGAAGGGTGCTCCCGCTCCCACCAGTTAAATATTAATTATGGAGAAGCTTCAGTATGGTCTCACCAACAGCTAGCTCGCCATCGTCGAGTCCATCGCAAAGGAAGTGCGTGCCATCTTCGATAAGGAGTTCCCAGCAGCCAAGGAACGTACGGCTTTGTACACCGACCTCCGTGCACTGTCGAGGTTTGTTGTGGCGAGGGAATTCAATCGAGAAAAGAGTCTGGAGATGTGGAGGAACTGGGTTAAGTGGTATGAAGGCTACCGACCAGACCTTATCCGCGCGGATGAAGATTTGATTAAGAAAATCCACACCTCCGGCAAGTACCGCTTCGTTGGACGAGATAATTAGGGATGCCCAATTCTTCTGATCAGGATGCGTTATCACATTAAAGGGTTGGCAACAGCCGAGGAAAATTTGAGGTACTTGCTGTTCATGATCGAACAAGGAGTGAAACTGGCAGCCGAAGCGCGTACTTTTTAAGTAAGGCAGAAACATACAAACTCGCAGTTATCTTCGATAGGCGAAACATGGCAGAATCCGATGATGTCTCATCGCAGAGCATGAAGAAGTTCATGCCAATTCTGAACGACTGCTATCCGGAAACCTTGAAAGCTTTCTATGTGCTGGGTGCCAACTGGTTCTACCGGGCGATGTGGGCAGTCGTCAAAATCTTCATTTCCAAGAAGACCGAAGATAAGATCCACCTGTTGAAGGAGGTGGAGGGTAACATAACGCTCTATATAGAACTCAAACAGTTTGTCAACACAAGCAACCTCGCCGATGAGTATGGCGGAACTCTGAAGATTTGCGATGATACCCGGCAAATCCCACTGCATGCCGAGCAAGAAGACAAGGAGAACCAAGAGGAGTTGGAACGCATTAAAAAGCAGTGGAACTGACCAAATTGATTGTACATGTACAAATGTGACACTCGCTATCCTTCCGCCAACCTCCCTAGAATGTTTCTACCTACGCATTCGCAAATAGGTGGTAACTGTGTATACTAAGCGTTCACTTCAGGCATCAGTCACTTCACTTGTACAACTGGAGCAGATCCTTGAAAGTTGCCACTTGAAGGTTGGTCAGCTTGTCGTCCTCGCGGGTCTCCACAAGCACTGCCTGATGTCGTTCGACGATTCTGCGTCAGCTGGTTAATTACCTTTCGAGTTGAGCACAGTCCAGGGTATTTGGAACAATCACAAAGTCCTTAGTCTGAAGCTTCTTAGCACTGTCAGTTTGTGCGACCTTCTTCAGAATGCTCAGCTGCAGGAACTTTGCTGGGGTCACAACAGTCACGATGTTCTCACCACTTTTAAATGGAATCAGCCGATTTCCCTTTTCGAAGAGTGCCTTAGCCTCTGCAACGGTAAGGTCATCGTAGGCCTCAATCTTCTCAAGGTTGAGGGTGGAGATGGGAATGCCGTTGAAAGGGTGATCAGCCTCCTTGAGCTCATCGTATGGAAGCATGCGATTCTCGACACACCACTCCTTCGACAAGAACTTGGTGATGTAGTTGCGAACACTGTCAGCCAACAGCACAACAATTCGCTTATCCTTTCCCCAACCCATCTTCTTAGCAAATTCAATGGCTCCCCACATAGTAGAACCTGAACTGCCACCACACAGCAGTCCTTCCTTCTGGATGAGCTCGCGTGCCACCTTGAAGGATGGAACATCGCTGGTCTTGACCCAATGGTCGATGTTTTCCCTTGCGAGTACCTTGGGAATGAAGTCGTATCCGATACCTTCAACCTTGTACGTTCCCTGGATGGTATTGAGGGTTTGAGGAATGGCAAGGATACTTCCGTGAGGGTCAACACCGACAACAAGTGTTGATGGAGACTTCTCCTTGATCTTGCGAGCGATACCGGTGATGCAACCACCTGTACCAACTGAAACGACAACTGCATCGATCTTGCCATCGCACTGGTAAAGCATCTCCTCAGCAGTGCCATCGTAGTGAGCTAAGATATGAGCCAACGACAAGTAATGAACGAGTAGCTGACTCCAGGGAAAGCATTTTTACGTTTCGGACTGAAGTCAAATACTCTCCGAAGGTGACTCCACTCAGCTGTACTGGCAGCTGAAGCAAGCCATCAACGGCAATAAAAAGTTTGCTTACCTAGTGGGTTAGAAGGGTTTGAGTACTGATCCAGCAAAATTGCTCCTTGAGTATCTCGGATATGCTTGGCCACACCGATGTTAGATTCTGCCGATTCCGAAGCAGCTTCCGTGGGTGTACGGATAACCTTGGCTCCGAGACCTCTAAGCACATCAACCTTCTCATTGGACATCTTCTCAGGAAGAGTAATGATCATTTAGTAGCCCTTAACAGCAGCGGCAAGGGAGAGTCCGATGCCAGTGTTGCCAGAAGTTGCCTCAACGATAACGTCGCCTTTCTTGAGGCGGCCGTTCTTTTCAGCATCAACAACCATTCTCCTGCCAATACGGTCCTAAATCAGCAAAGTTGTTACCTTGACTGAACCTCCCATATTCATGAACTCACACTTGGCCAGGAACTCGCATTCACTGCCGTTGTCGACTCCCACTCTGTTGACTCTGACCATGGGGGTGTTACCAAGGGCATCCAAGACATCATCATAGATTTTCTTTCCGCCGGGCACGAAAGTCTCGTGGATATGGGGACTAACCTGATCGGCCTGGCCGAGCTTCCATGTACACTTCATAGTGTCCTTATCGAAGTCTTGTTCCATTGACTGCTGGTAAATTGGATTGAGATTATAACCTCCACGTTATCGATGGCCAAGCTAGTCAGCGGGGGCTTCGAACTTTCCTCACAATAAATGTCGATGGAAAGGATAGCATAAACCATCAACATACGGTAGACACCGAGCAACCCGATCAGATTTCGTCGGCATGCCAAGGTTGGTTCCTTCAAGAAATCGATTGGATTAGTTGGTGGATGGTCCTGTAAGTTACATGTCTCTAGCGAAATACTTTCGAGTTCAAATACGCTGAATCTCTATAATATTAAACATAGAACACAGTCGAGATGAGCTGCTCCGCTGAACGTCGCCTGCAGAAGGACCTTAAACGATTGGTCAACGAAGATCCTGAAGGAATCAATGCTAGCCCGTGTGAAGATAACCTGCTGTTTTGGTAGGCGTTCATAGAAGGTCCACTGGACTCTCCTTGGGAAGGAGGCATCTTCAAACTTACGCTAACCTTCCCTGAGAGCTACCCCAACCAACCACCGAAGGTTGAATTCACCTCGAAGATGTACCACCCGAACATCTACCACGACGGGAAGATTTGCTTAGACATTCTCAAGGACAAATGGAGCCAAGTGTACGATGTGTTGGCAGTACTCACCGCAATTCGAGCTCTGCTGTCAGATCCAAACCCCAACTCTCCAGCAAACAACGAAGTCGCTGAGCTGTTCGTAAAAGACCGCAAGTAGTATGAACGACGGGTTCGCCAAATTGTCGAGGAGAGCTGGCAGTGAGCTCACTTCTCTGCTGATGCTGTATATAATGCTGTTTGCAGAAGGGTTTATGGTTCGGCTAGCTCGATTTGAATCTCTGGTCAGACATATTGTTGAGCCTTCTGCTGAGGAAGGGTGTGATGGTCCCGAACAACAGCCTTGTAACTCCAAAACAATATAAACATCAGAAAAGTTCGAAAAGGCCTCACAAACAACGAATTCATATGTCTCATATTAAAATCAGCCGCTCAGAGTAAATAACAACTCATCTATCCACCCCCAAGGACTGTTTTAGACATGGATCCGAGTGTCAGCTATCATAAAGGATTCTCCAAGAGCTCCATTCAGCTTCGATTTCAGCTAGCTAAAGCTATCCACAGGGGAATTTTGAGTTCTTGAGAGTCATCATCCCGATGTTGAATAAGGATTCATTATTAATACTAGCCAGCAAGTACAGCAAAAATTGCAAAGCAAGGAGGAATTCTTGGAAGCTTCGAAGAACTAACAAGCTTGGAGACAAATAGGGTATCACCTCGATTTGCAATTTGTAGAAACGTAATTCTTACGGCTTCGAATGCTTTAAGCATCAGAATGGTTGGACGTGATTGACTCCCTAAAGCGATAAGCGAGCTTTCTTATACAATTAAGCGTAGAAGTGATGCAGGGTCCACTACTAGAATTTATACGAAAATCAGAACACCGCGAGCTTGTGATGGGTGGCGACGTGCCTCCAGCTACGGATTGGTCACGATTGTTACCACCGCTCATCTATACCCAGTCCTGGCACATCTTTTGGAAATTCATCTCGCAGAGGCACTACTTGCCAGTTGCAATGCTGCAGCCACGGCTACGAACGCTTAGGGAACGCGTTAATGAACGAATTCGCAGAAGGATAGCACCGTTATCGGAGGAATACTAGTGTGGAAGCACACGCCAAAGAATGAGAGTACGCCTATTGAGTCGTCAGTCCAATTCGGTAGCCAAAGTGCTTCACGGAATGAAACGCAGGCATCACTTGTTGAAGAAGCGACTTAACCAACAGTTAATGCGCGTTTCAGAGAGGCTCACTGACGAAGAGCAACCGTCTACTTCAGATAAAATTGTTCGTAGGTTCGTGAGAGGACTCCTGCGGGAGAAGTAATCACAGCTGTTTGCACTTTCTATCATCCGGATTGAACGAGAAAACTGGGAAATAGCCACAGCACACTTTGATCCCTGCTTGAGACAGTCGTAGCGAACCTTAGGCTGGGCAGCTATAAAAAGCTTACTGCCGGAAGAGACAGTTAGTCGACTCACATACCCTTTAAGCGACGTGTCCGAGGATATGGCTTGGTGCCACAGCTGCCGCCAATACAAACTGCCCAATGTCACCAAAAAATGCTCTTATCGCGGCTAGGTCGGCCATAACTCAGCACTCGGAGCGCTATCAAACCCTTACCGGCACCTCTTTGTGATGTATAAGTCGGACTTTGACGGCATGAAAGACAAGTACTATTATCCTTTCCTGCAGTACCGTAACGAAGGGTCCCAGGAGGTTTGCGGAAGGGTATACTGTGAGGCCTGTCTCGAAAATAGCCAACGGAAGGAACCGTTTGTATGTCCTTATTGCCTTGGGTTGTGCATGTGCGACCGCTGCAACCTCAGCGACTCCATTGCCAAGTATCAAAGCCAATTCATCAAGGCCGGAGGGACCTTTTCCGAGCTGAAATAAGACAGTGTAATCTACTGTCAGCTGACACACAACTACGAACCCGCGAACAAGCCTGTCGAATAATTACAGACATTCAAAGACAACATATTACCATCGACCGCCACAAAGTGCAGAATGGAGTAGTCACACTTCTTAGTCGAGACCTCCTAATCGAGCACAATACTGATTCGGTAGGGCAAGGAAGCACTACAGACCACTGCAACGAGTGAACTAATCGACGAATCAACAAGCTGACGATTGTGCATATACTTCTCCATGGGCACCCGCGGAGCAATTCCTTTCGCCCCTTAACATGGCGACTTATATTAGAAGGAACGTATAATTGCAAATGGAAAAGAAGAAATTGGTGGAAATCATCTCCAAGAGCTTCAAGCTCACCGAAGAATGCCTTGATCAGGGCTACTTCCTCACCACTGAAGATGATCAGTCCACGGCCAAACTCGTCAAGCTCTTCGATAAGTTCGTGCTCATCCATACTGTAAAGTGTGCTTTGAAATAGAATGCTGGGAAGGTTGAGCCCTGGGGTCGCATTAACTTCGACTTCGATCTTATCTTTTAGGCAGTGAGGGGCTAGTCAACCGAGGACAAGCGTCCACGAGTGAAAGGAATCAAGTTCGAGAGAGGCGATGAAGTGTGCTTTCTGTTCAACTCTAACCCAGATGTGGTGCGTAAATGGAGGGAAGTCTTGGCTGCGCGGTTGAACCAAAGGGGTTTCCACTAACTGTTCAAGCCAATCAAGAAGATTGGGAAGGGGAACTTTGCGAGCGTTTACCTTGCCATCCGCCTTGAAGACGAGAAGAAATTTGCAATCAAAGCGTTTTCCAAAGAAGCCACTTACGGCTAAGACAAGGGGAAGGAATCCCTGGTGAATGAAATACAGCTGATGCGAAGGTTCAATCACAAGAACCTCATGAGGCTCTTCGAGGTCTACTAGAGTCAGAACTCGATTTATGTGAGTGTGGAACTGCTAGAAGGAGGCCAACTGTACGATAAGATTAAGGCGAAGCATCAGTTTACACCTGAACAAATTCTAAGTAGTGTGAGAGGATTGCTCATGGGGTTGGAGCATATGCATGCTAAGAGGGTCATGCATCGTGATCTGAAACCAGAAAACATTTTGCTGAGGAAGGATAATGATTACGACTGTGTTATTGCTGATTTTGGGTTGTCGACTTGGGCCGACTAACCCGAATATCTGTTCGTTCGGTGCGGAACGCCGGGCTATGTGGCACCATAAATCGTCAACCTTAAGGATCTGAAGGCTAAGTGTGATCCAATCTGCGACGTTTTTAGCCTAGGAGTGATCTTCCACGTACTTCTATTGGGCAAGTCGCCCTTCCCCGGCAAGACTTACAACTAAGTGCTTTCGCAGAACCGCGCATGTAACTTCAATTTTGAAGCCGAAGAGTACAGCAAGCTCCCACCAATGAGTATACCCATCAACTAATGCAGCAATGGACCTACTCAAGAAAATGCTGGCGATAGATCCCAAGCAACGAATCACAGCGAAGGATGCTCTACTTCATCCCTTCCTTGGACAAGTGCAGGTGCAGCCGTTTTCAGTGTTGCCACCATCCCTTTTGCCAGTGCTGCAACCTCAGAACAACAAGTAGTCCTATAACAAGACGTCAATCCTTGCTGGTAAAGGCGCTTGTGATAGTCCGCTGATGACCAGCAGCAACCCATTCCGAAGAATTGCTGAGCCGCTGAAAGAGGATAGCTGTTTGAAATTCAAAATGAAGGAGAGCGTGATGACCGGAAAGACAACCGCCGATGATTTCGAAAACTCCTCAATCGATAGCCCGAGCATTAAGAAAAACTCGGTTCCCCAACAACCAGTCTATAAGGAGAGCAGATTCGGTCAGGACCGTAAGAATCTGCTCGCGAGAGACAGCCAAGCCATCTGAGTGATCTCATCTACTTCGAGCACCGGATGTTTATTTTATTGGATGAGGGAACACGAGTTTGTTCACTTTCTCTTCGAGTTGGAAAAGAGACGTACCATTCAGCCGAAATGCCCGCCCTCGGGGTGCCGGTGTGAGTGCTGTGCTCGTTCCATGGAGAAAATGCAACCAGATATCAAGCTGAATGCCGATCTTATGGAGATGCAGCGTATGTATTCTCTGAGCAGTTCGCACGACAAGGGGCAATGTGGATTGATCAGGTTCATTGACTTCCTCAAAAGCGAACCATTCAGCCTTCCGAACTTCCCTGTTCTGGATACTGTGACATTCGCTAATGGTCGGCCACAAACCCTACTGTACTACGACGAAAAGCTGCGAGTAGACAACGAAGTGACCTTACACCAACTCAAATCGTTTCTGCTGGCACGGAAACTCGCCAACGATATCGAATACCTCAAGTAGCAATACAAGAGGGAGCACCCTTCCTTTATCTTCATCTTGCTCGATCACAACAGCGAAAAGCTGCTCAAAGGGTTCGAGAAGCAACTCAAAGCTATCCATCCCAGCCACCGAAAAATATGCATGGTGCAGTGGCGGGAGAGATAAATCCCATAGGTGATCAACCAGCTTGAGTTTGAGCAGCTGCTAGAAGGGAGGAGACTAATAGGTGGGTTGAGCATAGCTGATGCAGACTATATCCAACTCTTTCCAACAATAGCTGGCGAATAGGAACAGGAGCGTACTGACCGAGTCTACTACTTTCGGGAGAAAAGTCTGAACCATCCTCATTACCGAACTGCTGAGCAGTTCTACAGCGTATGGGGAGGCCGAAACCAAACTCTCCAGGAGATGTAGCAACGCTTCATCCAACAATTGCAGATGCCACAAGAATACCTATTCTACATAACCTGCAAACTCGCCATCCATATCGAGTACGGTTGTGACTGCCGCCTGTAAAGCTTTCTTGCTGAGTACCTGCGTGATAAGCATGGCAACATCCGCCTTAAGAATATCCGATACCTGCGTTCCACCAAGAAAGTGGGTGATTACGTCAAATAGAACCTATTCTCCAGCCAACGCACAATCCCCGAAAGCGAGCACATAGAGCTTCGCTAGAAAATGGATGAGCAGTTCTGCGAGTTCCAAAACAAGTTCAAAGCAATCTTTTCCGAAGAGCTGGATCAAATGACTTTGAGCTTAATCGATACGCAAGTCTCCCAACAGACCTTCCAGCAGCTCACCAGTAGTCGAGCTGACTTCTAGCATCTCCTGCGAAGCCGTAACTCACCGGTAAAGAAGAAGCTGCTTGGCATCAAATGACCTTCCGCTCTCTTGTTCGATTTATTCGACAACCGCACTTATAATTAATAACTTGCGAAATGAACAGCCTGGCGCAGGAAATCAACCAGCAGATCCACACCGAGCTGATCAAGGAGAATTACAGGCAGGGCCTCAACGGCTACCTGAAAAGTGTGTATCGTTCCTGCATCAACCAGTGTTACCGGGAGACAGCTGGACTCAACGACGATGAAAAGAGATGTTTGTTGGTGTGCTACCGCAATCAAACACTCTCACTGGACAGTCATCTAGGTCGGTTATCAGACCTCCTGCTGTGATTGGCTACTGCTGCAACAAATTCTCGACGGAACTTCAAACTTAACGAAACTAAAAAACTACAGTTCAGAGAAAATCCCGGCGAAAGATGCTTGGGGTGGTCAGCTGAACATCCGAAAAGTCCTTGTCGCGAGCGAAAGCGATCATCTTGCGAGAGCGAGATGGTGAAAGTTTTTTTTGCTACTCCAAGCGTCTTGTGCTCGAGCTGCCGTTGTAGTTGTTTGTTGTGGGGTCCGTTGATAAAGGTTTGGAGCTCCTTTGCTCCTTCGTTAGCAAGATCCGTTTGGAGTTGTTCGTCGGGCGGGTAGATTGGGGGTGATGTGAATTGTTGATAAGCCTGCGAGAAGTGTTGACACTCGGAAGTACTCGGTATGATGCCTTATCGTACTACTGTGGGTCGTTGAGGTTGACATGTGGGCTACGATAACCGTGGAACACACCCTTGATTACAACAACCTATGGGGAGGGGCTTCGTTTTCCCTACTTTCTTTCCGATTTTGGCCACAGAGGGTAGATCAGTGCTTTCCTTGTATATATGAGTTTGTGGTTTCTGATGCTTTACTTGTGGTGGCATCCATATCTACGAAGTTCAACTTGAGGTTGCGGCAGCAACCTTCTGTGATATTCCTGTGGCTTCTGAAAGAAGTTATTGACAGTAAGTTCGCTTCTCCTCAGGGGTAGCTTGTCAGGGATGTGTTAAAGTTTCGCTGGAATTTTCCTCCGAAAGTTCGAGTGTGCTGGTTCGTAACCACGAGACTTGTGATTGTAGGGACGAACTATCTCCAAAGTTGACGCACGATCGATGAGATCACACAGTTATGTTTCAATGCGAATGCTTTAGTTTGGTTTTGTGGCTGGTTATTAAGGTTGAGTTGTCACGTACTCCCTTTCCAACTCCTTTCGAATGCTTTCTCGCTTTACCGTTGGTGGAGGTGAGTCGTTGCGCTGTTCTTACTTTCTAGATCTTTCAGTTTTATTGCGGCAGCGTTTATTCATGATGCGGGTGATATCCCCAAGGAATATGTTCAGTGCTTAGCCTTGTTGTAACGACTTTCTCATCATGCCATCGACTAGCCTGTTGCTCATCTTGCGGTGGTTGCGATAGAGAGGACTAGTAGTGCAGCCTTCCTGTCCATACCGAACAATCTCCGATTAGCCATCCTCGAATAATTACATTTGGTATTTATCGCTGGGAAGGTTAACTGCCTCCCATTGCACAACCCGAAATTCAGCAACTTATAATCATTATGGGTCAGGCTTGTTGCGCCCAAAACTAACTTCTGGAAAACCGTTCATACTTTAATGGGCACTCCCACCTGAAGGCACTCACCCAACCCTCTTTGATGAAGTTCGACCCTAACACAGACCCACAGGTGGTTGACAAGTTACGTAATGTTGTACCCCATCGATTCAAAAACCTGCAGCTTGTCGAAAGAGGTGAGCAAAGACCTTTAGTCAAGCTCGAGGAGGTTGGATGCTGGTATATGGGAGAATGGCGAGGCACCATGTTGCATGGCATCGGAACCTTATTACTGCATGATGGATCAGTTTACAACGGCAGCTTTGTTAATAGCGTTGCTGATGGATAGGGACGCTATACCTACCCCAACGCTTCTTACTACGAGGGTGGCATCCATGACAACCTTGCACATGGATTGGGCATTTACCGTGACTAAAAGTAAGAGTACCTGTACGAGGGGGAATGGCTTGCCGATAAACCGCATGGAAAGGGTGCATAGACCTTTCGGTTTGGCTCTCACTATGAGGGTTAATTTCGCAATGGGAAGAAGGAGGGTGTTGGTAAATATGTTTCTTCATCTGGTGCATCTTATGAAGGTGAGTTCAAAGGAGGAATGTTCTGGGGTCAGGGAACGTTCACCTGGGAAGATCATCGTAGCTATCGTGGAAGTTGGTAAGCAGGGTTGATGCATGGCTTCGGGGTCTTTACTTGGCCCGACGGCAACAAATATGAGGGATAGTATGTCCGTAGTAAAAAGGAAGGGAAGGGGACATTTTTCTGGTGCAACGGTAGGGTATTTCGAGGTAATTGGTTGAACGGGAAAAAGCATGGGCAGGGTTAGCTAACCATGAGGAACGGTCGCAGTATCCGCGGAGAGTGGGTAGACGGCAGCATAATAACCACCAACCAAAATCATCCCAGCTCGCCAATGTTAGCCCCGCAAATCTGACATCGCTATCCTAGTCAGTTTGAGCAATGATTTTCTATAGGAGAGCTTCTAGCCCAACACATAATTTTTATCTAGTAAGTTTCACATATGAAGAACGCCGGAGCTTCCAGCAACAACGCTGAACAGTGGAAGACGAACAACCAAGCCTACGGTCAGCACTACCAATCGAAGGACGGTTTGGCGAACGAAGCAGCAAAGAATACGCAGCAGAGCCAAGGTCAAAGTCTAAAGCAGAAATTCGCAGTTTCCACGTTGGACCACCTCAAGAAGCTCGATCCCAGTGGGTTCGTGCATCAACAGGAGAACGTTGCGCAGCGTGAACGGCACGGACTGTTCACCCAACCGCCGGGTCTCGCCATAGGTGATCAATATCATGACAAGAAACGTAAAACCGTTGACTATCGCAGCCGATGAAGTTCCGAAGAATGTTGGGGTTAATCCTCACTTACTAGATAACGTCCAGCCGGAACTATTTTCTAGACTTGGTTCCACGAATCTAGGCGATCCCTACAAAGACACATTTAGAGCCAAGCAGCTCTATGAAAAAGAGAAGAACGATCTAATTCCACACGGCAAGTCCTTTATCCCAACGCAGAACCGCAAGACAATGTATCATCAGATTGGATCAATGCAGCAAACATTCTGAGTTCGAGCATATGAAAGAATTCAACGACAAGGTATACGATACACGCGACCAAAACGGGAAGGTAAAAACTGGTCTGCGCAACTTCTCAACGAACCCGATGAAGAAGGGATACGGCTCGTCCAACCATGGACACTTGTTCAGTGAGGCACCATATCAGGGAACACCATACGACTTCCCACGTGAGCTCGAAACAGTACGCCCGTTGTTATCGCAGAAAGAAAAAGCAGAGCACCGCGCAGGAATCCCTCTACCTTTCTTTGGAACATCAACAACAAAAGGAGTATTCACTCCAGATTACGAAATAGCTATGAAGGAGATCAACGACCCTTACCAACCCAAGAAGC
>ERZ724509.701-NODE-701-length-13747-cov-6.036226_pt1 | contig 13747 bp, 9 predicted proteins | sample MGYA00376042_ERZ724509 | MGnify/ENA primary metagenome ERZ724509 (study PRJEB28724, sample SAMN07190887) | wastewater metagenome | isolation source: effluent of sewage treatment plant in Hong Hong | place: USA: Christiansburg, Virginia | collected 2016-03-01 ...
ACTTACAAAAAAGCGAGACAGAACTAGACACAACGGTGATTTTGTCATCCCGCTGACCTATTCGCCTCGCTTAGAAAAAAAAATTGGCTTACGCATTGCTAAGCAATTAGCGCGTTTTGACTACTAAAAGCCCTAATAAGGGTTTTAGTAGGTAAATAAGCGATAACCGCGTCAGCCGTAAATAGGCGCAATTTTACGGAAGAGTTGCCAAAAAGTCCAATTGTGTTTCGTCTTTGTTTACTGTTTTAAAATGCTACGCCTTGATTATAAAAATAACAACCGCTAACTCGCGCTACAATTTGAGCATAAAAAGTTGTACGATTAAACAAGTAAAGTAAGCGTATTACTTAGGAGAGCGACATTATGGCAACAGCACGGCAAGTCACTTTTATTAGTGAAGAAGACTACCTTGAAGGTGAAAAAATCGCTGAGCTAAAACATGAATATGTCGACGGCCATATATATGCAATGGCTGGCGCACATTCTAATCACAATTCACTTGCCCTCAATATTTCAAGTGAGTTTAAAAACCATCTTAAAGGCAAGCCTTGTCGAGCGTATATGTCGGATATGAAAGTGCGCATCGCAAACGGTAGCAAGTATTATTATCCTGATGTGTTGGTTAATTGCCCACCTGTCAATGGCTACTTTACCGAAACGCCAACTATCATTGTGGAGGTGTTATCTAACTCAACACGGCGCATTGATGAGCACGAAAAGCGTTGGGCGTATATGCAAATCGAAACACTTGAAGAATATGTGTTGATTGCCCAAGATTTTGTACAAATTGAAGTGATACGCAAAAGTGACGATTGGAAAGCTGTTAAATACTTTTTGGGTGATGAAGTGACCTTTACGTCTATTGGGCTAACGCTAAGCGTTGAAGCCATTTATGACGGTGTGGATAATGATGACATGGTGGCGTGGCTGAAGCAAAAACAATAGCCCTTCGACTTCGCTCAGGGTGCATTTTTCGTTGGTTGAGCGGAGTCGAAACCCATGCTTATCTCAATATCATGGGTTTCGTACCTCAACCCATGCTACTTCTGCTTAACCGCCTTTAACAAACCATGACGCAAGGCATAATCTGCGCCTTGATAATACGAAATCGCATTATCGCTTAGCTCTTGATTAGCCGATGCAGGCAACACTTCATCTTTGCCCAATGGGTCTTTATGTAGCTCAGTTTTACGTTGTGGCGATAAAATAACTAACTGATTATCTTTATACAAACCCATACGCTGATAAGTAGCAATTAAGGCTCGCTGTTCTTCCACAGGCGTTCTAAAAACATCACGACCAAAAAATCGGCTCACATAGTTTAGATTTAATAAGCCCAAAATGGTGGGTGGCACGTCCATTTGGCTGGTAATTTGACTCACTTCACGTGGGGTAAAATATTTAGGTGCGTAAATAAATAACGGAATGTGATAACGCTCTACAGGCACCGCCGTTTTGCCTGCGCTGCCTGCACAATGGTCGGCACTAATAATAAAAATAGTGTCGTTAAACCACGGTTTGATACGTGCTTGTTTAATAAAATTAGCAATTGCCCAATCGGTATATTTAACTGCACTACTCCATTTTTTTTGTGGCGCATCAACACGCCCCGTAGGAAAGGTATATGGACGATGATTGGTTGTAGTCATTACAATAGAAAAGAACGGTTTTTTGGCGGCATAACTTTTATCGGCCTCACGCAGGGAGCGTAAAAACAAATATTCATCAGCTACGCCCCAGACATTACCAAACAATTGCTCATCGGACGCAAAATCGGTACGGTCAACTACGGTGTAGCCATTGCCCGCAAAAAAGGCATTCATATTGTCAAAATAACCATAACCGCCATAAATAAACTTGCTGTCATAACCTTTGCTATTTAATACCGAGGCCAACGAAAACAAACCGCTATTATTAGGACGACGCACCACGGCACTGCCTGCTGTGGGCGGAATGCCTAAAGTTAACGACTCTAAGCCGCGAACTGTACGATTACCCGTTGCATAATATTGGGTAAAAAACAGGCTTTCTTTGGCGAGTTTATCTAGGTTAGGGGTGATGTTGTCTTTGCTACCCAATGCGGTTAAATAGTCACCACTTAAACTTTCTACAGTAATTAACATCACATTTAAATGACGTTCAGGCTCTTTAACGCTGACTTGGCGCGTCACATCAAATAGTTCATTAGGATTTAAAAAGGTTTCGTGTGGCAAAATAACATTGGCTTTAACTAAATCGGATGCCTTTTTCTCATCAATCAATTGATAAAACTTGTTGTACTCTAAGTCATTATGTTTAAAGGCATAAAAAAACTGAAATGCGCCATTATGCGCCAACTCTTCTACATACATATTATTAGATAAGGCAGGCACAGCATCACCACGCAACGAACCTGCGGCAGCCAAAATCAATACGGTGACAAAACCTGTTAAGGCACGCAACTTTAAGGTTAAGGGATGATTAATACTAGTTTGAATACGATGCCGTAATAAAAAAGTTAATATCAAAGCAACAACGGCAATGCTGCTAAAAATGGGCACAACAGGATACGATTCGGTGATATTTCCTGTGACTTCGCGGCTATAAATTAAGTAATCAACGGCAATAAAATTAAAGCGTACATTAAACTCACTCCAAAAAAACCACTCGCCCGTCATCACAAAACCCAAGGCATATAAATACACGGCACTAATGAGCAAAGTAAGTTTATGACCTATACCGCTTTGACGTACTCTCTCAGGTACTAACAAGCCCCATAAGCTAAAAAATCCATATACATAGGCCGCAACGGCGGTATCAAATAACAAACCTCGTAAAAACAAACCTGCATAATCAGGCAAGTAAAAAGGGATTTGCTCTAAGCTACGACCTAACAACGCAACACGTAACAGCGTAAAACCAATAATTGTTATTATGGCTAATAAAGCAGGAAAACTTAAACGCCATAAGGCACGATGAAGATTTAACATGAGGAATCAAACGCAACTATGAGGATATATGACATAGAGTGCGCGATGGTAGCTTAATGCTTTCTTAAATACGCTTTAAAATATTGTACCTGTTGTGTAAAACCATTGCCCTTGTTCTTTTATAAATGAGGAGCGTTCGTGAATTACATCTTGCTTACCTAAACAGCTATATGTAGCCTTAAACTCCACAATACCTGTTGCATCACAGGCTTGGCCTAACTCAGTATTTAGTATTTCCAAACCTTGCCATACCATACCTTTAAAAGATTTTTTGAGCGATTTTAGTTCGTCTGGACTTCTAAAATCAGGATGATGGGTCTCGACTAAGTATTGGGCTTTTTGTAGTACAAAAGCGGTATAACGTGAGCGCATAAGCTGCTCGGCGGTGCTTGGCTTTTGTTGGCTTGCCCAAAAGCGTAGGCAACAATCCACATAAAAAGCACCCGAATGACAGGCGCAAACATCGTTTTTTTTCATAATAGCTCTGGTGTCTATTTAGCCCTCACCCCAACCCTCTCCCGAAGGGCGAGGGAGTCCTCTCTCCTGAGTGGGAGAGAGCTAGAGTGAGGGAGGAAACAAGGTAATATGCTCAACATCAAGCCCAAAATACGCTTTAGGCTAAAACATCAACAGTGCTTAATTTTATTTGAGACTCAAACAACAGGCAACGCTGTTCTATCCACCACGCGCCGCAACACAAAACTACTATGCACACCCGTTACGCCTGTAATCCGCGTCAGTCGATTGAGCAATAACTCTTGATAGGCATCCATGTCTTTGACCACCACTTTCAACTGATAATCTGCCGATTGTCCTGTAATCAACAAACACTCTAACACTTCAGGAATATCGACAATACTGGCTTCAAAATGCTGAAAGCGTTCGGGCGTATGTTGATCCATTGAAATGTGAATTAACGCCATCAACGTCAAGCCTAGTTTACGCGTATCAACTAAGGCTCTATACGCGGTAATAAAGCCTGCATCTTCGAGGGCTTTTACGCGGCGTAAACACGGCGATGGAGTTAGGCCAATTTTATCGGCAAGGTCTTGGTTGCTGATGCGACTGTCTTGTTGTAACAAGTCGAGAATGTGGCGGTCGTAGCGGTCAAGTTGCATTTTAAATTACCTTTCAATGAAGACTCCTCCCCCTAATTTAGGGGGAGGTTGGGAGGGGGGGTATTCTTAAAAACAACCTCACCCTAACCCTCTCCTAAATTAGGAGAGGGAACTTTCTTGTAAACATAACGCCGCGAATACCACTTAATTTATCCTACCAATAAAAATTATATTATCGCAATAAAATTTTAATAAATATAATTTATTAGCAATATTTAATCGTTTAAGCCTGAAATAACGCCTTATTTCGCAATCGCCTGCCAACTGATTTTTTCTATCATAGCGTCAATGAAAACCTTTAAGAGGAACTGCCATCATGTTAAAAAATCCTTCTACCAAATACCGCGCTTTTCCTGCGATTAACTTGCCCGACCGTCAGTGGCCAAGCCGTACTATTACCCAAGCTCCAATTTGGATGAGTACCGATTTGCGTGATGGCAATCAATCGTTATTTGAGCCGATGAATGGCACGCGAAAAATGCAGATGTTTAAAATGTTGTGCCAAATCGGCTTTAAAGAGATTGAAGTGTCTTTTCCATCAGCGTCACAAACCGATTTTGATTTTGTTCGTACCTTAATTGAAGATGGTCATATTCCAGATGACGTGACGATTATTGTCTTGACTCAAGCGCGTGAGCATTTGATTCGTCGGACGATGGAGTCTTTACGCGGTGCTAAAAAAGCGATTGTTCATGTCTATAACGCCACCTCGCAACCGTTCCGCGATATTGTTTTTAATATGAGTAAACGCGAAGTGGTCGAAATGGCCGTCAATGCTGTGTCGTTGATTAAACAATTAGCAGCCGAGCAACCCTCCACCGAATGGCAATTAGAATATAGCCCCGAAACGTTTACCGCCACCGAATTGGATTTTGCCAAAGAAGTGTGTGATGCCGTCACCGAAACATGGGGCGCAACGCCAAGCAATAAAGTGATTTTGAATTTGCCCGCCACCGTTGAAGTCGCAACACCGAATGTTTATGCCGACCAAATTGAATGGATGGGTCGTCACTTAGCGCGTCGGGATAGCGTGATTATCAGTTTGCATCCCCACAATGACCGAGGCACTGCCGTGGCTGCCACTGAATTGGGCTTAATGGCAGGTGCAGAACGGGTTGAAGGTTGTTTGTTTGGTCATGGTGAACGGACGGGCAATGTGGACTTGGTGACCTTGGCGTTGAATTTGTATAGCCAAGGCATTACGCCAAATTTAGATTTTTCGGACATCGACACCGTCGCACGTACCGTTGAGCATTGCACACAATTACCGATTCATCCGCGTCATCCTTATGTTGGTGATTTGGTATTTACTGCGTTTTCTGGCTCGCACCAAGATGCGATTAAAAAAGGCTTTTCGGTACAGCAAGCCGATGGCTATTGGAATATGCCCTACTTGCCGATTGACCCTGCCGATGTTGGTCGTAGTTATGATTCGGTGATTCGCGTCAATAGCCAATCGGGTAAAGGGGGCGTGGCCTATTTGTTAGAAAACAGCTATGGCGTGGTGATGCCGCGTCGTTTGCAAGTCGAGTTTTCGGGTGTGGTGCAACAACATACCGATAGCGTCGGTGGTGAAATCAGTGCTGAACAAATTTGGCAATTGTTTAGCCAAACTTATTTACAGAGCAACGCGCCAGTTGGTTACCGCGAATATCATTTGTTTGAACACGGCAAAAACCAAGGCATTCGTTTGGTAGTGGATATTCATGGCGTAACGCAAGTATTAACGGGTTATGGCAATGGCCCGATTGAAGCGGCAGTGAATGCCTTACATGGTGCAGGGATTTATGTGCAAGTACGCAGCTACGAAGAACGCTCGATGAGTACACCCTCACCCCAACCCTCTCCCTCAGAGAGAGGGAGGAATACAGCAGAGGATGAAGGGCAAATAAATGTCGCAAATGCCCAAGCCTGTACCTTTATGGAAATGACGCAACAAGGGGTGACGGGTGCGTGTTATGGCGTGGGGATTGATAGCAATATGATTAGTGCGTCGATTAAGGCCTTGGTGAGTGGGGTGAATCGGACGATTGGGCAAGCTGATTTTAAAGCCGTTGGGTAATTGCTAGTACCTACCAATAAGACTATGCTGCATACCACGACTGCTTCAACTCAGAGGCGGTTATTCGGAGAAGATTATGCTCAGCCGACAACGGCTATTATCTGTTGCGGCGTTACTACTCGCATGTTTGCTTGTAGGCCGTTTAGCTTATGCCAAAGAAGCCATTATTCCATCGCTCGCGGGTGAGCCCTATGATAGTGGTTGGTCATTGCAAATGGATAATGACCTACTCACGCCTAAAAATCATGACCGAGACTATACAGGTGGCATCGCAGTCACCTTTGCAGGTAAACGTGTACAGCAATGGCCAATTTCTTTAGACTCAACGCTCAAAAAATTTAATCGCTGGTTAGCTGTGACCGATGTTGACAATCGTCCAACCTTACACAGTTTACAAGTAGGTATTGCCGCCTTTGCACCACAAGACCTAACACGCGATGATGTTAATATAGATGATCGTCCTTATGCCAGTTTAGTGTATTTAGCCAATTCACGGCAAAGTTTAGAAGATAGTGGACGAACGGCTATTCAAAGTACACTTACCGTGGGCATATTAGGCACACACATTGCCAAAGTTTTACAAAAAGAAATTCATAAACTCAGCAAATCTGACTCTCCTCAAGGTTGGAAGCACCAAATTGCCAATGGTGGTGAGCCCACATTACGTTATACCTATGCTTCTCAGCATTTATTAATAAACTCAGATGACCGTTTGCGCTTTGAGGTTAAATATTCCAATGAGGGTAGCCTTGGTTTTTTAACCGAAGTTAATAGCTCTATTTCGGCACGTTGGGGGTTAATTAAAACACCGTGGTGGAGTTTTGCTCCAGATCGAGCAGAATACTTTGCGCAACCCAGTGCCAGCTTATTAAAAGCGAGTCGTCGAGGCACATCGGAGTTTTACATTTGGACAGGTGCAAAAATACGCGCTCGCGCTTATAACGCTTTTTTACAAGGCCAATTTCGTGAGAGTGAATTACGTTATGACTGGCAAGATGTTCGCCCTGTGTTAGCGGAGGCTTGGTTGGGCGTGACCAAACAAGTCACGACTCATACCCGCTTAAGTTGGATTATGCGTTATCAAAGTTCAGAACTACGTGGTGGCAATGGTGATAGAGACTTGGTTTGGGGTAGTGTTTTATTAAATCGAGATTTTTAAAAAGCTCGAATTATCGTGATATTTTTATGGATTAAAGCGTTGGTGAGTGGGGTGAATCGCTTTGGGGTGGTGAAGATGGGAGAGATTACCCATCTTCCAAAGTTAAATCTTTTCAGGCTCAATTATTTCAATAGCTATGACTTCCAGTGAGTTACTACGATTAGGGAGTAAACGGCCTTGTATTACCACCCTGACATCTTCTGACGAAAAGGCATAATCAACATCATCATAAATATCTTCATTAAAAAAACAGTTAAGTTCGGGTTGGTTATTTGGCCGTTGGCGAAGCATAAAACTCAATTTATCTTTATCAAACTCTTTAATACGCCCTTCCGTTTCTAATAAAGAACGCTCACGCTTAGCCGAGGAAATTGCATTACGTACTTTCATCGTATGACTACGCTTTAGTCTAACGACATTGTTGCCAAGCAAATGTCCTTTTATTTCAACTTCTTTCACAATACCATGCGATGGAGGAACAAGATTATTCAATACACTTAACATGGTGAGGTCTAACTCAATATCACTCTCATCAGTTAACCACTTTAATGCAGAATTCAGTTCTTTATGGCCATCACTATAAGGGTCTAAATCCAAACCTGTGATATCTGATTGAGTAGGGTCAGCTCCTGAGCGAAAAGAAACTTCAAAACTATTGTACGCAAAACTTTGTGTTGGTAAATCATATAGCTGCTTTAGCCATTTTTCAGAACGACCATGACCCATTTCTATTGCAGAAACTGCTCGCAGCAGTTGCTTAATTGCTGTTGTTGTACCATCAATCGCCCTAGCAACCACACTAGCGGGGACACGTCCTTTTTCTAAACCATCGCCAATCAAGCGATATGAAAAAAATGGCATCAATTCTGGCCATAACATCGCATCTTTAGTTGGTTTAGCCGTATCTGGTATTTGAGCTATATCATCTACCTGCCATGCTGCATTTATTACCCCCTCATAACTCACATCGACAACCCATAACCAAGGCTGATTCAACGCTTCAAATACCGTTTTTGAGCCTGTTTTTAACTCATCAATCAGTTTTTTATTGGCTGGCACGGTCAAATAGCGAGAGATTTGAGTGTCATCATCTTCTACAGAGAGGTACGCAAGAAACAGTCCATCCTCACCTATGAAGGTGAAAATCATTGGAACGTCAAATTCATATAAAACCTCATCGGGCTGAAACGCTCCAAATCGTTGAGGCGTACATTGAGGTGAGTTTAGTGACCACATAATTATTGTTCCAACTGCATAACGGTAAAACAGTTATCGCGCTCAACCTCTTCATAGGCCCACCACGTCATGTGGCGCGGATTATGCTTGGCAGGAGTCTCAGCAATAACCCCATGCTCTTCGCGCAAATCAGCATGGGCGATGTGATTACCTAAATATGGAAATAATTTTTGTTGGTGAATACAACTTTTTAATGAGGAAAACACCGATAACCCGTGTCTTGTACACAGAAGCTCGCCCGAAACATTTGCCGCCCTACCTTTTTCTGCCTGCGTCAAACAATCCTGTTTAGAAATTACTTTCTTTTTACAAAGCATATAAACCTTTAAATTACAAGGTGTTGCTCGGGACAATGGGCAATCATCGGGTAGTGCTTGCGAAAACTTCATACATCAGCCATTTAAAATAATAAAACTCCATGTTTGCCAATTATGTCATTTAAAATTTAATATTGGTAGCATGTTGTTTTGAATCAATAAACTTAAACGACACAATCTGACCATAACACCCAATCACATATTCCTTCGATACTGCCCACCCACAGAAAACAACGCCTCGGTAATTTGCCCCAGCGAACAATAACGCACTGTCGTCATTAATTCGGCAAAAATATTGCCATTGTTAATGCACACTTCTTGCAAACGCGCTAAAGCCGTTGCCGCATGGTCAGCGTGTTGCTGCTGAAAACCGCGCAAACGTTGCAATTGCGATTGTTTTTCTTCATCGGTTGAACGTGCCAATTCGAGCGTTTCCATCACCGTTTCACCTTTAGGATTACGGAAAGTATTCACGCCAATAATCGGGTATTCGCCGCTGTGTTTTAAGTGTTCGTAATACATTGACTCTTCTTGAATCTTGCCGCGTTGATAGCCCGTTTCCATTGCCCCCAACACGCCACCACGTTCGCTAATCGCTTCAAATTCTTTTAATACCGCTTCTTCGACCAAGTCCGTTAATTCATCAATGATAAAACTGCCTTGATTCGGATTTTCGTTTTTCGCCAAGCCCCATTCACGGTTAATAATCAACTGAATCGCCATTGCTCGACGCACGCTATCCTCAGTCGGTGTGGTAATCGCCTCGTCAAAGGCGTTGGTATGTAAGCTGTTGCAGTTATCGTAAATGGCAATTAACGCCTGTAAGGTAGTACGAATATCATTAAAATCAATCTCTTGAGCGTGAAGACTGCGGCCACTGGTTTGAATATGATATTTCAGTTTTTGGCTACGTTCATTTGCCCCATATTTTTGGCGCATGGTAATTGCCCAAATGCGGCGTGCCACACGTCCTAAGACGGTATATTCTGGATCCATACCGTTGCTAAAGAAGAATGATAAATTCGGGGCAAAATCGTCAATGCTCATGCCACGCGCTAAATAAGCTTCAACAAAGGTAAAGCCATTCGCCAATGTAAAGGCCAATTGCGAAATCGGATTCGCACCTGCTTCAGCAATGTGATACCCCGAAATCGACACTGAATAAAAGTTACGCACTCGATTTTCGACAAAATATTGCTGAATATCGCCCATCACTTTTAAGCTAAATTCCGTCGAGAAAATGCAAGTATTTTGCCCTTGATCTTCTTTAAGAATATCCGCTTGCACCGTGCCACGTACGTTTTCCAGTGTCCACGTTTCAATTTTTGCCCGTTCATCGCCATTGGGTTGACGTTGTTCTTTTGCAACGAATTTTTCAATATTTTGGTCGATGGCGGTATTTAAAAAGAACGCCAAAATCGTCGGTGCAGGGCCATTGATGGTCATGGATACCGAGGTCATTGGGTTGGTTAAATCAAAGCCGCTATACAACACCTTCATGTCTTCTAAGGTAGCAATCGACACGCCCGAATTACCGACTTTGCCATAAATATCAGGGCGTTCGTGTGGGTCATTGCCGTATAAAGTAACCGAATCAAAAGCGGTAGATAGGCGTTTGGCAGGCATTCCTTCGGAAACCCGTTTAAAACGAGCGTTGGTTCTAAAGGCATCACCCTCGCCTGCAAACATCCGCGTGGGGTCTTCGCCTTCACGTTTAAAGGGGAATACGCCTGCGGTAAAGGGAAACTCACCTGCAATGTTTTCGCGTAGTTGCCACGCTAAAATATCACCGTCATCGTGAAATTTTGGCAACGACACTTTTGGGATTTTAGAGCCTGATAAACTGGTATAGGTTAATTGCGTCCGCAGTTCTTTATCCCGAATTTTGACCACTAATTCATCTTGTGCATAACGCTGTTTTAGCTCAGGCCAACGACTTAATAATTGTTTGGATTCTAGGGTTAGTTGTGCGTCTTTTTCGCTCATTAACTGGCTGATGGCAGATATTCCCTCCCCTTGCAAGGGGAGGGTTAGGGTGGGGTTCTGTGTATTGACCAACAACCCACTCCCCGCCTCCCCCTTATCAGGGGAAGGAGTTAAGGTAGCCAACATCTGCTGCACTGCTTGCAATTGCTGACGTTGCCGCGCTAATTGTGCTTGTGCTTCAACCCATGCATGATAACCACGCACACCATCGGCAATCTCAGCCAAGTAACGGACGCGTTGGGCTGGAACAATAGTATGTTGTTGGCTCGAAGCGCGCACTGTCACTACGGGTAATTGACTTGCGCTCGGTGCTTGCCAACCCTTAGCGATTAAGTCAGTTTTTAATTGTTGATAGAGTGCGGTAACACCATCATCATTAAAACGGGCGGCAATCGTGCCAAAGACGGGCATGGTGTCGGGCATTTGCATAAAGGCTTCGCGGTTACGTTGCACTTGTTTGCACACGTCGCGTTGAGCATCTTTTGCGCCTTTGCGGTCGAATTTGTTAATAGCGACAATATCGGCAAAATCGAGCATGTCGATTTTTTCCAGTTGTGAAGCTGCACCAAATTCGGGAGTCATCACATATAAGGACAAATCAACAAACGGCACAATGGCCGCATCACCCTGCCCTATACCTGAGGTTTCGACGATGATTAAATCAAAACCTGCGACTTTGCAGGCAGCAATGACATCGGGTAGAGCTTGCGAAATCTCACCGCCTGTACTCCGTGTCGCCAACGAACGCATATAAATATTGGGATGATGAATGGCGTTCATACGGATTCTATCGCCCAATAACGCACCACCAGATTTACGGCGTGATGGGTCAATCGAAATAATCGCGATATTCACTTGGTCATTAAAATCTAAACGGAAGCGACGTAACACTTCATCGGTCAGACTCGATTTACCTGCGCCACCTGTGCCTGTAATACCAATGACGGGCGTTGTTTTTGGGATGGAAGCCCTTAATAACTCATCTTTATACGTCAATACGCCTGCTTCTAAAGCGGAAATAATCCGCGCTAAAGTACGATGACGAACAATGACGTTATCCGATGCTAAATCACTAAAATCAGCAGGATATTGATGGGCTAAATCTTGGTCTGCACCTTCGGCACATTGGTTAATCATGCCTTGTAAGCCAATTTTTGCACCGTCTTCTGGCGAGAAAATTCGCGCCACGCCATAGGCTTGCAAGGCTTTAATCTCACTCGGCACAATCACGCCACCGCCACCGCCAAACACTTTGACATGACCCAAACCGCGCTCGTTGAGCAGGTCAATCATATAAGCAAAAAACTCGTTATGACCACCTTGATACGAGCTAATGGCAATGCCGTGTGCATCTTCTTGTAAGGCGCAGGTGACAATTTCATCGACCGAACGGTTATGGCCTAAATGAATTACCTCACAGCCCGTTGCCTGCAACATCCGACGCATAATGTTAATCGCGGCATCATGGCCATCAAACAAACTCGCGGCTGTCACAAAACGCACCTTATTTGTTGGTTGATATAGCTCAGGCTTGTGATAGGTGGTCATTGCCAATTTTCCTCATCCGTTATACTTTAAATATAGACTTATTTAGGACTTACACGGTTAGCGCTTATTTGTTCACATTTCAGGCATTTTTAATGCCTTTATGTTCACAAAACGCGCTCATTTCGGTGAAATGCGTAAGTCCTGTCATTATTAAGCCCACGAGATTAAAGCAAGCACTTGCTTGGTGGCAATGTGTTTTTAGGACAGCAAATTATTCACAATCATTTATAAATATTTGCAAAACCCCGCCTCAGTCCCCATAACAGTTTTTATTTTCATAAAATCATCGCCAATTATTTGCTATAAGAGCTAATTGCAAAATTTTTGTTTTGAGGACACCCCATGAACACTCAGCTAACTCAACAACTGTCTTGGTTAAGTCCTCAAGCGGCTGTATTAAAAAATATGCGTCGTGGTTTAGAAAAAGAATCGCTGCGCATGACCGCTAACGGTTATCTTGCTCAAAGCGAACACCCCAAAGGTTTAGGCGCAGCCCTCACCCATCCTTACATTACCACCGATTATTCCGAAGCCTTAATTGAACTAATTACCCCTGCTACCAAAAGCATAGACGAAACACTCAACTTTTTAGATGAATTACATCGCTTTACCTATCAACAGTTAGGCAGTGAGCGTTTATGGCTCAACTCTATGCCGTGTATGGTGGGTTTAGACGACGAAAACATTCCGCTTGCCTACTATGGCGAATCCAACATTGGCAAATTAAAAACCCTGTATAGGCACGGTTTAGGCGTTCGTTATGGCCGCAAAATGCAAACCATTGCAGGTATTCATTATAATTTGTCTTTTCCTAATGAATTTTGGCAAGCATGGCACACCGCAAGCCAAACAACAGACCAGCTACAAGACTTTATTAATCAAAAATACTTTGCTTTAATTCGTACCTTTCAACGTCATAGTTATTTATTATTGTATTTATTGGGTGCAAGCCCAGCCGTTTGTGGCTGCTTTTTGACGGGAAGACAACATAATTTACAAAGCCTGAGTGCAGGCACGTTATATCAACCTTATGCCACGTCGTTACGCATGAGTCGTTTGGGTTATCAAAATACGGTACAACGTGATTTACAAGTTTCTTATAATCAACTATCTGAATATATTGAAGATTTGACTCATGCTATTCATACCCCCTATTCACCCTTTGCCGAATTAGGTGTAAAAAAAGACGGTGTGTATCAGCAAATGAACGCCAATGTGCTGCAAATCGAAAATGAGTATTACGGCTTAATTCGCCCCAAACAAACCGCACAAAGCGGCGAAAAACCCACTCAAGCCCTTAAAGCGCGCGGTATAGAATATATCGAAATGCGTTGTGTAGACTTAAACCCTTT
>ERZ724509.702-NODE-702-length-13744-cov-9.166703_pt1 | contig 13744 bp, 16 predicted proteins | sample MGYA00376042_ERZ724509 | MGnify/ENA primary metagenome ERZ724509 (study PRJEB28724, sample SAMN07190887) | wastewater metagenome | isolation source: effluent of sewage treatment plant in Hong Hong | place: USA: Christiansburg, Virginia | collected 2016-03-01 ...
GCCGACCTGGCCGCCTTCCCGGCGCCCGACGACACCAACGACCGCATGGACGTGTCGCTGCCCACCGTGACGTGGACGTCCGCCAGCGGCAACGCGATCAGCAAGATCGCGGTCTGCTACCGCAACGCGACTGCCGACGCCGACAGCGCCGTCATCCCGCTGACGATGTTCGACTTCGCTCAGACGCCGAGCGGTGCCGACATCCAGATGACGACCGGCGTTTTCTACCGGGCGAGCTGAGCATGCCGGCTCCCCTCGATCAGCCCACGACGCCGACGCTGCCGCCCCTGGTGCTGCCGGAGAAGCCGGCGGCCGAGCCCGCGGCCACCTACGGCGAGCGCATGAACAACTGGTGGCGCGAGTGCGATGTGCTCATCCGCGCGCGACAAGCTGAGCAGCAGGCGCTTTGCCACGCTTTCGTGGCCGGTCTGGCGACGCAAGCCGCGCCGACTCTAGACGCCCTGTCGGCGGCCTGGGACGGCCTGGACACCACGCTCAATGCGCTGGCCGCTGCGCTGCGCGAAAACGCGGCGGCGCCGACGCCTTCCGGGCTGTCGGAGAGCTTCATGCTGCAGCTGCTGACGCTCATCCTGCGCCAGCCCCCAACCCAATCGCCGGGCGGCTGACCATGACCCAGGCCGGCGCCGCGGCTGAAGTGGCCGACGTGCGGGCCATGGTGCGCGGCGAGTCCGAGGCGGCGCAGGCCCTCTACCGGCGCGCGATGCTGCCCGTGGCCATTCCCGAGCGCATCATGGTCGCGCTGCGCCTGCCGAGCGGCTGGGTGCGCCTGAAGGGCGCTGCCGGGCCTGAAATCAACGCGCCGCGCTACGCGGCCCGGGGCGGCTGATGGCGACGCCTCGAGCCACTACCTACAGCGCGTCGAGCGGCGGCGGGGTGTACGCGGGCCTTGATGGGCCGCCAGCCTGGGTGTCCAGCATCAACGTGTTGCAGTGGACAGAAATTGCCGACAGCGTGGCCTTCGGCGCTTGGGCCGCTGCAAACACCAGCCCCAGCAGCGGCTACCTGAGCACCGGGGCGCCGTTCACGGCGCTGGTGGATGCATTCGGCGAGTGGACGATGGATGACGCCACGGGGATGCTGTACCTGAGCGCCGGCGGTCACTTTGACTCGTCAGTGAATGGGGTGTACAGCTTCAACCCTGTCACGCTGGAATACGGCATTCCGGTGCCGCCGACGCCGCCTTCAAAGTACCCGCCCGCGTGGGTCACGCTCGGCCAGGCCAATGCGACCATCGTCTACCCGAGCGGCCTGGGCCTTCAATACTTCGGCAGTGCGGCCGACCTGACGGACCCCGCCGACGCGGCTTACATCAACCCCGAGCGCCAGCGCCGGGCAACGCACAGCTACGCGGCCAACTCGGTCAGCGGTGGGCGGCTGCTGCACCATTTCAACCTGTTCGGCGCCGCAAACCTGAGCACCGGCGTGTGGGAGTCTGTCGTCCCGACGAACCCCTACGGCCCGCAGATGACGGCGCTGGGCTTCGGCAACAACACCGACGCCTTCGGGCCTCTCACTTGCGCCCTCACTGACCCCGCCACCGGCAAGCAGTGGGTGGCGATCAACTCAGGCGACGGCGGCGACAACCTGCGGCCGGGTATCTACAAGATTGACCCCGACACGCAGGTCATCGAGGCCAAGCACGGGTCATCGACCTACTACGGGAACATGGTGCAGGACGGCACCTACGTTTACCTGTTCTGGTGCTATGACGCGGGCGGCGGCGCTGGCACGCACTACAACACCATCACGCGCGTCAACAAGTCCACCGGGGTCAAGGACTTCCCCAGCATCACCGGCACGCTCTGCCCGGCACCTTCGGGAAGCATGGAAACCGCGCCGATCTGCACTGACGGCACCTATGCCTATTTGTGGCACCCCGCCACCGACAAGCACAAGCTGTATCGGGTCCACCTGACCACCTTCGTGAGCGACGAGCTGACGCTCACAACGTCGTCTATCCCGAACCCGTCCATCCGCTACCGGCTGCACTACCTGCCCACCTACGGCGTCGTCCTGACGCTGCCAACGGGCAGCAGCAAGTGGTGGGCGACAAAGCTCGACGCATAAGGAAGAGGCATGTCCTTCACGTTCATCAACCGCGCCGCGCGAGTCTGGACAGACGCCGACACGTACACCACGACGGTCATGCCGGCGCAGAACGTCACGGCAGGATCGTTTCGGGTGCTGATCGGCCGATGGATCGGCGCCGGCGGTTCGCCGGTGGCCGTCGGTTCAATCAACAGCTCATCGGGTGATAGCTTCGTGCCGGCGGGGTCGGCTTCCCATACCGGTAGCGGCTTCAACGTGCAGGCGTTCTACTGCCTCTCTGCCGTTGGCGGCGCTGCCGATGTGGTCACGATCAACTACGCCGGATCGCTGGACACGGCCGATCAACGGGAGTGGGATCTTCTCCAGTACACCTTCGACGCGCAGGCCTCGCCGGTTGATGTCTACGCCCTGACGACTGCGGGCGGCGGCGGGTCTTCGATGACCAGCGCGGCCTTCAACGTGGCCGGCGCTGGCCTTGCGATCACGCGCATGCACGGCGCGCCTGCATTCACCGCCGGCAGTGGCTGGACGTTGCGCGCCAGCGAGCAGTACTACGGCGACCAGGACAAGTATTTCGCCGGCGCGGCCACGGGCGAGACGGCCACCATGAGCGGCGGCAGCGCCGGGCCGATGCTCGTGCTGGTGTTCAAGGAGACATCGAGCGGCACCGCCCCCGGCATTGCCACCGAGACGGACACCGCCCTGGCCCTGGCCGGCAAGCAGATCCGCGCCCTGGGCATGGCCACCGAGACGGATACCGCTCTCGCCCTGGTCACCTTGGCCGGCCTGCCGTTCAACACCGCGCCCTATGAGTTCGGCCAGCGCACCGGCCTGGACGTCGACGACTTCTCGATCTACGCCAGCACCGCGCTGAACGTGAGCGTCTATGCGGCGACCGACGTGCTGCTCGCCTCGCAGCTGTTCGCCTACACCGAGAGCACCGGCAGCGACGGCCGCCTGACGCGCAAGACGCACGCGTCGCTGGTGGCGGGGACGACCTACATCTTCGTGGCGGTCACAGCTGGCGGCGCTCTGGTGGCCGCCGGCAGGATTACGGCGACATGATCCCGTTGGGCGGCTACACAGGCCGCATCATCCTCAGCAGCACCGGCCGCTTCGGCGTCCGGCCGGATGAGTTCGCCACAGGCGGAGACTTCGACTCGCCACTGCTGGCCTGCGTCGACCCAGGCGACGAGAACACCGAGTTCGCCTGGGTCATCCGCTCTCTACCCGGCTCGGGCACGCTGGCCGCGAACGACGACGGCGGCATGTCGCACACCGGAGCGGCCGACGGCAGCTACACGGTCCCCTTCGGCCTCTACACCTGGGCGCCTGGTGGGCCCGGGGTCTACGAAGGCGACGCCAGCTTCACGACGACGTTCGGCGCTGCAGGTACTGCTGCCGGCACCGCGCTGGAGACGGACGCGGCTCTCGCTCTGGCCGGGCTGCAGCTGCGCGCCACCGGCCTGGCCACGGAGGCGGACACGGCGCTCGCGCTGGCTTCGCTGGCGATCAAGGCCGCGGGCCTGGCCACGGAGACCGAAGCCGCCCAGGCGCTGGCAGGCCGGCAATCGCGCGCCGTGGGGCTGGCTGCCGAGGCTGAGCAAGCCTTCGCGCTGGCAGCGTTCATCCCCGGCGGCGTCGGCGTGGCAGCCGAGACAGACAGCGCCTTCGCGCTGGTCAGCGTCCAGATCCGCGCCGTCGGCATGGCCGTCGAGACCGACGAGGCCATCGCGCGCACGGCTGGAACGTCGGCACCGGTCGGCCTGGCCACGGAAAGCGACACGGCCTTCGCGCTTGCTGCCGTGCAGCGCCTGCTGGTGGGCATCGCCGCAGAGATCGACGCAGCCCTGGCGCTGGCCGGGCCTGCTGGCGCCTTCCCCGCCGACCTCTCCGCAGCATGGGCGTACCGCGTGCCAGGGACCGCAGGCGGGTTCACCTATCGCGTGCCAGGCCATGCCGGCGCGACGACCTACAGAGCGGAGTGATTGAGCATGGCCACCGGCGCAGCATGGAACGTCGACAACCCGCTGAAGCCCTGGGCGCTCTTCGACACGAACGCCAAGCGCGTGATCCCGTTCGAGCTGGCCGACTGGCTGGCCGAGATGGGCACGACCTACGCCTCGCACGAGATCATCGCCGACAGCCCGCTTGAGTGCCTGAGCAGCCCCTACAGCGCCGACGTGCTGGCGCTGACGATGCAGCTGCGCGCGGGCCTGACCGCCGGGACCGACTACGCGGTGGGCCGGAAGTACCCCTTCACCGTGCGCCTGACGGGCGCCGATGGCCAGGTCGACGACCGCACGCTCTGGCTGAAGCTGGCGAACCTCTGACGGGCATCGGCTGCTGGGGACCGCGTCCCTAGCATGCCGCAGCATGTCAGCCTCGGCCAATTGGTCTTACACCGCCGCCGCCACGCACTGGCCCCAAGCCAGCCGCGCAGCGTGGGGCGGCGCCCTGGGCTTCGGCGCCCCGGTGCGGTTCCTGTGCGACTACAGCGTGACCACGCGCCGCATGCGCGACGCCAAGGGCGACGAGTTCACCTCGAACCTGGTGCTCTACACCGAGCGCTCGACCATCCGCGAGGGTGACCGCGTGCTGCTGGGCACGAGCACGGCCACCGACCCCATCGCCGCCGGCGCCGTCGAAGTGCGCTCCGTGGTGCGCGGTGCCGACGTGTTCGACCGCAAGGCCGACGACTTCGAGATCGGGACCGCCTGATGGGCCGCACCCGCGTCGTCAACCGCCTGCCGCAGTTCGTGGAAGCCGTGCAGCAGCGCGCCGCGCGTGGCATGACGCAGGCGCTCATCCTCGGCGCCAGCGAAGCCGCTGCCCTGACGCCCATCGACACGAGCACGCTGCTGAACAGCCAGTACCGCCGCGTCGAGCAAGACGGCGAGCGCATCGTCGGGACCGTGGGCTACACGGCCGAATACGCGCTCGCCGTGCACGACCCGGAGAACCCGCAGACCTTCCGCCGCGCGTCGGCCGAGAAGGAGTTCCTGCGCAAGGGCTTCGAACGCGCCGAGCCGAACATCCGCGCCGTCCTTCGTGGGGCCATCCGCACATGATGGTCGCCGCCGAAGCCCTGCGCCAGTTCCTGGCCCCGCTGCTGCCCGACTACGAGCTGCAGTTCGGCGCCTGGGTGGACAAGGCACTGCCGCACACCACGCGCTTCGCCGTGCTGCGCCCTGTCGGCGGCGCCCGCGCCGAGATCCTGCGCCGGCCGCAGTTCACGCTGACGCTGATCGGCATGGACGGCGGCGATGTGCTGGAGACGGCCGAGGCCGCAGACACCGTCGTCGCAGCCCTGAAGGCCGGCGGCGAGGGCCTGGTGTTCGCTCAGCCGGCCGAGCCCGTTTTCATCCCGACCGCCGACCGGCGGCCCATGTTCGAGGTCGCCATCGCGGCCATCACAGACTGACCCACAAGAGAGGATTCCATCATGGGTGCTTATGTTGGCCGCGACGTTGCCATCGAATTCGCCATCGCAGACGAGGACGCCACCAGCGGCTCGCTGACCTACAAGGTGCTGGGCATGATGCGCGGCAAGAAGTCCAGCGTGAAGTGGGAGACGGCCGACACGACCGCCGACCTGTCGCCCGACTTCACGAAGACCAACCTCGTCACCTTCAAGTCCGTCGAGGTGAGCGGCGACGGCGTCAGCTACACCGACGCCGTGCACAACCAGGCCGAGCTGAAGGCCCACGTCTACAGCCCCGGCAGCGCGACCGCGAACCAGCCGAAGGCCTGGCTGCGCATCACCGGCCCGGACGGCGTCATCGAGGGCCCGTTCATCGTCAGCGGCTGGGACGACGACGCGCCCTACGCCGACGCCGTGACCTGGAGCATCACCGCCATGTCGAACGGCGCGTGCACCTTCACGCCGGCCTGATCCCGCAACCTCTGACCACCAGGAGCCCACCACATGGCTGCCATCGCTTCCATCGACGCCACCCAAGTCGGCGCGTTCACCGCCGCCATCACGACGCTGTCGGCCGACGACACGATCACCTTCGACGCCAAGAAGAAGCAGCTGCTGGTGCTGCGCAACACGACCGGCGGCGCGCTGACGGCCACCATCGACGGCAGCACCGGCACGACGGTCTCTGTGCCCGGCATCGGCTCCGTGGACGTCAGCGGCGGCCTGGCCATCGCGGTCCCGGCTGGCACGAGCAAGGCGGTGCTGCTGAGCACGGTCAAGCACTACTGCCAGGGCGTGGTGCACATCACCGGCGCGGCGACCCTCACCGCGCAGCTGTTCGACCTCTGACGCTACGGGCGTGCTGGTCGAATGCGGTCTCGTTCGAGCGACGGCCAGCGATGGGGCTGAATTCACATTCCGCCCCTCGCTCGGCCGGATCGCTGCGCTCGCTGACCCGCGCGAGATCGTCGCCATCTTCGGCCGGCTGCTGGGCCACGCGCCTGCGACGGCGGCGGGCCTTCCTGCTGCCGATCCTGCGGTCGATGCTGCCGCCGTCCTGGCGGCCCTGTGTGACCAGGAAGACGCCACACCGCTGATCGGCCACGTCGAGCGTGCGCCCGACGGCCGAGGCCTTCAGCACGTGCCCGGCGAGATGCCGCGCGGCGAGCTGCTGATCATCGCCCGCCACCTGATGCAGCACGGCATTGCGGGCGACTCCAAGCCGGGCAAGGCCGGCGCCAGCGAGGGCCGCTACAGCGACCGCTTCGACGCCGCCGAGTTCATCACCGCCGCCCGGGTGCACCTGGGCCTGAGCGGCGACGAGGCCGAGGCGCTGTCGATGACCGAGCTCCAGCGCATGCTGGCCATGAAGTTCCCGGACGCCTCGGCAGAGCGGCAGCGCAACGTGCCGACGCGCGAGGAATACGACGCGCTGATGGCGCGACTGCAGAAGCGGAAGGGGGCGGGCGGTGGCTGAGCAAGTCGGCGGGATCTACTACGACGTCTCGCTCGAAACGGGCCAGATGGTCCGTGGCCAGCGGGAGGTGCAGCGCGAGCTGGGCCGCACCACCGGCGCACTCGACAACTTCAGCGGCAAGCTGACCGCGGTCGCGCGTGGCATCGCCGTCTATGCCGTCGCGCTGGCGATGGTGAAGGCCGCGAACGTGGCCGACGAGGTGCGCCTGCTGGCCTCGCGCATGGAAGTGGCCGCCGGCAGCACGCAGCTGGCGACCTCCGCGCTGTCCGAGCTGCAGGCCATCAGCATCAAGACGCAGACCTCACTCGCTGCGAATGTCCAGGTCTTCACGCGCCTGAACCAGTCCATCCTGCAGATGGGAGGCACCCAGGCCGACACGCTGCGCGTCACCGACCTGCTGGCCAAGGCCGTCAAGGTCAGCGGCGCGAACGCTCAGGAGTCCGCCGCTGCGATGCAGCAGTTCGGCCAGGCCCTGGGGAGCGGGCGCCTGCAGGGTGACGAGCTGCGCAGCCTCGCCGAGAACGCGCCGTACCTGATGCGCCAGCTGGCCGAGAGCCTGGGCGTGCCGGTGGGCGCGCTGCGCAAGCTGGGCGAGGACGGCAAACTGACCGCCGACGTCGTCACGAACGCTCTGTCGCAGGCCGCCGAGCGCATCAACGCCGACTTCGAGAAGCTGGGCCCGACGCTGGCCGGCGCCTTCACGGTGACGAAGGACGCCGCCGGGCGCCTGGTGACAAGCCTCGACGGCGTCACCCAGAACAGCGCGGCGCTGACCGGCGTCACGCAGGGCCTCGGCCAGGTGTTCGACGCCCTGGCTGGTCAGATCGGCGGCGCGAACAGCGAGGCCGAGAAGCTGGCGCGCGGCCAGGCTGTGAAGACCTGGGCCGAGCAGACCCGCGAGGTGCTGTCCTACGTGGTCGACGCGGCCGACGTCACGTGGCAGGCGATCTCGGTCCTGGGCCGCAACGTGTACTTCGCCCTGGAGAGCAGCGGCCGGTTCATGGCGGCCGTCGGCGCGGTCTACACCGAGGTTCTGCGCGGCAACATCAGCGGCGCCCGGCAGATCGGCGCCGAGCTCGACGCGCAGATCACGGCCAGCCGTGCCAAGCTGGACGCAGCCGATCAGAAGACGCTGGCCGCCCGCAAGACCTGGGGCGAGCAGATGCGCGACGCCTGGGCCCAGGCCCGGGTGGAAGACCGAGGGTTCACGCCCACCGCCGCGCCCGGCAAGCTGACCACGCCCGGCGACCCCGACGCGGCGAAGAAGGCCGCAGCGGAAGCGAAGAAGGCCGCCGACGCGCGCCTGAAGGCCGAGCTGGAAGGGCTGGCCGGCGAGGAGCGCATCAAGGCCGAGCAGGACGCCCTGACGCAGAAGTTCTACGCCGACGAGCAGCGCAAGGCGGACAAGGCCGCCGAGGATGAGCGGCGCCGCGAGATCGAGCGCCAGCGCAACCTGGCCACGGCGCAGGACGTGATTGCCGGCGGCGACCCCATCGCGCGCCTGGAACTCGAGCTGCAGCGGAAGTCGGCGATGCTGGCCGAGGCTGCGGCCCTGGACCTGGAGAACGCCAGGGTCTACAGCGAGGCCCAGGTCTCGCTCGAACGCGACACGCAGTCGAAGATCACCGCCATCCTGATGCAGCAGCAGTTCGACCGGATGGCGGCGCAGAGCCAGCTTCTGGGCGCGACGGCGGGCCTGTTCGGCGGCATGGCCGACCTCGCCAAGCAGTTCGCGGGCGAGCAGAGCGGCACCTTCCGCGCGCTGTTCGTGCTGTCCAAGGGCTTCGCCATCGCCGACGCCGGGCTCAAGCTGAACATGGCGATCTTGCAGGCCATGGCCGACCCGACGGCCCTCACGCCGGCGCAGAAGCTGGCGAACTACGCTGCCATCGCCTCGGCCGGGACTGCAGTGATCAGCAGCATTGCCGGGATCAACTTCGGCGGCGGCCGCCAGTACGGCGGCCCCACCAGCGCCGGCAGCATGTACCGCGTCAACGAGGGCGGACGGCCTGAGATGTTCACGGCCTCAAACGGCAACCAGTACATGCTGCCCACGAAGGACGGCCGCGTGACGCCAGCGGGGCAGGTGGGCGGCGGTGCGCCGACCATCGTCATCAACAACATGGGCGCCCCCGTGCAGGTCCAGCAGCAGAGCTTCGACCAGCAGAGCAACACCATGACGCTCACGCTGGCCGAGGCCGCGAGTCAGATCAGCGAGCGCCGCGGGCCCCTCTGGGGCGCCCTGAGCGGCTCCACCAATCTGCAGCCTCGCAACAACGGCTGAGCATGGCCGCGCCCACCCCCCACGATTTCAGCCCCCCGAACGGGCGAGATGTGCTGATCCGCCGAAATCCTCTCCGTAGCTTGAGGCAGGCCCTGAACACCGAGGCCTGCCCACATGCCCGAGAGCCTTCCGACGCCGCCCGCCCGCCGCCGCCTTCTCTGCGCCGCCATCCTCGGCGCGCTTGCCGGATGCAGTCGGCCGCAGCGACCCGACACCCTGCGCGCCGCGCCTGGGTCCATCTGCCTCAGTGAGGACGCCGTGCCCGTCGCCTACCCGTTCGCCCTCGCAACGATCCTCCGCGCCGGCAAGAGCCGCCGCCAGCCGGCCGCCTTCGCCATGCACGAGCCACGCCGCGGCTACGGCTACGCCGAGGCCACGGGCACCGACACGCCGGTCTTCTGGGATGTGACCTTCCGCTTCGACACGTGCGACGCGCGCCGCTTCATGATGTGGTTCGTCGAAGAGCTCGAGCGCGGCGTCCTGGAGTTCACGCTGCCCATCCGCACGGAGTTCGGCAACCTCGACCACACGTGCCGCTTCCTGCCAGACGGCCTGCTCGACTGCACCGAAGACGGCGGCCTGTGGACCTATCGCGCGACGATCATGGCCCGCGCGCAGGTCATCCCGGCCGATGCCGTGACTGCCTACACCGCGGCCTTCGCGGGGCCGATCCCGGCGCAGACCCTCTACGTCGGCGCGCCGTTCACGCTGGCGCTGGGGGGCTACTTCAGCGGCGGCCTCGGCCCCTACACCTACAGCGTGCACAGCGGCACCCTGTCGCCCGGCCTGACGCTTGACTCCAGCACAGGCATCGTCAGCGGCACGCCGACCTCGCTGCTGGGCTTCGGCGACGTTGTCTTCATGCGCGAGGGCGCCTACTGCAGCAAGGTCTGGACGGACCCGGTCAGCTTCAGCGCGACGCCGGCCGACTCGTCTTTCGCGGACGTGGCGCTGCTGCTGAAGTTCGAGGGCGCCAACGGATCGACCACGATCACCGACAGCAGCACCAACGCCGACCACAAGACGGCCAGCACCGGCATGGCCATCTCGACGGCCGCGCCTCTCTTCGGCACGTCGTCGCTGCGATGCGTCCACCGCGGACCTGTGCCCTTGCAGTGGACCGGCAGCCGCTTCGGGCGGGCATCCGGCGCCGCCGCGACCTACGAGGGCTGGACGAAGCGGACGTCGACGACCGCCGCCACCGAGACGCCGCCGATCTTTATCCTGCGCGATGGCGCGGCGAACGAGCTGTTCCACCTCTCCCAATACAGCACCGGCAACCAGTACACCTTCCGGGTAGGCGCGAGCGGCAGCTTCACGCAGTACGCCTATACGCCCGACGGCGCGGGAAAGGTGCACTGGGCCGTGACGGTCAAGACCGACAACACGTGGCAGCTGTGGATTCAGGGCGAGCTGGCGGCCAGCGGCAGCGGCTTCGCCAGTAGTTCGGGCGTGGGTTGCAATTGCCTGGTGGGCGGCTCCGGATCGACCGATACGGGTGCGATCACCTATGACATCGACAACATCCGTGTGACCAACGGCAGCGCGCCTCGCTACACCAGCGCCTTCACGCCGCCCGGCGACTTCCCGGCAGGCTGAGCATGGACAGAGCCGAGTTCTACGCCACGAAGAACCCCGGCGCGGTCTACGAGACCGTCGCCTTCGATCATCCCGAGTTCGCGGCGCCCTTCCGCCTGGTGGCGAACAAGTTCGAGGCCGTCACGCTGGGCGGCGATGAGTACACGCCGGCCCCGATGACGGTCAAGCCACCGGCGCAGAAGGGGGGCGAGCGACCCCGCATGACCATCGCATTTCCGCGCCAGGTGGTGGGCCGGCAGTTCAAGCAGCAGCTCGCGCTGATCGCCGCAGCCGGCTCGCGCGAGCCCATCGCCATCACCTACGCCGTGTGGCTCGCCGAGACCGACGCGCCGAAGGTCACGTGGGAGCTCTACGCCAGCGACCAAGGCGGCATCGGGTTCAACACGACGCAGGTTCAGGTGCAGGCGACCATGGACAACCCTATGACCAGAGCCGTCGCGCCGACCTATGACCCGGGCGTATTCACCGGCCTGGAGCTGGTGTGACTCCGGCCGCGTTCGCCGCGCGCATCGTCGGCGCCCGGTGGGTGCGCTGGGCCAGCAGCTGGGCGGCCTGCGACTGCTTCGGGCTCTGCGTCCTCTACTACCGCGAGTGCCTGGGTATCGACCTGGGCGCCGTGCCGCAGACCGACATTGCCACCGGCTTCCACGCGGCGCGGGGCTGGCAGGAGTGCGAGCCAGAACCAGGCGCCTGTGTCTTCATGGCCTGGGTGGATGGATCGCCGGCTCACTGCGGCGTGCTGCTCACTGCAGACGCCGTGCTGCACGCCCAGGAAGGCCACCTCAGGCCCGAGTCGGGCAGCGTGCGCGTGACCCGCATGGACGCCATGCGCCGCCTCTACCCGGACCTCCGTTTCTACCGGTACACGCCATGCACCTGACCCTGCTGCACGACCCCGCCGGCATCACCGGCCGGCACCTGAAGGAACTGGACGCCGCGGCCACGCTGCAGGCGAACATCGAGCGCATCCTTCCAGGCGGCGGCGGCGACGTGGAACTGCGCATCAACGGCCAGCGCGTGGACCCGCTGACCGACACGCGCCTTGACGAGCCGCCGCGCGAAGGCGACGCCATCATGCTGGTGCGGCGCCCGGCAGGCCTGGACCCGATCACCTGGGCCGTCATCGGGATCGCCGCCCTGGCCGTCTACACGTACACCCAGCTCCCCAAGATCCCCGGCCTGCCGACGGCGAACGACAGCCCGAACAACAAGCTGACCGGGCAGACGAACATCGCCCGCGCGTACCAGGCCATTCCCGATGTGTACGGCTACCGCCGTGTCTGGCCCGACCTGATCCAGCCGTCCCTGGTGGAGTACATCGACGACCGCAAGCACGTCACCGAGTGGATGTGCATCAGCCGCGGCAAGGGGACGGTGACGGCCGTGCAGTACGCCGACACCGACCTGCTGTCCTTCGACGGCGCCAGCTTTGACACCTTCGAGCCGGCGTCGGGACCGTCGGACTATCCCGAGCTCAACGACACCACGCTCACCGACGTGCTGGAAGGCTTCGAGTCGCCCGAGGTGAACAACATCGAGCTGAACTACTCGACCGGGGTCAGCGACGAGATCGCGCGCACCGGGACCATCGTCTACGACGACGCGAATTCGTACTTCGAGATCACCTTCGTCGATGGCAGCGTGTGGGACTACACGAAGAGCATCGCGGGCACGGGCACGGTGCTGATCACGATGATGCCGCCCGGCGGCGACCCCTGGTTTCCCGAGACCTGCGACCTGCTCAGCTACGTCAGCAGCGGCGGCTACGTCACCTTCCGCTTCGACAACACGGCGCTGATCTACGGCACCGAGGGCACCTTCAGCAAGAGCTTCAAGCTGAAGCCCACGGGCGGGCCCAGCAGCAAAGTGAAGGGCCCCTACATCCTGCCGGTGGAGTGCGAGCGCCTGCGCTGGAATCTGGTGTTCGCCCGCGGTCTGCAGGGCACGGCCGAGATCGAAGTCAACTGGTGGCAGGTCGATGGCAGCGGGGACATGATCATCGGCACCGACGAGGTGCACACCTACGAATACACCGCGGCCAGCCCGAGCGAGAAGGCCTACACCGAGGAGGTGACGCCGGCAGCCGGGACCGGCCGCTACGCCATCAGCTTCGAGCGCATGAACGTCGACACCGACTACGCCAGCACGGCGACGCTGGAGTCGGTGTACGGCATCCGCTACCACGCCACCAAGGTGCTGCCAGGCGTCACGGTGCTGAAGGTCACGCAGCGCGCCAGCGCAGGCGCCGCTGGCGCGACAGAGCGCAAGTTCAACTGCCGCTGGGGCCGGCACATCCGCACGCTCAGCAGCACCACCCTGAGCGAGTCGCGCAACTTCGCCCGCGCGCTGGCGCACCTGTGGTGCGTGGCCGGCGAGGATCTGGCGCAGCTGGACACCACCGCCCTTGCGGCGATCAACACCGCCTTGGGCGAGACCTCCGCGCTCCTGCGCTTCGACGGCAGCCTCGACGACGCCGACGCCAGCCTGGGCGAGCGCATGCAGCGCATCGCCGACACCGCGCGGTGCGTGCTGTGGCGCAGCGGCACGAAGTGGACCGTGACGCGCGACGAGGCGCGGGCCTTCCCCGAACTGCAGCTCGACTATCGCAACCTGGCCGCGTCCGGCGATTCGACCATCAGCTACGCCGCGCACATGCCGGCCAGCCACGACGGCGTCGAGGTGGAGTACACCGACGAGGCGAGCCAGTCGAAGAAGGCCTACATCCGCCTGGACATCTCGAGCGGGGCCGTGGCCACCGGTGCCAGCGCGAACCCGAAGAAGTTCAAGATGCCCGGGTGCGCCACCGAGGCCCAGGCCGACAACCGCGCGCAACTCGAGGCCCGGCGCCTGATGTACTCCCGCACCAGCGTGCAGGACACGGCCCTTGCCG
>ERZ724509.703-NODE-703-length-13733-cov-4.420310_pt1 | contig 13733 bp, 12 predicted proteins | sample MGYA00376042_ERZ724509 | MGnify/ENA primary metagenome ERZ724509 (study PRJEB28724, sample SAMN07190887) | wastewater metagenome | isolation source: effluent of sewage treatment plant in Hong Hong | place: USA: Christiansburg, Virginia | collected 2016-03-01 ...
GGCGCTCCTTGTTGGTATTAAAGATGGTAGATGGTGTATCGTCATTGGATCGGCACGTCCGATCGTGAGCGAGTAGAGGATCTTAACAGATCATAGTAGGGTAATTATATAGTATAATGGTGTTCGATGCAAAAAATTATCCTGTACTACACATTTACGCCAATCGCTGATCCGGTTGCGGTAAAATTGTGGCAAAAAACGCTTGCCTCGGGCCTTAACCTGCGTGGCCGTATCTTGATTTCACGTCACGGGATCAATGGTACTGTCGGCGGCGACATTGATGATGTCAAAGCATACATAAAAGCGACAAAAGAGTTCGCAGCGTTCAAAAACATGGTGTTTAAATGGAGCGACGGATCGCGTGAGGATTTCCCGCGGTTGAGTGTTAAGGCACGTCGCGAGTTAGTTGGGTTTAAAAATAGCGACGATGAATTTGATGTTGATGAAAAGGGCGTCGTAGGCGGCGGTATTCACTTAAAGCCAAAACAGGTCAACGAATTGGTCGAAGCATATGGTGACGACGTCGTGTTTTTTGATGGTCGTAATGCACACGAGGCAAAGATTGGTAAGTTCAAAAATGCAATCGTACCCAACACCAATACATCTCGTGATTTTATTGCTGAGCTTGAAAGTGACAAATACGACCATTTGAAGAATAAGAAGATCGTTACCTATTGTACCGGTGGTGTTCGCTGTGAAGTCATTTCTAGCATGATGAAAAAACGTGGGTTCACGGACGTGTATCAAATTGATGGCGGTATTGTGAAATACGGCGAAGCGTATGGGGATGATGGATTGTGGGAAGGCAGCCTGCGCGTGTTCGATAAGCGCATGACGGTTGATTTTTCCGACCATACCAAGACCATCGGTGTTTGCAGTCATTGCCAGGGTCCGACTAATAATTTTGAAAACTGTGCGTGGGCAAACTGTAATGATCTGGTATTAATATGTTTGAACTGCAAGCAAGATCCGGACTTGTTATATCACACCGATGAGTGCCGAGTGCGGGCAATGACCCCTGTCGCGGCTGCATAAAACATTTCTTTGTATACGCTGAAAAACAAGAGTATACTGGCAGTATCAACCAAATGGAGGTATTGATATGGCATCAAAAGATGCACAATTAGCAACACAGATGTGGGGCCTTGTGGTCGCACAAGGAGTTTTAGCAATTCTAGCGGGATTTGCAATGTTATTTTGGCCAGGAGTTACCGCTGTCCTTCTGGTCGTGATCTTTGGTATCTTCGTCCTGGTATGGGGCGTGGTCGATTTGATCCGCAGCTTACTGGGTATTGGCAAAGTCAGCACCTGGTGGTTGGAACTGGCATTTAGCATTCTTACCATTGGTTTGGGTGTCTTCTTGCTGCGAAACACCGCAGTCTCACTCGCAATCTTTATCTTGCTGATCGGGTTTACATTTATTATCCGCGGCGTTATTGATTTGCTGATTGCATTCTTTAGCAAAGACCAAGATGTTAAAGACGCACGCTCACTGTTCGTCATTACAGGTATTTTAGGACTTGTTTCTGGAATCATCGTATTGTCACAGCCAGTTGCAAGCGGCCTTGCATTCATCTGGATCGTTGGTTTGTACACAGTACTCCAAGGATCAATGGTTATCGCAATCGCGCTTCGTGCTCGATCGGCATTTGGAAAGTAATCACACATGAGTGATAGCACGGATAAGCAACAATCAAACCGTCTGCTGCAACTTATCGTTGGCGGGGGGATTGTGCTGTTTGGTGTCATCCTGCTGATCAACCTGTTCGCCAAGTTTATTGACGTCGAGGTTCTGTTGCAGTGGTGGCCGGTGGCAATCGTGCTGGTGGGGTTGACGCTTGCGTCAGTTGATCAAAAACAAGCATTGTTAGGTGCGGCAATGGCACTGGCCGGTGCAACCGTATTGGTTGCCAGGCTAGGGCTACTAGGCGATGATGTCAGGCGTATTGTCGAGATTATCGCGCTGCTACTTATTGGCTTGGCGATCATTACGCCTCATTTGATGAAAACAAAATAGACCGTTCATATATAAAATAACCGGCATTTCGCCGGTTATTTTATTGCAAGGCTGATGTAAGGCGTGCGACGCTGTCGAGAAATGAATCACGCAGGCTGCGCTTTTTCCAAAGCGCGGGCGTTAATGCGTATGAGTGCGAGATGTTGCGTGCCTGAACGCCAGCGAGTTGTTTTACGACACGTTTGTCGTAAATGACCAGGCTGCACTCGTAGTTAAGTTCGAATGACCGAACATCCATATTACTTGATCCGATGACCGCGATATCGTCGTCGATAGTGATGTGCTTTGAGTGTAGTAGTTGTGGCGCGTGGTGAAGATACAGTGTAATTCCGGCGCCAAGTAACTGCGCGTAATACGAGCGCTGAGCGTGGCCAACCATCCATTGGTCAACCGCCTCGGAGTTAAGGATAGTTACTTCAACGCCACGTTGTGCGGCGGTAATGAGCGCTGTCAGGAGCGGCTCGCCCGGCACTAAGTAAGGATTTGTGATCACAATTTTTTTCTTAGCGCTATATATCAGGTCTAGGAACAGCTTGAGATTGTTCTCGTTTTTATATGCCGGTCCACTCGGGACGATTTGCATTAACTGGTCGGTTTTTTGGATGGTTGTCGCCATGTCCTGGAAATGCAAGATTGCTTCGTCTGTCTCGCTATACCAATCCCCGGCGATGATGGCCGCTACGTGTGCGACGATCGGGCCTTTCATGCGCGTGACAAGTTCTTCATAAATAATAGCGTCCTTGCGCTCATAGCGCGGCTCAACCAGGTTAAGTGATCCAATGTAGGCAACTTGGTTATCGATGGCAATCAACTTGCGGTGATTGCGCAGGTCAGGGCGGCTGTACTTACCGGGGACCAAGCTGATCGGCAGCATCGCGCGCCAATGTACGCTGGCATAATAGAGCATTTTTTTCATATAGCGACGGTTACGGAATTTGCGCGATCCAAACGCGTCAAATAACACATAAACGGCAACACCGCGCATGGCAGCCTGTTCCATTGCATCAAAAAGCGGCGCAGTCACCTCGTCGAATGACAATATATAACTTTCGATATAGACATAGTGTTTGGCGCGTTTGACATCGGCGGTGATGCGCGTGATGGTTGCAAGGTAGTCGGTGTAGAGCTCGCTGCTATTGCCGGCGCTTGCTGGAAATTTACTGAGGTTGCGGTTAAGGCGGATAAAGGGCTCGATACGATCGGGGTATGACGCATCCTTTGGGGTATGATGCTGCGATGCCAGAACCTTGGCGTTGATGATTGCTTGACGTTTGCGGCGGAGGCGTGATGGACGAGTGGTGCCGATAATCGCAAACAGTAGCAGTCCAATAAGCCCCGGCAGCAGAAAGATTGCAAGTAGCCAGGCAGTTGCAGCTGTCGGTTTGCGACCTCGCGGAATATAAAAAAGGAGCGTCAGGCGGATCACCCAGTCAAGGGCGATAATGGTGATGGTGAGCCAAGTTGACGATGTATCCATAATGTAGTTATTGTATCATTTACTAGAATATATAGATGATGGCGAGCCCGATAGCCCCTAAAATTCCAGCAGTGATGCGTCGCGGCAGGTGGTCCTTTTCTTTCAAAATGAAGTACGCCGCGATTACTACGATGACCGGCAACACGCCCAGTGATGCACTGACTAGTGACGCGCTGTTGCTTGCAAATAAGGTTGACACAAACAGCAGGCCTTTGAATGTACTGGCGATGCCAAACATGATAGTTGGTCGCAAAAAGGCAGGATCTTTGAGCAGCGACAAGTATTTTCGTTCGTTGATGGCAAGAATCAACATCCACAGTGCCTGCGCCCCCCAGCCGTATACAAGGTATGCGCCGTAGTCGACTTGGCCAAGCATCCACTTTTCAAACACGGTCGCAAGCCCAAGAAGGGCAACGCTTGCAAGCGTCAGCCCAACGCCCTTTGAAAGTGTAAAGCGGCCTGCTTTTTTGGTGGCGCTCGCGATAAACGCTGACACCAAAATGACGAGCGCTCCTAATGATTGGGCTATCGTCAGTTGTTCGTTCAGCAGGGCAAATGCAACTACTATGCTGATGATGGGGGCTAAGTTGCCGATGAGCGCGTATTGGCCAGCATCAACGTACTTATTTGCCTTGTATGACAAAATCGTAATAAGAGGGAACACGCCGCTGCCGACGACGATGAACAATAGGTTAAGCCAGCCGATGTCCAGATCTGGTCTGGTGACGGCAGCAACCAAAAGTCCCGTGGGGTACAGGATGCACAAGAAGAACACGGCGTTGACCAGCCGACCGCGGTCGCTGTATTTTTTTGCCATTTGGCGCCGCAAGAGATACGAGCTAACCGCAAATATAAGATAACCAATGAACAGCAGGCGCCAGTCAATCATTGCCCTATAGTACAATATAAGGGAAATGAATGCAGCACTTGAAGATAAGCTAAAGACGCTCCCACGCAGTGCGGGTGTGTATTTTCATAAATCAAAAAGCGGCGAGATTATTTATGTCGGCAAGGCAGCTGTGTTAAAAAACCGCGTAAAGCAATATTTTCAAAGTACGCGTGATATGGATGTTAAAACCAGGGCGTTGGTGGCCGAGATCGATGATACCGACTGGATCGAAACCGAGAGCGAAATTGACGCCTTGTTCTTAGAAAGTGAAATGGTCAAACGGTATATGCCACGCTTTAACATTTTGCTGCGCGATGACAAATCACAACTATTCGTGCGCATCGACATGAAAAGCGAATGGCCACATGTCAGTTTTACGCGCAACCCGGCTGACGATGAAGCAGATTATTATGGCCCGTACTATAACGGTTACGCGGTTAAAAAGGCATTACGATATCTACGCAAGGTGTTTCCGTACTACACTAAACCACCCAAAAGCGGCGAACGGGTTGATCTGGACGTACATATTGGACTAAGTCCAAGCCCCGGCACGACGAGCGACGAATACAAGGCATCGCTGCGAAAGTTAGTGCGTTATATGGAGGGCGGCCGCAAGGCGCTTTCAAAAGAGATTGAAAAAGAAATGCAGTTGGCTGCAAAACTGCATGATTTTGAAAATGCGGCAGCGCTTCGCAATAAGCTGCGCGACCTGCGCGAACTGCAGCAACGTATTATGGTTGGTGATCGTGAGTTTTTGGACATTAGTAAGGACAAGGCGCTTACGGCCATCGTTGACCTGTTTGATCTGCCAAAAATCCCGGTACGCATCGAAGGTTATGACATCAGCCACATGAGTGGTACGAATGTTGTTGCCAGTATGGTGGTATTTACCAACGGGGTGAGTGACCGCGCTAAATATCGCAAATTTAAAACCCGCATTGAACAAAACGACGATTATTTTAATATATACGAGACACTGCAGCGCCGGACAAGCGAAAAAAATATGAAATCATGGCGCATCCCAGATTTAATTGTGATCGACGGGGGTAAAGGCCAATTGGACGCAGCCCTAAAGGCGCTCGAAGAACGTAATTTGCATATTCCGACCATCAGCATCGCCAAACGCGAAGAAGAAATTATTATTCACCGGACGCGTTCGAATGTTGGTACGGTGAAATTGCTTGACACTATTAATGAACCGTCGCAAAGCATCGAAGTGACCAAATCGGGTGAGTATCTGACGGTTAATCTGCATCCGGGTCAAGTGAACGCTTCGTCACACTCAGGTAACCTGCGCGGGGCTGACACGTTTTCAACGTATTCGGATGTGACCAAACTGTTTCAGCGTATCCGCGATGAGGCTCACCGGTTTGCCATTAGTTACCACACGGTTTTAAAGCGCGCCAAACAAACAGCCAGCAGCCTAGAGGACGTGCCAGGGATTGGCCCGGCCACACGGCGCGCATTGATACGAAAATTTGGCAGCTTGCGGGCAGTGCAAAGCGCAACCGAACCGCAGCTAGTTGCCGTTATTGGGCAAGCCAAAGCAAAGCACTTGATGCCCTATTTGCGCCAGCCATAACCCTTATGCTATAGTGTGATCAAACCGTATTCATATACGAGAGGACACTTGTCGCATGACAAAAGCAGCAGCACTCATCAATCGCATAAAAGGGTTTACCATCATCGAGCTGTTGGTGGTGATTGTGATTGTTGGAATCCTGGCGACAATATCGATTATTGGGTATGGATCATGGCGAACGTCGGTCATATCTGCGCAGGTCAAGAGTGATCTTAATGCAGCCGCATCTGCCATGGAGAGTTCGCGAACATTTGGTAATGGATACCCGTTGACACTTCCTTCGACGGTTGTCCCAAGCACTAATGTTAGCTTGACATTAACACCCAGCTCAACGGCGCTCGCATACTGCATCGACGGTGTGAGTAACGAGAACACCAGCGACACTTTTTACGTCGCCTCTGAATCGAAGGATCAGGGCGCATTGTCAGGCACATGTGCAACGCGACCTGCGACCACACCGCCTGCAGTACCGGGCAGCATTGCGGTTAACTCAACCACGACTACAACGATTGCTTTAACATGGGCAGCAGCAAGCTATGCATCAACGTACCTGGCAGAGTGTTCGACGGATGCTGGGTTTACCAACAACGTCAAGCAGGCAACCACGGCAGGGCTAGCGGCAACTGTTACGGGCCTCACAACCGCGACTTCTTACTTCTGTCATGTTCGTGCGGTTAACAGTCTTGGTAGTAGCGCCTGGAGCAGTATGGTAAGTGCCAACACAGCGACGCCACCGCTCGCGCCAGCAGGTTTTGCCGTTGTCTCAAAGACAAACATCCAAATTAACTTCTCGTGGTCGACCGTTACTGGTGCCACGAGTTATATGGTAACGTGTGCGACCGATACCGGATACACACAAAACTCGAGACAAGCGTCGACCGCAGCAACGACAGTTGCAGTCACTGGCCTTTTGCCTGGTAGATTACATTATTGTAAAGTTGTTGCGACTAACTCATCAGGCACAAGCCCGTCTTCTCTAGTACTACAAGTTACAACAAATGGCTGGTCGATGCTTTCGGCTGGGTACAGTGGGACAACCTGTGGGCTGCGTGCTAACGTCGCGTACTGCTGGGGGCTTAATACTAACGGACAATTGGGTAACGGTAACACCACAACAATTGATACGCCAGTGGCAGTCGACGTATCTGGGGCTTTAATTGGCAAGAAGGTGACAGCAATTAGTGCAAATGGATCACACACGTGCGCTGTCGCTGACGGTAAGGCCTATTGCTGGGGCTCAAATACATATGGACAAATTGGCGATAATACCACAACGCCATCCTCGCTACCGGTTGCGGTAGATATGTCCGGGGCTCTATCGGGTAAAACAGTAACTGACATTAGCGTAGGCAATGGTTTCTCTTGTGCCGTTGCCAGCGGTGCCGTATATTGTTGGGGCTACAATGCAAACGGACGTCTTGGGATTAATAGCACAACTGATTCATTGGTTGCTGTCGCAGTCAATACAGCCGGGGTGTTATCGGGTAAAACAGTAACGTCAGCGAACACGGGTAATGGTGCCAATAGCAATGCCTGTGTTGTCGCCAGTGGTCTTGGATTCTGCTGGGGCTTAAATGGCGACGGTGAGCTGGGTAATGGTTTATCTACGCAGTCACTTGTACCTGTCGCTGTCAATACAGCCGGGGTGTTATCGGGGAAAACAGTAACGGCCATCAGTGTCGGTGGTACGTCCTCGGCGCCACACACCTGTGCCGTTGCTAGCGGTGCTGCCTACTGTTGGGGCAAAAACAGCAAGGGCTCACTTGGCAACAACTCGTCTAGTACTTCGTCGCTTGTCCCCATTGCCGTAGATGCAACGGGGGTTCTTGCAGGCAAAACCGTAACGGATATTAGTGCTGGGTATCAGCATTCTTGTGTCGTTGCAAGTGGCCAAGCTTACTGTTGGGGAAATGCCTTAAATGGTCGCCTGGGGAATAACAGCACGACTTCCCCAGTTATCGTACCTGTGGCTGTCGATGTGTCCGGTGTTCTCGCGGGTAAGACGGTAACACAGATTACGACAGGAAATACGTATAGTTGTGCTGTGGCTGACGGCTCGGCGTATTGTTGGGGTAGCGCTGCCTCTGGCCAGCTTGGCAATGACACGACTAGCGGGAGCTATCTGGTCCCAACGGCTATCATCGAACCATAGGGATACGTGGTCTATCAGGGGCGCTGTGGTCCACGGTGTGGTATAATTAAAGGGTAATGAAACGGCAATTTATCGTATTCGTCGTACGTTGGGCGTTAAACTCTTTGGGGCTGTGGGTAGCAGTACGACTGCTTGGTACCGGTTATCAAAATACAGATGTCACTGCTGGCTTTTGGGGCTTTTTGCTGGCCGGATTGATATTTTCGATCATCAACACAATTCTGCGGCCTATTATGGTGGTCCTGTCGTTACCTGCCATCCTGCTGACACTGGGCCTATTCATGGTTGTCGTTAACGGATTGATGGTGTATATCTCGCTGTCATTGGCGCCGGGTATCTCAATGTCGTTTATCAACTCGATTCTGACAGGAATGCTGCTGAGTCTGGTAAACTATATAGTAAGTGCCGCGTTAGAACTGCGGCAAAATAATACGTATCAGGAAAGATAACATGAATTTTGATCTCATTTTACAAGTACTCACTGTTGGCTCATCAATCTTGATGATTTTGGCGATTTTGTTGCAACAACGTGGTGCGTCACTGGGGGCCGGCTTTGGTAGTTCGGGCGAGTTGTACACGACACGCCGTGGACTTGATAAAAATCTTTTCGAAGTTACTATCGTACTGGCTGTCATTTTTGTACTCTCGATCCTTGCCGGGCTGTTGTTGCCCGCATTTAAGTAGGATATTGACCTCATGCAAGACGATAAACCCAGCCGGTGGCATCGCCTCAAAAAGGTAAGCTTTAACCGCAAAGATTTGTCGCGTCGTATGCGCAGGGCAGAAGGCGTTACTGTGCGTCACGCACGTAAATTTATCTTTCGTCGTTTAGGTAATGTTCGCGAAGTGCGTCGTCATATTATGATGTGGGTCATTGCAGTTGGCGTACTGATTGGTGCGAGTGGGCTGCAGTTGATGTGGTATCAGCAAAATTATCGCACCGCTGCAAAAGCGAATGATGGGACCTACGCCGAGGCGGTTCTTGGACCTGTTGATACGTTAAACCCGTTGTTTTCGTCAACGAGTGCTGAGGAATCGGCAAGTCATTTATTGTTTTCTCGCATATTAAATTATGATTCGACCGGCCATCTTAACAATGATTTGGCAGCAGACGTAAGCGTCGATGGTCCGGGCACCGTCTATACGGTCAAGCTACGCAAGGACGCGATGTGGCATGACGGTATCAAGCTTACGGCATCAGATGTTGCCTTTACGGTAGGTTTGCTGAAAAACCCGGCAGTTCGTTCGACGATTCCTGCGGACTGGAGCTCGATTGCGGTAAATGTCGTCGATGATTACACGCTGACGTTTACGCTCCCAGCTGTCATTGCTGCTTTCCCGCATGCACTCACATTTCCAATTGTGCCAAAGCATATTTTATCCAAGGTCGAACCAAACGCTATTCGTGAAAATGACTTTAGTCGATCGCCAATTGGGAGCGGTCCGTTCAAGCTGCGCTTTATCCAAGACGTTGACGTGACGGCGGGGCGTAAAATCATTCACCTGGAACGAAACGGCGATTATTATATGGGTGCCGCTAAATTAGAGCGCTTCCAGCTGCACGTTTATACTAACCAAGATGCCATTGTGCGTGCACTTGCAAGCGGCGAGGTAAATGCGGCCGCAGACCTGTCGGCGACAGCCGCCGGCCAGGTAAATACGGATCGCTATAACGTAAAATCCGAACCCGTTCAGAGTGGACTGTATGCAATTTTCAATACGACGCGCGAAGTATTGAAGGACAAGGCCGTGCGCCAGGCATTGCAGCGGGGGACTGATGCCAAGGCCATCCGCGACCAATTGGGCGCCGGTACACCCGCGCTGGATCTGCCATTCATTAGCGGCCAATTGACCGGTGATGTTCCGCAAGTAGCACCATATGATGTCGAAGCTGCCAGGCAATTATTAAATGCTGCTGGTTGGACGCTTGACGGTGCGACGCGCAAAAAAGCGGGTGCCGAGCTGAAGCTGAGCGTTGTAACGACCAAAGACACCGAATACGAGCGTGTTCTTGAGTTAATAGCCTCACAATGGCGCCAGTTGGGTATTGTAGTTGATACGCAAATTGTTGATCCTAGCGATGCGTCGCAGCAGGTTGTTCAGACGATCTTGCAACCGCGTAGTTACGACGTCTTGTTATACCAATTAACAATCGGTGCTGACCCAGATGTGTATGCATATTGGCATTCGTCACAGGCGCAGCCAAACTCACGTGGGCGCAATTTATCAAATTATGCCAACACGATTAGTGATGATGCGTTATCAAGCGCGCGTTCACGCCGCGAACCAAGCTTGCGTAACGCGAAGTATCTGACCTTTGCGCGCCAATGGGTGTCTGATGTGCCCGCGATTGGGCTGTACCAATCGACGGCTCAGTATGTGTACAGTAAAAACGCCGGGTCGTTTAACGACAGCAATGTGTTTGTATCAGCCATTGATCGTTATGATGACGTACTGTATTGGTCGGTCGGTACACGATCAGTATTTAAGACGCCGTAAGTAATAAAAAAATCGACTGCATAGTCGATTTTTTTATTGGTGCGCGCGAGAGGACTTGGTCACGTTCTGCGACCCCGAAACTTCACGACTGACGATTAATCGTCATCGGAAGGTTTCCCTCAAACAGTCACTGACTGTTTTCGCCTCAACGTCCGGCGTTAAGTTACAAGTCCTGCACATACCAATTTAAAAACCGACCAAGTGGTCGGGATTTAAATTGGTGCGCGCGAGAGGACTTGAACCTCCACGTCCTTGCGGACACATGCACCTCAAGCATGCCTGGCTACCAATTACAGCACGCGCGCATTCCTGGTTATTATAGGGGTCACGCAGAGAAATGGCAAGTGTAAGAAGGTGGGCTCGGCCTAAGGTTCACCATAGAAAATACCCATCCGAAGACGGGTACTTTCTGTGGTGGGCGCTGAGGGGCTCGAACCCCCGACCCCCTCGGTGTAAACGAGGTGCTCTAGCCAACTGAGCTAAGCGCCCTTACCGTGTAGGATTATACACGATTTTTGATCGCCTGACTAGTGTTAAAACATATCGTCTATGCTTGCGTACCACCGCGCACCGTATCATTATAGGCGTATGACAGATATTGGCATTGACCGAGAGCGACTGACGGATGCGTTGGGTGAGGCACTTGCAAAAGTTGATACGTCACTTTCGCTTCCACCCAGGCTACGGTTGCACGAATCCTACTGTACGGTCGCATCAATTGGAATTCGTGAATACCTTAATACGCTAGGCGTCCGTTCGTCTCTGCTAATATCGCGGCCACGCCTTAGTTTTGACCGAACTATGCCACATGTGTTTTTGGACGTTCGGCATAGGGGTGAAAGCTTCATTCTTGATTCGACGTACACGCAATTTTTAGGATACGTGGGGCTGACTAACTATACGCAGCACGAACGCTATCAGCCCGATCATGCAATTGCGATTGTGCCAAGTGGCGAGCGACATCAAATTGTCGACACACTTATTGAAGCCGCGCTGGCATTTGACGAAAAAGCACGGGCGAAGGTTCATCATTCGCGGACGCCGTTAGTGGTGCCTCCGCTTGCCGGCGCCGGCGAGGTCGAACTACGGAGCGCCTTTTCGCCGATATGGGCACCTGAAAATATATCCCCATATCGCATGTCAACAAGAGCAGCGGCTGCGGGGTATAGTGTCGGTCGTATCCTCACCCGCATGATGAGCGATGACGCTTGAAAATAAAGCGTAAGTGTGCCATAATTACAGATAAGGAACGCTCGATTGGTAATATGTCGGGCATATTTTTATGAAAGACCCAAAATTTATTCGCAACATCGCAATTATTGCCCACGTGGACCACGGAAAGACCACGTTGGTTGATGGCCTGTTAAAACAAAGCAATACCTTCCGTTCAAACCAAGCCGAAATGGAACAAAGCTTGATCATGGACAGCGGCGACCAAGAACACGAACGTGGTATTACCATTACGGCCAAACAGACATCGATTTACCACGGTGATTACAAAATCAACATTATCGATACCCCGGGACACGCTGACTTTAGTGGTGAAGTCGAAAGAACGCTTAACATGGCCGACGGCGTTCTGTTGATCGTTGACGCCCAAGAAGGTCCGATGCCACAAACAAAGTTTGTGCTGTCAAAGGCGCTTGAACTTGGGCTGAAGCCAGTAGTGGTGATCAATAAAATCGACAAACCGTCACGTCGTATTGATGAAGTGGTTGACGAAGTATCTGACCTGTTTTTGGAACTTGCAATCGACGACAGCCAACTACACTATCCTGTGTATTACGCTATTGGCCGTGAAGGCAAAGCCTGGACAGACCTACCTGACAACCCGTCTGAACACACTGACCTGACACCAATCTTTGATGCCATTATTAACGATATTCCTGCGCCAACTGTCGAAACTGACATGCCGTTCCAGATGCTGGTTACGTCACTACAATACGATTCATTCCTTGGTAAATATGCCATTGGCCGTATCACGCGTGGCGATGTCAAAAAAGCGCAACAAGTTGTGCTGATCAAACGTGACGGCACATTGGTAAACGGTAAAATCGACAAGGTATTTGGATACCGTGGATTGAACCGCGAAGAAATTGATCAAGCGAGTGCTGGTGACATTGTTGCCCTGACGGGTATCTCAGAAGCGCACATCGGTGAAACACTGGCTGACAAAGAGCATCCTGATGCACTGCCAGTTATCGATATCGAAGCCCCAACACTGAGCATGTACTTGGGTCCAAACACCAGCCCACTAAAAGGCAAAGAAGCCAAGTACAACACCAGCCGTCAAATTGGCGATCGTCTGAAGCAAGAACTTGAAACAAACGTATCACTTCGCGTTAGCGAAGAGGGTATTGGATTTGTCGTTTCTGGCCGTGGTGAACTGCACTTATCAGTATTGATCGAAACACTGCGCCGCGAAGATTTTGAGTTTGAAGTCGGTCGCCCCCAAGCAGTCACAATCGAAGAAGACGGCGAAACAAAAGAGCCCGTCGAAGAATTGTTGATCGAAGTTGCACCAGAGTTTTTGGGTGCTGTCAGCCAAGAGCTCGGCACTCGTAAAGCTGCACCGATCAAACAAGAGCAGACCAGTGCCGGCACGACACGCTCAACATACATCATTCCAACGCGCGCCATGATTGGTCTGCGCAACCTGCTGTTGACCGCAACTAAGGGAACGGTCATCATGAACAGCCTGCCGCACGGATACCAGCCACTTGGTGCGAAACTGCAGCAAACACGCAACGGTGCATTGGTTGCGACCGAAGCGGGTGCAACGACTGCTTATGCACTTGATGCAGCCGCGGCACGTGGTGAACTATTTGTTGGCCCAGGTACAACCGTATACCAAGGCATGATTGTTGGTGTTTATAACCGCCAGGGCGATTTGGACCTAAACGTTTGCCGTGGTAAGCAGCTGACAAACATGCGAACCAGCTCTAGCGACGGTGCGATTCAGTTGACGCCGTACACTGACCTCAGCCTGGAACAGTCGATCGACTTTATCGAAAACGACGAACTGTTGGAAGTTACGCCAAAATCGCTGCGTCTTCGCAAGCGATTCCTTGACCCTAACCAGCGCAAACGCGCCGCCAAAAACTAGACAAAAGACCG
>ERZ724509.705-NODE-705-length-13722-cov-5.098193_pt1 | contig 13722 bp, 15 predicted proteins | sample MGYA00376042_ERZ724509 | MGnify/ENA primary metagenome ERZ724509 (study PRJEB28724, sample SAMN07190887) | wastewater metagenome | isolation source: effluent of sewage treatment plant in Hong Hong | place: USA: Christiansburg, Virginia | collected 2016-03-01 ...
TGCGAGGTGCTAAAGTTACCCTCAACCCTCAACAAAAACCACCAGAACTTTTGTCCTGGTGGTTTTTGTGTATACTAATAGGGTGACAATCCTGTCACCTGTTCTTCGGCTCCAAGGAGGGGCCACCAAATGGGGATTACCTAACGAACAAAGCAAATGCTCTACATCGTCTTCGGCTGCTGCAACACCGAGCGACGTGGGCAAAAAGCCACTTCTTCCGAACAGGCGAGATGAGACATCTCGCATACTGGAGGGAGCGAGAACAAAAGCTGTTCGAGTACGAGAAGGAGCTGTACGCAGTCTTCTCGCCACGAGAGCTTAGGTTCTATGAGCTAGCGGTGTATACCAAAGATCGGGTACGTACCGCTGTCAGACCACTGGTTTCATGGTGGTATGGCAAAAAAGCCGATCGAGCGTCAGAGCTGTATGCCCGGGAGAAAACCAGTGACCACTTGCGTTTGTGGTACTTGGCGGAAGTCCGAGCGGCTCGTGCTCGCGGGGTGCAAGATTGGCATGTAAGCTATGCTGATGAAGCGCCAAAAGCCGACCAACGGCTGGCAACCGAAGCTTGGTTGCTTCGGAAAGTCCGGACCGATTGGTCAAAACCGAAACCAACCACAACCCTCAGGTAGGAGGTTCCCAATGATCGCCATTACCAAGCCCGGCCAATGATGTCAGCAATTGCGACATCGGCCGGGCTTTCCCTTTTTTATATACCTGATCGCATCTCCTCACATCAGATGCGTATGGATTGACATTGCCTCAAATCCAAAGTATGCTCCCAGTCCAATCAAGGAACAATAAAATCAAGAGGGAGGACTCATGCCTAATGCATCTGATGGGCAAGCTGCTGATAGAGCCTGCGCTGCTTACTTAGCCAATATGTCGGAAGACAACCTGCTTGCTTGGTTTAGGGCAGAGTTGGCTTGCAATGCGGCAGCCTTGCGGCAACATGGACATCACGATGAAGATGTTCTGCGGAAATATTCTACCCGTGTGCCAGCTTTGACACGCAGTTTGTACGAGGAACGGACCAGCGGACCTGTCGTGAGGTTGGTTAAAGTCGCTTGATTATGTGTTTACGTTTAAGATTGGAAGGGCCCACACGTGGGCCCTTTCTTATGGGTGGGCATCACCACCGAGCGACCGTCAAGACTGTGGGTAAGGGAATTGGTGGTAAAATAGGACCAACACTGCTATGGCTGACCCACTGTCTATCTTGTTTGGAAGTACGGCGCGCGTAAAATTGCTTCGCTTTTTCCTTTTTAACCCGTCTCGGGAATTCACCTTTGATGATATTAGCCGTCGGGCGCGATTGCCTCGTCGTACCGCTCGCACAGAACTCACAGCGCTTGAAAAGGCTGGCGTGATAGTCAAGCGCAATATGTTTGTCGCCATTGACGGCAAGACAAAGAAGATGAAGGTGCTCGGCTTCACCTTAAATAAGGATTTCGGTGAACTGGCTGCGCTCCAGACCTTCCTGTTTGAAACGGCACCGATTGATGGTAAGAATCTGCTTGGTCATTTGCGCAAGGCTGGGGTACTCGACTTTGTCGCCATTGCTGGTGTCTTTGTACGGGAGTTTGAGCAGCAGCTTGATGTGCTGATTGCGATGAAAAAGCCAACGCAGGCGAAAGTCGAAACCGCCATCCGCGCCCTTGAGGCGGAAATTGGCATGGAGATTCGCTTCGCGCTTATGACAAGCGAAAACCTCCTCTACCGGGTTGGTATGAACGACAAGCTCACCCGTGACCTCTTTGACTACAAAAACACGATTTTAGTCGACCGCATTGGTATTAAAAACGAACTCCATCGCGGAGCGTATATGAGCTAAAATAATTCACACCCTGCAACGCGAGTCGCAGGGTGTGTTTGTTGGGTGTCAGCCCAACAGCGAGTCGAGGCCCCACGCAATCAGGGATGCGACTATGAATGCGCACGTGAAGACCAGAAGCCCTTGTCGTGTGCTGAGGTGAGCACCGGGCTTTTCGTTCATCTCATTTTTTTTCATTTCTATTTCTCCTCCTTTCTTTAATAATATCAAACCACATTTTTTTATTTTTTACAATTTTGGCATGGCATACAAAACAATCGGGAGATTTTCTTTGAAAATCTCCCGATTGTTTTGTATATGTAGGGTGACGTGTCGGGCTGTGATGTGGAGGCATGGATAGGGCGGGGCGCAATGAATGGCGTCCCGCCCATTTAGGTCCACAGCATCAATAGCCATGAGCATGTGATTGCTGCGACTACTTGGAATTCGCTACCAAGTGAGTCCCAGATATTTCGGAGCAGCATTGCTTCATCCTTTCGGGTATTGCCAGTCCTTCACACCAGTATACCAGAGTCCTCAAACAGAAGGATCTGTAAGGCTTTTGGGACAGGGTGATGGGTGGGGAAATCATGGGGATAAAAGTAGGGGTAAATATCCCGATTAAGTGCTTGACCCAGCCCTTATTTAGTCTGACAGTATAAGTAACTCATGTACGACGTGTATGTAATTGAAAATGAAATGCACGAACTTTACTTCAGCAGTACTAATGATTTAAAACGCCGACTCCTCGAGCATCAGTCTCACAAAAACATTGCAACCAAAGGTCATGATTGGACACTAGTGTACTACGAAGCGTACCAAAGTGAGACTGATGCGAGGGTGCGTGAACAGGCGATAAAGCGGTTTGGAGGTACCCAAAAACATCTCAAAAATCGTATAGCGAGGAGTCGACGGTCAGACTAACAGGGCGGGGTTGACTTTATTTTTAATTCGTATAAGATAGCACCCACGTATCTATGACATTTACCGACTAAACACGCACCGCGCTTTATTCACGAATGTGAGTGACTGCCGCGGGAACGCGGATTTTTTCTTCTTAAATGACACGGAGGTACGCAGTAACTTTACAACTGCATATTCTCAGAACACCCTTGATAAGGGGGTGTTCGAAAAGTCCAATGTGTTTCGACGACACATTGGCAGGTTCCTCGTAGTTGCGGTAAGCGACACATATACGAGGAACACAGGTAGTGTGATCGGGTTAGATCCATAGCAGTGTCTCGTAGCTGAGCACTCGGGTCTTTTCGTCCCCGACACACAATCAAACAAATTCATCCCGTTAGAAGTCTCAACTTCTAACGGGACAAGCACTCAATCATATCGCCAAGATATGATTGTAAAATTGTACAGCGGTGTACAGCATTCCTTGCAGGAATGTAAGGGTGTATGGTGGATGCCTTGGCTTCAAGAAGCGATGAAAGACGTGATATGGCTGCGATAAGTTTCGGGGAGGTGCCAAATAACCTTCGATCCGGAAATTTCTGAATGGGGAAACCCTCCTGTCATCGGCAGGAATCTGTGTTATGCAGATGCGCACCCAGCGAAGTGAAACATCTCAGTAGCTGGAGGAATAGAAAGCAATATACGGAACTTTCTTTCTGAACGGATGCTTAGCATCTCGTTCAGGATTTATTCTGGACGGTGGTGCGAAAGTACCATTACGTTCAGGAAGAAGGTTCTTGCGATTCCCTTAGTAGCGGCGAGCGAAACGGGAACAGCCCAAACCAATCGTGTTTACATGATTGGGGTTGTAGGGCGGAGTTGGCATTTAGTTGCAATGAGTTACAAATACTATGTATAGGAAAATGTGCTGGGAAGCACGACCCCAGAAGGTAATAGTCCTGTATTCGAAATGCATAGTGCTCATCTGATTCCGTTCCTGAGTAGTTCGAGACATGAATAGCTCGGATGAATCTACCAGAACTAACTGGTAAGGCTAAATATTCTTGGAGACCGATAGTGAACTAGTACCGTGAGGGAAAGGTGAAAAGAACCCCGGAGAGGGGAGTGAAATAGAACTGAATCCATACACCTACAAGGAGTCGGAGCCTTCAATTTATTGGGGGTGACGGCGTGCCTATTGAAGAATGAGCCGGCGAGTGTACCTTTATCCTTTGTCTAAGTGGCAATCCCACGGAGGCGTAGTGAAAGCGAGCGTGAATAGCGCGAATTATAGGGTAGGGGTACGACCCGAAGCGTGATGAGCTTACCATGAGCAGGGTGAAGCGCATGTAAAAGTGCGTGGAGGCCCGAACCGGTTGGCCGTTCAAAACCATCGGATGACTTGTGGTAAGGAGTGAAAAGCTTATCGAATTACGTAATAGCTGGTTCTCTCCGAAACAGCTTTTGGGTTGGCGTCGTGTGGTCCCTCTGGGGGTAGAGCACTGGAAGGAGCAAACAGGGAGAAATCTCGTTGCTCCTATCAAACTCCGAATACCAGCAGGCAACAGCACGGCAGTTAGACAGTGGGGGAGAAGCTCCATGTGTCGAAAGGGAAACAGCCCAGATCGCCAGTTAAGGTCCCTAAATATATGCTCAGTGCAACTTGAGGAGGTGAGGATTCATTAACAATCAGGAAGTTGGCTTAGAAGCAGCCATCTTTTAAAGAAAGCGTAACAGCTCACTGATCGAGAGTCCTTGCGCCGAAGATGATCGGGGCTCAAGCATATTACCGAAACTGCGGATTTCCATGATTTATCATGGGAGTGGTAGGAGAGCGTTCGTATTGCAATGAATGGGAGGCGAGAGCCGACCTGGAGCGATGCGAAGTGAGAATGCCGGCACAAGTAACCGCAAGACGGGTGGGAACCCCGTCCGCCGAAATACCAAGGTTTCCTTTGCGATGGTGATCAGCGAAGGGTTAGTCGGTCCTAAGGGAATCCCGAATGGGGGACTCGATGGAGAGCAGGTTAATATTCCTGCACACTGGTGCGTTGCGATGGAGGGACGGAGGGTTGTACTTGACGCGGCTTATTGGATTGCCGTAGGAGGTTCGAGGAGGTCACGTAGGCAAATCCGCGTGGCAATACTCCGAGTTCAAACTAATAGATGAGGCTACGGCCAAATCGATGTCAAGGAGCACGCTTCCGAGAAAAACTTCTAAGCATAAACGTACCGGTTCCGTACCGCAATCCGACACAGGTGGTAGAGTCGAGAAGACTAAGGCGAACGAGTGAGAGGTCCTCAAGGAACTCGGCAAACAAGCGGCCGTAACTTAGGGATAAGGCCTGCCTTTATAGAAATATAAAGGCCGCAGCGAAAGATTTCCTGCCGACTGTTTATCAAAAACACAGCTCCCTGCGAAGACGTAAGTCAATGTATAGGGGGTGACGCCTGACCTATGCTGGAAGGTTAAATACGGGGGGTCGTATGTTCTTCGGAATGTGCGGCTGGACTGTATAAGCCCCAGTAAATGTCAGCGATAACTATAATCGTTCTAAGGTCGTGCGTGTTTCTTCGGAAATCCGCACGACGGATTGGAACGGTTATAGAGATAAACAGCCTAGCCATAGTTACCTTACATACAGAAATGTATGCATTATCCAAATCTAGCCTACAAGAGACCAAATGCTAGAAACCCAAGTGTTCCTTGTGAATAACGGGTTAAGATAGAGTCCTGCAGTGAAATGTCTTTGAAAAGCAATTTTCAAAGAAGAAGGAAATGTAGAGCGTATTTCCTTGTCGGGTAAGTTCCGACGTGCACGAATGGCGTAACGAGTGGGAAACTGTCTCGAGGACCTGCTCGGTGAAAATACAATCGCGGTAAAGATGCCGCGTACCTGCAGATAGACGAAAAGACCCCAGGTGCTTTACTGTAGCTTCGTATTGGGGCTATTGAATTAATGCGTAGTATAGGTGTGAGGCTTTGAAGTGGGCTTTCGGGTACCATGGAGCCGCCAGTGAAATAGCACCCTTTAATTTGGTAGTCTCTAACCCGTGTGGTAAAACCTCACAGGGACAGTGCGTGGCAGGCAGTTTTAGTGGGGCGCTACCCTCCCAAAAAGTAACGGAGGGGTCTCAAGGTTGGTTAGCCGCGAATGGAAACCGTGGCGATAGTGTAATGGCATAAACCAGCTTGACTGTAAGAGGTAGATCTCGAACAGACACGAAAGTGGAGCATAGTGAACCGATGGCTCGCGTTAGATGCGGCCGGAGATTACCCGATAAAAGTAACCCTGGGGATAACAGGCTAGTCGTGCCCAAGCGTCCATAGCGACGGCACGGTTCGGCACCTTAACTTATATAAGTTTCAAAACAATATACATCGGGGTGCCTAGAGTAGCGATACTCTACAAAAACAAATCGGCTATTACGGTGAACGCCATGCCAGCCGCTACTACTTATGTAGTAGAATGAGGACATGGTCAATACCGTGGAAAGGCTAAATCAATTCCAAAGGTCAGTAATTATTGGCACCGTACTTGGTGATGGATACCTTCGTATCGTCCCAGGTCGCCAACATGCCTTTTTGGAAGTAAATCATGCACTTAGTCAGCAAGAGTACGTATGGTGGAAATACCAGGTACTTGAAGGAGTTAGAGCTGGAGCACCAAAAGTGCGTAATGGAAATGGTGGGCGTACAGCAGTACGCTTCCATACCAAACAATCTGAAGAATTAACAGAAATCAAATCTTTGTTCTACAAAGATTCAATTAAGATTATTCCCAAAGATATCCAACTTGACCCAGTTATGCTGGCAGTATGGTTCATGGATGACGGAAGTCGATGTAGAGAATCTGATGTGTACTTAAATACCCAACAGTTCGATACAGAGAGTCAGTTAATTCTAGTCGAAGCCCTTAAAAAGCTTGGACTTGAAACAACCCTCAATAGAGACAAGCATTATTTTCGAATTCGTTTCTTGAAGAAAAGTCTTCCAAAATTGTTTGCACTCATTGAGCAAATGATAATCCCATCTATGAGATACAAAATTGGTTTAGAATCCGTAGAGACTACACGCCGATCTCCCACGTTAATTACGTTGGATGAAGATATAGTCCGATCCTCACAGTAATGTGAGACCCGCAGGTGCTTATACTATTTCTCACGCAATAGTATACAAAAAAGCACTTGTATCGACAGCGATGTCGGCTCGACTTATCCTGGGGCTGGAGCAGGTCCCAAGGGTTTGGCTGTTCGCCAATTAAAAAGTCACGCGAGCTGGGTTTAGACCGTCGTGAGACAGGTTGGTCTCCTATCTACTGCAGGCGTCGAAACTTGAAGAGATTTGTCCCTAGTACGAGAGGACCGGGATGAACTGACCTCTGGTCTATCGGCTGTTCCGCCAGGAGCACCGCCGAGTAGCTATGTTGGGAATGGATAACCGCTGAAAGCATCTAAGCGGGAAGCCAACTCTAAGATTAGGTTTCATTAAGTCCCCTGAGAGATGATCAGGTTGATAGGCACTAAGTGGAAGTACAGTAATGTATGGAGCTGAGGTGTACTAATAGGACGTATTTCCTGCAAGGAATGTTGGACATCGCTGTACGATTTTACAGAGTGTGTTTGTTTGAAAGACGCGTCGTTCTGGCCCTGATAGGGTCAGATAAAAAGTTTGAAAGTGAAGAGATTGAAAGGAGAAGTGACAGAGTGGTCGATTGTGATGGTCTCGAAAGCCATTGTGACTACAAGGTCACCGTGGGTTCGAATCCCACCTTCTCCGCCAATCAATCCCCGAATATGGTTCGGGTCAATCTCTTCGCTTTCAAACAAAATTGAGAATATGCATTCTTGCCCTGTTAGGGTAAGATAAAATTGAATATCGTGAAGTGGTTTGGAACTGTAGCTCAAAGTGAGAGCGCTTGCTTGCCAAGCAAGAGGTTAGGTGGTTCGAATCCTCCTCGGTTCCTCCAGCTTGTCGGGGCGTAGCGCAGCCTGGTAGCGCACTTGCACAGCAATGCAAGAGTGCGGTGGTTCAAATCCATCCGCCCCGACCAACCTTTCTCGTTTGGGTTAAAATGAGATCACTTCACGGTATTCAAAGTAAAGTTGATTGCAGATTGAAAATTTAATGTTGGTGCTTTAGCGGGAGGGGTACACCCGTTCTCATTCCGAACACGGCAGTTAAGGCTCCCATCGCCGAAGGTACTCCGCAAGGGGCAGAATAGGTAGGCGCCAACATTAAGTTTTCAATCAACTCCGAATATCTCAATAAAAGACCCCCTTATATAAGGGGGTCTTTTATTGAGATTTAGAGCTTCGCTCTTATTGAAAACTTAATGTAAGTCCTACCGTAAGAGAATAAGTCCCGCTTACAGCGGCTGTACACCTTGTCGCTACTTTTTCGCTATCACTCAAAAGATAGCAGGCAAGGCGCCCGTCGCTCGCATATGGTATTTTCTCCCTTGGAGGTCGAAACTACCATTGCGCCGACAGAAGCAAAGCCATAGTCGTGGCGCTGCCACTCCTTGTTTTGCTTCACATTAAGTTTTCAATCAACTCCAAAAATACCTACAACAAGCCACTGACAACAGTGGTTTTGTTATTTATGCGCCTACCTATTAATGGCTGGATTGCTTCGCTGCGGCTCGCAATGACGGCGATGTGGACTTGGAATGTGTACGCCATTATCACTCCTCGCAATGACGGCGACAGGGCTTAAGATGTGCACATCATTATTGCTTCCCGTAATGACGGTGAGGATTTATGATGCGTGCGTTTGCAAGACTCACTCACTGCACATCACCCAATCGTCTTTGCGAGGAGGTGGAGCGACGTAGCGACATCGACGAAGCAATCCAGAGTCATATTAAAGATGAGATATCTTCCCAAGTTGGGTTGATACTTTCAATCAATGCAATTTTCTGCTTTCTAGAACCTCCCTTGAGTTGCTTCTCACGCATAATTGCAACTTCCATTGTGTCTGCGTATTCTGCGTACACGAGTGTGTGCAGGTGGTACTTGCTTGTGAAACCACTCCCAACTCCGCGTTTATGCTCGTCTATGCGTTTTGGCAAATTACTTGTCACCCCGACGTATAAGGTGCCATTTCTCATATTGGTCATGATGTAGACTGCTGGTCTAAACATATAAACAATTATAGCTGGATTGCTTCGCTGCGGCTCGCAATGACGATCGTATAGTTGTTTGTTGGTGGGTTGTGCTCACCTCGCTCCGCCAGGTGCTTTTTCATTTGGTACAATAAGGGTCATGATACAACTCGAAGGTGTGCGCATGTGGGCGTTTTGGCGGCGGGTACAATACGGTACTGGCTATTTTTTGACACTCACCAGTGTGATTCTTGGTGTCTACTTCTATTTTTTCTACGAGGCGCCTACTTGCTTTGATACAAAAATGAACGGTCAGGAGTTGGCGGTTGATTGCGGTGGTGTCTGTACCCGCATTTGTGCCTTCACTGTACGACCACCGAGTGTCTTGTGGGCGAAGAGCTTTCCGGCCAATGTCGGACAATTTAATGCGGTTGGGTATGTCGAAAACAGTAATGAATTGGCTGGTACACCAGCATTACGATATACCTTTACACTCACCGATGATGCAGGCGTGATCACCACCAAGTCTGGTACCACTATCCTGCCGCCAGACAGTACCTATCCGGTATTTGAAGGACGGATTGATACTGCTGGTCGTACGCCAACCGAGACGATACTGACGATTGAGCCGGCTGATCTCTGGTTGCCATATGCGTACGGACGAGCCCAGTTCCGGACGAGTGACTTGGCCCTAACTGGAGCAGATGCACGGCCTCGCCTCGGTGCTCGTATCGAAAACAACGAGCTCACCGCCGCCCAGAACATTGAAGTGGTCGCCACTATCTTTGATGCTCGCGGCAATCCACTGACCGCCTCCCAAACGTTTATTCCGAGCCTCGACGGTCGCAGCAGCAAAGACGTGACCTTCACCTGGCCACGACCAATTGCGAAGACTCTTCGTAGTTGTGAGGTGCCAACTGATGTGGTGGTCGCCATCGACCTCTCGGGGAGTATGAATAACGATGGGGCAAATCCACCTGAACCTGTCAGTTCAGTGCTGAAAGCGGCGGAAGCGTTTGTTGGGCAACTACGAAGTCAAGATCGGGTCAGTGTGGTGACTTTTGCCACCAATGCCCGGATTGATTTGCCACTGACGATTGATACGACGGTAGCTAAAAGCGAAATCAAAAGCCTGGTCATTGACCCCAAAGAAGAGCGGGGGAGTACCAATACTGGTGACGCCCTCGTGAAGGCGCAGAGCGAACTCAATTCGACTCGCCATAATCCTGACGCTCGTAGTGTGGTCGTACTTCTCACTGATGGGTTAGCGACCGCTCCTGATGAGGAGCCAGAAGCCTTTGCGATTGAGGCGGCTACCAAGCTCCGTACCGACGATATCTCAGTCTTTACCATTGGCCTTGGTGAGGCTGTTAATATGGACTTCTTGCGACAGCTGGCGACAGTACCTGAGCAAGCGTACTTGGCGGCAAATACCGGTACCCTCGCCAACATTTATAGCTCGATTACCGATGCAATTTGTGAAGATGGGGCGGCACGGATTGATGTTATACCGAAAACCAAAAACAACTTCGCTCCATTGTAAACAGGCATATAATCCGCATCTTCTGCGTTGACTGCGGCAAATAGCCACTCAATGTACAATCAGTACACCTCGCGGCTATTTGCCTGGTCGCCTTGAACCTGCATGATTATCTGCCTGTTCTGAGAGCGGGTTAAGGCCTGATGAATGTGAGACTTGCGGCATAAAGCGTACCTGATAGACTGATACCACTATGCACGGGTTACGGGTATTTTTTCGGTCATTTGACACGCTTTTGTTTGGAGCAATGCTCTTTTTGACCACATTGGGGCTCGTGACGATGTACTCATATCAAGGTGAGAACTTTTACTTCAACCGTCAACTGATTTGGATTGCTGTCGCTTGTGGGGCATTTTTGATTACCTTTATTCCGGACTACCGGTTTTTACGGACCGGGAATACTACCTTTTTTCTTTACGTCACCATTGTGGCTCTCCTTATTTTGGTACTTTTTATTGGTGAAGTGACGCTGGGGGCACAGAGCCGTTTCAATCTTGGGTTCTTTTCACTTCAACCTGCTGACCCAGCCAAACTAGTGCTGATCATCGTGCTGGCGAAATACTTTGCCAAGCGACACGAACACATCGGCGATGTCCGTCACATCATTATTTCGGCCGTCTATGCCTTTTTGATCTTTGGTCTCGTGTTCATTCAGCCGGACTTTGGCTCGGCCATCATTCTCTTCTTTATTTGGGCGGGTATGATTTTGGTGGCTGGTATCAAGTTCCGTCACCTCCTCGTTGTCGGTACGCTCGGGGCACTGTCGTTTCTCATCATGTGGCAGTTTGTGTTTATGGACTATCAAAAGGCTCGTATTATGACCTTCTTGAACCCTCTTGCAGATATTCAAGGGGCAGGATATAACGCCTATCAGTCCACCGTGGCTGTGGGCTCGGGACAATTACTTGGAAAAGGAATTGGGTATGGTACACAGTCCAAGCTCCAGTTCCTACCGGAATACGAAACAGACTTCATCTTTGCTGCTTTTGCTGAAGAGTGGGGACTCCTTGGAGTACTGATGCTGTTTGGTGCCTTTGGTATCGTGATTTGGCGACTCATGATACATGCGGTTTTGGGGGCAACCAACTTTGAGACGCTCTTTGCAACTGGTGTTGCGGTACTGTTCACGGCTCACTTCTTTGTGCACATTGGTATGAACATTGGACTCTTGCCCGTCACCGGTACAACCGTGCCATTTTTATCTTATGGCGGTTCACATCTCCTCACCGAGTTTATTTCGGTTGCAATGGTGATGGCTATGCGCCGTAATGCTGCCAACAAAAAAGCCTCCACCAAGAGTACGGAGGAAGCTTTTCTGGTTAATTAGGTGTTATCTGCAGTTGCTTCTTCGTTGAGTGTCGGCGCCTCGGGGTCTGTGGTGAGGTGAAGCAGGTTGTAGCCGGTGATGGCTCCGGAAATTAAAATCAAAAGCAACAAAAAAATATTAGCCTGCCGTTCGGTTTTGACGATTCCCCAACTGATAAGTTTGCGAGCAAAGCCAGTTGAAACGCGGGCAGGTGCACGGCGGACAATCGCTTCGTTCTGAAATTGTATTTGACCCATAAATACGTTTATTGTACGCTCAAAAATTTCGCTCTGGTGCTACTTTTATCCACATCAATGTATAGTGGTCAAAATGACCATCTATTTGTTTTGTATACTTACAACATATGATATCAAAACCATTGCCGCATCGCGGGTTCACTCTGATTGAATTGATGGTGGTGATTACTATTATTGGTCTGCTAGCTAGCACTATTTTGGCCGCAATGCAGGATTCGCGCGTGGCGGCACGTGATGCACAACGTGTGCAAGAAGCACGACAGTTAGTTACCGCTCTTGAACTGTATCGTAACCAAAACGGTCGCTATCCCTGTTCAGGTATTGCTATGGCTTGTGCCGCCGGAGCACCTGGAGGAGCAGCGGCTGTGACATTAAAAAATACCACCGGTTTGTATGTTGGTATGGCGGCGACGTTGCGCACAGGACTGAATTTCCAGCCAGGAGAAGATGTAGTCAATGCAACCGCTATTCGGTATCGGGTACGTAGTACAAGTGGTAATAGTAATAACAATACCGACCCCACATCTTATACCGTAGTGGTCTTTCTCGAAAAACAAAATACGTATTGTGAGATCAATGTGGGAGCGGGGCATGTAGCATATAGCTATAGTGCCTGCCCATTGTCTGCGATTTAGGATTACTGACCGTAATGGCGAACCGTTTCAGTGGTCATCACTGCGACCGTTCGTTGCTTGAGTTTGGTGGCGATATTATGACTGAGGGTAGTAGCCAGGTCTTTGTCTGCGAGCAGGGTGGCGATAGCACCCGCCATTGCCCGACTGTCGTTTGGTGGTACTAACAGACCCGTTTCGTCATTAGTGATGATATCGGTAATTCCGCCGACCGCTGTGGCCACAATTGGTAGTTCAGCCAGTCCTGCTTCGTGGAGGACGTAACCATATGATTCCGATTTTGAGGCGAGTACAAACATATCAAAAGCTTTGAGAAAGCGAGCTGCTTCGTGGAGGTTGCCAAGTACAAAAATATGCTCACCCATGCCACGGTTGGTAATCCACTGTTCTAATGTGGTACGGAGTTGGCCATCGCCAAAACAGAGAAGGCGGATGTTTGGGTGGATAGCAGTGAGGCTGCGAATTGCTTCAAAGAGCACCTGATGTCGCTTGATGGGGTGTAATTCTGCGACACAGACTAGCCAGGTGTCTTGTTGATAGGGAAGTAGGTTTGGAAAGAAATCAACGATTTTACTACGAGCTTCTTCGGGAGAGAACATAGCGCCAATACTTCGTCCAGGGTTAACCACCGACATCTTTTTTTGGACACCAAACCAATTCATCTCCCGCTGCATTCCAGTTGAGACAGTAATGGTGTGATGGGAAAGCAGTACCGTACCATAGTGAATTGCCTTAATAACAAGACGTTGCCACCACGGACGATCCTCATTAAAAGCCCAGCCATGGGCGGTAAAGATGATGCGAGGGACACGAGCGAGTCTCCCTACAAAGGCGCCCATCGCACCAGCCTTAGAGCTATTGAGGTGGAGCACGTCTGGTTTTTCGGTACGAAAAATTGCGTAGAGTTCGCGAGCAAGAGCCAGTTCTTGTTTGGCATCAATATCACGAGCGAGGCTGTTGATGGTAATCGTTTTAATACCCGCATGGTGAAGCATATCAACCAAGGTACCGTTGCCGCCAAGGGCGACGATAGGTTCAAATTCGTTGCGATTAAGGGCGGTGGCGAGATCGTAGACGTAACGCTGCGCCCCACCCCAATTTGACTTGGTGATGAGGAACAGAACTTTTTTTGGAATAGGTGACGACATATACGATATTTATATT